>Ga0307513_10013423_pt1 | contig 10053 bp, 10 predicted proteins | sample 15_EM_MG_FD_202174 | JGI IMG/M metagenome (GOLD analysis project Ga0307513, IMG submission 202174) | Populus trichocarpa ectomycorrhiza microbial communities from riparian zone in the Pacific Northwest, United States - 15_EM | ecosystem: Host-associated > Plants > Roots > Unclassified | place...
GCTCTTTCGTCTGCGTGACCTCTCGAATGGGCCTCACGTGATCCGCGTAATCAATACAGGGAATAGAGGGACTGGCTTTGATGTCGATACTGTGAGCTGCTACCCTCCCTGTGGTTGCCACAAGCGTGCTGATGAGCCTCCGTCAACCAGTTCACCTTTCTCGCCCTACCGACGACCCCACCGACGACCCCAACAAGCGATATGAACTCAACCAATATCATCATTGGCGCGATATTAGCTGCTATCGGAGTCTTTGCGCTTATAGTCATCGTCATCCTTCTCCGACGACTGCCGCGGTACAAGCGCGAGAAAAGGGGACTGTACGGTGGTGGCTCCTCCGAAACTCTGGTACAAGCCCGTCCTTACGACTACGTACCTTCCGATGACTCTGCGAACCGGCGGAGCAAGTACAATGACCAGGGCCTCCCCAATGTTCCAGCCCCAGCCTTTATGGGCTCCCCGGTCTCAGCCCAACCTCCGACTACTCACAGGAGGACTCCCGTGATAAGCGGTCCAAACCATTCACACACACCGCTTCCTTACCTCGCAAACGATATGAGCCGATACCGGTCCACAACCGTCACGTCCCAGTCATCAACTAGCTCTTTCTATTCTGAAAACCTTGCGCAGCGACTCCCTGTCAGAAACTCCGTGCTATCCGTCTACGTCCCTGAAGCTTCTCTTAGACCTGTATCATCCGTTAGATCCGCATCTTTTGGGTCCGGGTCTATTAGACCTGCAGTACGACCGCTCTCCATCGCCGGTCGGCCAGGTTCCATCCGACCGACAATCCCTGAATCACCCTTCGAAGCAAAGCGAGTCTATACACTCTACACGACCCAGCCCACGATCAGGGAGTATAGCAAACGCGACACCATCTTCGGCAAGCGGAGCATGGATGACCGAGGCCGCGTCGATCTCCTCGCGGACGATGATGTACCAGGGACCGGACCTGCCCATCGCACAGAGTTTGCCTCCCCTCGACAAGTGCCCCGCCCACTAATGAGCCGCTCAGTCTCCCTTGCCAGTACAGCTTATGTTCGGCCTCCTCAGCCAGTTCCCAACCACGATGGACCTCCACGCTTGGAGCTGAATACCGCCTTTCTGTCATCAATTATCGAACCCACACCATCGATAGAGTGGAGTCCGAGTCTCTCTACCATACGCTTTGCCACGCGCCCGAACAGCGGTGTGAACCAAGCGCCCTCGACTATACCCTCACGCTCGAATTCAAAGGGAGAGAGCCTGTTCAGCCCAACGTTAGAGCAGGAGAAACGCTTGAGTATGGGTTCAAAGAGTCAAAAGGAGCGGAGACGCTCGTCCATACCCCCTCTTCCGTCTCTCCCCGAGCCAGAGCCAGAGCCAGAGCCAATCGCCTATGTGCCGCTTGCTCCCCCGCCACCTGTGACACGACATAAGAGGGCTGCTGACTCGTTTGGGAGCGTGAACAGTGCGAACGGGTTCGCTATTGGGACGCCCAAGAGTACTATGCTCAACTCCCCAATGGCGAAGAACAATCCCTTCGTCGGTCTCGGTCTCCCCAACGGCCCTCGCCCCGTCCGGGTGGTGTCCCCACGGTCCCCACCACGGTCACGGTCACGGTCCCCGCCCTTCACGCTCGGTACGAACGCGAACGGCACACCCCGGTCGTCGGGAATGCGCATGGGGATGCGCATGGTGGATCTCGAGGCGGGCGTCGTGGGAGTTGTCGAGGACAAGCGGGGGTGGTCCAGGGTGCGGAGCATGATGGGCGTCGTGGGCGATATGAACAAGGACGAAGCGCTGTTCGAGCTCGTGGCCAGTACCCCGCCTTTGCCGTCTCCAGTGCATAGACATGGACAAGGACACCAGCAAGGGCAGGGACGAGGGCAGTGGCAAGGGCAGAGGTTGGGGCAGGGACATGGGAGAACGCAGACACCACGCGTGGCGCTCCCCGGGACAGTGGGTGGACCGCGGGTCCTGAAGAAGCCGGCGCCACTTGCGCTCGGTGGGCTCAGCAACTTTGAATCGCCTGTCTACGGCAGTGGCGCCAACGGAGTTCGTAAACGTTTCGTACGCGAGGTCGTCGCCACTGGGAAGACTGGCACCCCGCCTGGGATCGATTCTAGCCCGCGCGGGTGGAAAAAGATGAGCATCTTGCAGAGTGCCGTCATCCATGGTCGAGCGAATAAGGAAGAAGTCGAGCTTGTCACAGGAATGAAAATGGACATCTGATGTACTTTGGTTTTCTGGGCGTACTTCTGTACGTAGTAGGTTGGGAGAGTCTTCGTTTCACTGTGTACTTCCTTTACTTTACTACTCGACTATGTGTATTTCTAAATGGTATTCATGCTTTGTCGGGTTTGTCGTTCATACCCCATGTGTTCCCCTCAGTTATTTCCTAGGCTCCCACCCACATTTCTCGTTCTCAGATCTCCCTGCGAGTAGGTACAACATGACTAATAGAAGAATCGAGCACTCAAACGATTATTCGGTCCTCGTCGCACGAGGCACCTCGAAACGCAGGTCTCGCATTGCTCCAGAGAATAAGAGAAACGTTGACAGAAGAATAATCGTGCACAGACAAGGGATTCTCAATTCAAATACATCAATAATCATCTTCAGATCCAGATTGGGCATCGCTTACTTGATCTCTCGGCCCAATTTGCAAAGCGTAGCAACTTTGGAGCTTCCCATCGATACATTCATCTTGCCTCAAGCGGTATCGTGACGTTCCTGAGCTCCATTCATATAGGCCATATGTATCCCTAATAAGTGACGACGAGCGAGCCACAGTCGCTGAAGGGCCCGGGCAAGGAATCCATGTGTAATAGATTGACGGACTATGTAGCTACATACAGAAAGAGGAAACTGCCTTCCTTTGTACCAAAAATATCTACAACGTTACGAAAAGTCCAATCGGGTACGGGAGAGTACTGTCAGGGGAGTAATGAAACGGCACAATGACTAACTGTGCACTTCGTTCAAGTGGCGTTTCATGTTCTTTTTGGCGACCAGAGCGCGACTGATGATAGACCATCGGTTAATGTCCATACCATCCACTCCCATGCGGACGTACCACTGCCCATGTCCACACATCACTGGAGCATTACGCGGGCTACAGTGATCAGTTATGTTGTCAATCGTGTGTCCTCGAAATGTACTGCGGACCGGGCCTTCCGTCAATATTGTTGGTGCTTATGGTAGCGGCCGGGACGTACCAATCTAGATGGGCCTTGCATACAAAGGGTGTATGTTTCCTTTTCTTTCGCTGGTGCCCAACAACTCGCCGGAGCCTTGTGTTCTTGAACTTGCATCCGTGTGAGGAACACTTGTAGACGATCGACCCCTGCTCGCGTGCGGTCTTTACGAAGCACTCATAGACAGAGCGACCATGCTCAGCGAGGTGGGTGGCCCATTTCGGTACGCCTTTTGCTCCTACGGTAGGTTCATGCTCGTCGTCTTGGAACCATCGGGCAGACCGTATGTATTGGTCGAGACGGGCACGGAGTTCGTCGTCGGTTTGAAAGTCGGGTAGCTCGTCGCTGGAGGTGGTTGAAGGCGAAGAGGGGGAGAAGTCAGCGTCTGGCCGAGTGAGAGACAAGGCCGATGTATTGGACGCCATATCGCAGTGTCCTTGCGACTCTGCAGGCTCTGTAAGTGACGGTGGCGTGGCTCGGGAAGGGCTTGGGGTGTCCATGTTGAAAGGGGTGATTAATGATGAACTGGGCGAGGGACATAAAGCCGAGGCCTGGAAGAAGTTGAACCCATTACTAAGGAGAGGTGGGAGTATGTCGGGAGTAATGGGTAGAAAGTGGGTGGACAGTGATGCATCGGCCTCGACCTGAATGGGGAATGTTGATCCAGTTCTTTCTAGACCTATAAACCAAAGACATACTACATAGACCGAATAAGGAGGTTCCATTAAATTCGGATGGGGACTCATTTTAGGGCGACACGAGCGGAGAGCGAGAGCGAGAGCAGATGGGCGGACGAGGGGTGACTCCGCCTCAACTCGAACTACTCGGTAATATACCCTCCTATCTTGTCCTCGTGTGCATGCGTGACACTGGCGCGACACGGTCGTCGCACCTCACATCCCCGATTTTGTATTCATTGTCCTGGACCTGGACTGGACTTGGACGCTCAGCTATCGAAGCCCACCGCAGGTGAGTAGTCCAAACCCTGATACTTACCCCTGATTTTTCCATTTCAATCGTTAATGACCACAGCCCCGGCGTGACTCTCGAGTAGCACTCAGGTGGAGATGAAAAGCCGCACACCTCTAGATATTTCGCAAAGAGATACCAGAGAGGTGTGAGAAGCAAGTTCGCTTGAAGTTGCTGCTCGTTCGTTCATTCCTTGTGGGACCTCGTCAAGCGAATTCACGCATGCATAGCGGACGAAGCGACGACTGTCTGCTTCTCCAAAAATGGCGCGTAGACAGCAGAGTTGGAGGCTGTAATCCCTCGATGGGGTTCTTCGAGTGCGGGAGTGGGTGAGTTCTGGGTGAGTTGCGGGCGAACTGTCATAATATGGGCTTCGTGTGACAGAGACTGGACGGAACAAAAGAATGCGAGGAACACATATCCAATCCATTCCCACCTGCGCTTTTTCCTCCCTGCACAGAATCCATGATGGATATCAGGCTCTAGTCTGAGGAGCACATCGCCTCGCCAAGACCTCTCGAATACCCTCAGCCTGTGTATTCCGATTTTTGGCCGCACTTTGAACTGAAAACGGCGCGACGGGCGCCTCGCCGACCCAGGGGTTCGGAACATTTCCCAGCACCGAAAAGAACACCTTACGTGACCAGGGGGCAGTGTATATCCTGAGAATATAGCAGACTACACGACACATCCTTTTCAAATATCAATACATGCATTCATCATGGTTCGGACATGTACGCACACGCGCATATGTCCCGAAACGCCCTAATATATCCAAAGCTGTTGTTCTTGTTGATGCATGTTAAGGCCGTCCTGATTTAATGGATCAAAGGGTGGAATATCTTCACCAACCCGTCTGGGTCGTATTGTCAATGGAGGAACCAGGTGACAACACCAGGTGCTTCACATCTAGGAGATGACCATATATCTAGATACTTATTTCAATATTCCGATATGCTGAGCTCTTTCCAATTTTCCACGGTGAAGGAGACAGCAGGGACGTCAACCCTAAGCGCAGGCGCGTAGAATATGGAGCCGGTGACCTGTCTCCGCCCGCTGAGTTCTCCTCTTTTCACAAACTTGAAGATAAAGGAATCACCCCACCCTAAAAATACGCTCTATGGTGGTTTCTGGTCGAATATCCCAGGATATTTTCTGCCGACTGCTTTGCGGCCAAACCACTCCAAGCATGGAGTGAGCCAGTGGTCTGGGTGATACGACTATGATGTCCCTGAGGTTCTAGGTGTTCTAGTACTTAATGGAGATTGGGATGCTGACGGCATCCCCGTAGATGACCAGTCGTATGGGGTGGAATGCTCCATAGAGTCGGGTAATCCTATGTTGGAACCCCGATTATGCGAGGTCCCCCGGTCTGAACTACCTTCATTTACTGTGGCATTGCGATGATCTGCCTACTCATTCTTGGAGTGATATTTGGGTGAGTTTAGAGCGCTGGATGCTTATCCATGACTCTAGCTGAGAGGCTCACCATGTATGATAGCTATTAAGTTGATGTTAATGACCCTTATAGATATACTCAAGCCCATTTCGAAGACGACTGGTTTTGTTCTGTTTTCTCGTAGCAAGCCGCGAAATAGCCAGTAACCGCTGACCCATTGTGGTTGCAGACTCCAAGGAAATTGAAAGCCAGACGAGAATTCATGCAAATCTACTGTGGGTCATCTGCTGTGCCTACACGCCACTCTCCGTCCACGCCACGCCACGCCACGCCCTAGCTGTTGTTAGCCTTTCAATGCTCCTCTCAATGTCAAGCAGCAGAAAAATAACCCATATCAAGAGAGCAAAAGCAATTATTGATCAATAAAGTCCCCGCCTCTGGAACCACATCGGCAAAGAGCTCTATAGGCGAAGGCTAGGTGACAGACAAGGTGAAGTAGACCATTATTTCCCTTCTTTGATGCTTTTACGTGTGTTCTGTGGTATATTCAATCTGTTTGTCATCCCAATCGGCATTGAGGAAGCACTGTCACAAACTCAGCCTCAAAGTCAGGCACGGCGCCTTGTTGTGTTGATATGTGTTTACGTGTGCTCATTGTATTGAGCATTTGCTTGTGTTTGTGGTTGTGTGTTCCTTATTTGGCAGTGGCGTATATAGGGGCATATAGACTCTTGTATCTCTTGTATATAGAGCACACGGAGAGCGAGGAGCAACCCTCACGGTTCTTGTTCTCACTCTCCGTGTGCCAGGTAGTTATTCCCAATATACACAGGGTTCTCGCTCTCACTCTCGACTTCAACACGCCTGTCAGGTGCAAAAACTATTGTAACATAAAATAATACTCCAGAGGATGATATCTTGGAGGGTTTGGCCACATGCGGTTTGAGATTCACCGTACCAACTCAGCGTTGAACACCCCTGAGAGTCGGGCTGTGGAAATCGCTGGGACTTTGCATGTACAATATTGTCGCATGTCTCCGTGTGAGCGTCTATTACACCTCATGGAGCAGTAGGTACCCCTTTATCTCCTGTCGGGGGTCGAATATCATCCTCCACCGTGGAGGAATACGCCGTGGGTATAATATTCTACTCCAGAGTCATACCTGTACTGTACTACTATTCCATATGCCCTTTTCATCCCCATCTCCACAACCCTGCACCCGCATCTGCCATTTCTCACTCCCGGGTTTGGTCCGGATACCCGTCGGGTGGGGTGCACATGGAGCGGAGCACATCCCCATAGGGTGAGTCAGTTCTGGCGAGGAGCAGGACTGCGCAAAGTTGAACGGCGTACCCATGGCCAACCACTGCGGTTGTCCTGATTCCAAATTGTGTAAGGTGATCCATCGTCGGGGATATGATTCATTGCAAACACCTGAACCTGTTTACACCTCCAACGGACGCATCATCCGAGCAGCCTGAGTGCAGTGGTGCGCCAGCAATAGAAAACCCTTTCAGCACGCCTGTGATATGGTGGATCGGAATGCCCGACCTGGGGACGTTTCCAACTGCGCACCTTCCAGAGGTATGTCAAAAATAAGGTAGTGGAATGCGTAGTGGAATGCATAAGGGGGCAGAGCGCGTGTGACGGGCGGGCGGGGAAGGACAAAGAGATTGGAAAGACGCACTCTCCCGCTCCCGCCAGGGTCACTTGCCAATTGGAGCGACGGTTTACGCTCATTGCGCTCGAAAGAAATGGAACAACAAGACCGCAGCTGGACGCAATCCAATCCAACCCAACGCTCTCGCCCGGGGGGGCAAAGATAAAAGGCAGACCCCTAGCGATGCATTTCCTCAGCCCTCGCCGCAACATCCACCCACGAAGTGCACACTCAGATGATCGCAGATCTTGAGGAACTTAGGAACTCATATGATGCGTCCAACTGGCTTGCCAGAAACCTCCCAGAGCCTCGCATCGGCGACCAGGACTGCCATGAGCTCGCCGCAAACTACGGAGCTCGTGGACTCTCCTGCTTCGCAGTGTTTGTCCACGACTGGGGCAACCGGACCTACGGTTGCCGCCATGAAGGCTGCTCTCGTGGAGGTGATGGTGGCCCTGTGTTCCGATCGCTAGAGGAAGCCGTCCGTCATCAACGCCATCAACACTTCTATCACCAACCGTTCGTATGCGCCCCTCCGAGCGGTGCCCCATGGTGAGCTTGCCTTCGTGCTCTCAATCTGCCAGATATTGACTCGCTCTAGTGGGAAGCGATTCCACTCAAACAGTGACCTCAACGCGCACCTGCGCCGCCGTCATTAATCCCTTGCTCTGTTCGATATCTTATGCTTCGCCGAGCGGAATATTTACACCATCGTTCAACCCGACGGTGTCCACCGACTCTACCCGTCCCCTCCGTTCTTTGGCAAGACACCCACATATACTCGATCTCCACATTGCTTGTCCATACCCCCGTATTGCCCTCTCATTCTTCGTTCGTCTCTGCCCCTCTGATCAAAGAGTGCGTGTTTCCGGCCTGTGATCAGCCTTCTCCGTGCCAGAGAAGGTACCAGAATTTCCATCCATATGCGTCCGTCTGCGACGCCGCCTCCCATCCTTCCGCCGATCCAGGGTTGAGGGCCGGATGCCAGGGCGCAATCCACGACTCCCCCGGATTTGTCATATGCATCCATCGCCCTTCACAGGTCACAAGCCAGTCATAAGGCAATTCATATGGTTGAATCTGGCGTATTCAGTCCGAGGCGCTGATTTGAATGCTTGCGCCGATCCCACTGCTGGGCCCAACAAGCCGCCCATCTACGGTACCCTCGACCCTGTAGGGTCCCTGTCTACTTGGTTTGTGGCACACGCGGTCACGTCAACCATTAGCCGCCTTGCACGTCGAGACTCCTCCAAATCTACTAGTGATACCGCCTCCGCTGAAGCCGGATTCACACCATATTGATTGTACCGCATGGTCTACGAAGAGACCCTACGGACAATTGGGAACGCGTCTGGGATGTGAGCACCTTACACTTTTTATCGGGTGGTCACCTTGGGAAAGGATTTGAGAGCACTGTGACTCTGTTATAGTGATAGACGTATGATCGGACATTATTATTGTATGCTCTTGTTCCAGACACCTGGTTTCGGATTCCAAGCCCATATATGCCCATGCAAACTGCAGCCCTATGCCCGAGGAAAGTATGCTTATTTCTGGCTTTGGCTTACTGTATGCAGTTATTAGACTATTATGAGAGTGGCTAATCGGACCGTAATGTTTAATAGTCAACTTAATTTTGATAACTGCCCGATTAACCCGGCGCATCCGTTCAAACGACGCAACGAAATAGCTTTCGTTCCCATTCAATGGAACGACTATCTCGACGGAAAGACATGTTTGTTCCTGACAGCTCTGTCCCGGTCCTTTCTGGTTGGCCACCGCACCACGAAGAGAAGAATAGTTGGCGGTGTCACGGTACCGGTATTTTCCTTTCTCAACAACAAATGCTATGAATGGGAGCTCAAAAAAAATGGACGGATGGCATAACGACGCACGGTTCGCCCAAGAACGCTTCACACGCGATTGAGGAGATGACATCTCGGGTTCAAGCATCTTCTCGGGTCGGGCCTGACAACCCATTTCTAGACCGGAGTGTTGGAACCGGAGCAAAGCTGTGATTAATAATGTGCACTACTCGATTGTCCTTGGGGAACTTTGCATTCTGCAACGAGACAACTATATATGTCACTGCCAGTCGGGGAAATTTCGACGGCAGAAATAAGCCCACAAAACGTCGAGCTCTGCACACCTGCGGGTTTACACTCTCTCTATTAGTGTAAATCCTTGAATTGTTTCGATATCCGATCCTCTTTACCAGTTTCAGGTGCTGTGTTTTACTTAAGGGCCATGATGAGTTCAACCTAGGCGCAGTTCTGTCAGACGTGCATATGGACCTGGGATCAAGTTAACTAGAAACAAACCGATCATAGTGGCCCTCTCTGGCTTGCCAGTCACACCTACGAAGGACGGACGTAAATGATCCTCATATCGATGAAAACACGATGAGCATTACTTAGTTCGTGCCTCGGTTGTAGCAAGTATTGAGTCAATCCCACAGGCCAGCCCCGACTGTGAACTACCCACCGCATTCGTGTCGGTTCACCCCATATATTTGTTCCTCCAAGCTTATGCATCTTCAACTACCTAGGCTATCGAACCTCTAAGTCCAATTAAGTGTTGTTGAATAGCCAACAATAATACACGCATAAAGTCGAGCTACATTGCTGGATGGAGAGCACATAGAGATGACATCCCTGAGGTGGTCCTGAGGTTCTAGACACTCCACAACCTGGTGAAGAGTGAGACATCTTTGACCCTCCTATCAGGTGGAGACTTGGAGAATGCGCTATTGCAGTGTGAGCGTTTATAACAGATACGCACTTGTGTCAAATTATGATAGTCGGGCAACCTCTGTCGTTCCGGAACGTAGTCTTTGCAAAAGAAT
>Ga0307513_10013424_pt1 | contig 10053 bp, 5 predicted proteins | sample 15_EM_MG_FD_202174 | JGI IMG/M metagenome (GOLD analysis project Ga0307513, IMG submission 202174) | Populus trichocarpa ectomycorrhiza microbial communities from riparian zone in the Pacific Northwest, United States - 15_EM | ecosystem: Host-associated > Plants > Roots > Unclassified | place...
AAAAATATGGATCGTCATTTTAAAAACATGCACTGACACCGGCAAAGTACGACCATTTGTTCCCCACAAAAATCACGCTTTCTCTCTGGCTTGCCTCGTCTTTAATCCTCGAGTCATTAACGACGGGGGCTATACTTTATACTTCGTTCTATCATAGACTACTGTGAAAATATATATTGTGTGGCTACCTGCATTTTGCAAAAAAGTATGTGGCTTGGGTCTGGGCCCGTCCATCTTCCATTTCAATGTAAACGAACCGCCCCTTCGGCTTTTTAGTATTTCTGCCAGCTCAGGAGCCTAGGGTGGGACAAAATCTACAACCGGCGGAAAAAGAGGCGGGATTTAACCTTTTGGACCCGTACCCGTTCGACTTCTTCTGCAAAATTGGTCAGGGAACACGAGGTGCAATGGAAAGCGGCACTGCCCGTTGAATATGATGAAAGGATACTAGAAACGGAGAGCCAGGAAAGGAAAGTAGGCGGCTATTAGACCCTAGAAGCGAGGCGGTGATTCCGATCCGGATAAATTGAGGCAACCATTTAGTTCTGGATCAGCAGAAATCATTTGAACACCGGTATTGACAAATCGCATGAAACAACCCACGTTGTGGATGCATCGACAGACGCCGAAGAACGAAAAAGAACCTTCGCTCAACTAACTCCATCTCCTCTCTATGTGAGTTGAGAATTCAAACAGGACACATGTCCTCTGGGATGAATTGCGTCGCGAGCACGAACGGGAGCCGGGAACGGGAGCCGCGAGGGAGCCACGGACTCCTGGTTGATCATAAATGGACGCAACGCAAACCTCCGTAAATCACTGCTTCCATTCGCTAGGCGTGTACCAGGGGCTGGCTGTCTCACGACAGCAGCTTCATTCTTACATGATGGTTCCGCGCTCAACCGCACATCGCCCGCACGCCACACCTCTCATTACGGTATTCAAATTCGAGTGCAGGACGTTTTTGCACCCGGCCTTCTCCTTGTGCTTGCGTTGCTCATTCAGGATCCCTGCCAAACTCAAAGTACACGCAGCTAGACGCAATGCACCCGTTGCTGCCTCGTTTTCGAGATCACGTCAGAGCGTGTACAGACGGGAATCTCTCGGGGAGCGCTACGCAGTATACCGGGTATGTTGCGTTTTTCATTTGCAATACGGATGAGATGGGTATGTCCTGCATTCTGCAAACAAACGCCGCTCAATTTTCTCATGGCTCCAAGCCCCTTTCCCGCCCATCTCGGTCGCCTGCCATCACATATGTCGCTCCTTTCCGCTGCGGACTCACCCTAGCATTACGAACAGAACTTTTTCATCGCTCTGGGTATATTAACCTAGATGATTCGTCTCGAGTCCGCCATCACAACTCTGTGTTGCAATACTCTCCAACATCGACATCTACCTTTACCCCACGAGCTCAACACCTCCATCACCATTGAGAGACTGATATTGACATGGACGATCTGCTACCTGTAAGTACGGTTGATCCCGAAGACCGCACGCTGTTCATCATCATATCTATGCAGACCTTTCTCGATGACTTGAGTAAATCGGAGGTCTACTTCCCCACGGCCAGTCCGGCTCAACTCCTCAGCGATGGCAATCAGTTCTACGAGGTGCCTCTGCTGTTGACTCCCTCGGACGTCGGGGCCTCTCTTGTCAACGTCGACACGAACTGCGCTCCAACCTCCGCCACGGGAGCGAGTCTCATCGCGCTTCCTCACCTTCTTGCCACTCCCACGCCAAGTGCGGCTGCCGGAGCCGGGGTTGCCGCTCATCTCGTTTCCCCTCCTGCCTCGTCCACTAGCACTGCTAACACGGGGGTCATCGCTCCACAGACCGCCTTGTCAGACGGTGCAGCCCGTGCGGAGGTCGAAGCCTACATTCGCACCTCATCCTGGTTCCGGTTGCATGCAAAGGAATCCCGGGTGGGTGAGTTGGGTGTACCAGTGTCTGCTTCACAACTAGCGAAGCGGGATCAATCGATCTGGGCGTGCCTCTTCAAGAGGATCCGCCGTAAAGGGAGGCTCGTCTTCAAGTGTACCGCCTGTGGACACGAGAGTGATAGATTAAATCGTGCTGTCAGCCATCAGCGGGCTAAATGGGGGCACAAACCTTTTGCTTGCACGGACGCGGGATGGTGAGTATAGTTCTAATTCGGCTTCAGTCGGCCCGCCTTGCTAACTCAATTCCTTTGTCCTGTCCCCAGCTCCTTCCGCGGTTCCACCAAAGAAAGTGTATCCGATCACCGCAGTGCAAGGACTGCTGCCGCTCCATGCGACCTCTGGTGAGTGCCTCGTTTCAAGAATGGACCCATTTCTGATGTTCCCCCCCACCAAAGTGGTGAGGAGGGAGTGATCAAGAACATGAAGCGTCATTTAAAAATTTGTCCCTGCAAGAGAAAAGTACCTTACCCGTGACCATTCGTTCCTTTGATAATCTACTCTCCGTCGAGCTCATCTCATCTTCGGGTTACTTGATCATCTCATCTTTGTTCCTTTCGTTACTTCTGCCTACTACTCCGTCTTATGATAGCATATTGTGGAATATTTTGTCTATCTGGGTTCAATTGTACTTGTCGGGCTAGGCGGAACCGTATCTTCGCCCAATATAATTCCGACCCTCTATTCATCTCACACGAATGAAGCTATATTGGCTTCGAAGAGTGTTTAGGGTATGAATACGCTCGTGATCAGCCCACTCTGCGCAAATCGTATCTTCAACCGTTTCACATTTAGGGCATCCCAAGCAAGCAAGCGTACAGCCTCAAGTCTGTTAGTGGTGACCCTCTCCCGCATACATCAATTGCTAGATGTCCGCAATTAATTGTCCAAGGGCCCATCTGAGCGGGTCCGGGATTAGATGGAGTAGTTGTATGGCGCAACGGAGACTTGATGTTAATATCAAATACAAGAGGCCGAATTGACGTCATGGAGGACGAAGCCGCAGTTCCCTAATTTGCCCTGGAAGTGTGGCGCACTGGCGCTCATGCCAGCACAAGAGCAAAGACAGGCTGCAATACTTTCGCTTCTCTGAACCCGGAGAACCCGACAAGGACATCAATTCCTCTAGTGCCAGCTCGCCTGTCGTGCCAGCAAAGCGGGCAGTCAGCGCCACTCTTTCCCTCCTCCCATCTTCAAGATTGAGCGCAATAACTCTCATTTTGCCTGAGAGAACATCCTACAGCAGGGTAATCCATCTTCTGGTCTCGGGTTTGCCTTCCCGCAGGGCGCTAGATATCCCCAGAAGCGTCAACTCAGTGGCTGTCAGTAAGTCGGTCGTGCAGCGTCTGAATGCGTTTGAGGCCTTAACTCAGGCCTTCTAGGATATTTGATTCTGCCTCATTCTGTCAAACGGGGGCTCGGCATCTCCCTGAAGTTTGGGCGGGGGGGGCGGTACGCTCAGCCGTAGTTCACGGCCCTGATTACGATATGCCACTCGGATCAAGTCCTGATTTCCATCCTCTACTCTCTCGTCCGCCGCAAATCCCCGTCACCGAACTAGGGCGTAAACGTCCCGCCTCCTTGCCGCCCCAACTTCTTTGCTTCAAACGGTCATGTGAGGTTATCTCGGGCATTTTTCGGTGGCCGAGGGCTCACCGAGGACGCGAGAGCAGGCGCTCCATCGTGTGTCCAGACGAAGGAGGTGAGCAGATACATTGTTTCGTTCATATATTCCACAAAAATGCAGCTTACTTTATTCTTTCCTCGGAAAGCTACACATCATGTTCATCAGATTTAGTCTCGGTGCTCCGGGTACACCCCTAAACCCTCAACGGGTCGACGCGGCGTTTCAATCCACTCTCCGTCGTCGCCCGTATACGTGCGTTACTTGTTCTTGTGAAATAAATTGACTGGAGCCCCTCTCTTTTCACCCTTGCCCCCGACCACATCTTTGTTGTTTCTCAGTCTCAGTCGACCACTCCACGCTTTGTGTCATATTTACCTATCATGCAATCCAACGGTATTGTAGGTACAATTCATTGTTTCTGACGGCCACCAGCTCATGCCGGACTCACATTAGGCTTACATCGCCCGTATGGTAGAGAAGGGCGCTGCTTCGGCGACTCCCATCTACAACAGATGGCCTCTATATGCATCATTCGGTCATTCAATGCCACAGTCGTCCGCCTCCGACTCTCCTCCCTTAGTTCCTCACCACAACCCCAGTATCCCCGCTTCGATGAGTGGCCACGAGCATCCATCATTGCTTCCTACCCTAACCATTGATCCCAACGTGCTTCGTCGCCCAATTCATCCAATTCTCCAAGTGCAGGACTCTCTCTCGGCTGTTAGGGACTATGTCAGGTTCTCTGATTGGCTTGCTAGGCATATGGAGGAGACCAAAGTAGGAGACCCAGGTGTACCAGCATGTGCCTCTCAGCTGGCCGATGATGCTTGCTCCATTTTCATGTGCTTCATAGTCAAAATCAAGCGACAAGGCGCTATGAAGTACAAATGTGTTGATTGCGGGCACACCGTCAAAAGGGTCGATCGCGCACTGGAGCATCAACGGTTTAAACGGGGTCACCAACCGTTCCGGTGCCCCGAAGGGTGGTGAGTCGAACCTTCCACTCTCCGATCCTTGAACACTCGGCCTTGCTGACTAGAGGCGTAGTCCATTCAAGGCTTCTTCAAGCGAAGCGATCACCACTCATCTCAAAAGCAGTCTCCATAAAGCCGCCGTGAATTGTGATGTCTGGCGAGTCCTTTGTAGTGCGCACTCATGGATAAGGTACTGACTCACCTCCCAACAGTCACCAGGCCGTTTCAAAGAGGAATTTGACTCGACACATGAAAACACACATGCCCAAACAGCTGCGAAAGAAACGTCGATGCAAGCGGGCCGCTGCTAAAAGGAGGCTGTAGAGAGTCTGACTTTGGAAGGAATGCTTCAGCTATTGTGCAGAACCAAGGAAGGACATACCATTCTCCAGTTAATATTTCGTCCATAGCTTTTCTGTCCATGGTAACATGTATTTTTTACCCTATAAACCGGTTTGTTGAGTTCTGACTGTCTGGCTTTCGTAAGTTCTAACTGAGTGGATACCCTCGGCCTCTCCTACGCTCACCACCATAGTTGTGGACTTCGGCCATGTTGCCCGTCCGTCCAATACCACAGCCGACCTAGTGGGCTAGTATCTACACTACTGCTGTAGCATGAAAGTCGCTGTTGGCGACAACACGGCGAACTGTGTTCCGACTAGGCCGGGGTTGCAATGGCGATCTTCTCGGTCATTTTCATTTATCACACTCAACGAGACGACCATGTTTTTTCTGAGCTGTTCAATCGATTCAAGCGATAACACACCGCGATCTGTGCCTTGTGCCTGCGTGTTTAATTCAGACTATGGAGTGGAACATATAGACAAGGGCCGAGTCAATCTCTGGAGACTGTTACAATGGTGCACGTGAATCCGTGAGCTACTCACAGGAACCACATTCAATTTTGACTAGGCCGTACACCTGCAGGGTTCAATGAATGGTAAGGCGGATCGGCCGGTGTTCTTGCCGTGATATCACTGACTGAGCACTGATTGGTCAGGTGTGTCTCAACCAAGGTCGATTCCTGTGAGCTCTGACGAGGGCAGGAAGATTAATATTGAATTTACATTCACCCTCCTTATCGTCGGCGTCCTCTCAATCAATCGCGCATGACAGTCTCTGAGGACGCAAGAGGCTATAAATTTTTTGGGCGTCGCTTCGAACGATGCGCTTCCTCTGCGGCTGTGCAAAACTCGGAAATTCAAATGAATTCTAATGTCATATAATTATGCGAAGGATGAATACCATGAGACGTCTAGAGTATGAGAGAGCATGTTTCGATTGCAGGCCTTGTGCAGCTGCTCAGCCGATCTCGCAGTCTCTGAGTTTAGAGGGTTCTACAATCCGTAGGAAATAGTTCTGGCATTCATTTTGTACTCTAGGCTCCCGCTTTAGAAGCGGAGCACCCCCGAGCCAAACAACAGCAAATTTAGCCAGCGACCAGATCACCCATAAATACATCCATCTTCATCATTCGCCTGGAGACCAATGAGATGCTCCAACTTGGATATCAAACACTTTGTTGTGGGATTTCTGGAGCGTTGGAAAGCTGACGGCGCCTCCCATATTACCCCAGTCCTCTCCCCGCCTACCCTTCACCCTTCAACCCGAGGTGCGGCCTCTAGGTCGTCCTGAATTTCCGAACCCCCCTGCCGATGCTGCGCGTCTCCATGATTGCCGTTGTTCTCAGCTCCCAATGCCACGCACTTGCGTGCCCATGATATACATTTTGAACCTTATTACGGTCCATTGTCGATAGTAGTTCGGTCTTTCGCGACCGTCTACAAACATCGGTGCGCCTCTATCAAGACGCTTGCGGCTCGATCGCGTCTTGGTAATTACCCGTGTCCTTCCTAGGCTTGACCCTCCTACATGGCTATATCGCTGCTAGTGGCTCACTGCAATGCGACTCACAAGGTGTCCATAGCCATAGCCGCACGCGCGACCGAGAGCCTGCCATATGTACGCATTCAACTATGTGTAAATAGTCTCCCCGTGAGTCACGTTAGTAGCTGCACTGATCATCAGCGGTTATTATGGAAACTTCGCTTAGCGTCGGAGGTGCTTTGACTGACGATCGAGGGTTTACTTCTCTTCCGATGCATTGGTTCCCTCAGGAGCAGACACGCTATCTACTGAAACATCTTTTTGTCTAATTCTGACCCTATTGCACAACCACTACGCCCATTGCAGAATCGTACATATCAATTGGTAACTCTCCCACTCGAGGGGGTGTTGCAGGACACATACCATGGCCCCTCCTACTATACCAAGGTTGTGGCAAGGGCCTGAGATGAGTTCGGATTTGACCCTCCTCCACAGATTCACCTTAAATCATAGCCTTCGATGGGTGTTAACGCTACAGAAGCCATCTATTCGGTGGATAGAATTTTAATGACTCTTTCAACTGTCCAGGACGCCGCCCCGATTTCCATTGTATTGTTTCAAGGGGCCATGACATGGCAGTGGCGTCCACCTCCGAGTCTCCACTCCTAGGCCCTAACGGCAAACTCGGCACCGCTGCGAACGTTTACAAGCGACAACCATCGCACCCTATTCGACCATCAACCCAATGTGCTTCTTCCCCATCTCATTTCATCCTCGACGCATGTGAGCCTCGGTCGGTCGTCGGCGAATATATGGGGTCCTCTTCCTGGCTTGGGACAAATACGATGGAATCCAGCGTGGGAGATCGAGACGTACCGACTTGTGCCTCTCAGCTGGCGAGGGCTCGTCGCTCCGATTCTCAGCACTCCACCGTCGAAATCAAGGTACAAGGGGGTAAAGAGTACAAATCTATTGATCGCAAGCATATTTCTCACAGGGCCGATCGAGTATTGAAGCATCAGCTGTCCAAACTGGGCATAAACGGTTCCTACGCTCCGAAGGGTGGTGAGTTTCACCTTCCGGTCTCCGATGTCCGAACGCTCAGCGCTACTGACCGGTTCACCAGTCCGTTCGAGTCATTTGCCAATGAATCAGTCCCCACTCATCTCAAAAGCAGCCTCCACAATACCGGTAAATTATCCGCACAGACCAGTCCATTGTAGTTTGCACGTGTGGATCAGAATAAATGCTGGCTCAGTTCCCATCAGTGACAAGCCGATCCTAAAGAAGAATTTGCCTCGACATATGAAAGAACAAGCCCCTAAACAGTAGCGATAGAAAACCCGATTCAATCGAGGTTGTAGAGAGCCCAATTTCCTCTGAATAAATCAGTTATTACAGTTTCAAGGAATCAGGAATGGCTATTCTCTTATCAATATTACGGCCATCGCCTTACGCCATAGATGGTATGTGTCCTGTGCTTCGTGGGCGAGTCTGTTGGGTGCTGACCGTCTGCTTTTCGTAGGTTCTGACCGAACTGAGCGGGTACATCCGGTCTGTCGTGCTCAGCACCAATGTGACTGTTGACTTCGACCGCCTCGCTCGCCTATCCGGTTCCACCGCCCACCTATTAGGCTGGTACTTAATCTCTGGTATGAGAACCACGGTTGGCGACGACAGGGCGGGGCCGCATGCTGACCACGTTGGGGAAGTCCTACCAGTAATTTTCGCTCATCGAGATTGTTATGGCCGTTTTGGACTAACTAGTTGAAAACGTGGATTCGAGCGACAGCACAATACTCTTTGTCAGTCTGTGCCTGGGACTGACAAGTTCAATCAGGATTGCGGAGTGGTGCATATAAGGGCCGAGTCATACACTGAAGACTAATTATGACAGTACATAGTGCATATGAATGCGTGGGCTACACAGGAATCCCATTCAGTACTATATTCAATAATTACTGTACCCGCAAGCGTCAATGAATGGCAGGTGGGATCGATCGCTCGGTGTCCGTGCCGAATGCCACCATTGGAGATCTGAAGCAAGACCGATTCCGAGGAGTGAGGAAAGTTATATCCCTTCTACCGAATTCACAGAGGCGAGGAAATCAGCGCTTCACTTCAAACGATGCATTTCCTAGCCGCTGATTGTCTTAGTGAGGCCGCCAAGCACCAGAAGCAATAACCTCCCATTTACGATTTTCGACGAGTAATTGTGTGGGAGCGTCTCTTATATTTGCTTTCGTCCCTGGTGCTGACTCGAAGACCACGATTCTCCTCCAACATGGAAGTTGAGTACATAAGTTAGACTGCCTATGACTGCATACTAAACGGCTCACAGTGTTCCGGTCGCCAAGTTTTCCAGTAATATATGCATTCAGGTGATTCCCAATAGGCTAGCGATGCACTGAGGATTATTTGGCATGCTTGGAGTTGCGACGTATGCCTCCATTGAGCTTTCGGTGAGAAATTCGAGTCCTTCCTAATCACTATAAAGCGTCCACTTAGGTCATTCATATTCTACCGTACCATTACTCCATAGTAACTCGCCTTTGGATATCCCTTCGTAATGTCCATATCTTATGATCAACTCGCCCACCAAATTTCCTTCGATCAGCGCCCACTGCTGCTCAACTACCGATATCCGGTAGGACTTATGTTGGGATGTGTGGTAGTACTTTGCGTCCAAATCGCATTGAACCAAATTAAGATGCGGGGTGTCTCTCCTCTTGTCGTTTGAACCGTGTCAAGTCCAACTCAAACAATCCCTGGCAGGATAAGGTCTGCTTAAGGTTGGCGAGTCGTGATTTATTCAAGCGTGGCGTGTAAGGGTGAAGGCCGACAGAGGCCAAAGTGCAGCGATTTTGTCGCCGACCGCCGTCGCGGACTAAACTTTGACTCTTGGGACACCTAGGAGGCAGGAAGGGCACCTTCACTTTCGTGATGATTCGAGAAGAGGACTTCCGCTTGCTGCTGAATGGACGCATGAGCGTACTTGGCACACCACGCGACGTACACTCGATGCTGACTTCAATACGGCGGTTGAAGCGGTCTCCTCATAGCACAGCACTGTGCAGAAGAAAACTTGAGCCGAGAAAATTGGTCGTAAGTTACTCGCAGACCTGTTTCTAGGCAAGATCAGTCCGTGCTGACAACTACCCAGCACCGGCAAAGCTCGCAATCAAACTTACGAACATCAGTTCCTCTTCAGGATCCATCCGCCAGTCTCAGTGAGCTTCAAAGCAGGGTCGGTCCTTCACGCAAATGGCAGAAGGACGAAAGAGATCGCGAGCACGAGACCTGGGAGCGTGGATGAAGATAGGACTTCTCAACTTATGTTAAGCGCCGGACCGTGACAGCCATTGACCTGTCATTTCCAGTCTCCCCATCCGCACACCGCGCCATTCTAACGAGGTCGACGACTCCGAAGAACTCCCGTCCCCTCTTATCGTTACGCGGTTACAGCCCTTCGAGAGGTCATCGCCCTCATTCGTCACCTCTGGCCGTGACGGTCTCCCCCATCTTATTGCTGCTCCGGCCGTGACGTTTTCGTCATCGTCCGCGGACGCGAGAGGGGTTGGCGCGGTCCACAGAATTCCGTAGACTTGTCCTTATTGTTCATGGACTTGCATCCATGGTACCTGGCTGGTCCATGAACCTCAATAGAAACCTCGAACGAATCAGA
>Ga0307513_10013425_pt1 | contig 10053 bp, 4 predicted proteins | sample 15_EM_MG_FD_202174 | JGI IMG/M metagenome (GOLD analysis project Ga0307513, IMG submission 202174) | Populus trichocarpa ectomycorrhiza microbial communities from riparian zone in the Pacific Northwest, United States - 15_EM | ecosystem: Host-associated > Plants > Roots > Unclassified | place...
TGGCGGCCAGTATCCGGGGGCGGACGGTTCCTACTCCGCCGACCCGAACACCCCTGGACCGTACACGCAGGATCCATCGATGGGCGCACCCACTAACTACGGCATGGGCGATCCGAATCCCGCGCCAACGGCTAACAAGTCGCAGCTCTACGCGGGCATCGCCTTTGAGGTTCACCTGGTGAACGCGGACGGCTCGATGACCGGTGTCGACCCGGCGACGTATTCGTTCCGCACCGGTGACCGCTTCCGCGTGTACTACCGTCCCGCGCTGCCGGGCCGCGTCGACGTGTTCAATGTGAACGCCGCCGGGCAGAACTCCCAGATCGACAACGTCAATGTCGCCGCCGGCGAGCTCGTGACGCTCGGGCCCTACGAATTCGCCAATCTCACCGGCGAGGAGACCCTGATCCTGCGCCAGTCCGCATGCGTGACACCGACGCAGTTCGCGCCAACGCGCGACATCGTCAAGGCCGCCGACGGGGCAATGAACGGCCCGCAGTTTGCTTCCTGCAGCGACGTCGTCACACGCGGCATCAAGCCGACCAAAGTGCGCGATATCAAGAAGGTGTCGATGGAAGGCGGAACGAGTTTCGCGCTCGACCCGGTCAGCGCCAATGAAATGAGCTCGGGGCAGTACGCACCGCGCCAGGTCACCATCACCCTGCATCACCGCTGAGCCATGAAAAACATACATCACAATCAGCTGGCGGCGCTCGCGCTCGTCGCGCTAACTACCAGCGCGGGCACGTGGGCGCAGGTCACCATTCCCTCGGGCGTCGAGCCGGGACAGATCCAGCGCAGCCTGGAGCGCATGCGCGTTCCGCAGCACGAGTCCGTGAAAGTGGCGCCGCCGACGCCGCAGCAGGTCGCGCCCGAGAACGCGAACCAGCTCAAGTTCGTGCTGCGCACGCTGACCATCGAAGGCGCCAAGGTCTATAAACCCGGCGAGCTCGATGCCGCCTACAAGAATCTCATCGGCACCGAGATCGACGTCGCCCGGCTGTTCGCGATCGCCAACCAACTCACCGCGCGCTATCGCAACGACGGCTACGTGCTCTCGCAGGTGCTGGTGCCCGCGCAGAGCGTGGTCGACGGCAACGTGAAGCTGCTCGCGGTCGAAGGCTTCATCGCGCAGGTTCAGTATCGCGGCAAGGTGCCGCAGGACGATGCGCTGCTGGCGGCTTACTCGAAGCGGCTGCGCGCGGCGCGTCCGCTCACCGCGCGCGTGCTCGAACGCAGTCTGCTGCTCATGAACGATCTTGGTCACGTGCAGGCCCGCGGCACGCTCGTGCCCTCGGCGGAGCAATCCGGCGCCGCCGACCTGATCGTCGATTTCGCGCGCGACGACGTGACGCTCGCGGTGGCGGCCAGCAATCGCAACAGCCGATCGCTCGGAAGCGAGCGCGGCACGATGGACTTCGATGTCTACGGTTTGATGAGCCACTGGGATCATCTGTCAGTCAAGGCGGGTTCCAGCTTCAGCAAGCAGTTGAGCTATGCCGGCGTGGGCTTCGGCACGCCGCTGGGCCGCAACGGGATGTTCTGGAACATCGGCGCCACCGGCGCGCGATCGCAGCCCGGCAAGGCGGCGAACATCACCACCGACGATCTCGACTCGGAATCGCTGACCGGCAGCCTGCAGATCGGTGTGCCGTTGCTACGTTCGCGCGCAGTGAATGTCAATCTGCGCGGCTCGCTGACTACGTTCGACGGCCACAGTGAGTTCTCCAGCCTGCCACTGTCCGAGGATCGGATCCGCGCGGTCCGCGTGGGCGCCGAATTGGACTGGGCCGATGGCGCGCGCGGCGTGACGACACTCGACGTCGAGTATGCGCAGGGACTCGATTCACTGGGCGCACGCACGGTGGGCACATTCGACAATCCGCTGTCGCGCGAGAATGGTCGCGCCGACTTCTCCAAGGTCACCGTGTATGCCGCGCGACTGCAGTCACTCGGTGGCCACTGGTCCGCGCTGCTCGCCGCGTCGGCCCAGCACGCCTTCGATACGCTGCTGGCGCCGGAGTTGTTCGCGGTCGGTGGCGATGACTTCGGTCGAGGCTACGATCCGTCCGAGCTTGCGGGCGATTCGGGCGAGGCCGCAAAGTTCGAGCTGCGCTATGCGAGCTCGCTGCCCGCGCTGCACCTCACTGCGTACTCGCTCTATGGTTTCTACGACTGGGGCCAGGTGCGGCGCCTCGATCCCATCAACGAACTGACGCGTGAGCACGCGACTTCCGCGGGCGCCGGAGTGCGCTTCTCGGGCGAGGGCGGGTCGTGGCAGGGCTTCATCGAATTCGCCGCACCGCTCGATCACGACGTGGCGGCGGAAGGCAATCGCGACGCACGCGTCTTTTTCGGGTTGCTGGTCAGTTTGTGATCCGTGGCTGGCTCGCGGCGCTTGGTGTTCTGGCACCAGGCGTCCTCGCGCTGTGCACGGCGAACGCCGATCCATTGCCGACGGCGCCCATACTGCGCGTGGACACCGGACGTCACAGCGCGTTCATTCACGCGCTCGCGCTCGATGAAAAGTTGGGCCGGCTCTACTCGGCGTCCGAAGACAAGACGGTGCGCGTCTGGCGCATCGCGGATGGCCGCGCGCTCGACACGTTCCGGCTGCCCGCGGGCGAGCGCGCCGAAGGCCAGGCCTATGCGCTCGCGCTGTCGCCCGACGGCGCGACGCTGGCCGTGGGCGGCTGGACCTGCTGGGACGTCGAGGGTGCCGCCTGCATCTACTTGTTAGACGCGCAGACCGGCGCGATCCGCCAGCGGATTCGCGGCCTCTCCGATGTCATCGCCACGTTGAAATATTCTTCCGACGGCCGGCACCTTGCCGCCGGGCTCATGGCGTCGGGACTGCGCGTCTTCCGCACGTCGGACGGCGTGCAGGAAGCCGAGGACCGCGCCTATCGCGACAAGCTGCTGGAGCTCGATTTCAGTTCGTCAGGCACCCTGGTCGCGACCGGACTCGATGGCTTCGTTCGCCTGTATGACGCCTCGTTCAAGTTGTCAGGCCGCGTCGACCAGGGCCTCGCCGGCAAGCAGCCCTTCGGCATTCGCTTCTCACCGGATGGCAAATACATCGCGCTGGGTTTCAACGACGTCGCCAAGGCCAATGTGCTGCGAGCCGTGGACCTCGCCGTGGTCAAGACGCTGGAGGTCAAGTCCGCGGACGCGCCTACTAACCTGACGCGCGTGGCCTGGTCGCCGGACTCGACACTTATATATGTCGCCGGCGAGCCCGCGGCCGGGCGCAACACCAATCTGGTGCGCTGGGCATTCCTGCGCAGCGAAGCACCGCGGCAGTTTCCCGTGAGTCGCGGCCGCATCGGCGACATCGCGACCACGCAAAACGGCGACGTGTTGTTCGCCGCCGATGACCCGGCCATCGGCATGCTGACGAGCGAAGGCGCGCGCAAATACCTGCTGCTCTCGGGCGTGCCTGACTACCGGATGGCGGCGGACTCGCTGCGTCTCGCGTCCGACGCCTCGACGGTGGAGATCGCACTCGCGCCGCTCGCGGGTGCATTGCGCCGTTTCTCGATCGCGCACGGCGCACTGACGCACGCGACGCCGTCGCCCGACCTGCGGCCGGCAACGGTAAGGGCACCGGGCCTCAAGGTGAGCCGCTGGAGCGAGGCCGATGGCCCATTGATCAACGGAAAGCGGCCCGATCTCGAGCCGTATGAAACCGCGCGCAGCTACGCGCTGGCGCCCAAACACGACGCCGTGCTGCTGGGCTCCGAGTGGGCGCTGCGCCGGCTCGACAAACACGCTGCCACCGTGTGGTCGGTGCGCACGCCCACCGCCGTGCGCGCGGTGAACGTGTCCGAGGATGAGCGCTTCGTGGTGGCCGTGCTCGCCGATGGCACGATCGTCTGGCACCGCCTGAGCGATGGCGTCACGCTGCTGTCGCTGTTCATTCACGCCGATGGCGAGAGCTGGCTGGCGTGGACTCCCGATGGAACGTACGCGTCATCGACTTACGGCGACACCTTCGCCGGCTGGCAACTCAATCGCGGTTTCGACATCGCGCCGGATTTCTTTCGCGCCGTGCAATTCGAGCGCGTGCTGTATCACCCGGACATCGTGGCCAGGGCGCTCGCCGGCGTCGCGGTCGACACGCCCGCGATCGAGGCCGAGCAACCGCTGCTGCGCTACGCGCCGCCGCGTATCAGCGTGAGCGTGCTGCCCGCGACGCGGTCTCTGGGCATGCGCCGCGTGCGCGTCGCAGCGGAGAGCCTGGGGTTGCCGATGCGCGACGTGGTCGCGTACGTCAACGACATTCCCGTCACCGCATTCGCCGAGCGCACGCTGCGCGCCACCGAAGTCACTCGCTTCGTGCGTGAGTTCGAGGTACCCATCGCCGCGCGCGACAACGACATCCGCGTCGAAGTATCCAACGGCAGCTCGCTGGGTACGGCGCAGAAGTATCTCGAGGCGACGCCGCGCGATGCTCTTCCCGGAGATCTGTACGTGCTCGCCGTGGGGGCTAACAAGTTTCCGAACCTGGATGCCGGCCTCGAGCTGTCCTACGGCGCGCGCGATGCCGAAGAATTCGCCGCCGCCTGGCGCGCCATGCCGGTGGGGCGCTTTCGCAAGATGCATGTGCAGACGCTCGACGACACCGGGAAACTTCCGTTGCGCGCGAATATTCTGACCGCTCTCAAGGCATTGTCAGCCGCACGCGCCGAGGACACGGTGGTGGTGTTCCTCGCCTCGCACGGCGTCAGCGATTCGGCGGGCAACTACTTCTTCATCCCGCGCGACGCGGCGCGTGTCGACATCGACGCCATACTCGATGGCAAGGCCGTGGCGCAGGATGCGTCATTGCTTGGTTGGCAGGATGTGTTCGACGCGTTGCGGAATGTCGCCGGCCGGCGATTGCTGATCGTCGACACCTGCCAGGCGAAGCAGATCTCCGGACACTTCAAGGACTACTCGCTCGTGAAACGCTCCGCGTCTTCGCGCATGGCGTTCGTGCTGGCGGCGCAGGGCAACGAGGAATCGCAGGAGTACGAGCCCGGCAAGCATGGTTTGTTCACTTACGCACTGCTCGAGGGCCTGAAGGGCGGCGGCGCCCGAGGCGTCACGGTCGAGGAGTGGTTTCGCTTCGCAGCGCAGGTGGTGAATCAGCTGCGCGACCGCCGCATTGGCCCGCAGACCCCGCAGCTCATCGCGCCGCCGTCGCTTCGGGCCATGCGCATCGGCGAGGCGCCAGCGGCCGCTATCGGCAAATAGAGCGCGGCCTGTCCACGCCGCCTGCGGTTTTGCGTATCCCTAGATGAGGCGCCTTCGCGCTGAAGGATCAACCATGAAAGACGCCATCGTATTAGCCATTCTGTTGTCCGCCATTGCCGCCCCGGCTGCCCACGCGCAAACCGCAAACAGCCGTGTGCAGCAGACCCGCGCTACTCCATCGGCGACCCAGGTAAAGCCGGTTCCGGCGGCGACGGGTGTCAACCCCGCGGTGCGGGCGGCCGTGACGCCTCAGGTCACCGCGTATCGCGCTGCGACCAAACAAACCCTGCCCGCCAACCTATTCAGGATGGAGGACCGCGCCATCATCATCGTGGGCGGCAAACAAGTCGTCGCGGGTGATGTGAAGCGACAGCTGGTCACGGAGCTGCGGCAGGCATCCGGCCCGGTCACCCTGGCACGCACGGCTTCGCGCGTGAACACGCAGCCGGTGCGCGACCTCATTCCGGGCCGCGGCATCGGATCATTGATCAAGCCAAAGGGCAGATCCCCGCAGGACCGCATCACGGCAACGGGCGGAATCGCCGGCGCCTCGGTTGCGGGGCCGGGCCTCGAATCCCTGGCTAACAAGCCCGCGCTCTCGTACACCGAGATGAAAAACTATTGCAAGACGCATCCAATCGAAATCTCGCGCGTGCGTGGCACGATTACGCCGAATGGACGCTTCACCATCGAAGGCATCTGCTTCGGCGACCAGACCGGCGCTGTCGATGTCATCGGCCAGTTTCCTGGCGGCAAGATGCGGCTGTTCTTCGATAGCTGGAGCGACGTGGAGATCAAGGCGTTCGTGCCGCCGGTGTCCGGTGCCGCCGATCACGCGATTGCACTGACCGTGGAAAGATTTCCCGACAAGGTGCGCTCAGCCGCGGCGCAGGCGAAATTCGTCGCGGCGCGCGAGATCGTTGCGGTGCCGGTGCGCTACTGGACGCCGAGCGCGGACTTCCTGCAGATCGATGTGGATCAGGGTGGCGGCAATCTCTTCAGCGGCTTCACTGTATTTGGCACGGGCCCCGCGGAAGCACGTCTGGCACCTTTCTCGCTGCACGTGAATCCAGCCTGCGCTCTCGACACGGCGGGCGCGAGCGCGCGCACCGGACAGGTTCTGGCATTCACCGGCTGGGAAGACGGTCCGCCGTACCAGGCAAACGTCAACGTCGCCTGGGTACCTCGCTGCGTCATCCAGACCACTAACTACATCGTGGCGACCAGCTCGCAGCGCATCTGCAGCGTCGATTTCACGCTCTCCGCGCAGGCGAGCTGCCCGGTCGGCGTGGCGCCGTAACGGAGCGGCACATTAACAGGTAAGATCGGCAGCCCTCGTAAACACCGAAAGGACAGCGTTTGAAACGCGATCCCGCCGAGCTTGCGGTGTTGTCGAGACTGCTCGATGACGCGCTGGACCTGGTACCCGAAGAGCGCGCGACCTGGATCGAAGGCCTTCCCGGCGGCGTCGACAATCTGAAGCCGGCGCTGCGCCGACTCTTGTTAGGCGCGGCCGCGCAGGAAACCGCCGATGTGCTGCGCATCGAGCGCCAGGTGCAGGCCGCGGTCGCCGGTGCCGCATCGCTCGCCGACTCACTCAGTCTCAAGCCCGGCTCGGCCGTCGGGCCGTATGAATTGATTCGCGAGCTCGGACGCGGCGGCATGGGCACGGTCTGGCTCGCGCGTCGCACCGAAGGCCTCATGAATCGGCTGGTGGCGCTCAAGCTGCCGCATGCGGGCTTCTTCCAGGCGGAGCTGGTCGAGCGCATTGCGCGCGAGCGCGACATTCTCGAGAGCCTGACTCATCCGAACATCGCACGGCTCTACGACGCGGGCGTCACGAATACCGGTCAGCCGTATCTCGCGCTCGAATACGTCGAAGGCGTGCCGCTCACGGAATATTGCGACCGGCACTCTTTGCCGGTGCGCGCACGCATCGAATTGTTCGTGCAGGTACTGGAGGCGATTCAGTACGCGCACAGCAACCTCGTGATCCACCGCGACATCAAGCCCGCGAACATCCTGGTGACGGGCAAAGGCGTGGCGGTGGTGCTCGACTTCGGCATCGCCAGGCTGCTCATCGAAGGCTCGACCGCGGAAACCGCGGTCACGCAGTTCGGTGGCCGGGTGTTGACGCCGGACTACGCCTCACCGGAGCAGATTTCCGGCAAGGCCATCAACACGGCTTCGGATGTGTATTCGCTCGGCGTTCTGTTCTCTGAACTTCTCTGCGGTTCGCGGCCTTACTCCCTCAAGCGGGATTCGCGCGGCGCGCTCGAGGATGCCATCGTCGAAGCCGAGGCGCTGGCGCCGAGCCGCAACCTGAAGCCCGAAGCCGCGCCGCTGCGCGCCACTTCGGTGAAGGCGCTGAGCCGTGAATTGCGCGGCGATCTCGACAACATCGTGCTCAAGTCGCTGCGCAAGGATCCGAAAGATCGCTACGCAAGCGTCGAACTGTTCGCGCAGGACATCGTTCGTTACACCAGCGGCCAGGCAGTGCTGGCGCATCCCGGCAGCACGAGCTACCGCGCCGGAAAATTTCTGCGCCGTCACAAGCTCGCGGTGGCATCCGCGTCCGCCGTGGTGCTGGCGCTGACCGCCGGCGTCGCGGCCGCGCTCTGGCAGGCACATGCGGCGCGACTCGAAGCCGATCGCGCCGAGCAGGTGAAGAATTTTGCGCTGTCGCTCATCGAAAGCGCCGACACCGAGCACGGCGCCGGCGTGGAAACGACCGCCGTTGAACTGCTTCAGCAGGCCCGCGTGCGCGTCGAATCCGAGCTCGGCGACCGGCCGGCGATCGCGGCGGAGCTCATGGGCGCGATCGGCTATGGTTTGCTCGGGCAGGGGCGCCCCGAGGACGCCGCGGCGCTGCTCGGGAAATCCATGGCTCTATCTATTCAGGCCAATGGCCGCGACGATGTGCGCACGGTTGCCATCCAGGTGATGTATGGCGAGGCGCTGGCCGATCTCGGCAAGGATGACGAAGCCATCGCCCTGCTCGAGCCGGCGATCCGGACGGCGCATCGGCTGCGCGCCACGCTGGACGAAGCCGATGGCTGGCGCTGGTTGAGCTTTGTGCAGGTGCAGAAGGGCGAATTCGATGACGCCATTGCCTCGGCCAAGGCGGCGGTGGCGTTGTTAGGCCCGGCGCCCGTGGGACGGCGTGCGCTGCTCAGCGCGGCACAAGTGCAGTTGGCGCTTGCGAATACCCTCAACAGCGACCGCCGGCCGGGTGTTGCCGCGGCGGCGCGCGAATCGCTGCGCTTCGCGAACCTGCTGGATGCGAAGGCCAATACTCCGCACAAGTCGCAGGCGCGCGTGATGTTAGGTCAGGGACTCATCCGCGAGGGCGATATCGCGCAGGGCATGCGTGAGTTGGAGCGTGCCTACGCCGACTGCCTGAAGTTGCTGGGTGCGGATCATCCGCTGACAGTCGAGGTTGCCAACTACCTCGCCAGCGGCCGCCTCGAATCCGGCGACGTGCGCGGCGCGGTCGAGATGTACCAGATCTCCCTGGACTCCGCGCTCAGGCATCCCGAGGCATTGAACGCGATGGCGTTTGGCTACATTCACCTGACGCTGGCTACTGCGCTGGTGGCGGCGCGCGAACGCGAGGCTTCGTTGCCGCACTACGTCGAGGCCGAGCGCAATTTCACGGATGCCGCCGGCGCCGATGCACAACTGACGTTGGGCGCGCGTTCGTCGCGAGCGTTCGCGCTCACCGGACTGGGCCGCCTCGCCGACGCGGACAAGATCTTTGCGAGCCTGTTGTCCAGGAAGCTCACGGGGACGACGAAGGCCACCTATGACAGTCGCCTCGCCGTGCTGCGCAGCCTGCAAGGCCATCATGACGAGGCTATTGCCCTGGCGCGCTCGGGCGTGGATGGTTTGAAGGCGCTGCCTTCACGAACGCTGCGCGCGCAGAGTCTCGCGAAGCTGGGTTCCGTGCTGCTCGCCGCGGGCCGCGGCGCCGAAGCGGTGCCGCCGTTCGAACAGGCGATCGCCTTGTTCAAAGAGACGCAGCTGCAGGAGACGCCGGAACGCGCCGAGACGGTTGCGGACCTGCACCGCGCCCAAGCCGCGCACTAAGGGACAATTTCGCGCTTCGCGCGATGTCCAGCGCTCCCCGCGCTTTGCGTATCCCTTGTAAGAGAGCTCGTTCTCGCCAAGGGAAATCCTCATGAAACTCGGTATCTGCGCGGTCATTGTCTATGCCGCAGCCTTCGCCGGCACAGCTGCCGCGGAAGACGACTATCTCGCGTCGATCGGCGGCGGTGGCGGCGGGGTGTTCGCCACACGATGTCCGGCGGGCTCGCTGCTGCACGGTTTCGAAATTCGCGCGGCCGACGACGTGGACGCGATCCGCCTGGTCTGCGTGAACGCGCAGGGACCGGCGCAGTTCAGGCCCGCGGCCTCGGATCCCACGTGGCATGGCGGGGATGGCGGCGCGTATCACCTGGTAGTTTGCCCGGATCAGTTTCCCATCGTCTTTGGGCTCGACGCTCATGCCGAAGGCGTTGACACGCTGATCATCAACGATTTCAGCATGCATTGCGGATGGGCAGTCGCCACTCAGCCTGCGGGGTTGCCGTATGGCGGCCAAGGTGGATTCAGCGGGCCGGGCTACATGCCTGAGACGACGCGGTACGGAATGGGTTTCGGCACATCCGGAAGGCGGGCCAGCGGAACCAGCGGCAGACAGACTTGCCCACCCGGGCGCGTGGCGGTCGGCTTGCGCGGACGGTCCGGGATCTGGTTAGACGGCATGGGCCTCATCTGCGGCGAGCCGACTACCTTCCTGTCGCTCGGCCGCGT
>Ga0307513_10013426_pt1 | contig 10052 bp, 7 predicted proteins | sample 15_EM_MG_FD_202174 | JGI IMG/M metagenome (GOLD analysis project Ga0307513, IMG submission 202174) | Populus trichocarpa ectomycorrhiza microbial communities from riparian zone in the Pacific Northwest, United States - 15_EM | ecosystem: Host-associated > Plants > Roots > Unclassified | place...
GTGCCCTGGCCGTCCTCCCAGCCGAGGTAGTCCGTCGCGGTCGACAGCCGCGGCATGCCGGCGGCGACGAGCACGAGCAGCACCAGGGCGATCGCGCCGGTGACATAGAACAGCGCGCCCTGGTGGCCCCGGCGCAGCAGCATGCCGGCGCCGTACCAGCCGCCGATCACGAGGGCGGCGTGGCCGACCATCAGCGGCAGGACCGCGACGCCGGCGAGCTTGCGCGGGTTGACCCAGTACATCCAGCTCCACGCCGGGTGCACCGCATAGAAGTACAGCGCGACCGGCGCGACGACCGCCGCGGCGTGCAGCGACACCAGCTGGAACGCCGGGGCCGTGAACGGGCCATCGGCGCGAATCCGATCGCGGGCGATCAGCGCGAACCCGATGCCGAACAACAGGTTGACCAGCGCAACGACCGGAATGGCGGCCTCCGGCGGACACGGTAACACGCAGCGCGCGCGGGATCCGCGGCGGCGCCCGCCGCGTGCTATCTACGGGCGAGCGGCGGGGTGCGCGAGCCGGTGTCCGGGTCGGGATCGGGCGAGAGCAAGGCGCTGGCGGAGGTGAACTCGACCGACGGGGTGTCGTGGTCGCGCTGGCCGCGCGAGGGCGCCATCGGCACGTCGATCTCGCCGGCGACGAACGAGCTCTCGACGTGCGGCGGCGGCACGTTCGCCAGGCCCTCGGCCGGCGTGCCCTCCTCGATCAACATCTCCATCTCGACCTCTTCGTCCTCGTCCTGCTCGGCGGACAGCGAGCGCACGGCGCCAGCGACGTTGGTCACGATCCAGTCGTCGTGGCTGGCCGGCGGCGTCGCTGCGGCGAGGTCGGAGATCGTCCAGCCGCCCTCGGGGCGCGCGGCAACCGGCGGGCGCTCCATCGTCTCGTCCGGCTCGCTGGCGTCGCGCGGCGCGGGCGGCGCGATCGCCGACTCGCTGCTCGTGCTGCCGCCGGCGTCGGACTCGGCGAGCGACTGCAGCGCGTCCTCGAGCGGCTGCATCTTGTTGAGCGCGGTGTCGACCGCCGGCGAGACCGGCGCGTCCTCGAACACGGTGGCCTCGAAGTCGTCGTCGGCGAGCATCTCGACCTTGGGCGACTCGTCGGCGGCGGACTCGAGCAGCGCGACGCCGAACCGCTCGGCCAGGAGGTTGTACGCGTTGCGCAGCGCGCGGCGGGCGGCGCTCGCCGTGAAGTCGCGGCGCACGCGCTCGTAGGCGTTCTGCGCGATGCGCTCGCGCAGCAGCGGCTCGCCGATCAGCCGCAGCACCTTGCGCGCGAGATCGATCGGGTCGCCGGCCTCGAACAGCAGCGCCTCGCGGTTGTTCTCCACGACGTGCGCCAGGGTCTGCCGGCGGGGCGCGACGATCGCGCGGCGGCACGCCATGTACTCGAGGATCTTCGTCGGGAACACGACGTTGGGGCTCGGCGTCAGGTCCGCCGCCGCGGGCACCACGCACACCGTCGCGGTCGCCATCAGCGCCGGCAGCTGATCGTGATCGATCGGGCCGACGACCTCGACCTTGTCGGTCAGCCCGAGCTCGCGGATCGAGTCGCGCAGCGGCTGATCGAACCTGGGCGCCATCGCGCCGGCGATCACGAGGCGCGCGTCGGTCTCGCGCACGACCGCGGCGAACGCGCGGACCAGGACGCGGATGCCGCGGCCCGGGTCGATCGTCCCGACATAGAGGATGCGCGGCGGCCCCCCGGTGGGCGGGTTCTCCCAGTCGAAGCGATCGATGTCGACGCCGGGCGGCGACAGCAGGACGCGATCGGGCTTGTCGCGGGTCTGCAGCGCCTTGACCGCCGACGGAGTCGGCGCGAGGACGAGATCGGCGGCCGCGAGGCACGCCGCCTCCTCGCGCGCGTACTGCGCGTCGAGCTCGGGCTCCGAGGTCGCCTCGCCGAGCGGCGAGCGCGCGAGGTCGTAGACCACGGTGTAGCCGAGCCGCGCGCGGGCCTCGAGCACGGTGACGCCGCTCCAGCTGTCGCGGCAGTGCACGATGTCGTAGTCGGCGCCGTCGAGCTGGCGCTTGAGCGCGCGCTGGAACGCCTGGATCTGCAGGCGCGGGTCGGACTCGTGGGTCGGCACGCGCAGCACGCGCACCGAGCCTTGCCGTTCGACGTAGGCCTGATCACCCTCGCGCACCACCAGCAGATCGACCGAGTGCAGCGGGGTCAGCGACCGGATCACGTGGCGCATCTGGACGCCGCTGCGCCGCGGCCCCGGCACCGCGCAGAATCCCGTCAGCAGCACGCGGGGCATCGCCTCGCGATCCTCGGGCAACTCGCCCACCCGCGCAAGGCCGAAGCCTTGGGGGCTTTCCCCCCAACCGGATCGCGGGCGAACCCGCCAACCGGCCGATGCGAGCCGCGGCGTGGCACGGCGCCCCGATCGCGCGCGCGCCGCCCCGGCGGACCGCGCCGCCCGCGGGCGCCCGAGCCGAGCACCGCGAGGCGATCTTCTCCGCACCAGGCGCCTCCGGCGTTCCTCGCCGGCACGCCGATCGACAAGATCCGGCGACCTTGGTCGACCGATCTTGTCCGAACCGAAGAATGCACGATCGTCGTCGGTCCGGTGCCTTGATCCGGCCCGACGGCTGCGTTATTCCCCGTGCGTGAATCGGTTGATCGAATATCTCCGGCAACATCTGATGATCGACTTCCAGGGTGATCTGACGGTGGGGAAGGTGCGGGAGTTGCTCGCGGGCGACGACAGCCGCGACGCCAAGACGCTGCTCGCCAAGCTCGTGGCCGAGAAGAGCGTCGAGGACATGTTCCTCGTGCTCGCCGACTGCCTGCTCGAGCCAGTGCAGCGCGCGCTCACCGACGACGTGATGCGCGAGAACATACGGATGTACTCGGAGAGCTAGGGCGCCCAGGGCGCGTCATCCCCGCCTCATCCCCGCCTCATCCCCGCCTCATCCCGCCTGAGGGGCTTCGCTACGCTCGGCGGGCGGTGTGCTACGTTCGTTGGCATGGGGAATCCGGTGCCTGACTCCAAGACGCCTGCGTTCGTCGCCTTCATCATGGTCGTCGCCGGCCTCGCGATCGCCGCGGCGCAAGGGCTGGTGCACGGCTCGATCGTCGGCGGCGTGATCGCCGCGGCCGGTGCGATCCCGGCATGCTACGGGATGTGGAAGGGGATCCAGCAGGAGACCCAAGGCACGCTGGCGATCAGCGTCACGGCGGTGCTGGTCTCGCTGGTGGTCGGCGGCTTGTTGATCGTGCTCCGCGTCATCTCCTGGCTGCACTGATGTCGGCTGGCTTCGCGCGCGTGCCGGCCTTGCGCTCGGCGCTGGTGGCGCTTGCCCTCGCGGCGGGGCTCGGCGAGGCGCACGGCCAGGCCGGCGGTTCCGCCGCCCCGCCGGCGGTCGCGCCGACCAAGGTCCAGTACTCGGCCCACGCGATGGGCACCAACGTGACGCTCTGGCTGTGGACCGCCGACGAGCGCGGCGCCGCCCAGGCCGCCGAGGCGGTGTTCGACGAGATGAAGCGGCTCGATCTCGAGATGACGACGTGGGATCCCAAGTCCGAGGTCTCGCAGATCAACGCCGCGGCCGGCGTCAAGCCGGTCAAGATCTCGGCCGAGACCTACGCCGTGATCGAGCGCGCGCTCGACATCTCGAAGCGCTCGAAGGGCCTGTTCGACATCACGGTCGAGGCCTTCAAGGGCGTGTGGAAGTTCGACGAGGACATGGACCACACCCTGCCCGACCCCGCCGAGGTCACGCGGCGGCTCGCGCTGGTCAACTGGAAGGACGTCGTGGTCGACCGCCGCCAGCGCAGCGTGTTCTTGCGCCGCAAGGGCATGGCGATCACGCTCGGCGGGATCGCCAAGGGCTACGCGGTCGACAAGTGCGCCCAGCTCCTGCGCGGCCGCGGGTTCACCAGCTTCATGATGCAGGCCGGCGGCGACATGTACGTCGCGGGCAAGAAGGGCAACGAGCCGTGGACCGTGGCGATCCGCGATCCGCGCGGGCCGACCAACACGTTCTTCGCGGTCGCGCCGGTCGAGGACCACTCGTTCTCGACCAGCGGCGACTACGAGCGCGGCTTCGTCAAGGACGGCGTGCGCTACCACCACATCATCGACGTCCGCACCGGCCAGCCGGCGCGCGCGTCGCACTCGGTGACGGTGCGGGCCAAGGACGCGTTCACCGCCGACGCGTGGTCGAAGGTGCTGTTCATCCTCGGGCCGACCGAGTCGCTCGCGCTGATCAAGCGCGAGAAGCTGACCGACTTCGAGGTCGTGTGGGTCGACGACAAGAACCAGGTCGTGACGACCGACGGGCTCAAGGGCGTGCTGACGATGCTCAAGGAACCGACGCCGGGGACGTGACGCGTGGCGTGGTCTCGATCTCGATCCGGTGCGCCGGGTCGAGCCAGCGCGCGGCGGCGGCGGCGATCGTGTCGGGCGTCACTTCGCGGTAACGCGCGAGATCGGTCGCGAGGCCGTCGGGCTCGTCGCGGTACAGCATGTGGCGCTGGATCAGCGACGCGCGCCGCGCCAGGCCGGTCAGGCCCCAGATCGCGCCGGCCTCGCGCCGGGTGACCGCGCGATCGATCGCCCGCGCGTCGATCGGCGCCTGGCACGCCTCGTCGAGCAGCGCGCGGACCTCCGCCGGGTCGGCGCCGCCGCGCAGATCGACCGAGACGTGGACCTCGCCGCCGAGCCGGCCGTTGCTGGTCCACGCCGAGACGCGCTGCGCGAGCGAGCGCTCGTAGACCAGGCGGCGCCAGATCGAGCCGGTGCCGACCGCGGTCCACGCCGCGGTGAGGACATCCAGCTCGGTCTCGCCGTCGCCGAACGCCACCGGCCCGAGCCACGCGCGATGGATCCGGCCGAGCGCGGCGAACGGATCGCTGACCTGCGCGGTGGTCGGCGCGACGCGCAGCGGCGGTGGCACCGGCCGGGTCGGCCGCGTCGAGGCCGGGAAGCTGCCGAAGTAGCGATCGACGCGCGCGTCGACGTCGGCCGGCACGTCGCCGGCGATCACCAGCGTGGCGTTGGCCGGCACGTACCACGTGCGATAGAACGCCAGCACGTCGTCGTAGGTCGCGGCCTGGATGTCGTCGTGCAGGCCGATCGTCAGATCGCGCAGCGGGTGGCCCTCGGGGTACAGCGCGCGCGCCACCGCGAAGCGCTCGGCGCCGTACGGCACGTCCTCGTAGCGCTGGCGGCGCTCGGCGCGCACGACGGCCTGCTGGGCGATCAGCCGCTCGACGTCGAAGTCGCGCGCGAAGTAGCCCATGCGCTCGCTCTCGAGCCACAGCGCGAGGTCGAGCTGATGGGCCGGCACGACCTCGTGGTACGCGGTGCGATCGGCGCCGGTCGAGGCGTTGGCCTCGCTCGAGCCGGCGCGCTTGAGCACCTCATAATGATGGCCGCCGAGCCGCTCGGGCGAGCTCTTGAACAGGTGCTCGAACAGGTGCGCGAAGCCGGTGCGGCCCGGGCGCTGATCGGAGCTGCCGGCGCGGTACCACACGCTGACCGCGACCTGCGGCGTGGCGGCGTCGGGGTGGACGACGACGTCGAGCCCGCACGGCAGCCGGCGGCGGCGGGTCGCGAGGTGCGGCGCGTCGCCCTCGAAGATCACCGGCGCGCCCGGCGAGTCGCCCCCGGATGGGGGCGCGGTGCCCTCGCCGGCCGGGGCATGCCCCCGGACGGCAGCGCCCCCGGATGGGAGCGCGGTTCGATCGACGTCGCCGGTCACGGCACCTCCGGCGCGCGCTGCAGCGACAGCGCGAGCTGGTAGAGCACGCGGCGCGGCTTGCCGGTCTTGACCACGAGGCGGGCCGCCGCGTCCTTGGGGCCCAGGCCCGCGGCGAGCAGCGCGCGCAGCTCGGCCTCGATGTCGACCTCGTCGGGCGCGTCGCGGCTGCCGGCGATCACCAGCGTGCACTCGCCGCGCGGCGCGGTGTCGGCGTACGCGGCGGCGAGCTCGCCGAGGCTGCCGCGCACGTGCTCCTCGTAGAGCTTGGTCAGCTCGCGGCCCAGGCTGGCGCGGCGATCGGCGCCGAACGCGTCGCCGGCGTCGCGCAGCGTCGGGGCGACGCGGTCGGGCGCCTCGTAGAAGATCATCGTCGCGCGCTCGCCGCGCAGCGTGCCCAGCACGGCGCGCCGCGCCCCCGGCTCGCGCGGCAGGAAGCCGACGAACGTGAAGCGATCGGTCGGCAGGCCCGAGCCGATCAGCGCGGTGAGCGCCGCCGACGGGCCGGGCACGACCTCGACGCGCGCGCCGGCGGTGATCGCCGCGGCGATCGCGTAGGACCCGGGATCGGACACGCCCGGCATGCCGGCCTCGCTGATCACCGCGACCCGCCGGCCGTCGCGCAGCGCCGCGACCAGCTCGTCGGCGCGCGCCGCCTCGTTGCCCTCGAAGTACGAGACGATCCGGCGCCCGGGGTTGCTCGCGCCGAGCGCGTCGACGTGCGCCAGCAGCTGCTTGGCGGTCCGGGTGTCCTCGGCGGCGATCACGTCGGCCTCGCGCAGGATCCGCGCCGCGCGCAGCGACATGTCCTCGAGGTTGCCGATCGGCGTCGCGACGACGAACAGGGTGCCGCTGGCGGTCATGCCGGGCTACTCGCGGCTGAGCGCGCCGATGTCGACCGACGTGCCGAGCTCGGCCTCGAGGTACTTCTTCAGCCGATCGAGCATGCGCTTCTCGAGCTGGCGGGCGCGCTCGCGGCTGACCTGGTAGCGGTCGCCGATCTCCTGCAGGGTGAGCGGCTCCTCGGTCAGCCAGCGCTCGCGGAAGATCGTCTGCTCGCGGCCCTCGAGGGTCGCCGCGAAGGTCTCGAGCTTGCCCTTGAGCAGCTGCGAGAACTCGCTCTGCGCCACCGCGCGATCGGGCCGGACGTCCTCGCTCGGCAGGTAGTCGAGCCGGGTGCGCGAGCCTTCGTCGTCGTTGCCGCTGCCGAGCGGCGCGTCGAGCGAGGCCTCGGGGCCGGCGAGCCGGCGCTCCATGTCGATGACCTCGCGCTCGGGGACGTCGAGCTTCTCGGCGAGCAGCTTGGTGGTCGGCTCGAAGCCGAGCTGCTCGAGCTTCTCGCGCTCCTTGCGCAGGTTGAAGAACAGCTTGCGCTGGGCCTGCGTGGTGCCGATCTTGACCAGCCGCCAGTTGTTGAGGATGAACTTGAGGATGTACGCGCGGATCCAGAACGCGGCGTAGCTCGACAGCTTGACGCCGCGGTACGGATCGAACTTCCCCACCGCCTGGATCAGGCCGATGTTGCCCTCCTGCACGAGGTCGAGCAGGTTCTTGTGCGCGCGGCGGTACTCGTAGGCGATCTTGACGACCAGCCGCAGGTTGGCCTCGATCAGCTTGCGCGCCGCCGAGCGATCGCCGTGCTCGACCAGCCGGGTCGCGAGCGCCTTCTCCTCCTCGGGCGTGAGCAGCGGGTAGCGCCGCGTCTCGCGCATGTACACGGCCATCGGATCGCGCCGCGCGATCGAGCTGCCGCGCGCCGCCGGGACGACCTCCTCGGCCTCGCCGTCGAGCACGTCGCCGCTCGGGATCGCGGCGGACGCCAGGTCGGTGTCCGCGCCCTCCTCGAGCTCGGCCTTGGGATCCTCGTCCTCGTCGACCTCTTCGCGCTCGCCGTCCTCCGCCTCGCCATCCTCCGAGGCTTTCGCATCGCTCGGCGTTTCCCCGACGTCGATGATCGAGGTCTTCGGCTTGCGGCGGCGCTTGGGCGCGGCGCCTGCGGTGGGCTCGGCATCGCCGGTGGCGGCGGGCTCGGCATCGCCGGAGCCGGCGCGCGCGCCTCGTGACTTTCGATCGGCCATCGCTGCTGCGAGGACCATACTACACGCCACTACTCGACGCTGGCGTGCGGGCGCGCAGATCGTGCGTGGCGGGTGGAGCTTCTCACTCTATAATCGCTAGATGCGCAGCCGGTTGAACCTGGCCTTGGTGGTGGCCGCGGGTGCCCTCGCACTCGTCCTGACCGTGATCCGACAGTCGCCCGAGGGCGTTGTCTCGTTCGAGCTCAACACGCAGGAGGTTCGTGCCGCACCCGGCGAGGCCCAGCTGGCGCGCCACGACTTGTCGGCGCTGAAGATCTTCAACATGACGCTGCTGCGCATCAAGGATCGCTACGTCGATCCGGCGCGCGTCGAGCCCAAGAAGATGCTGTACGCGGCGCTCGACGGCGTGCAGTTCAACATCCCCGAGGTCCTCGTCGAGCCCGACCCGATCCACAACAAGGTCCGGGTCACCGTCAACGACAAGCCGGAGACGTTCGACACCGACGACGTCGACTCGCCGTGGCGGCTCGCCGGCAAGCTCAAGAAGGTGTTCCGCTTCATCGAGACCAACATGAACGCCGGCGCCGACCTCGCCAAGGTCGAGTACGCGGCGGTCAACGGCATGCTGTCGACGCTCGATCCGCACTCGATCCTGATGGACCCCGAGCAGGCGCGCGACATGGACGTCTCGACCAGCGGCAAGTTCGGCGGGCTCGGCATCGTGATCCGGATCGTCGAGAAGAAGCTCACGGTGATGAAGCCGATGAAGGACACCCCGGCGTCGCGCAAGGGCATCAAGGCCGGCGATCACATCGTGCGGATCAACAACGAGCCGACCGAGAACCTGACCTCGAACGAGGCGGTCGATCGCATGCGCGGCGACCCCAAGACCGCGGTGACGCTGTACATCGAGCGCAAGGGCGTCGACGGCCTGATGCGGTTCGACCTGGTGCGCGACGTGATCCGGGTCTCGCAGGTCGAGCACAAGCTGCTCGACAAGGGCGTGGGCTACGTCAAGGTCAAGCAGTTCTCCAAGGGCATCGCGAACGACGTCGCGGACGCGATGCGCGAGATGAGCGGCAAGGGCGCGTCGTCGTGGATCCTCGATCTGCGCGGCAACCCGGGCGGCCTGCTCGAGGAGGCCGTCCAGCTCTCGGACCTGTTCGTCGACAACGGCACGATCGTCACCACGGTGTCGGGTCGCGACCGCGAGGCGCGGCGCGCCGAGCACGGCTTCGGCGACACCACGTCGTCGCTCGCGGTGCTGGTCAGCGGCAACTCGGCGTCGGCCTCGGAGATCGTCGCCGGCGCGCTCAAGAACCTCGACCGCGCGGCGATCATCGGCACGCGGACGTTCGGCAAGGGCAGCGTGCAGGAGCTCTACGACAACGAGGATCGCAGCAAGCTCAAGCTGACGATCGCGCAGTACCTGACGCCCGGCGATCGCTCGATCCAGAACCTCGGCATCGTCCCCGACATCCAGCTCCAGCGGATGTACATCCCGGAGAAGAACGACTCGCCGCAGGACTTCGTGCGCATGCTGGCGCCGACCCGGACCTACGGCGAGAAGGATCTCGACGCCCACCTGGTGTCGACCTACGCCAAGGACATCGACAAGCCGGCGTTCGAGATCGGCTACCTGGTCGACAAGAAGAAGCCGGCGTCCGGCGCGGTCGCCGAGATCAAGCTGCCCGACGATGACGACGCGCCCGACGACGACGAGATCGTCGAGGACTTCGAGATGCGGTTCGCCAAGCAGCTGGTCTCGAGCGTGTCGGCGGCGAGCCGGCCCAAGCTCGTCGCGGGCGCCGGCAAGATCGTCGCGGCGGTGCGCGGCGAGGAAGAGAAGAAGCTGATCGCCGCGCTGGCGGTGATCGGCGTCGACTGGACCGGCGCCCCGGCGGTGGCCGCGGTCAAGCCCAACCTCGACGTCTCGATCACGGCGTCGCCGTCGGGCCACGTCAAGGCGGGCGAGACGGTCACGCTGACCACGTCGATCAAGAACACCGGCACCGAGCCGGCGTACCGCGTGCTGTCGCGCATCCAGGGCGACGATCCGGTGTTCGAGGACACCGAGCTGCCGGTCGGCAAGATCGCGCCGGGCGAGACCAAGACGTACAGCGCCAAGCTCCAGGTCCCCAAGGACGCGCTCGATCGGCTCGACCGGCTGGGCGTCGAGGTCCGCGAGGCGCACAACGCGCCGTCGCACGTCACGCCGGCCGAGCTCAAGATCGAGGCCGCGCCCCGCCCGGTGTTCGCCTACGCCTGGCAGCTGATCGACGACGGCAACGGCGACGGC
>Ga0307513_10013427_pt1 | contig 10052 bp, 7 predicted proteins | sample 15_EM_MG_FD_202174 | JGI IMG/M metagenome (GOLD analysis project Ga0307513, IMG submission 202174) | Populus trichocarpa ectomycorrhiza microbial communities from riparian zone in the Pacific Northwest, United States - 15_EM | ecosystem: Host-associated > Plants > Roots > Unclassified | place...
CCGACCTGACGACCGCCCGCACCCACCTCGACCGCGCCTCCACCCTCGCCCGGCACAGCCTCGGCGAGGCCCGCCGCTCCGTGCAGAACCTCGCCCCCATGGCTCTGGAGAACGACGGACTGCCCGAGGCATTGAAGAACACGGTCGCGGAGTGGGGCGAACGCACCGGCGTCCGCGCCGAGTTCACCGTCGCCGGCACCGCCGAGCACCTCCACGACGAGGTCTCGGCGACCCTGCTGCGCATCGCCCAGGAGGCCCTGTCGAACGCGGCCCGCCACGCCCGGGCCACCCGCGTCGGCGTGACCCTCACCTTCCTGGGCTACGAGGTCATCCTCGACATCCGCGACGACGGCCAGGGCTTCGACCCGCTGGCCCTCCCCGACCGCACCCGCACCGGCGGCTTCGGCCTCGACGGCATGCGCGCCCGCGCCGAACGCATCGCGGGCTCCCTCACGATCGAGGCCGAGCCCGGTCACGGCACGGCCCTCTCGGCTCGCGTACCGTTGGTCCGCCATGAGTGACGAGTTGCTGATCTCCCTTCTCATCGTCGACGACCATCCCGTCGTACGCGACGGTCTGCGCGGCATGTTCGAGTCCGCGCCCGGCTTCCGCGTCCTGGGCGAGGCGTCCAACGGCGTCGAGGCGGTCGAGCGGGCCGCCGCCCTCGACCCGGACGTCATCCTGATGGACCTGCGCATGCCGGGCGGCGCGGGAGTCGACGCCATCCGCGAACTGACCCGCCGCGCCGCCCGCGCGAAGGTACTGGTCCTGACGACGTACGACACGGACTCCGACACGCTGCCCGCGATCGAGGCGGGCGCGACGGGCTACCTCCTGAAGGACGCCCCGCGCGACGAACTCTTCACCGCAGTCCGCGCGGCGGCACAGGGCCGTACGGTCCTGTCGCCCGCCGTCGCCTCCCGCCTGGTCTCCGCGGTCCGCACCCCCAAGGCCCCCGGCAACGAGCCCCTCTCCACCCGCGAACGCGAGGTCCTCGCCCTGGTCGCCAAGGGCACCTCCAACCGCGAGATCGCCCGCGAACTCTTCATCAGCGAGGCGACCGTGAAGACCCATCTCACCCACCTGTACGGCAAGTTGGGCGTGAACGACCGCGCGGCGGCGGTGGCGACGGCGTACGAGCGGGGAATCCTCGGCTGATCAGGCTGCCGGGTACGGCAGCAGGCCGTTCGCGGTCTTCTCCCAGGCCGTCTTCAGCTCGGCGAGCAACTCCGGCTTGTCGGGCGCCAGATCGGCCTGCTCGCGCACGTCGGCGCCGAGGTCGTAGAGGTGGTCGTCGCCGTCGGAGTCCTGGTAGTACTTCCAATCGCCGCGCCGCAGCGCCCGGTTGGCCCGCACCCGCCAGAACAGGTCCCGCTCGGGCAGCTCCTCGCCCTTCAGCAGGTAGCCCGCGAAGCTCGTGCCGTCCAGCGGGTACGCCGGGTCGGGCCGGGCGCCGGCCAGCTCCAGGAAGGTCGCGGTCCAGTCGGGGGAGAAGTTCGGCTCGTGGCTGACCTGGTTGCCGTCGATCCGGTGCGGCCAGCGCACGATGGTGGGCACCCGGATGCCGCCCTCCTGGAGCACGAACTTCTCGCCGCTCAGCGGCCAGAGGTACGACCAGCGCTCACCGCCGTTGTCGCTGGCGAAGTACACCAGCGTGTTCTCCTCCTGCCCGGACCGGCGCAGCGCGGCGAGCACCTCACCGACGGCCGCGTCGAGGCTCTGCACCATCTCCGTGTACTTGGCGACCGACCCGCCGTCGTAGTGGTTGAGGGCGTTGGAGACCTCCGCCTGGCTCTTCGCGGCCCGGATCTTCGCCGCGATCTCGGCACCGGTCTCCTCGTCGCCCTCCGCGAGCCAAGGCCAGTGCGGGGTGGTGAAGTTGAGGTTCAGCAGCCACGGCTTGTCGTGCTCGCGGCCGACGTAGTCCACCGCCCGTTCCGTCAGCACCTGCGTGTAGTAGCGCAGGTCCTTGTAGGTCGCGTCGCCCTCGTACAGGTCGTAGTCGCCGAGCTGCCCCAGCTTGGAGAAGTACTCCAGCACGCCCCCGTGGTTGCCGAAGAACTCGTCCCAACCCGACTTGGTGGGGCTGTAGTCGGGCAGCCAGCCGCAGTGCCACTTGCCGATCAGGGCGGTGGAGTAGCCGGCCTTCTTCAGCAGCGACGCCAGCGTGGGGTGGCTGGGGTCGAGACCCTGCGTCCTGCTGGCGATCGGCTCGGCCAACCCGCCCGGCGTACGGCCCGGATAGCGCCCGGTGTACAGGCTGAACCGGGTCGGCGAGCAGGTCGCGGAGCCGGAGTACGCGTCCGTGAACCGCACCCCCTGCCGGGCCAGCCGGTCCAGGTTCGGCGTCTTGATGTGCGGGGCGCCGTAGGAGGAGAGGTCGGCCCAGCCGAGGTCGTCGCCGAGGATGACGAGGAGGTTGGGGCGCCTGCCGGTGGCCCCGGGGCGGGCCTTGAACGGCCGTTCGGCGGGGGCGGCTTCAGCGGCTTCGGCGACGGTCGGCACACCGCCGACGGCGGTCACGGCACCGCCACCGACAAGACCACCGAAGGCACGACGGGATATCTGAGGCATGCGTTTCAGTCGATCAGCAGCCCAGGCCCTTGGCCAGGAATCCGGCCCGGAGTTCATGGGCCTGAAACGAACCTCACTCCACCCTCAGCAACAACACGGCCCGCGCCGGCACCGTGATCGCCGACCCCGCCCGGTGCACCACCCCCGGCGCCTCCTCCTGTTCCTCCTTCGACGTGTCGACGACCACCTCGTACCGCTCCGCCCACGGCGACCCCGGCAGTACGAAGCTCACCGGGCGGTCGCCGGTGTGCAGGACGGCGAGGAAGCTGTCGTCGATGATCGGGTCGCCGCGTTCGTCGCGGCCGGGGATGTCGCGCCCGGAGAGGTACATGCCGAGCGTGGCGGCGGGGGCGTACCAGTCCCGTTCCGTCATCTCCGTGCCGCGGGCCGTGAACCAGGCCAGGTCGCGCAGGCCGTCCACGCCGTGGGCGCGGCCGGAGAAGAAGGCGCGGCGGCGCAGCACCGGGTGGCGGTGGCGCAGTTCGATCAGCCGGGCGGTGAGCTCGGACAGGGCCTTCCAGCCGGGGTCCTCAAGGAGGCTCCAGTCGATCCAACTGATCTCGTTGTCCTGGCAGTACGCGTTGTTGTTGCCCCGCTGCGTGCGCCCCAGTTCGTCGCCCGCGACCAGCATCGGCACGCCCGTCGACAGCAGCAGGGTGGTCAGCAGGTTCCGCAACTGCCGCCGCCGCAGCGCCAGTACGCGCTCGTCGGTGCTCTCGCCCTCGGTGCCGCAGTTCCAGGACCGGTTGTCGTCGGTGCCGTCCCGGTTGTTCTCGCCGTTCGCCTCGTTGTGCTTGCGCTCGTAGGAGACCAGGTCCCGCAGGGTGAAACCGTCGTGCGCGGTCACGAAGTTGACCGACGCGTACGGCCGGCGGCCGCCCCACGCGTACAGGTCGCTGGAGCCCGACAGGCGGTAGCCGAGATCCCGTACGTCGGGCAGCGCGCCGCGCCAGAAGTCCCGTACGGCGTTGCGGTAGCGGTCGTTCCACTCCGTCCACAGGGGCGGGAAGGCGCCCACCTGGTAGCCGCCGGACCCCACGTCCCACGGCTCGGCGATCAGCTTCACGCGCCGCAGCACCGGGTCCTGTGCGATGACCGCGAGGAACGGGGACAGCATGTCGACGTCGTGCATCGAGCGGGCCAGCGCCGCCGCGAGGTCGAAGCGGAAGCCGTCGACGCCCATCTCGGTCACCCAGTAGCGCAGCGAGTCGGTGATCAGGCGCAGGACGTGCGGCTGGACGACGTGGAGGGTGTTGCCGCAGCCGGTGTAGTCGGCGTAGCGGCGGGCGTCGGACTGGAGGTGGTAGTAGCCGCGGTTGTCGATGCCCTTGAGGGAGAGGGTGGGGCCCTGTTCGCCCGCCTCGGCCGTGTGGTTGTAGACGACGTCGAGGATGACCTCGATGCCGGCCGCGTGCAGCGCGCGGACCATGCGCTTGAACTCGCCGACCTGCTGTCCCGTCGTACCGGAGGCCGCGTACCCGGCGTGCGGGGCGAAGTAGCCGATGGAGTTGTAGCCCCAGTAGTTCTTCAGGCCGCGCCGCAGCAGGTGGTCCTCGTGCGCGAACTGGTGCACCGGCAGCAGCTCCACCGCCGTCACGCCCAGCTTCACCAGGTGCTCGATCGCCGCCGGATGCGCGAGCCCGGCGTAGGTGCCGCGCAGTTCCTCCGGTATCTCCGGGTGCAGGGCGGTGAAGCCGCGCACGTGCAGTTCGTAGATGACGGAGTCGGCCCACGGGGTCTTGGGGCGGCGGTCGTCCTCCCACTCGTCGTCGTCGTGGACGACGACGCCCTTGGGGACGAACGGCGCCGAGTCGCGGTCGTCGCGGACGGTGTCGGCGACCTGCTGCTGCGGCCAGTCCCGGACATGCCCGTACACCTCGGGCGGCAGGCCGAAGTCGCCGTCCACCGCGCGCGCGTACGGGTCGAGCAGCAGCTTCGCCGGGTTCCAGCGACCGCCCGTCCACGGGTCCCAGCGGCCGTGCACCCGATAGCCGTAGCGCTGTCCGGGCAGTACACCCGGCACGAAGCCGTGCCAGATCTCGTGCGTCAGCTCGGTCAGCCGGGCCCGTGTCTCCTTGCCCCGCTCGTCGAACAGACACAGCTCGACCGCCTCCGCCCCGCCCGCCCACAGCGCGAAGTTGGTGCCCGCCACCCCGTCGGAGCCCACCCGGAACCGGGCCCCCAACGGCATCGACGCACCGGGCCGCACGGGCACGCCCGGCGTCCTGCGCCGGGACCCGTTCACCACGGCGGCCGGAGCGGCGAGCTCCGCCGCCACCGCCTCCTGCTCGGCTGCGCTGGACACCTGTCAGCCTCCCACGGCTCGTGGGACGACGGGGAAAGGAGCGTACGGCGTCCCGACCGGGCGCGTCCCTGGCTGTCGTCCTCCCCACTGTTCTGCCCAGAGCTTGCGTCGCACTCACGTTTCCCCGGGCGACCCCTGTCGTTGTCACGCCGTGAGGCACGTACAAGGGCGCGCACGGCGCGCGGGGGCCGCGCTGGCCGCCCTACTGACATGGGCAGGACTGCTGGCCGGAGCCGCCGGCTGCTCCTCGGACGCCGACGGCGGCATCGACATCGGCGGGGCCTTCGGCAAGGCCCCCGCCCCGGAGGACGTCATCCGCATCTCCCCGGAGGACGCGAGCAAGGGCGTGACACCCGAGGAGACACTCCGGGTACGGGTGCCCAGCGGGCGCCTGGAGTCGGTACGGGTCGTCAAGGCGCAGGACGCGCAGGAGTCGGAGGTGGCCGGCCACATCTCGGACGACGGCCTGCGCTGGGAGCCCGACGAGCCGAAGCTCGCGCTGGCCGCCAAGTACACGGTCGACGCGGTCGCCCTGGACGGCCACGGCCGCCGCTCGGCCCGGCACACCACGTTCACGACGTACGTCCCCGACGAGCGCTTCATCGGGTACGTCACCCCCGAGAACCGCTCCACGGTCGGCACCGGCATGATCGTCTCCCTGGAGTTCAACCGGGAGATCGACAACCGTGCCGCCGTCGAGCGCGCCGTCCACGTCACCTCCCGCCCGGCCGCCGAGATCCGCCCGCACTGGTTCGGCAAGGACCGGCTCGACTTCCGCCCCGAGAAGTACTGGAAGCCCGGTACCCGGGTCACCGTCTCCCTGCGGCTGCGCGACGTCGAGGGCGCGAGCGGGGTCTACGGCCTGCAGTACAAGACGTTCTCCTTCACCGTCGGCCGCAGCCAGGTCTCGCTGGTCGACGCGGCCCGGCACACCATGCAGGTCCGGCGGGACGGCGAGCTGCTGGCCACCGTGCCCATCACGGCCGGGGCGCCGAAGACCACCACCTACAACGGGAAGATGGTGGTGACGGAGATGCTCGACGTGACCCGCATGAACAGCCGCACGGTCGGCTTCGGCGGCGAGTACGACATCCCCGACGTCCCGCACGCCATGCGCCTGACCGACTCCGGCACCTTCCTGCACGGCAACTACTGGGCGCCGAACGCCCCCGGACGCGTCAACGTCAGCCACGGGTGCGTGGGGCTCAGGGACGTCAAGGGCGGCGGCTCCGACACCCCCGCGGGCTGGTTCTTCGACCGCAGCCTGATCGGGGACGTCGTCGAGGTCGTTCACAGCGACGACAAAAAGGTCGCTCCCGACAACGGGCTCGGAGGGTGGAACATGGGTTGGAAGGAGTGGAAAGCGGGCAGTGCGGTCAAGTGACCCGGTGAGGGGCCGGGTCGGGGGTGGAGTGGGCGAAGGCCGATGTTGCGACTGAACGGTGACCTCCGGCTCACAACTTCCCCAAAACCTTGCGGTTAATATGCGCCAATGTGCGCGTCGAACGCGCCGGGGTGCGGGCCTGACCAGGCCCGGCGAGGGGAGAACGAGTTGAACGTGCGGCCGATATCGGGGGCGTCGGTTGACGCACGCGGGCGTGGGAGCAGAAAACTGCCGGCACTGGTTCTGGGAGTGCTGCTGGTGACTCTCACCGCGTGTGGAGGGGGTGGCTCGGACTCCGGTTCCGGGTCGGGCGACAGCAAGGGGAAGGACGCGGCGAGTACCGCGGAGACCAAGCAGTCCGAGGCGGTCGTCGCGATCGCCCCCAAGGACGGCGCGAAGTCCGTCGACACCAACGGCGCTCTGAAGATCAGCGCCAGCAAGGGCGCGTTGACGCAGGTCGAGGTCAAGGACGCCAAGGGCACCGCGGTGTCCGGGAAGATCGCCGCCGGTGGGGCGAGCTGGACGCCGTCCACCCACCTGGCCGCGGCCACCAAGTACACGGTGCACGCGGTCGCCAAGGACGCCAAGGGCCGGGTCGCCGCCGAGGACTCCAGCTTCACCACGCTGACTCCGGCGAACACCTTCATCGGCAACTTCACTCCCGAGGACGGCTCCACGGTCGGCGTCGGGATGCCGTTCTCGATCCGCTTCACCCGGGGCATCACCAACCCGGAGGACGTGACGAAGGCGATCAGCATCACGACCGAGCCGGCCGTCGACGTCGAGGGCCACTGGTTCGGCAACGACCGCCTCGACTTCCGTCCCGAGGAGTACTGGAAGTCCGGCACCAAGGTCACCGTCAAGCTCGACCTCGACGGCGTCGAGGGCCGGTCGGGCGTCTACGGCAAGCAGGCCAAGACGGTCAAGTTCACCATCGGCCGCAACCAGGTCTCCGTCGTGGACGCCAAGAAGCACACGATGAAGGTCACCCAGGACGGCCGGACCGTGAAGACCATCCCGGTCACCACCGGCAAGCCGGGCTACGACACCTGGAACGGCCAGATGGTCATGAGCCAGAAGCTCGAAGTGACCCGGATGAACGGCGAGACGGTCGGCTACGGCGGCGAGTACGACATCAAGGACGTCCCGCACGCCATCCGCCTCACCAACTCCGGCACCTTCATCCACGGCAACTACTGGGGCGGCGGCGCCTTCGGCAACTACAACGCCAGCCACGGCTGCATCGGCCTCCAGGACGTCAAGGGCGGCTACAGCAAGACCGTCTCGGCCGCGTGGTTCTTCAACCACTCGATGATCGGTGACGTCGTGGTCGTGAAGAACTCCAACGACGCGACCGTGGCGGCCGACAACGGGCTCAACGGCTGGAACATGTCGTGGGCCAAGTGGAAGTCGTGACGGCCGGTTAGACATACGGGCCCGGTGCTGTGACTCACGGCACCGGGCCCGTTGTCGTCCGCCCCTCTAACCTGCCTACATGACCGTGAATCTCGAAGTCGCCGAGGGTGTCGGCACGATCCGTCTCGACCGCCCGCCGATGAACGCGCTGGACATCGCCACGCAGGACCGGCTCAAGGAGCTGGCCGAGGAGGCGACCCGGCGCGAGGACGTACGGGCCGTCGTGATCTACGGCGGGGAGAAGGTGTTCGCGGCCGGCGCGGACATCAAGGAGATGCAGAACATGGACCACGCGGGGATGATCCTGCGGGCCCGCGCGCTGCAGGACTCGTTCACGGCGGTGGCCCGCATCCCCAAGCCGGTGGTCGCGGCCGTGACGGGGTACGCGCTGGGCGGCGGCTGCGAGCTCGCGCTCTGCGCGGACTTCCGGATCTGCGCCGACAACGCCAAGCTCGGCCAGCCCGAGATCCTGCTCGGTCTGATCCCGGGTGCGGGCGGCACCCAGCGGCTGGCCCGGCTGATCGGTCCGTCCAAGGCGAAGGACCTGATCTTCACGGGCCGGATGGTCAAGGCGGACGAGGCGTTGACGCTGGGTCTGGTGGACCGGGTGGTGCCGGCCGACGAGGTGTACAGCGCCGCGCACACGTGGGCGGCGAAGCTCGCGCAGGGGCCGGCGATCGCGCTGCGTGCCGCGAAGGAGTCGATCGACACCGGCCTGGAGACGGACATCGAGACCGGGCTCGCCGTCGAACGGAACTGGTTCGCGGGCCTGTTCGCCACGGAGGACCGTGAGCGGGGGATGCGGAGCTTCGTGGAGGAGGGTCCGGGCAAGGCGAAGTTCCTCTGAACCCCTTGCAATTGACGCGGTGTCTGATTCGGGTCCCTCGATGGGGCGGTTTATGGGAGCCTTAACGCATCCTTAAGTCTGTCTTGTCGAGGGAGTCCGTCGATTGCCTCCAGCAGAGCCTTCACCGCAGCTCAGACGGGCTGTCAGGACAGCCGAACTGCCTCTGACATATGCCGAACGCCCCAATCGGAACGGTGGATTCCGGGGGGCGTATTCCAGCGGAACGGCCCCGGAGGGCGCGCTCGGCGGCCATGATGGGGGCATGGCGGGGCTGGAGGGCATGGAACAGCCGCGGGGAAACGGCCGTGCGACCGCGGCGCGTTGGTCGCCCGCGGTCGAGGACGAACGGGCGCTGAAGGCGCTGGAGTTGTTCGGAAACCCGACCGAGGCCGAGGTCCCGCTGCCGTCCCGCCCGGAGTCCGCCGCCACGGCCCGCCGCCTCACCCAGGTCATCGTCCTGCGGCACTGGGGCCTGACCCCGAAGATGACGGAAGACGCCGTCTTACTCGTCTCCGAACTCGTCGGCAACGCCGTCCGCCACACCGGCGCCCGAGTCTTCGGCCTCCGCATGCGCCGCCGCCGAGGCTGGATCCGCATCGAGGTCCGCGACCCGTCACGCGGGTTGCCGTGTCTGATGCCGGTCCAGGTGACGGACATAAGCGGCCGGGGTCTGTTCCTGGTGGACAAACTCTCGGACCGCTGGGGAGTCGACCTGTTGCCTCGCGGCAAGACGACATGGTTCGAAATGCGGGTCGCTGACAGGTGAGTGCGGGTACGACTCGTAAAAGGTGCCAATCGGGTAAATAGGCTGTTTTTGCGACTGACCCCACTTAAATGGACCGGTGACCTCCACCGACCGCCGGACGGCGCTGCGTACGGGCGCCGGTCTTCTCGCCGCAGGCGCGTTCACCTCGGGCTGTGCCACAACCGGCGCCGTCGCCCCCCCCCCCCCCCCCCCCCCCCCCCCCCCCACCCCCCCCCCCCCCCCGGGCGCCCCCCCCCCCCCCCCCCCCCCGGCCCCCCCCCCCCCCCACCCCCCCCACCTCCACGCACCCCACCTCCGCCGAGCCGGCGCGCGTCCCCGCCCCCCGCCACTACCCGGGCCAACCCACCCAGCTCACCCACGGCCCCCGCACCCACCCCCGCGTCGCCCTCACCTTCCACGGCCAGGGCGACCCCGCCATCGCCCGCAGCCTCCTCACCGAGGCCGAACGCCACGGCGCCCACGTCACCGTGCTGGCCGTCGGCACCTGGCTGGACGCCCACCCGGACCTGGCCCGCCGCATCCTCGACGGTGGCCACGACCTCGGCAACCACACCCAGCGCCACATCGACATCAACGCCATGTCGGAGGCCGACGCCCTCGCCGAGATCACCGGCTGCGCCGACCGGCTCAAGCGCCTCACCGGATCGATCGGCACCTGGTTCCGCCCGTCACGCGCACCACGAGCCTCCCCGCTGGTCGCCACCCTCGCCGCCCGCGCCGGCTACCCCCACGTCCTCTCCTACGACGTCGACTCCCTCGA
>Ga0307513_10013428_pt1 | contig 10051 bp, 4 predicted proteins | sample 15_EM_MG_FD_202174 | JGI IMG/M metagenome (GOLD analysis project Ga0307513, IMG submission 202174) | Populus trichocarpa ectomycorrhiza microbial communities from riparian zone in the Pacific Northwest, United States - 15_EM | ecosystem: Host-associated > Plants > Roots > Unclassified | place...
TGAATTGATAACCGATGTGCATGGAAGTTACTGCCTGCAAGGCTTCACTGAAAATTGTCAAATTCTGTTCTTTAAAGGTGGACAAGGAATTTGTATATTGAAGAGTCTCACGGACCTCATATCTTAATTTTATATTCTGATGTAAGTAATCAGATTAAGAGTATGTTTGACATTGCGGTAGCGGTTGCTTTCAAAGTGTTTTTCGTTCGAAAACACATCAAAATAATGTTTTCTTCATTTTTTAAAATACATTTTTGACATCAGCACATCAAAACGGTCTAAAAACATCAAAAAATAATTTTAAGCAAAAATAATTATATTTTTGGCAAACGGTGTTGTGACAACAATGCTAAACACACTCTAAGTGGAGAGAAAATGCCACCATAATCCACTGCAAACGAGAAGGAAGTTGGTGCTAGGGAATCACACCCAGATGCTTAATCTACTAAATGGAGATGTACAAGCAGATTATTAGGCCATGCAAAACTTTCTGCTAGATTGTTAAGGGATTTACTCAGCATCCCTATGATGTGTAGGCCTGGAAGGAAGGAGAAAGCTGCACTGGACTATGATACCATGCTAGAGCATGAGAATCAATTCAAAACCTTCACTTAGGCACATAAGCTCTACATGATGTCATACTGACCTTTATGCTTAAACAGTTGAAGCTTAATTTATACCTTCATTCAAAACCTTCACTTAGGCACCCCAGATTTTTCAACTCAAATACATCAAAAATATTTTATAAAGAGGCAGACATGTCTAGTTACACCAATATTTTTTCTTTTATTTTTTGACACTAGAATTTTTCTCTTTAGTGAAAGTTCAATTATAGTCCTGGCTTGTTCTCCACCTAATTAGAGGTCATGCATCTCCAAAACTAAGGGCATAGATGAAATCCGAGGTACAGGGATGATAGAAACTTGGCAACAAAACGAATTAAATTACAGTCTAGGAAGTGAAACTCACCTGAGAATGAGAGGAACAACACTGAGTGGCAGAGCAAACAGGCAACATCTTTTGTTAACTCAATATAAACCTTATCAAAATCACCAAGCTTCTTTGTTCTGCATGAAAGTAAGACTTTACAATTAAAATGCAGTTCAATCTCCAAATTCGCCCATGAAAAAAAGAGCAGTAATTAAACCAAGCTAAGTTGAATAAGGGTTATTTATATTTCTGACAAGCAATCCACTTATAAGAGGATTCCTTGAAATTCAAAAAAAAAAAAGTAACCTCTTTCTCGAATAGTGAAAACAGATGGCATCAATGTGGATCAAAACTACGAAAGACAAGTTAGAAATGGATCAAAATGAGCAAAACTGAACCATGACCGCTTCAATTCATTATACCAAGATGAACGATCCTTAAGTTGGCTTCTAGAAACTCAAGCTTGAGCTCCATTTTTAAACAAAATCATGAAAAACAAAGAACTCGTTCCACAAAACAACATATTCAAGTGTATAACTCACAAGTAAGTAAAACACACTAAGCTAAAACAAACCAAACCGGAGATTCAGAACAAATGAACCAATTCCCCAAATGGGTTCCTCACAATACAATCACTAACACCATGATACTACAAAAAGTGACGTCCAAGTACAGCATTCAACAAAAAAGAGGACAATTTACAACACGGTAAGCTAAGCTAAATCAAACCACCCACTTCGAAAAAGAACTAAAACTTACTCAAATCTAGGAAACTGAAAATGGGTAGTGGAATTTGTGTTGCGACTTGTCAAAGGAAACAATATAGATCATGGTAGAGAATCGAATCGTGTGGCTTGTCGATGCCGTTAGCTCATCTCTTTGGTTTCTCTCTGCCTCTCGTTTCTGCAGGTGGGGACCGACCATAGATTTCATACGGGCCCGGGGTCTGATCGAATCCAAAACCCGATTAGCTGATTGGCCGATTGAGCAAAGTCAATTTCAAAACTAATTGTTTTTAGTTTTATTTTTAAAACTAAAAAAATATTGTTTTCAAAAAAACAAATTAGATATTTCACTCATGTTTTGCTATGAATTAGATTTTTTTAATAAAAAATTTCTAATTATAAATTAAAATGTTTATATATACAATAAGTTACATAAATTAATATTTGATCAATAAATAACTAAATAAAATTAAGATATTTAATAACACAAAAAAATTAAATGTGAAAAAAAGTAAAAAGTAAAAGAATAAAGATCTTTTTCTTAAAAAATAAATATTAGAGGTGAAATTAAAAAAAAAATAATTATAAAAAAAACTAAAATGATAAAAATCTACATGTGTGAACTTTTGAAACTCATGATCATGACAATGAGGCGAAGATTGAGGAAATCGACTGCATAGAAGATAAACACTAAAAAATAACAAAATAAAATTTGAAATAAAAAGATGCCTCCAATTAAATTGAAAATAAAATAAAATAAGATCTGAGTTGTTCGAGTTAACCCGAGCTAACACGTCAACCTTGTGACCATGTGTATAAGAATGAGATAATTCCACATAAAGAAAAGAGAAAAAAAAAAACATGAAGACCAATTCTAAAAAATCTAACGTTGAGGGACATAAAAAAGACCAAAGTCACCTCATGTCAATTTTCAAAACTCATGATCCTAGTCATGAGACTAAAATTAACCTTATAGAAGCTGAAAAAAAAAAGAAACAAAATTCTCTATAAAAAATGACGAGGGATAAAATTAACAAAGAAAAATGCAATAAAAAGAAAGGATCTTAAACAAAATAAACATCGATAAAAATAACAAAAACAAAATTCGATATACAAAAATTGAAATCAAATGTTAAGAATGAAAGTAAAAAAAACTCAATTAATAAAAGGATAAAATATTCTAAAGAATGAAAACTAGGTTTGATATAAAAAATCAAATTAAACCAAATAATTAGAAACAAAATTCAATATAAGAATAAATCAAAAGAAGTTAAAAAAACAAAACAAATAGCAATAAAAAAAATAGAAGAAGGAAAAAAAACTAATGTTGAATGTGAAATTTTTTTTTTAAAACAAAACTAATATCAAACGATAAGATAAGAAAAACAATAAGCTAAAAAAAAGATGTTAGTCCACGTTAACCTTTTAAACTCATGATCTAGGTTATTAGACAAAAAGTACCATATATGAAAAAATCATGAACCCTGTCCCTAACAAATTAAATATTGAATGATGAAATAAAAAATCATTAATGCAAAATATTTTTTTAAAAATTTAAAAATAGTAATTAAACGGATGAGGATGAAATTGAAATAAAAAAATAAATTAGAAGGCAAAACCAATTTTTTTATTAAAGGGTTAAATTGAAAAGAAAAATAATTTTAACAAAAGGGGAAAATCAAAAGAATGAGGACCGAACTAGAAATATAATACACCATAAAATTGGATTGAATGATGAAAATGAAAAATAATAAAACTTTCACAAACAGGGCAATGAAAAAATTTAGAAATCAAATAACAAGGATCAAATTGAAAAAAATAATATATGATAAATTGAAATTGAAGAACTAAATTGAAAACAAATAAAACTTTTACAAAATGGTTAAAGAAAAAAATTAAATATGGAAAGAATAAGGATCAAAACTGAAATATCAACAATAAAAATGACCAACCTATAATTTTTAAAAGAAAAAAGAGAAAAGAAAAAAAAAACTTATCAGCAACAAACTAACCTCTACTAAAAAGGTAGATTTGACAATTAGAATCACGAGCACGTTGTTTAAAGAATACAAGTGTCTCCCATGCGATGACATGTGAACTGTATACATCAATAAGTTTTTAAATTTAAAAATTAGTTAATTATTTTAAAAGGATTAAATTGTTCTTTATAGTTCTGGAATTAAAAAAAAAATCTATGTGAACAAAAAAAAAATCTCTAGACTAATGATTGATTTTTTCTTGATTTTCAAGAGCAAATATGTTTTTTTTTTACTGTATCTAAAAAACCTAAATATCCTTAATAAACAACATTAGATTTTTTTTATACGGGGCTTAAAAAAATCATTTTATCATGCATAAAAAATAGAAAAGTTACATATGTCCTAGTCAAAAAATTGCCCTTAACTCGTAAGCTTTTGGTTACATATATGTTTCCCGGTCAAATAATTAATTGACCGATGCCAACAAATTGAATTGCCCTTAACTCATAAGCTTTTGGTTTTTCTTAGAAGGGGAAAAATATAATTAAACTGTCGCAATAAATAGTTTTTTTTTGGTCTATATGCATAGTATTTTCTATAGTATTTTGGTAACATTTTTATTGTTTCTATTAATTAAAAAATTATTAAAATTGACTCTCTAATTTTACCAGATTAATGTCATGTATTTGTGATTTAAAGAATAGGATTGCAGGGGTGAAATCATCTACACCGATGATTTTGCTGGTGCTTTCTGCATAAGATCACATCAAAATGGAGTCATTCGTTTTAGTTTTTGCAGATTCCTTGGAATGCTGCTAGTTATTTTGGTGCTCTGCAATGTTTTGTGGAGCAATGCAGGAGTTTGGCCATATCACTTGATAGTGTGATTTGGCTTACTGTTATATATCAGTCAGTCAGTAACAATGGTGGTGGATATACTGCTCCATTGCCACCAGGCTGGGAGAAGCGATCTGATGCAGCGACAGGGAAAACGTATTATATTGATCACAACACTAGAACTACAACCTGGAATCATCCATTTCCAGATAAACCTTGGAAGAGATTTGACATGGCATTTGACGAGCTCAAGAGATCAACAACTCTATCTCCTCTGTCTCCGCTGGCTAATCTTTTCGTTCTTGCCGGCGATATCCACGCGACACTTTATACTGGTTCAAAAGCTATACATAACAAGTTCTTCCCATGAAATAATATATAATAACCATTATAATATTATGTGAAGCCAACAAAGTACTCAGTACGAGCAAACACTTGGATCGAAGACTTGATGCCCTTCCCTACCAAATAAATAATAAAAAAAAATAACAAGACATGAAGCATTTTGTACATAGAATATTTTTAGGAATTATTTTAAATTTATTTTAAATTAATTTTTTTATTTTTATATTATTTTGATGTGGTTATATCAAAAATAAATTTTAAAAAATAATAATAAAATTATTATTTTGATATATTTTCATATAAAAAAACTATAAAAAATAATTATTATCACAATACAAAATAGATTCTCTAACAAATTCTTCTTAATCAAATCATCATAATCATTATTTTGTTTTTTTATATTATTTTGATCTCCTTGTATCAATTACCCTGTAAACGTTACCCATCTCTGCTGCTTTTATGTTTCTTCTCTCAACTGAATGGGTTCGGAGCTAAATTTCCTTTCCAGGTTGTTGAGTGAATTTGAGTTTAAAATTCCCTTAATTCATTATTGTGTTCATTATATTTGTTCTTTATGCTTATGTCCAACCACCTGTTAAAGACAATGCTATGAGATGATCACTTCCTGTTTAAGGTGTCGTGGGTAATGCTGGATGTTTAGCAATGTTTAGCTTTTGATTCTTAATTGCTAGACATCTATTTTAGGCAGGAGATAACTTCACATTAAGAGAGTTATCTGTTCACTTTTTGCCAATTTTGAATTAAAGAAGGAGAAAAGTACTGATGGATCAGTCTTTAGTTTGCGCTACATATTTGACCCATGTTTCACCACGGTTTAGATATATTTTTTTTCAATAAAAAATTTATATATAAACTTTTTCAACATGTTTTTGTATTTTAAAAAAATTCTAAGTGAAAATTAAAAAACTTATATGTACATTTAATCAAATAAATTAAGAATTATTTGTGTTAATAAGTGAAAAAATCAATAAACGATGACTAAATATAAAAATTAGAAAAATCAAGAGACGTAGATCAAGATATTTAATTTCACAAGACATGACATTTACACGGTTGTATTTGCTAATTTGTTAGTTAAAATAATGTTTTTATTCAATCAAACGATAATAAAAATAAACACACATTAAATTGGTTGAATAAAATAAAAGAGAAAAAATAATATGCAAGGCTACACATATTAGAAATATTATTTGAAAATAATTTTTTTTTTTATTTTCAAAAAAAAAAGTTCATTCTACCTAGAGACGCCTTTTTTTATATTTTTTTTAGTTGATTATTAACTCATTTCAAAGATCACTATATAAATGCTAGAAGAATGTTTTATTTTTATAATGTGAGATTTGAAGCTCTTTAGTATATATACTCTATATTCACAAGAAAAAAGTTATGTTTTTTCAGCGTGGGATAATAAACCTTTTTGGTTTAAAAACTTCAACTTAGAAGAATAAGATAGTTTCTTTTCAATGTGGTATAAAAACCTTTTGAAATAATCTTTTAAACTTAATTATTTATAATATATATAGCTATTGGGTCTGGCTTGTAGACAGACCTAGATATAACCAATTTTAATTTTTTGCCTCTTTAGATTTTTTTCTTATGTAATTTTTTTTCATATTGTAAAATTAAAATAAATTAATGAGACTTTTTATATATTGTACAAAAGTTGCGTGATTATATATATTTTTTTCATTTGAGGTTGAGTTGGTTGAATTGTTTTCTGCCAGCGTTGGGTCCTGCTACCTAGCAAGATCCAATAGCGTTAGCCCCTGCTGCAAGGTGGAATCCAATAAAATTGGGCCTTATTTCTGTTAGAACCCAATAGGGTTGAGCCCTGCTGTCGTTCGGACTACATAGAGTTAGGTTGCTATCAGATCCAAGACACTTAATATATTCTCTTTATTTTTTATATTTTTTATATTTTTTAAAAAAATATTATTGATTTGTTGCGGAGTGTATATCTATATATGCTTGAATATATATAAAAAGAAAAGGCATCTGCCAAATTATTTGGATACATTGTGATTTTACAAAATCACGGATATATTAAAATCATGATTTAAAATAGCAGGTTTTTAAAAAATACTTATAATGTGAAGTCAACAAAGTCCTCTGTACGCTCAAACACTTGGATCGAAGACTTAATGCCCTTCCTTTACCAAATCACAACAATAATAATAATAATAATAATAATAACAATAACAATAACATGAAGCTTTTTGTACATATTAAATTCCTAGGAGTCAACAATATGCACCCTCTGTACATGAGAAAATATTTTGATGTTATAATATAAAAAATAATTTTAAAAAATAAAAAAATATTATTTTGATGGATTTTCAAATAAAAAATACTTTAAAAAATAACTATAACTACAATATCAAATTAGTTGTCTAATAAATTTTTCTCAATCAAATCACCATAACCATTATAATATACCGGGAAAGCAAATAACAATTGTTTTTTAAAGTGTTTTTTTATTAAAAATATATTAATATAATATTTTTTTTATTTTTAAAAAATTACTTTTTTACAACAACAAATCAAATATACTGAAAAAACAAAAAAAGATAAAAAAAAATTATAAAAACATTGTTTATACCATAAAGACAACCTAGTTCTATTATTTGAAAGACTAGAAAAAATAAAATATTGAAAGATGAAATTAAAAATAAAATTAATAACGAGATAACAAGCAAAAACCAGGAAAATAATGGCAAATGAAATTATCAATTATCAAACATCAATGTTCCCTCTGGTTTGAACTTTGAATTATGGTAACCACATACGTATGGATAAACGATCTCGAAGAGCAGAGAATCACCTCCATACAGGCTTTCTTTATTGGTGGCACAAACTGATGATTTTGTATACTCAACTTGAGAAATTCAAACGAGTTAAGTACAAAACATGATATTTGTACATCTTCCATTGCACTTTCCACTATGATTAACGTTGGAAATGATATTTGTACATCTTCCATTGCAGCAAGACTCTCCAAATTTGCACTTGTTACCACATATTCCACAGTTGTTCTTGTCTCCCAGAACATTCCGGCAATGTTTCTTGCAACAATAAACTACCAAGCTGTTATATGTGTCTTTAATGTACAATAAACTACCAAGCTGTTAGTTTTTTTATTTTTTATTTTTATAGACAAAGTAATGATTTCAGTTTTCATGGGTCTTATCATGCATAAGAGATAAAAGATGGACACGTGTTTAGTTTTCATTTCCAATTGAAAATTTGGGTGGGGTGGATTTAGTGTTCTTGTTTATCGGCTGGTTCATAAAAAAAAAAAAAAGTCTTCATGGGTGAAATTTCAATTGACCCGGTAGGTCAAGCAGGTTTTGTTAAGCCAATTACTGGTTTAATTTTTAATTGATACAGATCCAGCCAAGGCCACGTGTCACCAAACAAATCATAAAAAAAAAAGAGCGAATAAAAAACACAACCAATATTATAATAATATAATGTGAAGGCAAAGAATTCCTACGGGGTCGAAGACTTGATGCCCTTTCCTGCCACATCACGGATAAACAAAGAACAAGACATGGAGCCTTCTTGTACATGGGGAATTTCCAGGAAGTCAACAATGTGCACCCTCTGAGGTTGATTTGAAACCAAATCTGAGGTTGATTTGGTCAAAAGGCAGTGTTTTGGATTATATTGGTTAAGTTAATCTAAAAAAAATTTAAAAACATTATCTGAAATTTTAATATTTTATATAAAAAATTTAAAAAACAATTTATATGAATGAACTATATATATCATAAAAATTGAAGTTTAAAAAATTATTTTAAAATATTTTTCTACTTTTAAAAATCATAGGTAACGCCTATAGTACCTCAACCTTCCCTTTTGTTCTTGCCCCTCCTAATTGATTTAATAGTTTTCATTTCCAGTTGAAAATTAGGGTGTTTCAGTTCGCTGGTTTACTTGGCCGGTAAATTGGATTTTGAGTGTATAGGAAACGCGGTTGAAATCGTGTTTTTAAAAATTTTAATTTTTTTATTTAAAATAATTTTTTTAATATTTTTAGATTGTTTTTATGTATTGATATAAAAAATAATTAAAAAAATAAAAAAACTTTATTTTAATACATTTCTAAATAAAAAATACTTTGAACCGTTACCACTATCACAATTTTAAACAAACCCAGTACACCAATTACCTAGCTAAAGTCCCGGTTACCAAACAAATAACAAACACAAATCATAATCAAATCAACAATTATAATGTGAAGGCAAGGAAGAGTGTGTGATCCTTCTAGCTTAGAGTCTCACCCTCGGCTTACTGAATTACCTTTTCATTTTTTTTATTTTTGGGATTCAATTATGAAGTGTGGTGTTTTTTAATAAGAAATATATTAAAATACTATTTTTTAATTTTAAAAAACTTATTTTTGACATCAATATATTAAAATATATGAAAATACTAAAAAATATTAATTTAGAATAAAAACAATAGAAAACAATGGCAATGTTTTTCTTTTTCTCCCTACATTCCCTTGAAGTAGGCTTACAAAATTGCAATAGAAAATTCCAACAAGTGCATGCAATGTTTTCATTTCTCAAAGTTTGCCTGTCAGTACCTTATCTATATGTTTAATTCGAATGAACATACGGGAAAGGTTAAAAGATAAACAAATGAGGTGCCATAGCTTTCCTCAATTCAGCAGAAATTTGGAAAGTTCTCAGTAGGAGGTAGTTTGACAAGCACTATCATGCGATGTTCTTTACAGGATTGCTCTAGTTTTTTGCCCAACTCTTGCTTGAGGGAAGATATTGAAAGCACTTTTAACAATCACATAATCCTCTCTCTCACACAAAAAGCCATCTGCATCATGTATACTATAGAGCCCATGAAACTTTGCTAGCTAAACTAAAGGACGAAATCTTAAACACATCAGGTGATCATTAGCTTCGTTCCCTAGTGCATCTAGTTGGTCACTCCTTTAAATCATATAATGACTTTGATGCCCTGCTTATATTGAGAAAGTAGCATTGCGTGAGCCCTGTATCCAAATAATCATATTGTTATTATGGTTGTGATAAATTAAGCTAGTTAATATGTTGGACCACAACAGTAAAGGGTTTGCTAGCATGTTCTCTCTTTACTGCTTAGAACAACCCTCTAGCATTAATCAGAGTGATTCCTTTGTTGTGTTAGTGAAATTGCTGCTATTGATGATGTTGGAATTTAAGATCCTTTAAT
>Ga0307513_10013429_pt1 | contig 10051 bp, 8 predicted proteins | sample 15_EM_MG_FD_202174 | JGI IMG/M metagenome (GOLD analysis project Ga0307513, IMG submission 202174) | Populus trichocarpa ectomycorrhiza microbial communities from riparian zone in the Pacific Northwest, United States - 15_EM | ecosystem: Host-associated > Plants > Roots > Unclassified | place...
TGGCCACCCGCGCCTCTACACTCCGTCGTGACGGCTTCGCAAAAACCAGCCAAGAACTTGCAATCGCGCGCAGGAATATCTTGTCGCGGCAGCCTCTAAACGCTCACACTCTAACCTGTAGTTTGTCGCGAAGAACTGCGGCGGGCAGAGACCGCTGCGACAGGTTTCGGAAACAGCGATGGCAGCCTTAGAGCGAATCCTCGGTGTCGAAGGCGGAGGAACCAAGACCGCGTGGGTCATGGTCGAACGCGCCGCGGATGGTTTGCGCGTCATCGATCAAGGGAAGCTGCCGCCTTCAAATTTCCGGCTCACGCCGCTGGATCGATTGCGTTCCATTTTTCGGCAACTTCCCCGGGAGGTGGATCGCGTCGGGATGTTTCTCGCCGGCTGCGGCGCCGATGATCGCAGCTCCCTGGAAAAGCTCTGTGTGGAAGTCTGGCCAAGCGCGAAGATCGTCACAGGGAGCGATCGGGATTCCGGTCTCGCCGCCGCCCTCGGCCGCGGCGATGGGATTGCGGTGAACGCCGGGACCGGTGCTACGGTGACCGGTCGTCGCGGGGAACGGATCGAGAAAGCGGGTGGCTGGGGCCACATCCTGGGTGATGCCGGGGGCGGCTATTACCTTTCCCTTCAGGCGCTCCGTCTCATTTTGCGGGAATACGATCTGCATCGTGGAGAGGCGCAATTCACCGCCAGCATCTTGCGGGCTCTTTCCCTGAACAGCCGCGACGAACTCGTTCGCTGGGCCCAGACGGCCGACAAGATGGAGATCGCAACGTTGAGTCCGATCGTCTTCGAGGCCGCGAGAAATGGCGACCTGAACGTGGTGAAAATCATCGAGGATGGCACTGAAGTCCTGGCCGAATATACGGGTGCGGTCGCATCTCGCCTCGGCTTGCTTGCGCCCAAAGTAATTCTGTTGGGCGGGTTGTTTCAGCGCGATTCGCTTTACGTAGCGGCGTTCCGGCGGCGGCTGAAGAAGAGTCTCCCGGACGCGCGCGTTGGTATGAGCGAGCAATCCCCTGAACTCGGCGCCGCCTGGCTGGCCGCGGAACGTGAGGAACGCGGAATTGTTTTATTCGAGACCAAAGCCGCCGAGGTGGCGACTCTGGCGGCCGCGTTAACGGAGCGGAAAAATCCGCGCTCGAAGAACCTGGAAACGATCACCGCGCGGGAATTGGTCGAGCTCTTTGTCGAGGAAGAAAAATTCGTGCAGGACGCTTTGCGCAAGGAGGTTGATGCTCTGGCGCGCGGAATCGAAATCGTGACCAAAGCGTTGCGCAAGGGTGGCCGCTTGTTTTACGTCGGCGCCGGAACGAGCGGGCGACTGGGTGTGCTCGATGCGACCGAAATTCCGCCGACCTTTGGCGTTTCCCCGGAGGTGGTGCAAGGCATCATGGCCGGTGGAGCAAGCGCTCTTCATCGCAGCGCCGAGGGAGCGGAGGACGACCCGGGCGGCGGCGCGCTGGCAATCGACGAACGCGGTGTGACCGGCGCGGATGTGGTCTGTGGGATCAGCGCGAGCGGCCGGACCCCTTTCGTGCTCGGTGCGCTCGCGACCGCCAAAAACCGGGGCGCCCAAACGATCTTACTGACCTGCAATCCAGCGCGGAGCCGCGCGGAAGCTTTCGACCTTGAGATCGATCTCGCGACGGGACCCGAAATTCTGACCGGTTCGACGCGGTTAAAGGCGGGGACCGCGACAAAAATCGCGCTCAACATTCTCAGCACGGGCGCAATGGTGGCGCTCGGCAAGGTGCGGGGAAATTTGATGATCGATCTCGCGATTACCAATAAGAAACTGCGCGATCGCGCCGCGCGTCTCGTGGCGGAGTTGGGAAAATGCGACTATGCCGAGGCGTGCGAACGCCTGCAAAAAAACGGATGGAACCTTCGCGCGGCGCTCAGCTAAGAGCTTAACCGCGAGGAACGGGGGGCCGGGGCGCGAAGCGTAATAGCCTTGCGCGATTTGTTGGAGTGATGCCGGCGATGCATCGCCACCTTGCGATGCGATCGGCGCGCCTGCGCCATCCGGTGGTGTCGTTGCCGATGAATGACCGCCACGGTGGCCTTGCTATCCTTCGCGTCAGACGGTGCGCAGGCAGGGCCTCGATCGTTGAAATAATCGCCGACCTGACAGCGAGCAAAAACTTCGGCGGTCACCAATTGTGAATGCACGTGTCCCTGCCGGTCACGCAGGAGAAACTTGTAGGAGCCGCTGGTCTCCGTCCAGAATTGGGGGTTTGGAACCGTGATCGGCAGGCGCGAGGTCCCGGTCGGGCCGCGGAAAACGAAAGAATAAACGCCTTCAGTCCCGATCATGCTCGCGTCTGGCCGCAGCCAGGAACGTTTTTCGACAATGGTGCCTTCGAAAGCACAGCCCAAGGCGCAACTGGCCGACAGTATGCCAACGAGGAAAGAAGCGAGAAGATTTGAACGCATAGACAACGAGGATTGGAAGGACGACGAAGTGGAAACCGTTTGTAGTATTTTTCCGTCCGGGCCGCCAGAGATTTGTTCGAATTTGTGTAAAAGCCGGAGGATTGTCGAAAATCTGGCCAATCGCGAAAAATCCATAAGCGCACCGGTGCCCCCGCACACGAAGCAAGAGAAACTTCAACCCAAAGGAAACCTTATGCTCTGGACTATCTTTGTTGTTCTCTTGATTCTCTGGCTTCTTGGCTTCATCGGCCATTTTGGCGGCCAGCTCATCCATCTGCTGCTCGTCATCGCGGTCGTGGTTCTGATCGTCAACCTGATCTCAGGCAGACGAACGCTCTAGGCGCCGCGATTCATGAAACCCACCGGAATCCTCGGGATCATTCTCGTTGTCGTTGGCGTCATCATGCTGGCCTACGGTGGTTACACCAGTTTCACGACGAAGGAGAATGTGGCGAAATTAGGCCCGCTGGAGATCAACAAGCACGAAGAACATCCCGTTCCGATCGGGCCAATCGTCGGTGGCGTATGTATTGTCGGGGGGATTATTCTGCTCGTCTCGGGCAGGCGATCCTCCGTGTAGGCGCAGGGCAGGTCAATTCTTGCCTTTAGAGCGACTCCGTCCGGCCTCGGCCGGTAATGCGAGGAGTTGAGCTTTCTTTTTGAGCAGCGGTTACCCGCCGGCCTTCAGCACCGCGAAGGTCTTGCTCCCTTTGCGGTCCAGATAAAGGAGGATGCCCTTGCGCGGGTCGGCTTTGTTCAGCGCCTGGCGAAATGAGGCGACGTTGGTCACCTGCTTGCCGTCCACTTCCGTGATGACGTCTTCGCGCTGAATATCCTGGGCGGCGGCCAGGCTGTTATCCGCGACGTCCGTCACGATCACGCCTTGTTGCACGTTGAGCTTCAGGCGCGTGGCGACTTCCTTCGTCAGCTCTTGGACTTGTAAGCCGAACTTGTTCGAATCCTCCGGTTTGGTGGGCGCCGGTGGAGTCAATTCGTTCGAGGCGCGAGAGATGTCGTTAGGCAATTCGCCGGTCGTCACCGCAATCTTGAGTGTCTGGCCTTTCCGCCAAACCGTCAGCTCCACGTTCTGACCGACTTTCTTTTTCAAAATCTCGCGCTGGAGCTGCGTGTCGCTGTTCACGGGCGCATTGTCGACCTGCGTGATGACATCGAACGGGCGCAGGTCGCTCTTGTAGGCAGGCGCGTCGGCCTCGATCGTTCGCACGACGACGCCTTTGTCGAGGCCCTTGAATAAGTCGCGGATCGACGGGTCGTCGCCGAGCGATTCGATCCGGATCCCCAGCCAGGGCCGAATGATCTTGTGTCCGGCGATGAGCTGCTGCCCGATCTCGTTGGTCAGATTGCTCGGAATCGCAAAACCGAGACCGCGGTTCAACCCGTTGATGAGAGTGTTCATGCCCACCACTTTGCCGTCGATGTCGCAGAGCGGGCCGCCGCTATTGCCCGGGTTGATCGACGCATCGGTCTGTAAGTAATCCGAGATCGAATAGCCGCCCGTCGCGAGCAGTTTGCTCCGGCCTTTCCCGCTGATCACCCCGTAGGTGAAAGTGTAATCGAGCTTGAACGGCGCGCCGATGGCAAAGGCAAACTGCCCGACCCGCACCGTGTCGCTGTCCGCGAACTGGGCGACCGGCAAATTCGCCGCCTCAATCTTAATGACAGCGACATCCGTCTTCTCATCCGTGCCCACGATTTTCGCCTGAAACTCGCGGCCGTCCTTGAGCTTCACATCGATCCGGTCCGCGCCCTCGAGCACGTGGTAGTTCGTGTAAATGTAGCCATCGGCCCGCACGATGAAGCCAGAGCCTTCGCTTTGCATTGGTTGAGAATTGCGCGGATTTCGCCGGGGCGCGTTTTCATCCTGCGGACCCTGGAAAAAGAGATCTTCGAGAGTGGGGTTCTCGCCGGCGTCGTTCTTCTTCGTGACTTCAATAATCACAACGCTCGGCGCAACGATTTCGAAAACCTTCGTGAAAGCGCTGTTCAACTGATGGACGACATCCTTGCCCGCCTCGGCCGAGGCGGCGGGGACGGTAGCTGTAGGGGTGGTTTCTGGCTGAGCGAGCGGGGCAGCGGCGCGCAATGACGAGGCGACCAGCGCGAGGGCGAGGAATGGGACGAGATTTCGCATGACTGGGAACTTGGACACGAAGTCCACGGTAGCTGTTCAAATGCCGTTTTGCGAGGGATCTCCCCGGGAGAGGTTGCCGGCATGCACACCTCAAGGTGCCTGCATTGACACGATTGTTAAGGCCATTAACTTTTCGGTCCACAAACAAAAATGGTCACTCTTGTCCCTGGTAAAATGGATGGAAAAGAGTTCGTCACGCACGCGCTTGGCTATTGGCCGGACGTTCCGGCGGAACTCTGGAACGATTGGAAATGGCAGCTGAAGAATCGGGTGACTTCGCTCGCCCAACTCGAGCAGCACCTCGAATTATCGAATGAAGAACGCAACGGCGTTTTGCTGTCCGGCACGAAGCTCGCTCTCGCCGTCACCCCGCATTTTTTCAACCTAATCGAGCGCGACAACCCGGATTGCCCGATTCGCCGCCAAGTCATCCCGCGGATCGAAGAGACTTGGGCGTCGCCCTACGATATGGCTGATCCCTGCGGCGAGGATTCTCGCATGCCCGTGCCCGGCCTCGTCCACCGGTATCCGGACCGCGTCCTCTTCCTCGTCACGGACCGTTGTGCGAGCTATTGCCGGTATTGCACGCGCAGCCGCGTCGTAAGCGGCGTGGGCGAGCAGGAGTTGCACACCGATTTCGAGGAAGCGTTCCGTTATCTGGAGGAACACACCGAAGTGCGCGACGTGCTCCTCTCCGGCGGCGATGCTCTTATTTTCAGCGACGACAAACTCGAGCGGATCCTCAGCCGGCTGCGCGCGATCCCGCACATTGAGTTTCTCCGCATCGGAACGCGCGTTCCGATTTTCCTGCCGCAGCGCATTACGCCTGAGCTTTGCGCGATGCTGCAAAAATATCATCCGCTCTGGATGAGCGTGCATGTGAATCATCCGCGCGAGCTGACGGTGGAGGTGAAGGAAGCGCTCGAGCGCCTCGCGAATCACGGCATCCCGCTCGGCAACCAGAGCGTGCTCCTCGCAGGCGTGAACGACAACATCGACACGATGAAGACGCTCGTGCAAAAGCTGCTCATGTGCCGGGTTCGGCCGTATTACGTTTACCAGTGCGACTTGATCAACGGCTCGTCGCATTTGCGCGCGTCCGTGGCCAAGGGAATCGAGATCATTGAGGGATTGCGTGGGCACACGACGGGCTATGGCGTGCCGCAATTTGTCATCGATGCGCCGGGCGGTGGCGGGAAAGTGCCGATCAACCCCGGTTACGTTTTGTATCACGACAACGAGAAGATCGTGATCCGGAACTACGAAGGAAAAATCTTCGAGTATCCCGAGACCGGCGGCGACGAAACCGTGCAATTCGCGCCCCAGCGCGAGTATCACGACGAATACTTGTACTCGTAACGCGTGACATTGAGGGGCGCGGCTGTCCCCCTTTTGTCATTCCGAGCGAAGTCGAGGAATCTTTAACTCTCAGCAGTAACCGTCGCAGTGCAGCCAAAGTAAGAGATGTCTCGACTGCGCTCGACATGACAAAAACAGGAGCGATCAGCGCGCCGCCTCGAACACGACCTCGCCGCTGATCACTGTCATCACGCAAGTCGTCGTGAGGATTTCCGGCTCGGCGATTTTCATGATGTCCTTTGAGAGAACGGTTAGATCCGCCAGCTTTCCGACTTCGATGGAGCCTTTGTCCTTCTCCTCGAACGCGGCGTAGGCGGGCCAGGCGGTAAACATCTTCAACGCTTGCTCCCGCGAGACGGCCTCTTCGGGATGCCAGCCGTCGCCGGAAAAGCCTTTCACGCTTTTGCGCGCCACCGCCGCGTAGAACTCGATCATCGGTTCGCCCCGTTCCACGGGCGCATCCGATCCGCCGGCGATGATAGCGCCTGATTTGAGCAAACTCCGCCAGGCATAAGCTCCGGCGAGACGCTCTTTCCCGAGCCGGCTGGGCGCGAAAAATAGATCGCTGATCGCATGCGACGGTTGCATGGACGGAATGACACCGAGTTTCGCGAAACGCGGGATGTCTTGCGGGCTGAGAATTTGCGCATGCTCCACGCGCCACCGGGGCTCGCGGATTTTTCGTTGTTCGGGCGGGACGGTTTTCAGCGCACGTTCATACAAGTCCAGGATGGTCCGATTCGCGCGATCGCCGATCGCGTGGGTCTCCACCTGGACGCCGCGTCGCAAGGCTTCATCGAGCATGGGCGACAACTCCGCTTCCTTCTGGGTCAGATAGCCCGACGTTTCCGCGTCGGCATAACGATCGAGCAACGCCGCGCTCCGTGAACCGAGCGAACCATCGAAGACAACTTTGATCGTGCGGTTGGTGAAATGATGGTCGCTCGCATCGGCGACCGGCCCATCCGTGAGCAGTCGGGCGGCGGGTTCTCCCGGTCCATAGACAGCGTTGTAAATTCTCAGTTTGATCTTCCCCTCGTCGCAGAGCCGGCGGATAAGATCGACTTCCGCGAGAACGCTGCCAGCATTTTGGATTTCGCACCACCCGAGCTCGAGGCTGCGTTTTACGCCGAGCAAAAGCGCCCGCTCCTTTTCTGCCGCTGTCGGAGACGGAATGTGCTTCGCGACCAATTCCTCGGCGTGATCCAGGAGCATGCCGAGCGGTTCGCTGCTTTTCTCGTCCTTCAGGATTTCACCGCCGAATGGATTCGGCGTCTCTTTGTCGATGCCGGCGATTTTCAAGGCCGCGCTGTTAACGACCACGCCATGACCATCGGCGCGCGTCAGAAAAACGGGATTGTCTGGCGACACCTTGTCGAGGTCCAACCGCGTCGGAAAGACCTGCGGTTTCCAGAAAGTCTCGATCCAACCCCGGCCTGTCACCCACTGGCCGGGCGGCGTTTGCCGGACGCGCTCCTTCACTTTCGCGAGAAAATCTTCGAGGCTGGTTGTGCCTTCGAGATTCAGGTTCATCTCCCGCGCGCCAATGCCAAAAATGTGGCAATGCGCGTCCGTCATTCCAGGAACCACGGTGCGTCCTTGCAAATCGACCAGGCGCGTTTCCGGCGATTGATATTCTTTTTTCGCGGCTGCGTTTGAGCCGACAAAAACAATTCGCCCCGCTCTGACCGCGATCGCCGCTGCCCGCGGAGCGCGTTCGTTCCCCGTATAAATATTGCCGTTAACAAAAATGGTTTCGGCTGTCTCGGCGCGCATTGCGCCAGACCACCCGCAGCAAATCGCGATCAGGAAGGAGAATGCTCGTGGAGTCATCATCCCGATTATCTTCGCGAGCGGGGACGCGAACGTCGAGCGGAGTTCATCGCAATTTCCCTCATCGAATTTTAGTTTTTACGGTTTTGCTTGTCCGTCGCTTCTTCGTTATCAAGATAGGAGCGGGGATTTTCCCGGGAAAAAACGAGATGGTACACAAATTTTCTTTTGCCAACCGAATGTCGATTTATAGAGTCGTGGCCTCTCGCTGTGTCGCGGCGATTAACCTTAACTTCATCGACCTCTGAACGCCGCACATCCTAACCACAACTTTGCGCCGTTTTTATCTTGGCGGCTGGCCCTTCGGGGAAGCACAGTTCGCTAAGCGCTATGGCGAATTTTTTTCCACGCTGGTCAAATTGGCTCCCGCTCAAGATCACAATCTGCGGCGTGGTTATCGTTTGCGGTTTGACGGCGGGGACCTGGTATTACATTACGCCGAAGTACACGCGCGTCGGTTATGAGCCGATCCAGCCCGTGCCCTTCCCGCACGATCTGCACGTCTCGCAGCTCGGGATGGATTGCCGTTATTGCCACAGCTTTGTCGATGTGGCCGCGCATTCGAACCTTCCCAACACGCAAACCTGCATGGCCTGTCATACCCAGGTGCAGAAGGACAATCCGAAACTGGAGCCGGTGCGGGCGAGTTGGAAAACCGGACAGCCGGTCGAGTGGGTGCAACTCCATCGCACGCCCGATTACGTTTATTACGATCACTCCGCGCACGTGAACCGCGGGATCAGTTGCGCGAGCTGCCACGGAGAGGTCAATCACATGCCGGTCGTCTATCACGCCAAGCCGCACAGCATGGCGTGGTGTCTCGAATGCCATCGGCATCCGGAAAATTTCCTGCGGCCCGAGACCGAGATTTTTAACCTGGATTGGAAACCCGAGGGAGAAAATGTTTCCGCCTTCGTGGCCAAGTACGGCCAGCCGAAAGACGCGAAGGATGATTGGTCGAAAAAGGAGAAGCTGACTCAACAGGAGATCGGCCAGACCCTGAAAGAGCGCTGGGACATCCAACCGCCGTTGAACTGCCAGGGGTGCCACCGATGAGTTGCGAATCACACATGACGCGCGATCGCTGGCGTGCTAATTTCGGCGCCCTCGCCGAAATTGCTTCCAATTCAAGAAAAGTTCGCGATCGCGAGGGCGTGATCGCCAGCACGCGAGGCGCGTGCGCTCCCCGGAGGACTCCATGAAGCGCGTCTTCGAGCATCCACCGGAGAAGCTGACCGGGAAGCGTTACTGGCGCAGCCTCGGCGAGCTGAGCGATACGCCGGAGTTTCGCGGCTGGCTCGAGCGGGAATTTCCCGCGGGCGCGTCGCAGCTCGAAGGCGACGAATGGTCGCGCCGGGGATTTCTGAAACTGATGGGGGCGTCCATGGCGCTGGCGGGGTTTGGCCTGTCGAGCTGCCGGCGGCCGGAAGCGCATCTCGTTCCTTTTACAAAGAGTGTCGAGTGGGCCATTCCGGGCAAATCGCTCTTCTACGCGACGGCAATGCCGCGGCGCACGGGCGCCATCCCACTCGTCGTCACGACGCACGACGGCCGGCCGAGTAAGATCGACGGCAACCCGCTTCATCCCGCGAGCGGCGGGGCGACCGACGCCTTCGCCCAGGCTTCCATCCTCGATCTCTATGATCCAGCGCGCTCGAAACGCTTCGTGGAAAAAGGCGAGAAGAGCGAAGGCGGCAAGAAAGTTGAAACCTTCGAGACACGTGATCGGGCGGCCTTTGAGAAATATCTCGCGCAACTGCGCGAGAAGATTGCGGCCGATGGCGGGGCGGGTCTCGCCTTTCTCGTCGAGGAAGTGCATTCGCCGACGAGGGAACGTTTGCGCGCCGAGCTGCTAAAAGTTTACCCGAAGATGCGCTGGTGCGTGTATGACCCGCTGCTGACCGAAGCGCAGAGCTTTGCCAGCCACATGAGCTTCGGCGACAATTCGCGGCTCGTCCCGCGGCTCGATCGCGCCGATGTTGTTCTCGCGCTCGACAACGATTTCCTCGATTGCGGCGACGGCGATCTCGCGGCTGTCCGCGCTTTTTCCTCGCGCCGCCGGGTGAGCGCAGCGAAGGACACGATGAACCGGCTCTACGTGGTCGAGAATCGTTTCACCCTCACCGGCGCGATGGCGGACCATCGCCTGCGTTGTCCCGCGAGTCAGATCTCTGCCTTCGCCTACGCCCTGGCCGGAAAAATTGCCGCGGCCACGAAGGATGCCGGTCTCTTTACGACGATCGCCACCCTCAAGGCGCCCGAGGG
>Ga0307513_10013430_pt1 | contig 10049 bp, 7 predicted proteins | sample 15_EM_MG_FD_202174 | JGI IMG/M metagenome (GOLD analysis project Ga0307513, IMG submission 202174) | Populus trichocarpa ectomycorrhiza microbial communities from riparian zone in the Pacific Northwest, United States - 15_EM | ecosystem: Host-associated > Plants > Roots > Unclassified | place...
GATTTTTACACGCTTCTGAGTGAGATGGACGTGTGTCTACCTGCTTTTTCAAGGAGTTCGGATGCGTACTATGTTTATCAGGCAAGCTCGGTTATTTTGAAGTGCTACGAAAATAATGTACGTGGATATTGATTGATTATTTTTTTCTTTCCTGCTACGGAAGGGTGGTGTCATTAATGAATTTCTCTCTTTTTTTTTTTTTGATTAGGTTCCGATTTTGGGGATCCACTGGTTGAGAGAGTCGTATCCCGACATCGCCGATGACAAGGTTATGATCATGCGTCCGGCTGCAATGAGTGAGATCCAAGCCATTAGAGCCTTGCGCTCAGGAGACGCTGCCACATTTCTAGCCAGCGATCCTGCCAACTCGGGCATTAGGCTGGGCGATCATCGAGGGATTCGGGCAGCTGTTGAAGAGATGATGACAAAGGGATGGATAAGGACGAAAGAGGGATTCGAGTACTGCAAACGGAAGACTTGGGAGAGGAATGAGATTGTAATGATGAGAATTCTGAGAGATTTGTAAATTTGAATCATTGTGTAAATGGACACTATCGGTTTCATCACAGTCATGTTCCCGCAGCCGGGATGTTTTCCCCCGAATTGAATACTTCGCAGCTCAGGATCAACAAGCGGGTGCCCATATCGCCTCCTACAAGCATATCCCAGATTTCGCCCTATTCCCCTCCTCCAACGTCGTCGACGCTCGCACGAACGACTTGTCACATGTCCGTTCATCCGCAACTCCAAAACACCTCTCACTCCTTCATGTCATCCTCATCGTCCTCGTATGACCGGCGTTCACCAGATGATGCCCACCACATTAAATGTATGTGCTCATTTTTCTCGCAAAAGGTCGAAAAGGGCATTTATATTCATCCACAACCCTCTAGGTCAAGCTCGACCAGATAATTCCTATCGTCAGGAATAAATCAGTACGAACCCCGTTGAATTTTATTTTCTGCAAATGCTGAGCAGTATCTGTGGTGTATTTATTGAGGGCTGTGTTTGGGTAGATGGAGAACAAGCTTCCGTTGGTGGGCCTTGTGTCCAAATTGCAGAAGCAAGGGAGCGCGGAATCATTTTGCGGCCCAAAATGATACTTGCTCTTAGCCTACATGTTGACCTCTTATCGCGATTTCTCCCCGGCTCTTTGGTAACAACAGTGATACCGGAGGGCGGAGACCTCAACTCATCATTCCTTCACCGGCCCTACCCTCTCCTCATCTGCTTGGCCTAATCGCGCGGAAGCAACGACCACGACTGCTCTCGCTATATGCGGGAGGAGGGCTTATCGTCCCGTTTCTGTTGGCATTGGACTCGCCCGGATGCGGTCAAGCCGTTTTTATGTAGGGGTGGAGGCGAGCGCGGGATGTCCATTGCCCTATTCCAGGAATATTGTCCCCTGGCACTTTGGGTTCTTGATCACCACGATCACGATTCATATCATGTAGCGGAGGCGACGACACATCCTAATCAACACTACTCCGTATACGCAACGGCAGCGGAGCCCTAGGTCACCCTGGCGAGACGTTTGCATTGGAGAGTATCCGATTTGTTATGTAGGTGGGGCATGCGACCTTGACCCGGAATTGTCACGCTAACATCGACCACTGCTGTCGGCAATATACACACACGGCCCCGTTGCATGTATCGCTGCGCACCAAAGAAGAAAGAAGGTTCTTGACTCGAACCTCAGTCATTATTTCATTACAACAAGTCCAGTACTTACAACACGGTTTGTAGGAAAGGAATCATAGTCCAAAGTAAACATAAGGTACCCAAGCATGAAGAGCATCCTCTGTATTCCCGAGCCTCTCTCGCATACGTTCCGAGGCATGATGAAGTGCATAAGCAGCCCTAGCACTCAGTTGTCCCTCCCCTTCTCCAGATTCCGGGCCATGGTTCAAAAGATAATGGTAGAAGTCTTTTGCCATAGCCACAGCGTGATTGTCATTGATCGTCCACATCGTGGCAACCACACCTTGATATCCTGCCGCCAACATTCCTCCAGCCAGATGAACCGCTTCCTCAGACAGTGCTTCATCATCATCACCAGCACTCGTATGACATGCTGACAAGAAGGCCAAATCAGCATGCAGATTTTGAATCTTGATAATATCAGAGAGCTCCAGCCGCCCATCACGCATAACAAATCCACTCTGTAGGGGGAGGGTATCCTGGACTCCATGGCATGCAAAGTGAATCGAGTTGTAGATCCTCATATTGTCACCCACTCTGACAACCGTTGCCGCTTCATTCTCCACACGAAGAGCTTCCACTCCATGGGTGCACAATTCTTTCCAGATTGCCTCGATTTCGGTCGCAGTTCCAGGAATCGAACGAAGAGGAGCTGGTGCATTGGGTTGACTGACAAGCAAGAAACTGTTGTGGGTTGGACTTTCTGTGGGAATTTTTGTTACTCGCTTAATGAGTGCACTGACTGTGGGGGTGTAGGATGAGATGGCGAAGTCAGAAAGGCATTCGCTGTGCTCTTTATCTCGGCCATAGATTCCCGCAGCATGGATAGGCAAGAAAGCAAGGGGTCCAGTTGCGCACCACCAGATGCGAGGAAGATGTGTGGTAGAAGACTGTATTTCGGGATTAGTAGGTGTCCTCAGCAATGGGAAATCGCCACATACTGAAATGGTGAGTTGGTCAAGAATAGGTTTTACAACGTGAGACCACAATTCTGGAAGAATTTTACGAAGGCTTCCTTGCTCATGAGCTACTGGTTCTCCCTTCCGAGGCTCCACTTCCTCATCCTGCCGGGAGCTTTTGTAAGTTCGATGCAGGAGGCGCTTCAAATCATTTGCTCCTGCATAAGAAAGGCTATCGAGAGGAATATGGATAGTAGCTGCAGAACCGGGGAGCAGCGCGATAGCATCGCACCGGGACCTGTGAACATTGATGAGGATGATGAGCCCTGTTTTGGGTATACGGCTGAGGAGCGATGATACACTTGGTGGTTGGAGAAAGTCACGAAATCCGTCACGGTCTATGCTGCGGATTTCGTGGAGGAGTTCTTCCAATCGGCGTTCCAGTTTGATGTGTTCCTGGACTTCATCTTGAAGGGATATTTTTTTTCGTATATTGTCTTCAGGATCAGGAAATTGTGATTGTGGACGAGAACCTGATTTTTCCAATGCCCTCGATACCGTTAAGAAGCGATTGGCTAGTTCTGGGTTATAGTCACGCAGATCATCCAGGGGAATTCGGAGATTGTTAATTTGGGACCACACCAGGCAGCGGCCTTGTTCAAGCCACTCTACAGCGGTTCCATGTCGTCCAAATGAGAGGGCAGCAGCGGCAGCTGCAGTTGATAAGTCGGAGATATGCACGGAAAGTTTGGAGTGGCGCATCTGGATAGTCTGCTCTAGTCCTGCAACTTGGGACGCGAGGCAAATGGCAGTCGAGAACGCAGCCATTACTTCCGACTCCGATGGGTTCACCTTGAGGGCACATGTAGCCCACTGCTTGGCAGCATAAAGACGGATGGAAGGTGGCCCTGAGACCCCGTTAGTGGATTGACGATAATTGGAAGTGGCTGCCTCGAGATCTGAATGGTCTTTCGTCTGTTCAAAGCGGCTCAAAAATGAATCTGCAAGACATTGCAAAAAGCCCGACATGAGTCCGTGGCCCTCCGGAGTGCACTGTACCGCCCTCTGGTGTGTTAATATCGCCTCGGATATGGTGTTCATGTCCTTTGTGGATTTGAACCAAACCATCAGAGAGAGTCCGAGATTATTGAGAAAGATGGGTAAGTCCGAATGGGACTCGGGAGCGAGATAAATAGCTCGCTTTTGCGCTGAAATTGCCTTGGAAATATCTTCAGGGTCACCTGTCTGTTCAAAGCGAAACCTGAAAGAAATCCCAAGATTGTTCAGCCACAAAGGCAGGTGTACGTTGTCCTTCGAAGTGGATTCCACTGCTCTTTCGTGGAATGATATTGATTCTGAGATATCTTCAAGACATTGGGTATATTGAAAACGACTGGAAAGCGCAGAGCCGAGGGTATCGAGCAGGATGGGCATGGTCGCATGGTCTTTTGGAGTGAGGTACACTGCTCGCTGTTGGGCTGAAATCGCATTGGACATATCACCAAGTTCTCCCCTCTGATCAAACCTTTTCAAGAATGCGGTTGCAAGGTTATTGAGTCGAGCCGGCATCTTTGGGTGGTGTTCTTCAGTAAGGGATATGGATTCTTGGATAGTAGATATCGCTTCGCATATATCAAGAAGGTCTCCGGACTCTTCGAAGCGGTAATGGAACGAAATTCCGAGGTTGTTCAAAAAGTCTGCCCGTTCGGAAGCAGATACGAGGGATAAGGCTTTTTGGTGAGACGAAACAGCCTCGGAAATATCGCTGATATTCCCTGTGTGTGTGAACCATCCCAAAAGTGCCATCCCGAGGTTATTGAGCACCACTGCTGCGAATTCATGCCCCTCCGGTGCTAGTCGCGCGGCTTTCTTCAGAGTCGCTACTGCATTTTCAATGTCGGGATGACTGCCTGTGGATTTGAAGCGCAGCATGAGTGAACTTCCAAGGCCATTAAGCAGGACAGGCATGTCCTTGTGGTTCTCAGATGCGAGATTTACTGCCTTTTGTTGTAAGGATATCGCTTCAGAAATGTCGTTGATGACCCTTCTGCGTTCAAAGCGGCAAAGATATGAATTACCGAGGTTGCTGAGCATACCAGGTAGTTTTTCACTGCCACCGGGAGTTAAGCGCACGGCTTCCTCCTGCTTTTGTATTGCTTCTGAAATATCGCAAAGATTCCCCCCATCCTCAAAGCGCCGCATCAGTGATTGTCCAAGCTTATCCAGCCAATCAGGCAAGTCTTCGTCGTCTTCTGACTGGAGCTGCACAATTTTCTCTTGGGCAGATATTGCCTTGGATATATCGAGAAGGTCTCGGGTGAGGGAAAAGCGGGACATATATGAAGCACTGAGGGTAGCCAGTAGGGAAAGCATGTCCTCACTGCCCTCAGGTGTTAGATATATTGCCCTTTCCTGAGAGGAAATGGATGCAGAAATGTCAGAGACATCTCTCGTGCATTCGAAACAGGTGGAAAGTGAGATGCCAAGGTTGATCAACCTCCCGGGAAGATTTGGATCCTCTTTCGGTGTGCGAGCGACCAGTCTGCTCTCGACCGATATGGCTTTGGAAATATCAGCAAGATCTCCTGTATGTTCGAAGCGACGGGAGAACAACATTCCAACGTCGGTCAAGAGGGGAAGCATTCCGGTGAAGCTGTCATCAGGACTTTCGAGTTGAGCTGCTTCAGGATCATATGATGTTGTTACAGCGGCACCGTTGTCGAGCATTTCTACATATATAGCTGTGTTAGTTTAAAATCGCAGTTTCACAGAGCAGCAGGACGTACCCTCAGATACCTGATCAAGATCGTCCAGTCGTTCTATCCCTGCAATCGTGCAGATAATGAATTTAAGAGTAAAAGTTGGGCTGTCGATGTCAGCGATGAATTCATGGCTCAAGCCTGAGGACATTTCAAATTCATATAAGCAATTGTCATATGCGCGGATATCACCAAGACATCCTCACCAGTGTCTTCTGTTGTTAACGAATGGCAAATCACTTTACGGCCTTCAAGTTCTGACTCCCAAAAAGCTATCATAAGGAGTTCTTCTCCGATCCTGGGCCTTAGGTAGGATATTTGTGAATATCTTAAGGAATCATTGAGGGTATGGACATACATCAGTACGAGCCCATCGTGCAGCCATGATGTTGCAGACGTCCTTTCCAAAGGTAACCCTCCGCCCATCTCCTCGTTGGGGCCGAAAATGACGAGTGTCAAGTCGTCGGGAGGATCGTGGACCGTGTTGTTGGGCTTATATTCAAAAACAATGTCTTGAGGGAAGCCAAGTTAACGTGGAAATTTTAAAATCACCAAGTTAATTACCTGCAATAAAGAGTTCAAGTTCATCACTAAGGCTTCGTCAGGTACCACTCAGGATAGCTTAAGCGACACACGGCGAACCTCTCTGTCAGCGCGGTCGAAGGCATCGTTGGCGAGTTTGCAGTCTCCGATGGCCACGAGCTGGAATGTTGGTCAGCGGGAGGTTCTTGCTGGTGAATAGTGAGTGATACTAACTTCGAAGATATATTTGGATTCTGGTCGTGTTTGATTTGTTGCAGATCTTTTAAGTCGGTGGAGGAGTGAAGGATTCTTATCAACTATCTTTGGATGCCCATACAGCCCCGGCGCCAGATATGTGTCAAAGTCCAATTCTGATACCAGCCAATGATAACCACCGAAAGGGACAGCCTGGACAGGAGCCGGTTCTATTTCTCACCCTTCGGAGACAGTACAGACGTGAGGGCGAAGACCACTGGAACATCATTGCAATCACAAGTGTCAGTGTCGTGCCCTTGTCTCCACCGAAGATTTAATGCACGTGACCACGACGCCTCAGTTTCGCGTAAGGACGTAGGTGGGTCAAATCTTCATTAAATCCTTCGGTTTTTTGGGGGAAATAAACAAGTATATTTAACCTTGTTGTTCTCCTAAAATTAGAGAGTTGAGTTTATTTATTGAATGAGGAAGTGGGAAATTATTCAATTATTCCGAGGGAGAAAAGGAAATGTATGAGTCAATTTTACATTAAATCCTTCAATATATTTTTCCATCAAGGATAACGGAAATTTAATGAGGAATTGGCTTACCTATACCCCATCCTTTCCCTCTCCCCTTCGCTCAATCAGAGAAGTCCATGATTTCCCATTCAATAAATTGACTCGAAACTCTCGGTTTGTAGGGAAATAATAAAGTAGATTTAAGTCCCTAAATGGTGAAATAAATTGAGAGATTTAGTGGAGAATTGACTCACCTACATCTACATTTCCTTTTCTCCCTCGGAATAATTGAATAATTTCCCACTTCCTCACTCAGTAAATAAACTCAACTCTCTAATATTAGGGAAACAACAAGGTTAAATATACTTGTTTATTTCCCAAAAAAAACCGAAGGATTTACAGTGATTTGCATTGCCGTCTGCACAACGAAATTGCGAAAATCGCATTTGTACATGTTGATTCTGACCTGAATATGTCCCGGCCGGCTGCAAGTTACTCAATTCGTAGCGGATCTGTCAGGATCTGACAGTTACCTGACAGAATACACATTTGCAAACACAGTTTTGCCAACCTTGTTGTGCAGACGGCAATGCAAATCACTGTAATGAAGATTTGACCACACCTCACGTGAAACTGAGGTGTCGTGGTCACGTGCATTAAAATCTTCGGGTAAGTAGCTGCCGATATTGCCGAAATTGATGGCTCTCAGCAGGCACAGCCTCTTTGGCGTCTGTCCACCTGACGCTTCAATTCTCTGACTTTGGTATTCCCACCTTTTCGTAATAAGTCAGGTAAGGCTGCTTGTTCCAAGTGGCAATGCCCGCTACCTCGTTTTTCATGTGTACAATATTGGCATCATAACTTTGGTACGTCGCCGAAGGCAACCTTGAAAGTGATATATCGGTAAAACTTAAAGGAGACAGTAAGGTGTTAAGAGAAAAAAGAGGCGTAAGTCCGTCAAAGGGAGGTATTGGCTGAGACAATTTGTATGCGAATTCAAAGACGATAACGGACAGGCCGAGGTAGGAAAACGGAATATGTTTTTAAGTGCGAGGTTTTTTGGAAGGCGATTGGAAGGATTCGAACGTTTTATTTGCAGATTTAGCTGACGACGATGATTCGGCTGTCGTAGATGTCGTTTTTCAGGATGGGTGAGGTATGGATTTTAGGTTCCACGGGGGATTCTGCAATGACTCGAACACTTTCAGCTAAGACATGATAAATCTGAAGGAAGGTTGTAGCACAGTCCATGACATGGACATTACGAACGACAGCTGCCACCAACACGAAGATACCAAGGTCTGCCAGCAAGGAACCAGAAATATATAATTGAAAGCAGTTGTGGACCATACTGTGTAAAAGGAGCCCAGATGGAAAGGTTTATAGACATAGGAAAATGCGAGGACAGTGCGAGGGCAGATGGAAAGGAAGAGTGAGGGATGCAATTCCGCAGCAGATCCTTATTCGGGCTACTCAGCGCTCATGGCAGTGTTCGGAAGAATAGAATGCAATATGCTGACCGATCGACGTGATCTCAAGCCAAAAGTTGTTTTTCCGACACCCTAAGACTCTCTACCTAAAGGTAGCGAGAATTTACTTCGTCTTCCTGTACTGAGTAAATAGCTCAAAGAGGAGGCTAGCCCCCAGGCACTTAAAAGTTGGTAAGTGTCGGAAGCAGTTAGGAAACGCGAGCCTTACTCGCAAGAAGGGTTGAAATATCTAGTGAGGTGAACAAAATTGGGAGGAAAATCAGCCCAACAACGAAAATTATTGGTGTGGACCACCACAATGCAAGAGGGAGTTGCACAACTGGGTTATGCACTTCCTTTGCCATCCTGGCATTGGGCAACTGAAGGTGCACAAGATGGGTCACTGCTACAACTATCTGCATATGGCGGGCGGTTTGCACAAAAAATACTTTGTGCTCCCCAATATGGAAGGCGATGTCAGATAATTAGCGGGAAGTCCTCGACAAATGTAGTAAAAGTGGCCCGAGGTGCCGTCCTCAAACATGAGGAGTACGAGTGTGCGTGTGCGGTCTACAGAGGCTCACGGGAATCGACATATATCTTTCATGAAACATCAGCGGAACTGGCGAGTTGGGTGGAATATATCAACCTAGATCAGTTAATGTCGGTCGGAAGCACGCTGGCCGCGTCCTAGATGATAGAGGACTGCCAATTTGTTGTATACCATTCCTGGCATTCAGGATTTAGCTTCCTCATCTAATCCATGCTTCTTTCAATCCATCGACACAAGCTCGAGGGGTGGATGGACCTTGTGTCCAAAAGACCTGTAACCCGGAGCAGGTAGCTAGGATGGTAGAATTGTCTTTCATTTCCCAAGGTTCGCTCGTGTGGGAGATCCGAGTGTAATTGTATAAATGACGGCCTCCCTTTCATGGATTATTGTGGACGATGGGAAGCTCCATGGAGCTCGAATCATCTGCCACAAGTTGCAGGGTTATGTGTTCAGGTTTCGGGATCCCCGAGCTCCTCAGAATAGTCTCCAGGTTGACGTAGTTCTGGGCACAAAAGGGATACATGTGAGGCCAGCACGGTTGTAGCGCCGTCTACGCCTGCACTAGCAACGCCGCAAGGGCCCCAATCCTTGTACGTACGATTCTTGCCTTTCACAATTGGGCCTTGATTAATCGGTCAATGATCTCACAAACAATTATACGGGCTAATAATATATATCATGCCCTGAGTTGCGGACGCCGAGAGAATCGGAGGCAAAATCTTGTCAACTGGAACGGCAAATCACTGCTTCCTCGTGGTTGCCAAGTGATTCGAAACACCAGCGCCTTCCCCTGTATTGGCCTGATACGCGGGGGGACTATCCTCCTGTATACCCCCATAAAGGCCTCCGACGCTCGAGCTTCCAGAATGAGCGATTCCGGTGCTACCAGCAACTGTCCATCCACGAGAGAAGTTGGTTATCCCACTAGAAGAGGACGGAGACGAAGCGTGTGCGCGGATTTGATCTTGTTCCATCTGCTGGGCATTCACCAATCCAGTGGTGGAGCTATAATCATTCGGCATTATCACTTGGCGCTTTCCTTGAGGTACGGCTGGAGGAAGAGGATGTACTTGGCCATATGTCATTGCAGATCGCCCAGAGACCATGTTTTGCTGATTGAATCCGCCATATGGGTACGAAGTAATCGAAGAGGAGGACGCAATATTGGGTTGGGATGTGGGATTGAGTGATTCAGCGGGTACTCCAAAGGGAACAATTCCGTTTCTTGGTGGGAGCCAAGCTTGTCGAAGTTTATTCGTTAAAATGGCGTATTTGGAAATCGATCCGCGCTTACCGCTGGGAATCTCTAGCTTGATGCCACCTTCGGCCCTTTTCCGTCGGCGTTTTAAGCACACCAAAAGGGAAAGGACAATGATAATTAAAAAAATCCCTCCCACAATGCCGCCGGCAATAGCTCCTACAGGTGTCTT
>Ga0307513_10013431_pt1 | contig 10049 bp, 11 predicted proteins | sample 15_EM_MG_FD_202174 | JGI IMG/M metagenome (GOLD analysis project Ga0307513, IMG submission 202174) | Populus trichocarpa ectomycorrhiza microbial communities from riparian zone in the Pacific Northwest, United States - 15_EM | ecosystem: Host-associated > Plants > Roots > Unclassified | place...
GATGAAGCAATCCGAGCATGAAATAGGATAGGAATGGCAGTCGTGGCAACGGGTAGTTTGTAAATTTGGTGATGATTTATTGGGACAAGTTCGACAAGGCAGACCGACTCCATCGTCAGCCTCGTGTGCAAAAATAAGATCAAGAAACTTTGGGAATTGGGCGTGAAATTTGGACAGGGTTTGCGAAGCCTTGTTCGAACTTGAGTGGCAAGAAGGATTAAAGAGATTCAAAACCATACCTGCATTGGCTTTTTTTGCGAGGGCTGAGGGTTTGAGTCGGGGGTCTCCTGGAAAGGGAGAGGTTGAGGTATAACAGGCTCTTGAAGCAACAATGGTTGGGGAGGTGGTGGAAGGACAGAAGACGTCTTTGAGGTGGTGGACACAGTCATGATTGTCCGCTGCATTGGGCGGGTTTGATCGCGCCGAGTTATCTGCTGGCCGCTTAACTGCTCTGCAGCTGCTTTCGCCCGTTGGTGGCCTTTGACGGACTTGGATGGCATGATGGGGGGTGAAGAAGGGTTTACCAGACACAATGAGCCATCTCTGGAAAGCGCCGTACATATTAAAATGTGGCCCGATCATTCACATGCTTCAAAGCGCACAAGCGGTGCAATGCCTGATACAATGGGCCACTCCTATGAAAGCAGACATTTCTTCCAATCACCTGGACCAGTTCCAAAACAAAGCCATGGTCCAGTGGAGTGGATGGATTGTGTGGCGGTTGTTCATTAGGTTGAACCAATTCATGAATTATTCATGATAGGGGCTTGTTGCCCGTAAGATCAGTCTGAGCGTGTGCAGGTTAAGTGGGAAAATTACTTACTGCACTAGTGGTCATTGACGCCGTTGACGACGTACAACATCTGCCTTGAGACGTCCATTCATCCACTAAAAACTAACAGCGAAGACTTTGATATCTCACCATCGACGACTCTAAGACGTTATAAGACGTCCGTTCATGCAATATTAATCATTGATCAAAAAATAACTAATCTAATATGACTACTACTAGTACATAGACGAGACGAGAGTTGAATGGGTGGATTTACTAACAAGGGCGGCAAAGGTGGTAATGGTGGTGACGAAGGGCAGGCTGGCAGCAATGGAGCTAAAGATGGGGGCGAAGGTGCCAGACAATACTGATGGGGAGGGCAATGACAATGGCGAGGGTATTGGGAAAGTTACTGGAGGATAGACTGGAGATGGAACGGGTGTGGGTGGGGTTGCTGAGGCGGGCAATGATGATCCATATTGGCGACGAAGAGATGACGGTGAAGGAACACGAGATGACGGCGAAAGAGCAAGAGATGGTGGCGAGGAAGCCAACAATGGCGGCAAAGGAGGAAGGGATGGTGGCGAAGAAGCCAGTGATGGCGGCAAAGGAGGAAGAGATGGTGACGAAGGGGGTACAGATGGTGGAGAAGGAGCTGAAGATGCTGGAGAAGGAGCTGCAGATGGTGGCGATGGAACTGCAGATGGCGGCGATGGAGCTAAGGATGGCAGTGAAGGAGCTGGAGGTGAAGGTGCCGGAGACTATACTGATGGCGAGGGTACTGGCAAAGTCACTGAAACATCTGTGGTGTCGACTTCTTCGAGAGACTTGTCGTCGCTGTATGAGACCGAGACGTTGCGGTACACAGTCCTATCCTCGCTGTCGATAGCAGCAGGGAAGATCGACTTCATAATTGCCTACAACGAAATCAGCATACAGATCCAGGAGAAAAGTGTAGAACAGAATAACGTACCCGACAACCGGTAACAATCGCAAAATCCATCAGCGCCTGCACCTCCTCACTCCTCACCGTCTTGAAACTTTCCCTTGATTGCCCATACACGGTAATTGATGTAGGCATCCACCCAGAGTATTTGACCACGATCTTCTGCCCAGCGCGAGGTGCAAGAATACGGCGGGGGGGGTTGACGATGTATGAAGTCCCTTGGTAATGATGTTTGACATCATGAGGGCGCGAATCCAGGGAAGCGCAGCGAGTAGTTCATGAAAAAGGGATGTCAGGATGTTGCTGAGAGACACCAGCACGGACGGCGCTCAGGAGGCATTGAGAATGAGTCTGCTGGATGGATCGTCAAGTGCGACAGATTGCCGGTGGTGGTGGTGTTGAGTGGAGTTGAGGTGGTGGAAAGGAAAGAAAACCACACGTGAGTTCGTCCATATCAGCCTGACGAATTTAGGGCCAGTGTCGTTTCTACGGGCAATTCTGAGAAACGACACCAGCCCTAAACTTCGCCACCTATTTGGGCTTGACGCGCAGCGGATGATTTCTTTTTCTTTTCCACATCAACGTCTCGTGTCGCATAGATAGTTCGACTAGATTACATAGTAAATTAGAGTAATAACGAATCACACCACTGAAAGATGACTGAACGACCAACTAAGAGAAGAAGAATTGCAGTAAGTCACACCACGAATGCAATGACGATTGGTGCTGACGTCGAAAGACAGAACAGCAACCCATTTCTTGACCTAGAAGCTCTTGCAGGTGAGGAAAGCGCAGAGGAAGACGAACAGGAATGCGAAGGTATCGTACTCACTGGCAGCAGTCGTGTGCTTCGCATTAATGGACAACTTCCACTGGCAGATGAACCCCAAGTCGACGATCAAGGAAATGCAGACGGGTCTGGAGGACATGCTCGCCTGCACCATGCGTACCAAGAACAAGACATGGACGAGACAGAAATCTGGGATGACTTTTACACGAGACTTCTCGCGAGATCACAAAATCGGGAAAGGAGGGGTGGAGAACATGGTGACGATACTGGCTACTTTCTCAGTGACGATACTGGCGGTTTTCTCGGCGACAATAGGGACGGTCAAAGTAGGCGATTCAGCCGTGATTCAGGACGTGATTCAGGACATGATTCAGATGGCTGAATCCACCCTTGAATCGTGGGAAAGGTGAATCACGGTTGAATCACTGAATCACCTCTGGAGGCGATTCACGCTCTTGAATCACGATTCACTCGACGCGATTCACACTGCTCAAGGTGTTATTAAATAAATAAATTCTTCCTCCGTAATTAGATAATTAAATTTGTTGATTTTCCCTACTGTAGCCGCACCCTAACGTGCGCATCCTCACTGCCAGTACTGATAACCTGTGACGATGGCACCAAGAAAGGGATTGGCTGTCAAGAAGAAACAGCCTGCGCCACCCAAAGCAAAGTCTACTAGAAAACCCACAACCACCACCAAGAAGAAACCTCGCAAACAGGCTGCAACGAGTGATGATTCTGGGGAGGACTCTGGTGGCGAAGTTGAAGTTCTTGACGGAACTGCTGCTGATGCCGCAGATGCTGATGTCGAGTAAGCATCCAAAGAACCCAAAAAATGGTCACCACTGACTTTGTGTAGCTGGACAACTGACCTAACATGGAAGCTCGTCAACTCCATTGTTGATGACCCTGTCATCAAGGAAGGCCTTTTCCCGTCATCTGGAGGAAACCAATCAGTCTCAAAAGGTGGAAGTCGAACCAAATCAGACTATCACTGGGCTCTTGCACGACATATCTTCGAGGATGACGAGGAGTATGGCTCATTTTTCAACCGCGCAACATCATCCTCGGAAATGAAGGCTTGGGGCCGAAAGATCAAGAACCGACTTCAGAGGTGTGTGTAATTTTGATATAAAAGCACATACCTTCTAATCGCTGCATTATAGGATCATCAAAGACACCCGTGGTTTTATTGCGGAGATGGGGCAGACAGGGATGGGTATAATGAAGGAGGATGACCTCGATATGTCTTTAGAGAACCATATCACGAACTGTTGGAGTGAGTACAAATTTTCTCTTCCAATTCAACTCCAAACTCACGCCAAAAAAAAATTGCCAGCTCGTATCCGCGAGAAGCACCCATGGTTTTGGACTTTAAAAGAGATCATATCCGAGCGACCCAACCTTGTGCCCACAGGCATCGGAAACAATGACACTGGCTATGATCTCGACATTCTCCTGCATGGCGATTCATCAGAAACTGGGGGCTATCTTGAGGAGAGCAGTGGAATGTCGGATGGTATTGGGACTCTGGGTCTGGAAGTTGATGACGAGGACGTTGAGGGAGAGGATGAGGATGAGGTGAATGAGGGGGACACTGCGCCGAGGGGGAAAAAACGGAAGCACCAGGATGCCGATGTGGACGGGAAGAAACCAGCAAAAAGGGTTGTCGTTGATGAAAAGAAGCCAACTGCGCCACGTGCAGGGAAGTCAACTCCTGCTGAACCAAGTAGCAAGAAGGCAAAGACGGGGATAGAGCGGTTTGCTGATATCGCTGCACGAGAGGAGGAGACCACACAGAAGGCTCTTGAGGTGAAGAGAACGAAGGTTCAAGGCGAGACAGATAGGGCAGTCGCAAAGGTCAAGGCACAGGCGGAAATCCAGATGAACAAGGATAAGTTGCGTGCTGAGTACGCACAGAAGAAGCTTGAATTCGAGTTCAAACTTCAGATGGCGCAGCGGCAACCGTTCCATCATTTCTCACCATCGTCAGTTTCAGGTCATCAGGATCAGTCCGGATTTTCATTCAACAAGAACACGTACTCATCTCAAGCTAGCTCAGGATGGCAACCAAATCACGCATCGACATCCACTCCCTCAGGCTCTTCCACCACATTTCCCACTGCATCTCAGCCTTCCAGTGCATTTTCTGGTTGGGAACCGACCCAAACTCAAGATATAGTAGAAACCCCATCTAATGGTCACGGTCTCAGTCTCACTGACCAGCTCAATAACGACAACTTCGATGATATCTATTAAATTTGAATAAATATATACTTTTTATTCGCTTGATAGAGACTCCGAGTCAGAGCTCGAAATATGAGCACCTAATGTGTTGCGACGCTCTTGAGCTGCACGTCGGCTCTTCCTAACTTTGGACCGGAACAGTTTCTCCTTTAACTTCTCCCGTCGTACCTTCGCGAGCTGTAAGCGTGTTGGTGCCCGGGCCCATGAATGTGATGGATTTAGAGGTGAGTCAGAGTCAGATGTGGTTGTGAGACCATCGTTTATAAAAGGGTCTTGATATTCTGCAAGTTCATTGAAGTCTGGATCTGTGCGGCGCCTCTCTTCTGCCTCATGTCGAATTGCGAAGGCATGAATACCAATACACGCCGCCACCCAATATGTTGCGATTATGTGGCTGATCCGGTCCTTGATATGCAACCTCAAGTTCTTCAGAGATTGAAAACGACCTTTCAGAAAGCCTATCGCGTGTTCTGACCGAATACGCAGAATTGAGACATGATTGTTGAAGACCTCATTGTCGGGGAGATTTCTCTCTGGAGCCTTGTAAGGGGCAATGATCCACGTATTTATCTGTAGTTGTGTTGGGTGAATATGAACGAACGCAACAAAACCCAAAGATATTTACTGGGTATGCCGAATCAGCCCAAATCCATTCATTCTCCTCCATTAACTCTTCTCGGTTCTGTGCCAGACGAGTAGCTTCCCATGCAGACGCATCATGTGTACTGCCAGTATGGCCAAAGCTGAAGTCGATTATTTGCAGGTTTGGCAAATTTACAATCTAAGGAAAGGCATTTCAGCATGTATAAGCGGCAGAATTTTGATTAACAGACTTGGAAGTTAAGTGAATAGCGGTTTTTTCGATCAAAATAACTTTCCCCATACCATGCTGGCCGGCTAGCAAGTGGGACCAGTGTCCCATCGACAAAACACCAACCACCACGCCAGGCATGGCATGAATGTTGGTCCACCCAGCGCTTGGCATCTTCCTTCTCCTCTTCTGTTGGCCAGCGAACAGCATCTTTCATGAACTCTGGTCGGAGAATAGCAGTCATCACTCGTCGCGTCACAAGAGAAACTGTACCCTTTCCTACGCCAGCCCAATTCGCCACGGCCTGCAACCCTGAAGCATTTCCATCATGTCCAAATCGATAGAGTGTAATCGCAAGTTGTTCCTCCACAGGCATCTGTGGGTTGTTTGAGCTATTCATGAATACAGGGTCGTCTTCAATGGCAGAGACGATAGCATCAAAGGTCCTTGGGTTTACGCGTAAGGATTCACGGAAATGGTCTTCTCTTTCGGTCTTGAGGCGCGTGAGGATGTGGTGAAGATATGATGGTCCACGAGGCAGTCCATCCCGAGGAAGTTCATAGCGCGTTTCGTACATGCTGAGAATCTTAGTGAACACCCATCTCCTAAGACGATCCCACTTCCCCAGTGCATAATGACCCGGACGGCGTTCTTCACCCAACTCTGAGCCTTCATCACTACTGCCAGTTTCATCCTCGAGCTCATCATCTGCATCAAAATCCATCACCTCGCTCACCAGACTACCTTCACTGTGGCCATTTGGAGAAGAACCAGACTCTGAATCCGAGTCTGAACCAACAGAAACTAAACCCGGGATAGGGTCTTCATCCTCAAACAGCGAGGTCCCGGGACTGTTGTCAAATTGGATGCTGCGCCAATTGTGTCCTAGGATGCTCCCCCAGTTATCACTGTCAGAATTGCTGGCATCCGAGTTTTCGCTTTCCGAGATAGCACTCAGAGGAGACAGGTCAGACAGATTGAGCGAGGTTTTAGAACGACGAAAATGTGCAAGCCGAAAAGAGCGGCGAAGGCGGGCTTTTCGGCGATGGAAGCGCTTCTTGAAGGCCTTTTGTGCACTTCTGTATTCCCGGATAAGCCGTTTAGCTCGCGCTGGGCGCCGTTCACTGCTGGGCATATTTGGAGAATATATGTGGAGGTACAGGAGGATATATATCAGGAGGATATATATCATGCAATAAATATATGTATTTTCATCATATTGAAATGCGAGACAGATAACCTAGCTATAGATAGAATGCCAGAGCTGAATCACTCAACTGAATCTGCCACAAATCCGTGGCAGAATCGGGGCGGTCAAAGTAGGACGTGATTCACGCATGATTCATGGTGATTCATGATCCTGAATCACGTCGTGAATCACGGCTGAATCGCCTACTCTGACCGTCCCTAATACTGACGATATTCTCTGGGAACTCGGGTGCTTGGTATGTGATCTTTCATTTACCGAAATGAACTTCAATTTGAATTGTTTTAGCCAGGATGTGAAGAAGTCGCTCTGCGCAAAATTCAGCAGGAAATAAGTGAGGACTTTGTGCATATTCACCCTCTCATCCCAGGACGCGTTTTTGCGGTAGTTGCTTGTGAAACTGCGCGACACTTCGCAGAAACAATCCCCGAGCTTCAACGATGGGTGCGCCCAGTTCGGCCTCGCGATTTGAGGCAACTAAGTATCGAGACAGCTCCCCCTCTCACCAAGGCTCCAATATCGTTTCAACTCCCAATGCAAACCGAAAACGGGATCTTGAAGAACGGTGATCGCATCAAGATTCTGGGAGGGGATTATCGAGATGTCATTGGCATCGTCAAAGATGTGTGCGAGCATGAATATGTCATACATTTGCCTTCTCAAGACCTCGACGAAACCTTCCAACGACAATTGGTTCGGGCCACATTTCGCCCTGGAGATGAGGTGAAAGTGCTTGATGGCCCACATACTGGCCTAACTGGATGGGTTGTCGATGTCCGCGAAGATGGGATAAGTCTCATGAATATGCAAAAGAATTTGGAGGTGCGAGAACATATATCACACCCTTGTACCATCTGACGCTGAGCCAGATCGACGTTTTGAACATCCAAGTCACTTTCTATAACTCTGACTTCATTTTGACGACATTACGACCATGAACGTCCGAGGGATCCAAACTTGGTCCTAAAAACCCCAACGCCGTTTACATTGGCAAGAGAGTCATCGCTGTCGGAATTCTTAACCATTGGAAAGGTTACAAAGGGCATATCAAGGACACCGATCCTGCTGGCAACGCTTGGGTTGAGCTCGATGCTCGTCAACAGGACGTACAACGAATCACAATTGACCAACTTGCATTCTTGTGTGTAACTCTTACTTCCCGTCAAGCCGAGAGGATCTAATATATTTACTTTAGGAGCAACGACGAAACTTCATCAAGGCAAGCTGTGCCTATCAATACATCAAGCGCGCAATTTCGGCCGGTACCACTCCAACCTCCTCGTGAAATACCACCCACCACGCCGCTTCTAACGCCATCCAGCACAACTGAAACGTCTCCCGCATGGGACCCCTCATCACGAACACCGCGGTTAATGTCACCTGCATGGGATCCCTCGTTGCGAACACCACGGCCAATGACACCTGCATATTTGCCACAGGATAATCACTGGCTGGAGGATGTTGCATTAATGCGCGTACGCATTAAAGTCAGGAGTCTTGAGGATGGGCCTGGAGGCAATGTTCTTGAGGTGACGTCAACGGAGATGGGATGCGTAAAAGTGAGGGATGGAATACAAACGCGAACTGTCAATTTGGACTCTTTGGCGCCTCTACGACCCACTAGTCTTGAGGACTTTGTGACTCCAATTAGCGGGGAAAGGAAAGGAATGATCTTCAAAGTCAAACAGATCGCTAACGGGCAGTGTTCGCTGCGTATCCCAGGAGCACGGGAGCGCAAGAAAACGCCCGACCCACGATTTAGTATTTCTGACCTAGTTCAAGTCTTTCCGTCAACTCGATGATTTTTTGCTGTTTATAGTGTATATAATGATTAGCGCCAAAAATTGTAGGTTTAATTCATCTGACGTCGCATAGAACAATTCGCTGGTCTAGACCCCATGTCAAACAAATTGTAACCCTGTGTTTCCATTCTCTTGGTGCGTCGCTGGGTCCTAGCACATCCTAATTTTTATCTGATTGGCCTTGGGCAGTGAAGGCCAAACCGAATCGCAATAGTGAGTCGGAGAAGGATAGCGTTACCCATAACAGTAAATGGCCCCAATGCAGTTCGAGGAAGGGCCCAGGTATTACTTACAAATTGCCCGCATCGGTCAGTTGGATCAAGGAACCTGCGGCAAAAGGTGACGATCGAGGCGGATGGGTTCTGGAGAGAATATTCGAGGTCATCGAGGATAGTAGCATTGTTTTCTTTCTTTGCGATAAATTCATTGACGCTTTCGAACAGAGAGTAAAAATGGGTATATATAATAAATTGTGAATGGATAAAATCGATCCGCCCTTCGCTTTCCCTTCCCGCGACCATTCCAACCATCATCACCGAGCAAGCGCTTGCACTTTTTCGAACCAGCCCGAATATAGTCCGCAAAATGACTGAGGAGTGCGTGAATCCCGGGGCAATCCTTATCTGTGAATGATTCAGGACGAACAACCAAAAATTCATCATCGCCGTGGATCTGTTGCTGGGAAAAGGTTGAGATTCCAATGAAGGATTGCTTGAAAGGGTCGTAAACGTTCCAAGAGGCATCGGGGAATTTCGTGAGATCACAGAAAGTATCGTCGCCAACGAAAGAATAAGCGCCATGTTCAAGCCGTCCATCAAGCTCGATAGGGACATCGTTTTCCTGGCTTGATTGTCAGAATGTTAATAGATAATCGACCAATATGTGCTCACCTCGAGATAAATGTAAATTTTCACCGTTTTCTTGACATCTGCCTTTGCTGGGATTGCAGGCGGACTGAGGGATGCCTCCGGTAAACTGGATATTGGAAGAGGCGAAGATGGGGGCAAGGGAGAGGTTGCAGCTGGGGTCAGAGGACCCAGGGTCTGTGAAGAGGGTGAAGATGAGGAGGGGATTGCTGCTCCAGGAGTAATGTTTGCAGGTAACGTGGAGGATGAAGTTGAGTATCGCTTGAGCCGGTCAGCTACTACCTGCTCGTCAAATTCTTTAAGTAACGCCTTGAGTTCATCCTGGCGCTGTTGAGAGTGCATTGGGAAATAATAAATCACAGGGCGGATGCAAGCCTCTCGTCCAGGTCACGCTTTGCACTAGAACTAAGGTAAGTCATCATGTTCACAATACCTGGAAGGTTCACCTGTAGTGACCACTATCATATATCAGTACATGGTAGTTGCCTACCATGGTTCATAAATCCACAGCGGAACTTGCCCACCACCCAAAAAAAGAGTGTAAAAGAGAATATCGCCGTGATGCCGGGGTTGGTTAGGATTAGTAATCGGGTCCTTTGGGTGAG
>Ga0307513_10013432_pt1 | contig 10049 bp, 10 predicted proteins | sample 15_EM_MG_FD_202174 | JGI IMG/M metagenome (GOLD analysis project Ga0307513, IMG submission 202174) | Populus trichocarpa ectomycorrhiza microbial communities from riparian zone in the Pacific Northwest, United States - 15_EM | ecosystem: Host-associated > Plants > Roots > Unclassified | place...
AACATTCTATGAAGTTATCCTATTTTTAATTTTAATGTTGGTGCTAGAATAAGTGTGTCAAATTTGCCATTTATAATGTAAAAATTGCTTGAACGCATTCTTCTTCTAGTGTTCCAAAGTTGCCTCCACAACGAAGATTGACCACCCCGGCTCTGTACCATGAATTCATGATCTAACCTTGTACTAGGGTGTGCGGGTAAGTCTGTCGAACTTCGGCTCATCCGTCGAAATTGCCACCTGCGTAACCGCTTCTTGGGCAGCTATTCCGCCAATCTGCACTAAATTTTGATGATGGAAAAAAGTCTGTCGAACTCTCGCCCACAGGCTAGAGGATCCGGTTCTCCGAGTGGTCGTGATGCAAGTGGGCCAACCAGCGGAGTTCGGCAGACTTACCCCTGCCCTGATACCCGGTACTTACAGTTTATGAGTATCAATAATTAATTAGGAAAGCTTTGGAGAAGGAATTTTAAAAATTCTCTCTGCAGGTGCTGTGGTCGCAGGTTGAAATATAAGTCGGTGTTGGTTGTCATGAGGGTAGGTTGGCTTCTATTGAAGCGCCTCTACCGTCCGCTTTCTCCATACTTACTTCCTTCCCTTGAACGTCCACCGCACAGCATCGCTTAATAACCAAACCGCGAACCGACACGAATAGCGTCGACTGTTTGGTCAAGTACACAAGCAAAGCCGCACAGTATGCTCCCACTCGTCAATCGTCTTGCTCACCAGGTTGGCCGTGGAGCTTTCCGCCCTTCCTTCACGGCAGCCCGCCTGGCTCATACCAAGCGTGTCCTGTACTCAGAGCCCGCTACTCACCGCACAACCACTCAAGCATTTTCTTCCAATGTCGATCAGCAAGCCGATTTGATCGGCCAGCGTCCGCAGGAAGAAAAACCTCTTGATGTATCCCCTTGCGTTGACAACATCAGCATCAATTCCAGGGCCGACCCAGGGCCGACAGTGTGGCCGATGTCGGTGGTGAAGCATTGGCAACATCGATTGCTGCGAAGTTCGGAATTCCTTACCTCTCGAGTGTTACCGCGGCCGAAGCGAAAAGAGTGGTTAGAGAGTGTACCGGCTATATCCAAGCACAGGGCAGGCCGATGGCCCCCTTCCCTGTCTCTTATAAAGGGCAAGCCCGTTAGATATTTTTTCAGGTCCTTAGTGGATGCCCATCTACCTATATTTCAACTGAAGTAAGTGCACCACCCCTGAAACAACACCGGATTCTGACAAATATAGGCTAGTCAGGCCCTGGGTCTTGAGATAGATGGGGCGTCGATGGTTACAATTGGTGGACGTACTAGTGCCGTTCTTCGAGCCCGAGCGCATTCCCCTTTGAGCGACACCAACGTCCTGGGAACCGATTTCTTTTCTACACACAATGTCTCAATGGTTCAGAATTATTCCAAAAACCGCGTTGATTTGTTTTTCTCTGAGCTAGACTACCAGAATTTTTTTTTGCAGTTCCACCGTGAGAGGGCGGGTGGGTGAAGAAAAAAATTCCTCATCTCTGTTCGTTTTCATCATGTTGTTTCAGTGCTTTGCTTAGGTTTCTGGAGCCTTTATGGTAGATCAGACTCGTTTGCTTTCATCATGTTGTTTTAGTGCTTTGCTTAGGTTTCTAGAGCCTTGATGGTAGATCAGACAAACAATATCCCACTTCGTATGCGGGTCATCACTATATATCTAGATGTGCGGACCTCATAGTGCATAAGAAGCGGAGGAAAGGTGTCCTATGTAAGAACCATCCCACCCCCTGATCTAGAGTATAGTACCACGGGCGTGCTTTGTGTTCAGCTACTGGCAGTGAAGGTGTTTATTGACTACTAGCCCACATCCAATAGCTGTGTATCGATTAGTGATTTTATGTGATGATGGGATACTAGATTGGGTCCGGCCAAGTGAAGGTGATAATGATTACCCCCGGATGGGATAACCGACCACTAGGATATGTGGTTACCGCGGTACCGTGGTTTGGTCGATCTTTCTGTAGAGTCGTTCATTACACGGGTTGGAGTCCCTCAAGAATAATATCCCGTCAATACTATATTAACGATCAAGACCCACTAGAGATCATGAGGTCGCTCTTCCTAGATACCACAAGTATTATACATAATACCCTTAGCTACTAGTCAATGTACACAACATAACCTTGTGTGAAACACTATGCCGCTGAAGAGTGACAGCATATGATGTCCCTGCTTTCAGATACATCTTGCATGCTATGAGTACTCGGAGTGTCAACCCCTCTTCAAGCACCGACTGCTATTTCATGCCACCACGATTTGAGAAAATGTGCCAAATTTTGACAGTATGCAAGAGGAGTCCTTTTAAAAAACGCTTCGACATTGCCAGCACCGGTATTGCCAACACCCAACTTCCTATCTCATCTACAAGTACCCCTGTCCGACCATACAGTACCGTAGAATCTCATGAAAGTCGGAATGGCGCTAGTGCCGATTTTCTTGAACCTGCCCAATCGCCGCTGTCTATAGGTCAGGGTTTTTTTAGTGACTTCTGGTGCTGCCCAGACTTTGTTGTTTTGGCAACTAGATAAAGGTTTTCTATCATACTCACACCTTTGACTTCTCTTCCGCTACCGGACCCCTGACTACAAAACTCCTTTTCATATCATAATCAGGAGTGTACACCGATCGAACCAGTTTTTGTGCACCAGTTCATTTACAGGTATCATATGTTTTCCCACTGCTCTCCCATTTAATGTCTGTTTGGCAAAAAAGGAGAGTTTCTGCTTACAATTATTGTTTCCCGGTTCATCTCGATGATACCTATATTCCATATTCCCTCGATTCACATAAATAAATTCATCAAAACTTGAGCTTTATTGCTGACTGGTAGTAAATAGATAATCGTTCATCATATGACGTACCAGGCCGATACTAAGAACAAGCCGGCTGTTCTTTCGCCTGAAGTTCCAGCCATCCGAGGTTCTGTGTCACAATATATACAAAAATGTATCAGCAAGTTCAATGCATGGCATTCTGGAACCCAAGGCTTCTGTCCTCCAGATAGAGGGGAAAATGCGCTCACCATGGAAATGCCTGCATCTATTTGGATTAGGTTCAAGGAGGCTCTAAATATTGATGAAGATGAAAAGTAAGATGCCCTCCTCGTTGCAGTTTGGTATGATTTACAAAATGCGGCTAGATTTCCCCGGTATTCTTATAATTCGTTATTGAAGACCTTAACCATACAATCAGCTCCAAACTCGATACATGCAAATTTGGTTTCTACTGTTTCCACCGCATTTACCGTGGCCATTAGCCGGCTTCCGATTTCGCTGCAGGACAGGATTGATATCGTTACTAACCAAACCTTCAACAGGTTTCAGGGAGCCTACCGTAGGTCGGAAATAATCCCTGATGCTGCTATAAAAATTCGACGTCTACAGGGAAATGTGGAGGTGAAATTTATCCTGGAAGTGGGTATGGCAGAGGCATATGATACCCTGGTTGATAATGCGAAGATGTGGCTGCAAGGTACCAAGACGGTTTCAGTTGTGATGCTAGTAAAAATGGAGGAAGACCCGCCTTACCAGAGTGCACTACCCTCCTGCCTGAATGATGATGAGCCTTCCCAGCCTGAGGGCGATATTGAGGGAGAGGAGGTAATTGCTGAGGAAATGTTTTCGCTTAAGGGACCCTATGGACCAGCAGTCCACAAGGGAGTTTCTTGGGTGGGAACTATCACCGGATTTACCGAAATTTGGACACGAGACCCAGTATCTCACATAGCAATTGGTACTCTAGCACCAAAGGTAAGTTACTCCTTGAGATATATAAAGGAAAAGTGATTCAAGCTAAGGTATATAGAACCACATTCATTTAGGCACTGGATTGTTTTTTAAGTTCCACCTTAGTGACTTCATTGATGTTACCAACAAAGACGACCAGGAAATAGAATTTGACTGGGGGCAGCATCAGAGGAATCTGGGAGGCTACATCAAGGAGCTAGCGGTGGATCGATATCTTCGAGCGATGATTGCTCGGGAGGGACGCGATGTTTTGAATCATGATTTTTACCCCTCCCCTTCCCCTGTTTCCCAATAGTCCCCTATTGTCCTTCCTTGCTGTGGAGGGAATTGCTTTTTAAAACTTTGTTATGATACATCTTTTTTAATACAACCTCAGCTTACTGGTTTTACTAAGATCCCTTCGAAATAGGTTCTTTTTGAGAAATTAGAAAAATTCAAATAAGGCTCAACCCCACAATTGTGTACTAACATAGGTAGTGTTCCTAACAGTATGGGGGGGGGGCATCTATAGGGCCCAGTGATCCTTCCACAGTAGAGGCTAGGACGGGCTATAGGACAGGCAGCCCACCTAGCTCATACCAAGCGCACCCTACAAACTGAGCCCGCTACTCATCGCACGACCACTCAACCACTTTCTCCCAATGTAGACCAACAAGCCAATTCGATCGGCAAGTATCGGCAGGGAGTAAAACTTCTCGATGTATTCCCTTGCGTTCACACCAGCATCGATCAGGAGAATGACAATGTCGGCATCACCGATATCAAAAGTGAAACATTGGCAACATCGATTGCTGCGAAAATCCGAATTCCCTACCTCTCGAGTGCCACCGTGACCGAAGCGAAAAGAGCGGTTAGCAAGTGTACCGGCTATATCTTTGGAGCACAGAATGGGACGATAGTCCCCTTCCCTGTCTCTTACAGACGGGAGGCTCGTTGGACATTTTTTCTGGTCCTTAGTGGATACCAATCTATGATACCTATATTTCAACTGAGGTAAGTGCACTGCCTCTGAAACATCACTATGTTCGAACATGGTGGTGGTGGAAGAATGACTTGATGTATTTTCTATCTACGCTCGAAGGTCTATATAGAAATACATGACTGCCAAGACCCACTACCGGTTCACTCAACTCTACTCGAGTACTACTCAGCCCCAAACACCTATGAGGATAGCTACCCGTACCTGCTAACCTAAACCTAACACGCCGGGCCCCAATAACAGAAACCAGCCCATAACAATTCAACTGTGCCAGGTAGTGCCATCAGCTAATCTCACAACACTCTGGCACATCGTAGTGCAGTGCCGGGCACACTGGCATAGTACAAGGCACATCGGGTGCCAAAAACGCTAGTAGCGGTGTTGCCATACGGGTGAGGGCTAGTGACTTCTAGTGCCGCCCAGACTTTTTTTGTTTGGCAACTAGATAAAGGTTCTCTACTCACACCTTTGGCTTCTCTTCCGCTGCCAGACCCCCTGACTACAAACTCCTTTTCATAACATAACCAAGAGTGTACACCGATCAAACCAGTTTTTGTGCACCAGTTCATTTACAGGTATGTCTTCCCACTGTTCTCTCATTTAACGTTTGTTTGGCAAAAAAGAAGAGCCCAGCTTTATGCCTTAGGAAGCTAGAGAAAAATGCTCCACCAGCATGCAATGGGAATCGAAACTTGAGCTTTATTGCTGACTAGTAGTAAATAGATAATCGTTCACCATATGACGTACCAGGCGGATACACCCTGGAATACCTCAGGGGCCCAACGGCCACCAAGTTTGAGGTACCCAAATATTTACTTCACTCCCAAACGCCAGGCTGGCAGTATCAACCGAGAGCAATTTCATATTCCGCTCGCCCCTGTTCCCCATGCCCACATCACTCAATTTCCGCATTGCCGTCAGGTGTCCGATACGAAGAACAAGCCGGCTGTTCCTTTGCCTGAGGTCCCAGCCATCCGAGATTCTGTGTCACAAGATCTACGAAAATGTATCAGCAAGTTCAATGCATGGCATTCTGGAACCCAAGGCCTCGGTCTTCCAGATAGAGGGGAAAAGGCGCTCATCATAGAAATGCCTCCATCTATTTGGATTAGGTTCAAGGAGGCTCTCAATATCGACGATGATGAAAAGTAAGATGCCTTTCTCATTACAGTTTGGTATGATTTACAAAATGCGGCTAGGTTTCTCCGGTATTCTTATAATTCATTATTGAAGACCTTAACCATCCGATCGGCCGCAAGCTCAATTCATGAAAGGTTGGTCTCTACTGTTTCCAGGGCTTTTAACGTAGCCAGTAGCCGCCTTCCGATTTCGCTTCAGGAGAGGATCGATATCGTTACTGGCCAAACATTCCGCAAGTTTCAGGGAGCCTACCGGGGGTCGGGAAAAATCCCTGATGCTGCTATACTAATTGAAACTCCACAGGGAAATGTGGAGGTGAAATTTATCCTGGAAGTGGGTATGGCAGAGGCATATGATACCCTGGTTGATGATGCGAGGATGTGGCTAGAAGGTACTGAGACCGTTTCTGTTGTGATGCTAGTAAAAATGGAGGAAGACCCGCCTTACCAGAGCCCACTGCCCTCCTACCTGAATGATGATGAGTGTTCCCAGCCTGAGGACGATATTGAGGAGGGGGAGGTAATCACTGAGGAAATGGTTTCGCTTATGGGACCCTATGGACCCGCAGTCCACAAGGGAGTTTCTTGGGTGGGAACTATCACCGGATTTACCGAAATTTGGACACGAGACCCAGTATCTCATGTAGCAATTCGTACTCTAGCACCACAGGTAAGTTACTCCTTAAGGTACATGAAGGAAAAGTGATTCAAGCTAAGTTATACAGGACCACCTTCATTTGGGCACTGGATTGCCGTTTAAGTTCCACCTTAGTGACTTCATTGATGGTACCGACAAAGATGATCAGGAAATAGAATTTGACTGGGGGCGGTATCAGAAGAAGCTGGGAGTCTACATCAAGGAGCTGGCGGTGGACCGATATCGTCAGGCGATGATTGCTCGGGAGGGACGCGATAATGTTTTAGATTATGATTTTTATCCCTCCCATTCCCCTGTTTCCCAATAGTCCCCTATTGTCCTTCCTTGCAGTGGAGGGAATTGTTTTTTCAAACTTTGTTATAATACATCCTTTTTAATAAAACCTCAGCCCACTGGCTTTACTAAGATCCCTTCGAAATAGGTTCTTTTTGAGAAATTAGAAAAATTCAAATAAGGCCCAACCCCACAATTTTGTAATAACATAGGTAGTGTTCCGAACTGTATGGGGGGGAGTATCTATAGGACCCAGTGATCCTTCCACGATAGAGGTTAGGACGGACTATAGGACAGTCAGCATTTATTACAGATAAGACTGAGTGGATCTCCGGACCTTAGACAGAAAGATTGTTGAACTTGGATCGCGTGATACCAGTAGCAAAGTTTGCGCTGCTAGGAAGCTTCAGCGGCGAGGAGTCGTGGGTGTTGGTTTTGATTGTAGCTATTTCCGCCATGAGCTCCGAGCGAGTTTGACTCAACTTCCAAGTTAGATTATCCTTGACCGAAGCAATGTTGCTCTTGATTTCGGTGATTTCCAGGCGAACGTGTTGGAGGTCTTTACCGAGTTCTTTAACTTCCTCCCGAAAGAAGCGATTCCCGGCTAGAACTGCAACCCAGTGGCGATAGATGGGCCAGCCAAAGTCTTTGTCAAACTCTGAATGCAATCCAGTGTTCCCAGCCGCCCGCCATCGGGGTGGGACGGGACTGACTAAGACTTAAGTTCCATCTTTTAGGGGCGCTAGGGCGGACTACCCCCCAGAATGTGAGGACCGGATAGACTGTAGGGGACTATAGTCCTAGCACTTGGACCTCCGGTACTAGCCCAAGTTGAAATCATACACCTCCGACCCAATCATTATCGCATCATGGGACATCATTCGTTCCATCCCCGGCCGTCTCCCAACGTCCCCTGCCGTCCTTCACTATCACAGGCTGTCCTCTACACTCCCCGGCTGTCCCCTGTCGTCCCCCTCCTATCCTAAACACACATGTCTCGCTCTGTAGGGCCCGCAGTCCAGCCCAAGGACGGCCGTCCTGCACTTTGAAAGCCCAGGATGGACAACAGGTAGCCGTCCCGTCCCGTCCAGGGCTCTTGGTGGTCCCCGCGCTGGGCCCTGCAGGGCCCCCGGACAGTTGGGAACACTGATGCAATTCATCTGTTAACAAGTGATTAAGAGAGGACTCAATGGATGGGGTGTACTCACGAGGGGCAGGGGAGGACATCGTTATTAACTGATGTCCCAGGAAGCGAATTAGCAGTTGGTGGGTGATGAAGGGGGTGGCTAAAAATAAAGGAGTAGGAGGAAATCGCTTCACAGTGCAACTTACCATATTAAATACAGGATGCCGGTAACTGGAGCACTTGTCATAAGGTGAACTTCCAATTTTCTGATGTTTGTAAGAACGACCAGGTCTGCAAATGCTACGAAGGAAACTCTCTCAGGATATGCAGCCCACCTGGCTCATACCAAGCGTGCTCTACACACTGAGCCCGCTACTCATGGCACAACCACTCAGCCACTTTCATCCAATGCCGACCAACAGGCCAATTTGATCGGCAAGCGTCCGCAGGAAGAAAAACCTCTTGATGTATCCCCTTGCGTTCACAACATCAGCATCGATCACGAGAATGACAATGTCGGCATCACCGATATCAAAAGTGAAACATTGGCAACATCGATTGCTGCGAAAATCCGAATTCCCTACCTCCTGAGTGCCACCATGACGGAAGCGAGAGGAGCGGTTAGCAAGTGTACCGGTTATATCCATGGGGCACAGAATAGGACTATAGTCCCTTCACTGTCTCTTACAGACGGGAAGCCCGTTGGACATTTTTTCTGGTCCTTAGTGAATACCAATCTACCTATATTTCAACTGAGGTAAGTGCACTGCCTCTGAAACATCACCATGTTCGAACACGGTGGTGGTGGAAGAATGACTTGATGTATTTTCTATCTACGACCGAAGGTCTATATAGAAATACATGGCTACCAAGACCCACTACCAGCTCACTCAACTCTACTACCCAGCCCTTTGAGGATAGCTACCCCGGGCCGTACCTACTGCTAACCTAAACCCTAACACACCGGACCCCAATAACAGAAACCAGCCCATAACAATTCAACTGTGCCAGGTAGTGCCATCAGCTAATCTCACAACACTCTGGCACATCGTAGTGCAGTGCCGGGCACACTGGCATGGTATGATACAAGGCACTTCAAGTGCCAACAACGCTAGTTGCGGTGTTGCCATAAGGGTGAGGGCTAGTGACTTCTAGTGCCGCCCAGACTTTTTTTGTTTGGCAACTATAATAGATAAAGGTTCTCTGCTCATGCCTTTGACTTCTCTTCCGCTGCCAGACCCCCAGACTACAAACTCCTTTTCGTAACATAACCAAGAGTGTACACCGATCGGACCAGTTTTTGTGCACCAGTTCATTTACAGGTATGTCTTCCCACTGTTCTCCCATCTAACGTTTGTTTGGCAAAAAAGAAGAGCCCAGCTTTATGCCTTAGGCAGGTCGAGAAAAATGCTCCACCAGCATGCAATGAGAATCAAAACTTGAGCTTTATTGCTGACTAGTAGTAAATAGATAATCGTTCATCATATGACGTACCAGGCCGATACTAAGAACAAGCCGGCTGTTCTTTTGCCTGAAGTCCCAGCCATCCGAGATTCTGTGTCACAATATATACAAAAATGTATCAGCAAGTTCAATGCATGGCATTCTGGAACCCAAGGCTTCTGTCTTCCAGATAGAGGGGAAAATGCGCTCATCATGGAAATGCCTCCATCTATTTGGATTAGGTTCCAGGAGGCTCTAAATATTGATGAAGATGAAAAGTAAGATGCCCTCCTCGTTGCAGTTCGGTATGATTTACAAAATGCGGCTAGATTTCCCCGGTATTCTTATAATTCGTTATTGAAGACCTTAACCATACAATCAGCTCCAAACTCGATACATGCAAATTTGGTTTCTACTGTTTCCACCGCATTTACCATGGCCCGTAGCCGGCTCCCAATCCCGCTTCGTGACAGGATCAATATCGCTACTGGCCAAACGTTCCACGGGTTTCAGGGAGCCTACCGGGGGTCGGGGGGGATCCCTGGTGCTGCTATACTAATTGAAACTCCACAGGGAAATGTGGAGGTGAAATTTATCCTGGAAGTGGGTATGGCAGAGGCATATGATACCCTGGTTGATGATGCGAGGATGTGGCT
>Ga0307513_10013433_pt1 | contig 10049 bp, 10 predicted proteins | sample 15_EM_MG_FD_202174 | JGI IMG/M metagenome (GOLD analysis project Ga0307513, IMG submission 202174) | Populus trichocarpa ectomycorrhiza microbial communities from riparian zone in the Pacific Northwest, United States - 15_EM | ecosystem: Host-associated > Plants > Roots > Unclassified | place...
GAAATGTTCGATTCAGACACCAGGTCGATCAGTGTCTTGAGTTTGCGCCGGTCCATGTGTTCTCCAACTCCTGTCGTTGTATGAGGCTTCGGTCGCCATCGAGGGCGGCCAGCTCAGCTCAAGCCGATTTTGCCGGCTGACTTTTCGGGCCGTGCTTCAGTGCATGGCTCAGGGCGAGGCGGTAGCCATCAGCGCCCAATCCAACAATCACGCCTTCGGCGAGATCTGAAAAATAGGAATGGTGGCGGAATGGTTCACGGCGGTGAACGTTCGACAAATGCACTTCGATGAACGGAATGGCAACCCCGGCCAAGGCATCACGCAGGCCAATGCTGGTGTGTGTATAAGCGGCCGGGTTGATGACGATGAAGGCCGTGCCGTCTTGCCGAGCAGCTTGCACGCGGTCGATCAAAGCGCCTTCGTGGTTGCTTTGGAAAGTGACGAGTGTTGCACCTGCAACGGCCGCGATCTTCGTCAGTTCGGCGTTGATCTGATCCAAAGTCACCGCGCCATAGACCTCGGGCTCGCGTGTACCGAGCAGGTTGAGGTTGGGGCCGTGAAGGACAAGAATCTGCATGAGCCGGGCGGCACTTCAAAAGCGAAGGCTGAACTTTACGCGTTTTGCGCACCGTTCAGCCCAAGAAGCGAAATTATTGCCCTCAAGACAATTTCTTCACCCAGGCGCTCAGATCTTCGGGCGTGATCGTGCCCAGCTTGCGAAAACCTACCACTCCTTGCCGGTCGAAGACGGCGCTGAAGGGCAGGCCGCCACGCTCGTTGCCCAGCGATTTCGCCAAGTCCACGCCCGTGAAGCCGGCCAGCCCGATGGGGAAAGCCACGGGCACCTTGGTCAGGAACTCGCGCACCGGCGTCGGCCCATCGACCGCCAAGCCGACCACCTGCCAACCTTGCGCCTGGTGTTCGCGATGGAAGGCATCGAGCATCGGCATTTCCTTCACACAGGGCGCGCACCAGGTTGCCCAGAAGTTCAGCACCAGCGGCTTGCCGCGCAGCGCGCTCATCGACAGCTCGCCGCCGCCCGGTTGGTCGAAGCGCTGGGTCCACAGGGACTGTTCGGCATCGCTCAAGGCCGGACCCGAGCGGGTTCGCCACCAGGCCCAACCCGCGCCGCCGCTGGCAGCGACGGCGGCTACAGCGCTTGTCGTGAGCATCTGGCGTCGGTTCATGCGCCCTCCATCCGGCGGCGCAAGGCGGCCAGGTCTCCGCGCTCGGACTGGCCACGGGCGTCGGGCTTCAGCGCGCCGCGCAGATCGTCGTGGTCGAGGATGGTCAGGTGCACTGTCACCGATTCGCCGAGTTCGGCGCTCATGCTGCTGACGGTCAGCACATCGATGGGCTCGCCGCGTGGGCTGTCCAGGCTGCCGACGTCATAGTCGACGCGTTTGTCGATGAGGGCCAACTCAGCCTCCTTGGAGTCATCGCAGAACAGCTGCAAGTGCACGCTGTTCAAGCGCGTGGCGGTACCGCGCCATACCGCGCCGGTGAGGTAAGGGCGAAAGGCCTGCAGCCGTTCCATCCAGAGAATGGCCACCTGGCGCAGTGCCTGCAGTTCGGCGGGCTGGGTATCGGCGCAGAAGAGTTCGATATAGCTGCGAACTTCGTCTTCCACCTCGTCGTTGCCGGGCAGGTCGACCGGACGGACGCTGCGCTTGCCGAGCAACTTCGCAGCGCGACGCTTGGCCGGACCATATTCCATGCCCTCCTCGACGATCAGGCGCGCGGCCGCGCTGGCCAACTCGGCACTCAGGTGGGAACTCATTCAGCGATTCTAGGGAGATGCCATGCCCCCATGTCGCTATGTTCCTGCCTCCTGAGGGCCCGCTCGGTCGCCTCGATGTGAGTGCCCGTTACGGCAACTCCACTGCGCTCATGCGGGCAGCCACGGTGGAGGCACGGCCCAGCACATAGGCAGAACCGGGGCGCTTCTCGAAGCGCTTGGGTGCCGGCAGCATTACCGCGAGCCGGGCGGCGGCGAAGCCGCTGAGCTGGTTGGCGCCGACGTGAAAGTAATGACGCGCGGCCGCTTCGGCGCCGAACAGGCCCTCGCCCCATTCCACGTTGTTCAGATAGATCTCGAGAATGCGCTGCTTGGGCAGCAAGGCCTCGAGCATGAAGGTGATGATGAATTCCTGGCCCTTGCGCGGCAGACTGCGCTCGCCGGCCAGGAACAGGTTCTTGGCCAGCTGCTGGGTGATGGTGGAGCCGCCCACGATCTTGGCGGCGACCGCAGGCTTGGCCGCAACCGGGCGGCTGCTGCGTGCCGCTTGGCGCAACTGGCGTTCATTGATTTTCTCGGCCTGGGCTTCGGCGCGCTGGTTCTTCTCCCAGGCTTTTTCCAGAGCGTCCCACTCCACGCCGCTGTGATCCAGGAAGCTCGCGTCTTCAGACGCGATCACGGCCCGCTTGAGGTTGTCGGAAATCCGGTCTTCGCCGACCCATTGCTGGCTCCACAGCAGCCGGTGCTGCTCCATGGCCAGGCGCTGGATTTCCGAGCGCTGAAAGGTGGTGGATTGGGGGTCGACCACCAGCATCAGGCCGACGCGTGCCAGGAAGTAGAGCTGCAGCGCCAAGGCCGAGATCACCAGCAAGCTGAGAATGCGCGCGGCTTGTCTCATGTGCCGCTACTTCGCTGCCAGCTGGGCGCGCAGGGCGCTCAGCACCGGCGCCGTGTCGGGCCGGACGCCGCGCCAGATGAAGAAGGCTTCGGCCGCTTGCTCGACCAGCATGCCCAGCCCGTCGCGTGAGCGTGCCCCGTGCTGCTCGGCCCAACCCATGAAGCCCGCTGCTGCCGGGCCGTACATCATGTCGAGCGCCAAGCCGCCCGGCCGCAACACGTCGGCTGCGACGGGAATCGCGGCGCCTTGCAGGCTGCTTGCGGTCGCGTTGATCACGACGTCGAACGCCGCGCCGCAGTCGGCCAACGGCCTTGCGGCGAGGGCGGTGCCGTGCTGCTCGGCGAGTGCAGCGTGGCGTTGCAACAGCGCCAACGCCTTGTCGAGGCTGCGGTTGGCGCCTGTCAGCTCAGCGGGGCCGGCCTCGATCAGCGGCCCGAGCGCGCCGGCGGCCGCGCCACCAGCACCGATCAGCAGCACGCGGGCGCCGCGCAACGGGACGCCGGCATTGCGCTCGATGTCGCGGACCAGGCCGATGCCATCACTGTTGTGCGCCACCCAACCTGCCGCTTCGAAGCTGAGTACGTTGGCGGCTTGTGCCAGCGCAGCGCGTTCGCTGTGGCGCGCGGCGAGCCTGAAAGCATCGAACTTGAACGGCACGGTGACGTTGCAGCCGCGCCCACCGGCCGCGGCGAAGGCGGTCACGCTGTCGGCAAAGCCGTCCAGCGGACACAGCAAGCGGTCGTAGATCATGGCCTGCCCGGTCGCTTCGGCGAACTGGGCATGGATGAAAGGCGATTGGCTGTGCTCGACCGGGTTGCCGGCCACGACGTAGCGGTCCACGGGAGGCGTCACTGGGTTGTCACTGAGTTTTTTGGGTCGGGCCGGCGACGGAGGTCTCGAAGCCTTCTTCGCGCGAGAAGCGGAAGCGCGTCGGGATCACCAGCTGGTCCGCCTGCTTCTTCATCGCCGGCGAAAACGAGCCGAACGGCGCAGCGGCCTGCACGATGGAGATGGCCCGCTTGTCGAGCAGCTTGGACTGCGAGGCCTGCACGATCTCGGTCTCGACGATGCGGCCGGCGGAGTCGACGGTGATGATCATCGTCAGCTCGCCGTACAGCTTCTTGCCCTGGTACTCGGGAAAGTTGCGCGTGCCGCGGTCTTCGATCTTGCGGCGCAGCTGGTCGTAGTAGATGGCGTAGACCTCTTCGCGCGTCGATGGGCTGATGTAGCGCTTCTTGGGCCGTGCGTTCTCTTCGTTGATGCGCTTTTCGATTTCAGCCAGAAGCTGCAGCAGCTGGCGGCGGCGTTCTTCCTGGGAGCGGTCTTGCGGTGTGCCCCGGTCGCGCTTGGGGTCAGGTTGCGGCAGCGTGGCGAGCTCTTTGCGCACCTGCGCGAGCAGTTGCAGCTGAGTCTCTTGCAGCTGCTCGATCTGTTTGCGCGCGTCTTCGGCCGATTCACCAAGTTCCGTCAGGTCCGAACTGGGCAGCGGCGAGGTTGCGCTGGGCGATTGCCTGCGCCTTTGACGGCGCTTCGCTGGAACGCGAGTTGACCAGGATCACCTCGAGCGGTGTGTCCTGGAAAGTGCGGTTGAAGCCTTCCGGGTCGATGGCCGGCCAGGCCAACAGCGCCGCATGCACGGCGATGGAGGTGGTCAGCGCAATCTGCAGGACGGAAAATTTCTTCGCCATGAACGGTTCAAACAGCGGGCGCTGATGCTACCGCGGGTTCGTCTGCAGGAGCTTCCTTGGCGTCGTCCGCCACGTCGATGGCCAGCGTCAGCGGGCCGGCCGCAGCTTGTTCGTCGCCTTCGTCGGTCACGGCATCGTCGGCCTCAGTGCTCGGGTCATCCAGGCGCTGCAGCACGCTGGCGTGCACGTCGAGCGTCAACAGGTCGGTGCCGTTGATGCGAACCCGCACGCGCGCGCCGCGCGGCAATCGCTCCGCACCGACGGCGCGGAACACCAGCGGCAGGTCGTCGGAACGCACCAGACCGTCTTTCATCACCGCGGCGTCGATCTCCTGCAGGCCCTGCTGCGCCAGGTACTGCAGCGTCCAGTAGCGTTCGATGCCCGACTGGAAACCGTTGTACGCGGCGTAGGCCTCGTCAAAGCCCGAGATGATGGAAAACAGCGCCGCATCCTTGGGCTTGAACGGCGCGGCCAGGGCGGCGGTGCGGCCATGGCGCGCGCAGGCAATGATCTGCCACTGGTTCACCAGGTCGACATAGCGGCGCAGCGGTGACGTGGCCCAGGTGTATTGCGCCACGCCCATGCCGGCGTGCGGCGCGGCCTTGGTGCCCATGCGCACCTTGACGCCGGGCGCCATGCTGGCCTGGCTGCGGTAGATGCCGGGCACGCCCAGCTCGTTGAGCCAGCCGCCCCACGTGCTGTTGGCAAGAATCATCGCCTCGGCCACGATCAGGTCGAGCGGTGCGCCGCGCGTGCGAGTGCTGATCAGCACCTGCTCGTCGCCCTTGGGTTCGGCGCCGTGGTTGCCTTCGAGGCGGAAGTTGTAGTCGGGCCGGTTGAACAGCTCCGGCTTGCCGCGCACCACCTCGCGCCCCGCCTTGAGATGGCGGGCGAGGCGGAACGCGAAGGCGAGCTCGGGAGCGAAGGCATAGCTCGCCTCGGTCTCGCTCGTGAGCGAGGCTTCGGTGATCACGCTGTCGAGCTGGTCGTGCCGCAGGTTGGCGGCGATGGGCACTCGCTCCAGCCGCGTTTCGCTGCCCTTCACGGCGAGCGTGGCTTCGTCGAAGCTGACGTAGAGCGACACGGCCGGGCAGTCGCGGCCTTCCAGCAAGGTGTAGGTCTGCACCACCTCGTCGGGCAGCATGGTCAGCTTGTAGCCGGGCATGTAGACCGTGGACAGGCGGTCGCGCGCGACCTTGTCGATCGGCCCTTCCGGTGTGATCGCGAGGCCCGGCGCGGCGATGTGGACGCCGAACACCACGGTGCCGCTGCCCAGGCCCTGTACCGACAAGGCATCGTCGATCTCGGTGGTTTGCGAATCGTCGATCGAGAACGCCTGCGCGGTCGCGAGAGGCAAGGCATCCTTGATCGCCGGAGCCCGCAGCGCTGGGAAGCCCGTGCCCTTGGGGAAGTTCTCGAACAGGAAGCGCCGCCAATGGAACTGGTACGGCGAATCGATGGCACCGGCCGACTTCAGCAGATCGAGCGGCGCTTTCTGCGCCATCTTCGAGGCTTCGACCACGGCCTTGTACTCGGCTGCGTTCTTGTCGGGCTTGAAGAGGATCTTGTAGAGCTGCTCGCGCACCGGCGCCGGGCAGGCGCCGGCCACCAGTTCGCGCGCCCAGGTGTCGATCTGCGCAGCGATGAGCTTCTTGCGCTCGATGCCCAGCAGCGCGGCCTTCACGATCTCTTCGGGTGCCTTCTTGAATACGCCTTTGCCGAGACGGCGAAAGTAATGCGGCGCTTCGAACAGCCGAAACAGCGCCGCAGCCTGCTGGGCTGGCCCGGCATTGGCGTTGAAGTAGTCGCGCGCCAGATCGGCAAAACCGAAGTCGCTCTCGGGTGCGAACTCCCAGGCCAGGTCGAGATCGATGTCATTCGCCAGGCGTTGCCCGTCGGCCAGCAATTCGGCCGGGGCGGGTTTGTCGAACTTGAGCAGCACGTTGGCTGCCTTCACTTTCACGCGCTTGCCCGAGTCGAGCTCTATCTGCATCGAGCTGTCGGCCTCGGACATCACACGGCCGGCCAAGAATTTGCCGGTGTCTTCAAACAATGCGTACATGTCAGTGCCGCCCGGCCGTCCGAAGGAACTGACGCGCCCCCTCGGGGGGCAGTGAACGAAGTGAGCGTGGGGGTGTCATGCCGCAGATTGTCGCCTGAAGACAAGACCGTTCAGGGCGCCCGGGCCAGCCCGAGGAAGTGCAACAGGTGTGGCAAATGCGTGTCGAAATCCGACAGCGCATGGTCGCTGCCTTCGACGATTCGGAGATGAGCGCCGCGGTAGCGCCCGCTCATCTCGCGCCAGTCCAGCAGCTCGTCGCCGGTGGCGATCACCGCGAAGTAGCGTGAGGGCTGCGCCAGCCGGGCGGGCGTCATGTCGCGCAATTGATCCACATACGCGGGCAGGAAGAAGAAGCGCTCTTCGCTGTGCCAGGCGGTGGTTTCGCCGATGTGGCGCTTCAGGTCGCGTGCCGGGTCGACAGCCGGGTTGAGCAGGCCGGCCTTGCAGCGCAAGCGCTCAGCCATCACGGTGGCATAGAAGCCGCCGAGCGAGCTGCCGACGATGACCGTGCGCCCGATCGGCCATTGCGAGACGCCTTGCGTCAGCAGCTCGATGGCTTCACGCGGCGAAGGGGGAAGCTGCGGGCACCACCATGTCAGCCGCGGTTCATGTTCTTCGATCCAGGCGGCCATGCGCCGCGCCTTGGCCGATTGGGGCGACGAGCGAAAACCGTGCAGGTACAGCAAGTGCGTGGGAGTCATGGAACTGATCGGCGGAGGGCGGCTCGAAGCGTATCGCCGGCATGGCAAACGACAGGGCGTGAAGTTTGCCCGACTCCAACCTACCGCACGCCCTGCGGCACGAGATCGACCCTAAACTGGTCTCATCGCATCGTCGCCCCACAAGGACCTTCTCGTGAAAGATTCGAATCCTGGCCGCTCCGTCGGGCTGTCTTCCCCACGGACGCTTGGCATCACCGCCGTTCTGATCCTGCAGGCCTGCGCGACGCCCATTTCTGCCCCCGACGCGGCCAAGGCGAAGCCCACGTCCACGGTTGCCGCCAACACGGCGTCGGTACCGGCACAGGTCGGCGCTGCCGCTGCCGCGGCGAGCCCCGCGTCGGCAGCTTCCGGGGCGGCGGCCAATGCGCCCAAGCCGCCCGACCCGAGCCAGCCCAAACCCTTCGACGAAGTGATCAAGGGCGCGACGCAACAAGCCGGCTTCGTGCCCGTCTGGCGCAAGGACGACAAGATATGGCTGGAGATCCCGGCCGAGCGGCTGGACCAGCCTTTCATGCTGTCGGTGAACGTGGGTAGTTCGGTCGGCGAGCGCGGCCTGTACGCAAGCCAGATGGGCCCATCGTGGCTCGCGAGCTTCCGCAAGATCGGCACCAGCCAGATGCAGCTGATCGCGCTCAACACCAGCTACGTGAGCAGCACCCCCGGCATGAAGACGGCGGTGGAGCAGGGTTTCTCGCAGAGTCTGCTCGGCTCGGCCGCCATTGCCAGCGCGCCGCACCCGCAGCGCAAGTCGGTGCTCATCGACGCGAGCTTCCTGCTGACCGACATCCCGGGCTATTCGACCCAGATCGAGCAGGCCTTCCGCATGCCGTTCTCGCTGGACCGCGGCAATTCCTTCTTCGAGAAAACCCGTGTCAGCGACGAGATCACGACCATCAACGCGCGGGTGCATTTCTCGACCAGCCGGCTGTCTGCGCCGCCACTCGTGCCGAGCCCGGTGCCGGTGCCTCCGCCGCCTTCGACGACACCCGATGCACGCAGCATGTTCGTGGGCTTCGTCTACAGCTTCACCCGCTTGCCCGAGCAGCCGATGACCGCGCGCGTCACCGACCCACGCCTCGGGCATTTCTTCGACGTCGTGACCGACCTGGGCACGGACCTGAAGGCCAACCCGCGCGTGCACTACGTCAACCGTTGGCGCCTGGAGAAGCAGGACCCGGCGGCCGAGCTGTCCGAACCCAAGGTACCCATCGTCTACTGGCTCGACAAGAACATTCCGCCGCAGTACCGCAAGTCGGTCGAGGCGGGCGTGCTGGAGTGGAACAAGGCGTTCGAGAAGATCGGTTTCAAGAACGCCATCGTCGTGCGCCAGCAACCCGAGGATGCCGATTGGGACGACATGGATGCGCGCCATGCGTCGATCCGCTGGTTCGTTGGTGCCGACGTCGGTTTCGCGGTCGGACCGAACCATTCCGACCCGCGCACCGGCGAGATCATCGATGCCGACATCGGCATGAGCGACGTCTTCGGCCGCAGCTCGCGGCGCTTCATCGTCGAAGACGTGGGCACCAGCGCGGCGGTGGCCTCGTTGAACGGGGCCGGGCGTTTGCGTGGCGCTCTGGCTGCGTACTGCAACTATGCCCAGGAGGCTGCGGCCGAGATGGACTTCGCGCTCGACCTGCTCGAAGCGCGTGGTGACATCGCACCCGACAGCCCTGAAGCCGAGGCTTTCGTGCAATCCGTGATCAAGGACACGATCATGCATGAGGTGGGCCACACGCTGGGCCTCAAGCACAACTTCAAGGGCTCCACCGTCGTCAGCCGCGCCAAGCTGCAAGACAAGGACTTCACCGAGAAGAACGGCATCTCGGGCTCGGTGATGGACTACAACGCCTACAACCTCGCGGTGCGCGGCGAAAAGCAGGGGGCCTTCAACAACACCACGCTCGGCCCGTACGACTACTGGGCCATCGAGTACGCGTACAAGCCGGTGGCGCCCGCCGACGAAGCCACGGAGCTGTCGCGCATTGCCGGGCGCAGCACCGATCCGTTGCTTGCCTACGCTGACGACGCCGATGCCGGCGGCGGCGTGGGCAATGACGGCATCGACCCATTGGTCAATCGCTTCGACCTGGGCGACGACCCGCTGGCTTATTACGAGAAGCGCCTGCAGCTGTCGCGCGAGCTCTGGCAGCGCGTGCAAACCCGTGCGCCGCAGCCGGGCGACGAGGCCACGCGCCAGCGCCGCGTCCTGCTCAGCGGGTTCAGGCAATTGGGCCGCGCCACCGAGTTGGTCGGCAAGTACGTGGGTGGCATGCACACCGTGCGCGATCTGCCGGGTACCACCGGGCGCGCCGCCTATGTGCCGGTCGAGCCGGCGAAGCAGCGCGAGGCCTTGCAGTTCCTGGCGACTGGCGTGTTCAATGCCGACAGCTTCCGCTTCAAACCGGAGTTTCTCGCGAGCCTCTCGCCGGACTACAACGAATGGGAGCGTGGCGGGCCGGTGAGCATTCCGTCGACGGTGCTGCAACTGCAGACTGTCGCGATGGACCGTTTGCTGAGCCCGGGCACGGCGTCACGCCTGCTCGACCTGCCTTCTTATGTGAGCGGCGCCAGCAAGCGCAACATCATTTCGCTGGCCGAGGTCTACAGCACGCTGCAGGGCGCTGTGTGGAGCGAGCTCAAGACCGGCAAGGAGATCGACCGCCTGCGCCGCAACCTGCAACGAGAACACCTCAAGCGGATGCAGGGTTTGCTGCTTCGCAACACCGGCCTGCCGGCCGATGCGTTGAGCTTGGTGCGCATGAATGCCACCGAGCTGCAGGCCCAGCTCAAGCGTGCGTCAACCAATGGCAGCTTGTCGGTGGAGAGCCGCGCTCATCTGCAAGATAGCTTGTCGCAACTGACCGAAGCTCTACGCGCGTCAATGCTGCGGAGTTAGCCCCCCAGTCGCTTCGCTCCTGCCCCAAGGGGCGCCACCCAT
>Ga0307513_10013434_pt1 | contig 10049 bp, 9 predicted proteins | sample 15_EM_MG_FD_202174 | JGI IMG/M metagenome (GOLD analysis project Ga0307513, IMG submission 202174) | Populus trichocarpa ectomycorrhiza microbial communities from riparian zone in the Pacific Northwest, United States - 15_EM | ecosystem: Host-associated > Plants > Roots > Unclassified | place...
CCAGCGGCGCGACCGCGGCGAGCGTCGCCGAGGCGATCAGCAGGCGGGCCAGGGTCAGACCGGCGGTGCTGAAATGCGGCGTCGCGATCCGGATCGCGACGAACGCGGACGACCACAGCAGCAGGGTCGTGGCGAGCGCGGCGGTGACGCGGCGCGCGTCACCGCCACCCTCCATCAGCGCTCCACTGTGGACTGGCCGCCGGTCCAGGTCTCGCCCTCGCGCAGGATCACGAGCTGTCCGGGGTAGCCGCTGGCCTTGAGCTGGCGCACGTACTCCTCGATCGGCTCGGCGTAGAAGTCGAAGGTGCTGTGGTGGATCGGGATGACCGTGTCAGGGTTGACGACCGTGGTGACCCGGCTGCCCGCGACTCCGTCGAGGGAGATCAGGCCCCATGGCCCGCCGGTCTTGCCGACCCCGCCCAGATGTGGCAGCAGCAGGTCGACGCTGGGCATGGCGCCGGTGACGTCGTGCAGCTCGTCGAACCAGACGGTGTCGCCGGTCCAGTAGATCCGGAATGTCGAGTCGGCGGCGTGGTGCTCGATCAGGTAGCCGTTGACCACGCCGAGCTCGTGGTTGGCGCCGCTGTCGTGGGCGTGGTGCGCCGGCACCGCCGCCACCCGCAGGCGCTGCCCGTCCTTGTGCCAGGTGATGTCCTGGCCCCAGTCCAGGCCGGTCACCTGCCCGAAGCCCCAGTCGCGCAGCAGTGGGACGTTCGCGGTGGGTGCGAGCACCGGCAGTGAACTGTCGAGGCGCTCGATCGCCGTGGCGTCGAAATGGTCGGCGTGCAGGTGGCTGGCGATGACGACGTCGAGGTCGTCGAGGCGGACCTCGGGCAGCGGCGCCAGCCGCGCTACCGGCACATTCAGCTCGCCGGTGGTCGGGTGGCGCCGCATGACGAACGCCTCCGGTCCCTCGCCGAGCGTCGGGTCGGTGAGGATCCGGAACGAGCCGAGCTCGATCCGGGTCGTCGGTCCACCAGCCCACATCAGCCGCATCGGGCATCCTCTCCGCCGGCCGTGCCGCCATCCGGCAGTAATGGGAAACACGTCGAGTTGCATTAGGAGGCTATGGGTTGACCAAATGGGAGTCAAGACCGATACCATTAGTGCCATGGAACCGCCGGTGAGCGACCGCTGGGCGCTGGCAGACCCACGGCTGGCCATCGACCTGCTCGGCACGCTTCGACACGAGCACGACGCGGTGGTCGACGACCTCGCCGACGCACACCAGGCCACCGAGTGGCTGCGCGACCGGCACCCCGAGGTGCGCGACCCCGCGCGGAGCCGCGCGCTGCTGGTGCGGCTGCGTGAGCTGGTGCGGCAGTTGCTCACCACGGCCGTCGACGGCACGCCCGCACCCCCGGGCGTCGTCGAGCGGATCAGTGACCTCGCCGCCGGCGCACCGCTCACCCTCACCGCCCGCACACACCCCGACGGCACGGTCACCGTCGAGCGGGCCAGCCACGGCGACCCGGACGTGACGCTCGCGGCCGACCTTGCCCGCTCGGCGCTGATCCTGCTCGCCGAGCCCGCCCGCGACCGGCTGCGGCTGTGCCGGGCACCGGGCTGCATCCTGTTCTTCCTCCAGCAGGACCCCCGCCAGCAGTGGTGCTCGCCGACCTGCGGCAACCGCGCCCGGGTAGCCCGCCACTACGCCCGCCACAACACCCGCCCGGACACCGCCACCAGCCACGACTGACAGTCGCCGCGCGCTCTACCCGCGTGTGGTACCAACCCGATCCGCCCATTCCTCGAAAGAGGTGAGTGGGATGCCGAGGGCGCGTGCGTACTCCGGGCGGGCTGGTTGTCCGGCCACGTTCATGCGTTCATGCGAGGTGCCGGCCCACGGCGGCATTCCCGCGGCGATCGCCTCCTGTTCGGTCATGTCCGGCGCGGTCAGGTCGGCGCCGAGTGCGTGGGCGAGGATTTTCGCGATGTCCGTCATGGTGAGGTAGTCGCTGGCCAGCTCCAGCTCGACCCGGTCGAACCGGTCGGGTGCGGCGATTGCCGCGGCGGCCGCCTCGCCGATGTCGTCGACCGCGACGAGGGAGAGCCGGGTCTGCGGCCTCAGCACGGTTACCAGGCCGCCTTCGACGCCGCGCGGGAAGAGGTATGCCGCGCAGGGCAGGAGGTTCTCCATGAAGAAGCCCGGTTTGAGGATCGTCCAGTGTGTGAAGCCCGCCTCGCGTACCCGGTCCTGGATCCCCGCCTTCGTGGTGTAGTAGGGCTCCAGCGCCGCCCAGCGACCCTCCGCCCAGCCGGGCGACTCGGTGTGCTGTCCGGCGCCGGAGACGGACGTGTGCACGAGATGCGGGACGCCCGCGGCCACCGCGGCTTCGATCAGGTTGACGGCGTGTGCCAGTTCACCGGCGAAGTCGATGCCGCCCGCCGTCATCGCGGGCATCTGGACCGAGAAGACAGCGCGGGCTCCTTCCGCCGCCCTGATCAGAGAGTCGCGGTCGTCGAGGTCGCCGGTGACCAGGTGGGCGCCGAGCCCTTCGACGGCTCTGGCCCGGTCGGTCGCGGGGTCGCGGACCAGCGCCCGGACGGGCAGACCCTTCCTGAGCAGGGCGCGGGCGGTGGCGCCGCCCTGCTGTCCGGTGGCGCCGATGACCAGGACGGGTGCGGAACCGGTGGACATTTGAGCCTCCCACATTAAACGGCGGGGCCCGCCGTTTCTGCTTGGTAACATACGGCGGGGCCCGCCACTTAGCAACCTCGAGGTGATGCCATGACCGGCCAGCGTGCGGACGCGCGCCGGAACTACGCGCGCCTGCTCGCCGTGGCCGAGGAGGAGATCGCCGCGCACGGAGCGGACGCCTCCCTGGAGCGGATCGCCCGCATCGCCGGGGTCGGGTCGGGCACGGTGCGCCGGCACTTTCCCACCCGGCACGCCCTGCTGGAGGCGGTCTTCCAGGGGCGGATCGAGGGCCTGTGCGCCCACGCCCGTGACCTGGCCGGCGCGGCCGACGCCCGGGCCGCGCTGCTGGAGTGGCTGAGCGAGGTCACCGCGTCCGCGTCGGCCATCCGGGGGCTGGCTGTCGCACTGACCTACGACCCGGTGAACGACCCCGCCGAGCCGCACGACCACTGCGCCACGGCGCGGCTGACCCAGGCGGGTGCACCACTGAGCCGCCGCGCCGCGCAGGATGGTGTGCTGACGCCGGGCGTGACCATAACCGACCTGCTCACGCTGGTCACCGGCATCGCTCTGGCGACGGAAAACCACCCGGATCCGGCCGTGGAGGCGAAGCGGCTGCTCGGCCTGGTCATCGCCGGCGTCAGCCCTCGAGGCTGACCGGTCAGGCGCGCAGCGGAGCGAGTGCTACCGACCAGGCCACGACGTCGTCGAGCGTCGCGGCCAGGGCGGTGACTTGATGTGGTTGGGGTGTCAGGGTCACGAAGTTCTCGAAGTCGTTGTGGAACAGGAGCCCGACCTGTGCTCGTACCGTCGCCAGCTTCACCTCGGCGGCGATGAGCCGCAGGTGCTCGACGGCTCGCACGCCACCGGAGACGCCGTAGCTCACGAAGCCGGCCGCTTTGTTGCTCCACTCGGCGAAGAGGTAGTCGATGGCGTTGCCATCGGTCGTCGTCTGGGCCCGCCGCAGGCCGGCCATGCCCTTACCAAACACGCCCTAGCGCCGTGCCCGGCCCACTTGATGGCCTATGAGCCAGTGAGCTGGTTGGGGCTCGGTCGCGCCTGTCGGGGTGTGGCCGGGCCCGTCATCCGTAGGTCGCCGCGAGCGGTGAGGGTGTCCAGCGCGGTGAGGAGTTGGTCGACGTCGGTGTCTGTGTGGGCCGCGGTGAGTTGTACGCGTACGCCGACATCGGCTCGGGAGACCAGTGGGTACGCGGCCAGTGTCACGTAGATGCCGTGCTCCCACAGTGTGGAGGCCACAGTGGACAGGTCCCGTCCCGGGGCCAGTGGCAGCTCGATCACGGGTGTACCACTGGTGTTCGGCGTCGCGACTCCCAACGCCCGCAACCGTCGTAGGACTCGGGCGGTCAGTGTGTACAGCCGTCCCCGTAGGGCGTCGCCGCGGGTGTCGTTGACGTCGAACCCGGCCAGCACGGTGGCCAGGGACGCGGTCGGGGACGGTCCACTGTAGAGGTACGGCGGGGCGGCGACCTTCAGGTGTTCCTTGAGCACGGTGGGTACGGCGATGAAGGCCAGCAGCGACGAGTAGGCCTTGGAGAAGCCGCCCACGAGCACGATGTTGTCGTAGGTTTCGCCGAACCAGCGGACGACCGCGTTACCCCGCGCGCCGTACGGTGAGGTCTCGTCCGGGCGGCGTTCACCGAGGATGCCGAAGCCGTGGGCGTCGTCCACGTAGAGCAGCGCGCCGTACTCACGGCACAGCCGAGCATAGGCCGGGAGGTCGGGCGGGTTCCCGGTCATGCTGTTGACGCCGTCGACACAGACCAGCCGGGGCTCACCGGGCGGGGCCGCGCGCAGTCGCCGTTCCAGCTCGGTGAGGTCGCCGGCGCGGAAGCGGCGCACGGTGGCGCCGAGGCCGCGCGCGTACTGGCAGGCGTCGTAGATCGTGCGGTGCGCGTTGTGCTCGTAGAAGACGGTGCCCTTGCCGGCCAGGACCGGCACGACCGCCATGTGGATGAGCGTGACGGTGGGCAGGACGAGTGTGTCCGGGGCGCCGAGCAGATCGGCGAGTCGTTCCTCGATCTGTGGATAGAGTGCCGGGCTGCCCAGCATCCTGGACCAGCTCGGGTGGGTGCCCCAGCGGGACACCGCCGGCGCGATCGCCGCCTGGATCTGCGGGTCCAGATCGAAGCCGAGGTAGTTGCACGAGGCGTAGTCGACCAGCCAGTGCTCACCGATCCGGATCCGCCGCCCACGAACCTCGTCGATGACCGCGTCCATCATCGGATGACCGGCCGTCAACCGCGCCAGCTCGGTGAACCGGGCGTCCACCGGCACGTGCTGCGCCGCGCGACTCACGCCGCCACCCGCACATCCGCCAGCCACGGAAGCACGTCCGGGTTGTACATCGGGCGGCAGAACAGGTAGCCCTGGCCGTACCGGCAGCCCGCGGCCACAAGAGCCGCCCGGTCGGCCTCCTCCTCGATGCCCTCGGCCACGACGGTCAGCCCCAGCGTGTGGGCGAGCCGCAGGATGCCCTCGACCAGCGCCCGCTGCTGAGGCTGCGTCGCCACCGCGTCGATGAACGACTTCTCTATCTTGAGGATGTCCGCAGGTACCTTCCGCAGGTAGCTGAGCGACGAGTACCCGGTGCCGAAGTCGTCGATCGCCACCCGGATGCCCGCCTGCCGCAGCCGGGCCAGGTCGGCGCGGACCCGCTCGTCGTCGCGGAGCAGCAGCGTCTCGGTGATCTCCAGGACGAGCCGGTCGGCGGGAACCTCGGCCGCGGCGAGCCGCCGTAGCGCCCGGTCGACGAAGCCCGGGTCGCTGAACTGGCGGGCGGAGACGTTGATGCTGACGTACGGCCCATCTTCGTGCGGGTCGCACCACTGCGCCGCGTCGGTCAACGCCTGCTCGATGACCCAGTCGCCGATCGGCACGATCAACCCGCTCTCCTCCGCCACGTCGATGAACCGGTCCGGCCCCAGCAGCCCGCGCGTGGGGTGCCGCCAGCGCACCAGCGCCTCCAGGCCGCTGGCCGCGCCGCTCCGCATGTCGACGATCGGCTGGTACTGCAGCACGAACGAGTGGTCGACGATCGCCTGGTCCAGCTCGGCGCGGAGCTCGAGCCGGTCGAGCACCTGGTTGTGCAGCGCGGCCTGGTACCGCCGCCACTGGCCCTTGCCCGCGCCCTTGGCGACGTACAGCGCGAGGTCCGCCTGGCGGAGCAGGTCGTCACCGTCGGCCGCCTCGGCCGTGGTGGCGATCCCGATGCTCGCGGGCCCGTTCACCACGCTGTCACCGATCAGGTACGGCTTGCCGAACGCCGCGACCACTCGTTGGGCCACGAGCTCCACCTCCTCCGGGCTGCGGGCATCCTCGATCAGCGCGGCGAACTCGTCGCCGCCCAGCCGCGCGGCGGTGTCGCCGGCGGCCAGCTCGGCCGCGAGCCGCTGGCTGGCCGCGACGAGCAGCTCGTCGCCGGAGGCGTGCCCCATCGTGTCGTTGATCACCTTAAAGTCATCGAGGTCGATGAAGAGAACGCCGACCATCGTTCCGTTGCGGGCGGCCCGGCCCAGCGCCTGCTGGACCCGGTCGTGGAAGAGCACCCGGTTCGCCAGGCCGGTGAGCGAGTCGTGGAACGCGCGGTGCGTGAGCTCCTGCTCCAGCCGCCGCCGCTCGGTGACGTCACGCAGCGTCAGCACCAGCGCGGCCACGGTCGGGTCGGCACGCAGGTCGCGGCAGGAGGCCTCCACCTGCACCCGGGCACCGTCCGGCCCGAGCGCCACCCAGTCGTCCTGGGTCATCCCCCGCTCGCCGGTCCGCAGCAGGTTGAGCATGCGGCGGGCGACCATGCGGGACGGTGGGTCGAGCAGTTCCAGCACCGGCGTGCCGGGGAGCGGATCGGCGCCGAACATCACGGCCGCGGACGGGCTCGCGTACCGGATCCGGTCACCCGCGTCCAAGATGAGGATGACGTCAGAATTGTTCTGCACGAGGGTGCGGAAGTACTCCTGGCTGCGCCGCTGGGCGATCTCCCAGGCCAGCCCGATGCGGTCGAGGGCGAGCGCGGCCTGGGAGGCCAGCACCTCGATGGCCTCGCGGAGCGCGGCGAGGGTCGGCTCGTCGGTCGCGACGAAGAGGGTGCCGAGATACGGATCCCCGGCCGTCCGGTGGGTCACCACGAGCGGGCAGACGGCGGTCACCTCGATGTGGCCGAGGCGGCGGGCCATCTCGGGGCCGAGCGTGCTGGTGTACACGAACCGCACGCCGGAAGCGGCCGGACTGACGAGCGCGTCAGGTTCCGGCTCGTCGAGCGCGAGCACCACCCGGTGCGCGAGACCGGGCGGCAGCAGGCTGCGCACCGCGGCCCGTACCGCCTCGGTGACCTCACCCACGTCGCTCGCCGAGACCAGCGCGGCGCCCGCTTCGCGCAGCGCCCGCTCGCGGGAGACGACCCCTCGATAGCCGCGCACCGCCCCGTAGAGGCGGGCCAGCACCAACAGGAACATGAGGGCGGCCACCACCGCGCTCACGCCGACGTACCGGTCGTCGCCCCGTATCGCCTGGACGATCAGGACGGACGGTGCGAAAAGGGTGGCGAGCGCCAGGAGCACGACGCGCCGCACCGTGAGGCCGGAGCGAGCCGGTAGCCGCGGGTCGGTGAGCGCGACCATCGACGGGTGCAGCGCGGCGGCGCCCCACGCCCAGTAGAAGACGATCCAGCCGAGGTCGATCGGGCCGCCCATCAGCCAGGCCGCGCCGATGCCGAGGCGGGAGAAGCCGTACAGCACGTCCGCGACGAGCAGTCCGACGCCGCCGACGGCCATCAACATGACGGCCGGCGTGGGCCGCATCGAAATTACGAGCCGGGCCAAAATCGCCAACACGAGGACGTCGAAGAGGGGGTACGCGATGGAGATCGCCTTCTGCACCCAGGTGAGGTCGTCGGCGTGCACGTACGGGTCGATGAGGAACAGCCACGAGAGCAGCCCGAGTCCCACGGTGAGCGCGAGCGCGTCCAGCAGGCTGGCCCGGTCCCGGCCGGCCGCGCTCGTGCGGGCGAGCCCGATCAGACCGGCCCCGGCGAACGGGAAGAAGAGCCCGAGGTAGACCGCGTCGGCCCACGACGGGAACGGCTGCGGCTGGCCGAGAACGTCGGTCAGGAAGAGATACGTCGTATCGCCCATCGCGAACGCGAAGATCCCGACCGCGAGGATCAGCCACGGCAGCTTGCGCCGTGGGTGGTTGCGCGCCACGCCGATCGCGACGGCCACGGCGCCAGCGGTACCGATCGTGGTCCAGATCGCCATGTGCCAGCCGGGCTTGGCGTAGTACACCGCCGTCAACACGACCATCACCACGGTGAAGGAGGTGATGACCCGACGGCTCGACATGATCACCCCTCCCGTGCGACAGCCCGGCGGTCCGCCACGAATGTCCTGCTGGCAGGCCCTACCGTTGGGCCCGCGACAGGGCCTGTATCCGTAGGCTAACCCTCAGGTGATCTGTACAAGCAGCGATCAGGAGCGGCCTGTGGACCTTCGCCGAAAGTCCGGGCCTTGGTCCTCTAATTGACGATCTCCTGGGTACCTGGCCTCGCTTCCTGCACCACCACCCGCTCTCGGCCCTCTTCTACACTTCCGTCGCACCGCGTCACCCAGACTTCTGCCTGGCGGCGGTGGACCGGTCGGCGCCGGACCAGCCGATCGCCAAGGCGTACAGCTTTCCGGTCTCCTGGCGGCCGGACAGCCTTCCCCCGGACGGCCACGACGCGGCGATCATGACGGCCGCCGGAGACCTGCTGGACGGGCGGCGCGGCAACCTCGTCGTCGGGGTGGAGGTCACGGTCGCCGCCGGCTGGCAGGGACACGGCGTGTCGCGGGTGATGGTGGACGCGATGCGGGCCAACGCCGCCCGCCAAGGGTTCGGCTCGCTGCTCATCCCGGTACGCCCCACGCACAAGCACGAGGAGCCGGAGGTATCGCTCGCCGCCTACGCCGCCCGTACCCGGCCGGACGGGCTTCCACAGGACCCGTGGCTGCGTACCCACGCCCGGGCCGGCGGCCAGATCGTGGGCATCGCCCCAACTTCGATGACGCTGGCCGCGCCGCTCGCCGACTGGCGGGAGTGGACCGGGCAGGCGTTCGACGAGCCCGGCCCGGTCCGGGTGCCCGAGGCGCTCGTGCCGGTGTACTGCGACCCGGAGCACGACAGCGCCGTGTACGTGGAGCCGAACGTGTGGGTCCGCCACGACCTCCAATAGCCGGCGCCATGGGCCCGGGGACCTCTAGCGTGCGCGGCGGGCCGACAGCAGGACCATTCCCGTGTACCCCCAGTCGGGCAGCTCGGGGTCGGCGTCGATGCGCTCCACGGCCAGGTCGGTGGTGTGCGGGGCGAAAGCCGCGGTGACCCGCTCGGCGTCGACGGGCACCCCGGGCCAGTCGCGCCCGCCGGAAATTGAGTAGCGCCCCATGTTCTCCATGAACGAGGCGACCAGGTATCCGCCCGGCCGTACGGTGCGCGCGAACGCCCGGCAGAACGCGGCGAACTCGGCCGGGTCCTCGGTGACGCTCTCGGCGACGAAGTTCATCGACGCGAGCGCGTATCGGCTCTCGGGGAGCGTGAACGCGTCGGCGCGGGTCACCCGTACCCGCGAGAGAGCCTGGGCCAGCGACGGCGGCAGCGCCGGATCTCGCAGCCGGCACCGCGCGTAGAACGGGTCCCAGGTCGGATCCGGACCGTCGCGGAGCTGGCGCCGCAGGTACGCGACGGAGGCCGCGCTCGGCTCGACAGCGTGCACGAGCCGGCTCGCCGCGCCCGCGAGCGCGAGCGGATAGAGGTTGGGACCGGCCCCACATTCGACGGTGCGGTCGAGGGAGTCGGGCGGGATACCGGCGTACACTGTGCTGTGGTGGTCGATGACGGCCTCGTCGGCGTGGTGGAGCCGGCGATAGTTCTCCGTGAGGTAGTCCTCCACCGGCCACGCGTCCCAGTCGGCATCCCGGTTGCGCAGCATAGAGTGGATCTTAGTCGCCGCAACCTTTGTCAGGTGGCGTTGGCGGCCACCCTGGCGACGGCGATCGCGAGCCGGCGGGCGAGCGGACGGTCAGGTGGCGTTGGCGGCCGGCGGGATGGTGGTGCGGGCTTCGTCGAGGCAGGCCGGCGGTAGGTGGAACCAGCGCAGGGCCTCGAAGTCGCGCGCCAGCCCGGTCGGCCCTTCCTCCACAGCGGCGGGGTATCCGTCGAGCAGCCGCCGCGCCTCCGCCAGGTAGCCGGCGAGCGCGCCTTCACCGACGCGGCGCGGGCGAGTGGGGCGGGCGAGCGTGCCGTCGGAGGCGGGCGTGAGGTCGCGCAGGCGCAACGGCGCGTGGCCGGTCCCCCGGCGGTGCCGCCACAGTCCGGTGTGCGGGTCGAAGTGGTAGTCGCCGAGCAGCCGGTGGCCGTGCTG
>Ga0307513_10013435_pt1 | contig 10048 bp, 11 predicted proteins | sample 15_EM_MG_FD_202174 | JGI IMG/M metagenome (GOLD analysis project Ga0307513, IMG submission 202174) | Populus trichocarpa ectomycorrhiza microbial communities from riparian zone in the Pacific Northwest, United States - 15_EM | ecosystem: Host-associated > Plants > Roots > Unclassified | place...
ATAAGTGCTTATATTATGTCAGCTTGGGCAGTAATGACTACTTAAACAACTACTTCATGCCTAGCAATTATACAACAAGCCGATTATACACCCCTGATCAATATGCCAAGGTTTTAATTGACCAGTATAGTCAGCAAATAAAGGTTGGTATTACTATCCGTTTCGCGAGAAATTTTATGATGCTCAAAATATAAACATTGATACTTGGATACAAGAAGAAAGAGAGAAAAATATAAGAAATACTTATCATTTTTTATGGGACTATATGTGATTTTTTCTCTTATTCTTGTATCCATCTATTTTATTGAATGAGGATTCGTAGTTAGAGCTTGAACACTATAAATGTTTTTTAATAATTGTATTTGCACCTTAATTTATGCATTATAGCCCATATATATTTCAATTTATCTTTTTTGTGAATTTATGTCTTTTGTTTCTATTTTTCTTCAGCTTCTGTACCTCCTAGGAGCCAGGAAAATTGCCTTGCCTGGACTTGGACCAATAGGCAGCATTCCTTACTCATTTTCTACTCTATGCCGCAACAATATCTCTTGTGTGACCAATATAAACAACGCCGTCCTCCCTTTTAACTCAGGACTCGTATCACTTGTTGATCAACTGAATAGAGAGTTGAATGACGCACGCTTTATATACTTGAATTCTACTGGGATGTCATCTGGCGATCCTTCTGTGCTCGGTAAGTCATCCAACCTGTTGGTGGAGGATGTTACAATTTATTAATACGAGGAATTGCTCAGTATAGAAGGAGTACGATTCACAGTATACCTAATAATTTCTTGTTTTAATGATTACTATTTGGCTCTAAGCAATGAAAATTGTCTGTTATGTGCATAACAGGGTTTAGGGTTGTAAACGTTGGATGTTGTCCAGCACGTGGTGATGGCCAATGCATTCAAGACTCAACCCCATGCCAAAATAGGACTGAATATGTGTTTTGGGATGCAATTCATCCTACCGAAGCTTTGAACCAATTCACTGCAAGAAGATCGTACAATGCCTTTCTTCCATCTGATGCTTATCCTACCGATATCAGTCATTTAATCAGTTAACTTGCAGATCTACGTCAAGGAAGATAATATTCCATAAATAATATAATAAATAAGTTATAGAAATAACGTGGTCTTGGTCACTTTGTTACGATGATAAAATTATGTAAAACAGCAGTCTAATAATATGACTTATTGTAAACGAAAAAAAAAAAAACAGTCTGACAATATGCTGTAACATGCATGTACTTGTACCTCAAGAATGATATATAAGATCGTTTTCTTACGAAATATTTGGATAAACTTGTCACACGTGTGCGGCGTCGTGGCGAACCGTCCACCACTTTCAGGGAAAATATAATGGTCTATCTGTCAAATGTGAAGAGACAAGGAATTCTAGTCTTTTATCCGTAAAATGAAACGGGAGTCGCCACCTAGTATTCTGGTTACTAGGAACCCTAACTGGTCTCAGAGATCGGGTACGGAGACTGGTTGCGTAAATGGAAGGTATTAGCACCCCAACTACACCCTACCTAAGGTAAGTTGCATTGTTTTGTTGTCTGATAAAATCTAAAGTATTTTTGTGGTTTCTAATTGTCGGTATGTCTACGGTTTAAGAAAAGTTCTTCTCTGTAAGGAGATCCTTATCTTATCGGGTAAAAACCAAATTGTTCTATATTGTCAAAAGAAAATACCTTTTTAATATTGGGAATATGTTTTACGTATAAATTCATAATCCCTGATATTAAAACAAAACAAAATAAAATTTTTATTGTTTTTTTGAAATTTTAGCCAATGTTCTCTTGACTTTAATAACTGGTTATTAAAGCCAAAATGCATGCTAAAACATTGTTTTTTTGGTGTATGAAAAACACAATATGATTTTTTGCTTTGAGACACTTGGCCATATGCACAAAAACATTTTTTTTTTCAATTTTTTTTTCAATTTTTGGAAGTTTTGACGAAAACCGAGTATTGTCATATTGGATTTTGTATTTTTAGTAACATAAAAATATTGCCCGATATTAATCAAAATGACATAAAAAATACGCGGGAAAATTATAAAAAATCTGAAAAATATTTTTTAAACGTTTTCTTTTTTATTCCGGAAGTGGGCCAGACCCGGCCCAAATCAGTGGGTTAGGCCGGACTAGACCCAAAACTAAAGGGGCTAGTTATTGTGCTTATGCACAGTAACCATCCCCTACCTCATTTGCTGCAGAACGTGAATTATTCACATTTTGCATGCAAATGGAGGCAAGGGCAAAACAAGAAGGAAATAAACAGGGCAGTAGGAGGTTACCTGGGGGTGGTGCAGCCTGAGCATGGCCGTTAGCGGCAATGACGGTGGTAGTGGCAGAACACAACTGCTGGCTGCGGTGGAGACGTCGGCGATGACAGTTTTCACCGGTTCTTCCCCTGTTTTTCCTATCTCTCTATGTTTTTTTTTTTTTTTTCCTTTTGTTCTTCTTCTTTCTCTTTTTTTTTCTTTCCTTTTTCCTCTCTCGATTCTCTCCTCTCTATCCCTATTCTACTTCTCTCTTCTTTCTCTCTATTCCTCTTTGTTTTTTTTTCCTTCTCTTCTTCCTCTGATTTCCTTCTCTTCTTCCTCTGTTTTTTCTTTTCTTTCTTTCTCTCGGTTTTTTGTTCTCTTCACTGTCTCTTCCTCTTTTTTTTCTCTTTTCCTTTCGGTCCTCTTGCCTCTCTTCTCTTTTTTTCTGTTCTGCCCCCCTGTTTTTATAGGCAAAAACAGGGGAGGGACATGGCTGGGGCGGCCAATGTGCAGCCGCCCTGAACCGCCCAAGGGGTACGTCCCCTTCATTCTTCCACCACATGGTAAGCAAGTGGGGATGTTGTGTCGACATCTTTTTGAGGTTTAGGAGAGAGAGGGAGAGGAGAAGTCGGTGAAAAAATCTTCTTCCCCTACCTCATGCGTCTAGGGGAAGAAGAAGACTCATAGTGCCGTTCAAAACGGCACCGTTTGAGTCTTTTTTTTTCATGAATAGTGCATGAAACAGCACCGTTTTGGACAAAATGCGCTATTTTATTTAAAAGGAAAAGGCGGCAAAACCGTGTCAGAGTTCACATTGGTCCTCAATTTGTGATTTGTTCAATCGAGTCCTCAATTGCAATTTTGATTGTAAAAATCAATTCAATTGCATCCATGCCAAATTCAGTTGCCGGCCCTGAAGTTGGCCGCCTTTTTCACATTGGTCTTTAGCCTTGAATTTATGCAATTTGACCCTCAATTGATCAATAAACTTCTAATTTCTTCAATTGGGCCCCTGATTCGGTTTTAATTACAGCCCTTATATTTACGCTCCTTTTCCAGTTTGGTCCTTGGTTTCAGATTTCTTCAATTAAGTCCCTAATTAGCCATCAAACTTCAATATTTATGCAATTAAGCCCCTGATTTGACCAAATTAACTTTCAAAAATTATAATTTGACCCCAGAACTTTAATTTCTTCTAATTAAAGCCCAAATTAACTCCAAAATCAATTTTTATTGCAATCAAAACCTCCATAAATTCAATTAAACCTTCAATAAAATTTAATTGAGTCCATAAACATCTGATTTTGGACTTTTCTTCCTTAAATTGAATTTTCTTTGTTAACAGGGCTCTTATCAGCCAACAAAATACCGTCAAATTTCAATCTTTGTATTTTTGAACCTCCTCAACCAATTTTTGACCATTTTCTAGGCGCTTTGGCATCCCTTTTTTTACTGTTATTATTTTTTATTTTTTTTGTATTTTCTCTTTTTTTGTGCGGGGACCCAAAAATGGGTTACAACAAAACTATCCTTTTGTGCTTATAGATTATCAAATTTCCAATTCTACTCATCTAGATTAAATTTTGCTCTTCATTATTAAAAAACTAACAAAAGGTTAATTTTATCACATTTTTGTTTTATTTTTATGATTTTTCTCTCATCTTTCCCTCTCAAATCAACATCTATGTTATCACATACATATGGAAACCTAAAAAACTCAAAAAACAAATTTAAAAAATAGTTATATTCAGTTGCAAGATAACATACCAGCCCGAGTGAGGATGTCAAGTGTATATTTATGCTGTCGAAGCATAAGACCCATACCAGTAGGCTGAACCTCAATACCTGAAAAATAATGAACAGTACCCAAGTCATGAAGCTTAAATTCTGAGCTTAGTAGATGTATGAGGCGTTAAAGCAGAAGAGAGTTGCTACCTGTAAGTAGAATATCATCAACATAAACCAGAAGATAACAAATATCAGCACCAACAGAGAAGATAAACAATGAGGTATCCACCTTAGAGGCATGAAAACCAATAGATAGCAGGAAATCATTCAGACGAGTGTACTAAGCCCGCGAAGCTTGTTTTAAACCATATAGAAACTTATGCAATCGACACACATGAGAGGGGAGAGCAGAATCAAAAAAACCTGGAGGTTGTTTCATGTAGACCTCCTCATCAAGAACGCCATTGAGGAAGGCATTATGGATATCAAGCTGATGAATTTTCCAATCACACGAAACGACAATGGAGAAGACTAATCTAACGGTCGCCTGTTTGATAACAGGACTAAAGGTTTTAGAGTAATCAATACCTTCTTGCTGAGTGAAACCTCTAGCAACTAGACATGCCTTATACCTCTCAATGCTGCCATTAGATCTGCGTTTAATCTTGTACACCCACTGACTACCAACAACATTAATCGAAGGGTGAAATCACACTAAGGTCCAAGTTATTTAGTGTGTAAGGCCTGAATTTTTTCGTACTATGCCATGCCTCATACCTGTTAGCATCATTAAAAACAAGTGGCTAATGAGTAGGAAGAGAAACTACCTGGCTGAAGGAGGCAGTAGAGGTGGTGGTAGTTGTTGTGGTTAGTGTTGTCCTGGGCTGTCGAGGACGGAGAACCATGGGATGTTGGTGAAAAGCTGGGCGTGGAGAAGGAGAGCCAGTACCTGGAAGTTGTTGGAGAGGATATGAGAAAAGGTCAACACAAAGCTGCAGGTTGGCTGGAGAGGTAGTGGAGGGACTGGACTAGGCAGCAGACACCGGCGAGCTGCTACAAAACTGGGCTATTCTACAACGTCAGACCTGAAGGCAAGGGCATCTGGCGATGGGGAACCTGTTCCTGTATAATGATCATTTGAAAAACAAGCAGTTGATGACAATATGGCAAGGTTGGGTGGGGGTGAAGCGGAGGTAGAGGCTGTGGGCAAGTGAGGGGTTTGTTGGGGTGCGACAGAGGGTAGAACAAAGGTGTTGTTTGGGTCGGTTGGTAAAGTGGTAGGCTGAAAGAATTGGGGAGGATACAAGGGTGGAAGGTGTGTAGGCTGTGTGGAGGGTACTGGGGTATGTGTGATCTGTTCAGAGTTCGCAAAAGGAAAGACATTTTCATGAAAACGAACATGACGGAAGACATAAATACGATGATAAGCTAAATCAAGACAATGATAACCAAGATGAGATGAGCTATATCCTAAGAACACACATGGTGAAGAATGGAAATCCAATTTGTGAGCATGGTATGGACACAAGAAGGGAAAACAAAGACACCCAAAAATACGCAGAAAATTATAATCAGGAGTAGGACGAAACATACACTCAAACAAAGATGGACACAAGTAGGGAAAACAAAGACACCCAAAAATACGCAGAAAATTATAATCAGGAGTAGGACGAAACATACACTCAAACAGAGATTTATTTTAAAGAACAAGAGTAGGAATGCGATTAATAAGATAAACTGATGATTCAAAAGCATAATTCAAAAATCACAATGGTGCACTACATTGGCCTAAAAGAGTGAGGCAAGTTTCGACAATATGTCGATGACGACGCTCAACAGTGCCATTTTATTCATGAGTATGAGGACAGATTAACCGATGATGAATACCAATGGCCTGAAAGAATTTATTTAACTTATAATATTCACCGCCCCAATCAGTTTGAACAGATTTAATTTTAAGTGAAAACTGACGTTCAACAAGTGTTTGAAAACATTGAAAGGTGGAAAACACATCATATTTGGCAACAAGAGGGTAATAACATATATGTTTGGTATGCGCATCAACAAAGATAACAAAGTAACGGAAGCCATCAGAAGAAAACATAGGGGAAAGACCCCAAACATCATTAAATATTAAATCAAGTGGAGCAGTAGTTTTGTGACCCGTAAGTCGCAACGACTTGCCTAAAGGACAAGCTTGGTATTGAGCAAAAGAACATCTAGAAGTACATACGATTTTATTGCTGGAAACTATCAGATCTAAAATGTGAGGGGTTGGATGACCTAAACGACGATGCCACATGTTGGTAGTCACGGAGATGCAAGGAGACCAAAAAGCTTGAGGAACTGACGTGACAGAAGACTCTGAAAGGACATGAAGATCATCATTACTCTGACCGGAAAGGAGAACTTCCTTGGTGATGAGATCCTTGACATAAAACAGAGAATCGTGAAATTCAAAATAAACATGATTATCACGACAGAATTTCTAAATAGATAACAACGGTTTGATGATATAAGACACATGAAGAACATTAGATAATGTAAAGATGCGTTTTGGGAATGTAACATAGTATGTCCAATATGTGATATGTCAAGGCCTTACCGTCACTAACATGCAAATGATCATTACCAAGATAGGTTGCATAATCGGTCAGAGTTGCAAGATCAGGTGTGACGTGTTGATTCACGCCGGTGTCGGGGAACCAAGTCGCAACAGAAACATCCTCAGAAACTGGTTTATTGGGATTTCTGGATATGTTGGCAGAGCTACCAATATGAATTATGCGGATCTTAATGCCATAAGGTTTTGGCTTTTCATTGCATAGAACAAGGCGTATTGGAGAGTGATTCTTGAATCGGATTCCTCAGGAACAATATTGGAAATAATAGATGGTCATATCAATCCCGCATAGAACTGGGAATTGTGCTGCGGATTTTCTTGTTAAAGTTGGCTCTGCTTAGAGAGGAGCACTATCAGAAAATTTCGTGAAAACATTAAATTATCTTCCGATGGGAATTTTTTACTGGAAAAAATCCATAAATACAAATGCTTTTTGAAAAATAAATTCTTTAAAATTCAAGTTTTGAGTGGAAATCCATAAAAAAAATGCTTTCCCGAAAATAAATTCTTAAAAAAATAATTCTCGATGGTAATATGATTGTATTTTTACGAGAATTTGTGTTTTGGTGGGAAATCAGATTTTGAAGGTTTTAAAGTATTTTTTATGGGAATTATCAACATAACTGATTTGTTTTTTTAGAATATTTCTAACAGAATTTCTGACTAAACTTAATTTCTTTTAATCTCCATCGCTAATTGAAAATGAAATTGTTTTCATAAAAAATTATGGACGAAAATTCCATCCAAAATTCTTATTTTTCTTGTAGTGCAAGAAAATTATTTGGGACTGCTCACCTGCAGTCTATCTTCTATTTTGACTGGCGATGCTACTGGTGCTATCCTTCTAGCAGTTTGAGTTTTATTTGATTTTGCGTCCATAAAAGCTATTTATATTTTTTATTTCATTATATGTTAATAATTTTTTTAGAATTACGTTTCTATCAAAATAAAATAATTTTCTAGTATAATATTTTTTTTATTAATCTATTTTTCTTAACAAAACAAATATAGGAGTTTTTAGTGATGCACATCATTTAATAAAAATCAAAGGTGATTAGAATAAAAATTCAATAAACTCTAAAGGATCTGAAACAAGATAAAAAAGACATGATTTTAAATAATTTTTTTTTATCCTATTAATATAATTCTTTTTTAGACAATTTATTTATCAAAATGTTTATTTTTTAAGCGAAAAATAATGAGAATCATAAAAAGAAAATTTTATTTAAAAAAATGATTAATGGTTTTATTATTGTGGCGTGGAGGTATTGAGTATTTTTTTAATGTGATCATTTGATAATAAAACAAATTTCCTTGAAAAGCCAAAAAGAAAAATTTAAGAAAAACAAATATGAAGGGTTGTAAAAAAAAACTCAATAATTTTGTAAAAACAAAACTATAATATAATAATTTAAAATGATATTTTAAAGTTATTTATGATAAAGATATTTTCATGATATTTATGTATAGAGTATTTGATAATTTTATCAAAACAAATGCTATGATGTCATAAAAATTAAATATAAGCTGATTAATATTTAATAAAATGAATTTTTAATATATTTTATTGAATAAAATTTAATTAAAAAAAAAAAAAGTATAATGGATTGAATAAACAGAGGCCAGGCGATTGATACTGTGTCGCATAGCGTGCTTGATTCAAAGAAGAAAAAGGCCACGCAGGGGCTGCAAGGGATAGGCTCAAATGCCTATCCTTTTCTTTTTTGTTTATTGGTTTTCCATTTTTTAAAAAATAAAAATAAAACTAAATATCACGTCATTTATAACAAGTGAAACATTATTTATCTGCCTATTGTTTTTTTAATTTTTACCATAGAGAGATGTCAAAAAAATCAAGCTGAGCTTTTTTTAATTCAAAAATTTATTTTTAAAATATTTTTATTTAAAAATATTTAATAAACATTCAAATTATATTAACAAATCAATCTCTCAACTCAAAACATCTCAAAACCAATTTAAAACACAAAATTAAATTTGAGTAAAAATCACCTATTAACCCTGATCTATTTCTTCATAAAAAATAAAATGAAAAAAACATCTTAATAAAACTTCTTTTATCAAATAAAATCTATTAATATAAAAAAAACTTTTTTCATAGCCATAATTTTACCAACCGTCAACTTTTTTTTTTATTGTTTCCTGGTTGTTTTCTCTCTCATATCTCAAACCAATAAACTTAAAAATAAATAAAATGAATTTTTAGATGAAAATAAAAATTATAAAAACTATATATGATCGATCATGTACTTTTTTTATATATTTTACATTAAGATCCTCTTTTTTAATTTTGTCTTTTATATAATTTAAAACTATATCTCAATAGAATTAGATTATAAAAAAAATTAAAAATAATACATGGATAAAATTAAAAAAAAAAACAAAACAAAAAATTATAAAAAAAATGAAGCACCTCTCCGGCGCCAGAATTTAGGTAATTTTTCTGATTTTTAAGGGTTAGTTGTCTAGTATTTTTAATTTAAGACAAAACGGTGACATCAGCCTTTTAAATTACAGCCGATATGAAGTTAAAGACTCCGAAATATGTGTAGAGGCCACCAAATCAGCCACCAATATTGATCACTAACCGAAAAAGTCACCTATCCTATTGAGATGTAGAATCCATTTCATATAAATAGTTTTCATGTTCTACTGCTTTCTTAAGTTCCATGTTCTACTGCTTTCTTTCCATGCTTTCTTTTCTTTCATTAAAGTTTTACTTTCAATTTTATTCTTTTATATTTTATTAATTTAGAATTAATCATCTTAATCATCTCCTTCATTCGAATTGTATATTATTATTATTATTATTATTATTATTATTATTATTATTATGATCTCGTTCGAAGATTGCTTGCATATCTCATTTCATGATGTTATCGAGGGGTTAATTTCAGCATTCAGTTACATAATTTATTTCTGTCGGTCTATGTCTGTAGAGATATTAAGCATGGTCCGTGCACAAGGTGTGGGTCACCGGGAAATTGAATTCTAAATTAATGCCAAGTACATATGAAAAAATATATTAAATGCCAAGTAGATATTTATTGTTTTTATAGTTATGGTTTGAAAATATAAGTTTTTTTAAAATATAACTATATTATAGTTTTTTTATTAATTAAAGTTCTAAGAGAATTTTCAGTAGGATTCATGTAAAATTATAGTATGTATTGATTAATTAAATACTTTAAAAATTATAATTAAAACAAAATGCAGTTTTTAAATCTAGCGTGGCAATAGACATTGGAATTTACCTTTGAATTACTAGCAAAATACGCAGCGTTAATGCCCAACCACCTCATGAAATGCTGACAAAGAGGCCAAGAAAGTGAGCTAGCTAGGAACGGCAACGTTTCAAGTAATATTGTGCTTGGGATAAAGTGATCATTCTTTATCTTA
>Ga0307513_10013436_pt1 | contig 10048 bp, 8 predicted proteins | sample 15_EM_MG_FD_202174 | JGI IMG/M metagenome (GOLD analysis project Ga0307513, IMG submission 202174) | Populus trichocarpa ectomycorrhiza microbial communities from riparian zone in the Pacific Northwest, United States - 15_EM | ecosystem: Host-associated > Plants > Roots > Unclassified | place...
CCTGGCGGCCGCCGCCGGGGGACATTCGCGGAGTCGGCCACCCGATGGCCTTGGCATCGCCACCGACCTTGTGAAGGAATGACCGCAATGGGCCGAACGCAGTCATCCGAGCCCTCAGCGGAATCGGAGCCTCTGGTTTCATTTCAGGCCGCGAACAGGTCGCGGCCAGTCAAGCGCTGGTGTTCGCGCAGCGCGAATCGGTCGGTCATACCGGCGATGTAGTCGGCCACCGCGCGCGGGCGGCCATCGGCGTCGGCGCGGGCGTAGGCCGAGGCGGCCGGCATCTCGGCGGGCGCGGCGACATAGGCCTCGAACAGATCGGCGACCACTTGGCGTGCGCGCTCGGTGGTCTGCATCACCTGCGGGTGGCGGTACAGCTCGGCGAACAGGAAACGCTTGAGTTCGGTGGTCGACTGGCGCAGCGCCGGGCTGAAGCCGGCCAGCGGCGGCAGCGCGCGCAGCGCGTCGGCATTGGCCGGCTGCTGCTCGGCCAGCGCGGCCGAGGTCGTCGCCACCACGTCACCGACCTGGGCCGACAACATCCGGCGCAGCGTCTCGAAGAGCAGCCGGCGGTTGGCCGGATCGGCCAGATTCGGGTGATCGGCCAGCGCAGCGTCGCGGAAGCACACGAACAGCGGTACGGCTTCCAACTTGTCGTGGGTGAGCAGGCCCGAGCGAACGCCGTCGTCGATGTCGTGTGCGTTGTAGGCCATCTCGTCGGCCAAGTCGACCAGCTGCGCTTCCAGGCTCGGCTGCGTGCCGTCGAGAAAGCGCCACGCCGGCCCGCCGGGCTCAGCCGCCTCCAGGCGTTCGGCCGCTCGCCGCGAGCAGTGCTTCAGAATGCCTTCGCGGGCTTCGAAACTCAGGTTCAGGCCGTCGAACGACGGATAGCGCTCTTCGAGCCGGTCGACCACACGCAGGCTTTGCAGGTTGTGCTCGAAACCGCCGTGTTCGCGCATGCAGCCGTGCAGCGCGTCCTGCCCGGCATGGCCGAACGGCGTGTGGCCGAGATCGTGGGCCAGCGCGATCGCTTCGACCAGGTCTTCGTTCAGCCGCAGCGCACGCGCCATCGAGCGGCCGAGCTGGGCGACTTCCAGCGAGTGCGTCAGGCGCGTCCGAAACAGGTCGCCTTCGTGGTTGATGAAAACCTGCGTCTTGTAGACCAGCCGGCGGAATGCCGTGCTGTGGACGATGCGATCGCGGTCGCGCTGGTGCTCGGTTCGCGGCAGCGCCGGCGGCTCGGTGAAGCGCCGGCCACGGCTCTTCTGCGGGTCGCTGGCCCAGGGCGCGAGACCGGCTGCGTTCACGCCGCAGCGCTGGGCAGGCTGTGCATCTCGATCACCCGGCCGACCAGCGCTTCGGGCGCCGCGCAGACGCCGGCGCGGCCGACCGCTTCGATGACGACGAAGCGGATCTCGCCGGCTTCGGCCTTCTTGTCGTGCCGCATCAGCTCGAGGTAGCGTTCGACACCGAGCGCCGGGCCGCGCACCGGCAGGCCGGCACGTTCGATGATCCGGCGCAGGCGTTCGACGAAGGCCGCCGGTACCAGGCCGAGCTGCGCCGACAGCTCGGCCGCCATCACCATGCCGCAGCCGACCGCCTCGCCATGCAGCCATTCGCCGTAGCCGAGCCCGGCTTCGATCGCGTGGCCGAAGGTGTGGCCGAAGTTGAGGATCGCGCGCAGCCCGCTTTCGCGTTCGTCGGCGCCGACGACCGCGGCCTTGATCTCGCACGAGCGGCGGATCGCATGCGCCAATGCGGCTGGGTCGCGGGCCAGCAGCGCGTCGAGTTCGGCCTCGATCCAGTCGAGAAAGCCGGCATCGGCGATCGGCCCGTACTTGATGATCTCGGCGAGGCCCGCGCTCAGCTCGCGCGCCGGCAGCGTCGCCAAGGTGTCGAGGTCGCAGAGCACGCGCTGGGGCTGGTAGAACGCGCCGATCATGTTCTTGCCGAGCGGGTGGTTGATGGCGGTCTTGCCGCCGACCGACGAATCGACCTGCGCGAGCAGGGTCGTCGGCACCTGGACGAAGGGAACGCCGCGCATGTAGCTGGCGGCGGCGAAGCCGGTCATGTCGCCGACGACGCCGCCGCCGAGTGCGAACAGCACCGTCTTCCGGTCGCAGCCGCGGGCCAGCAGGTGGTCGAAGATCGAGTTCAGCGTCAGCCAGTCCTTGTGCGCCTCGCCATCGGGCAGCGCCAGCGTGCTGACTCGGCGATAGTGCGGCATCAGCGCCCGGCGCAGCGCGTCGCCGTGCAGCGCGTCGATGGCCGGGTTGGTGACGATCACCGCCTGCGCCGCCTTCGGCAGGCCCTGCCAGGCCGGGGCGTCGGCGAACAGGCCGGCACCGATGAGGATGTCGTAGCGGCTTTCACCGGTGGCTACAGTCACCGTGTGGGCGGCGGGTGCGAGGTCGATGGACATATGGGCGCCGAGTTTACGGCGCCTCGATTCAGGACCCGGCGCCGTCCCGGTCGACCGGCGACGGCACCATGCCGGGGTCGACCAAGCCGGCGAGTTCGAGCTGCATCAGCACCATCCCGATCAGCGCCGGCACCGAAGGGCGCGCGGTCTCAACGACGAAGTGCGCGACGCGCCGGTACAGCGGGTCGCGCTCGCGGAACAACTCGCGCAGCCGGCGCTGCGGGTCGTCGACCCGCAGCAGCGGCCGCTGGGTGTCGTGGCGCAGGCGGCGGAACAGTTCCTCGGGCGTCGAGCGCAGATAGAACGCGTGGGTGCGCGAATGCAGCGCGTCGCGATTCGATGGCCGCAGCACAGCGCCGCCACCGGTGGCCAGCACGACCCCCGGTGCCTGGGTCAGCTCGTCGATGACGTCCTGTTCGACGTCTCGAAACGACTCCTCGCCGTGGAGCGGAAACCAGTCGCGGATCGGCATCCCGATCCGGTGTTCGATCTCGGTGTCGCTGTCGGCGAAACGCAGGCCCAGTTGGCGAGCCAGGTGGCGGCCGACCGTCGACTTGCCGCTGCCGGGCATGCCGACGAGCGAGATGGTCACGGGGATCTACTTGGTGTCGGTGCAAACCCCCGTGGGCATGTCGGCCAAAATGGGATCGATGGGGCGCGAGAAAGAGCCCCTTCCGTACGGGCTGATAGCGAACGGCGGGGGCACCGTCTCGGTGGTCACATCGGCGGCAAGGCCGGGCAAATTGCCGACACCATAAAACAGGCCGCTGTAGCGCGCCCGCGCTTCGGTGCCGGAGATCCCCGACGCCGTGACCGTGATGACGAAGTCGACCCACGACGCCAGGTTCTTGCCGTACTCGATCTGCACGATCGCCAGCCCGTTCGCATCGGTCTTCGACGACCCGACCATCTTGACGGCAACGTCCGCCTTGCGCGGGTCGAGGTCTCCGTTCCAGTTCAGGTCTTCCTGGCGCGCTGCAAGCGTCGGCGCCGCCGTCGTCGAGTCGTACGCCGACGCCTCGCGCACGCCGTTGCGGTTGACGTCCTCATTTGGGCAGGACGGCTGGCTCGTCAGCGCACCCTGAACCCAGGCTGGCGTAGCGCTGTTGTAGCTGTAGGACTCGGTCGTCGCGAGCGACATGTGCTGCTTCCAGACCGTGCCGTTCCACTGGTAGACGCCCTTGTAATAAGCCGGCAGGTCGATGGAAGGCGTGATCAGGACATCTTGCTTCGCCTGGCCGGCGGCATCGACAACCATCACGACGAACTGCTTGATATAGGTGAGACCGCCACCGCCCGTCGGATCCACCAGGTTGTTGGTGCGGATGTTCACCGACAAGGCCTCGGAGGTCACCGTGACCGTGTTGCTGACGCTGCTGACCGGGCACGGCCCGTTGTTCGTGGGCGGCGTGAAATCGATGGTGCTGTAGCAGGCCCGTACCGTGATCCCGTTCGTCGGGCTGGATATCTGTCCGGGCGTGAAGGTTCCGCGCGCGACGCCGGTCGAATCCGAGTACGCGTAAGTGCCCAACTGCGAGACCTTGCCATCGGTGCTGTTGGCGTTGCCGCCCAGATCGAAGACGACGCGGACGTTCTTGATCGGCTGGTTGTTGGCGCCCAGGAACAGCGCACGCAATTCGACCGGGTTGGTCGTACTGCCGACCGCATTCACCGAAATCACGCTCGGGCTCGGCGTCAGCGACGCCGACTGAATAGGCCCGACGGCAGGGTCGACGTTGCCGGCCGCCAGCACCGTCACCGTCGAAGGGAGCGAATCCCCGGCAGCGCTCGCCACGATCTCCAGCGATGTCGCCGACGCTGGCGCGCTGTAAGAGTAGATGAACTTGCCGTTCAGATCGGTCGTGCCGGACGATGTAGGCAAAGCAGGCGAGGTGACCGAGATGCTCTGCCCGGCCATCGCGATACCGTTGGTATCGACCAGCTTGTACTCGATCTGGTTCGCCGTGCCGGCGATGACCGATGGCGCGAACGAAGCAGTCAGCTTCGCCCCCTTGACCGAGAACGATGCCGATTGCGGCGGCGCCGAGCCGCTGGTCGCCGTCACCGTGACCACGCGACTCGTACGATCGGCACCGATACCGATGGTTGCCGTCACGACGCCGCTGGCGTTGGTGACCGGGCTGCTGACCGTGGCGACTGCGTTGCTGGTGACGGAGAACGTGATCGGGATCGCGGGCAAGGTGTTGCGCTTGCTGTCCAATGCCGTGGCGGTGGCGACGATCGTGCTCGTACCGCCGTTGTCGAGCGTGCTCGCGCTCAGGGTCAGGATCAAGGACGCCGCACTCGGGGTCACCGGTGCCGGGTTGTCGACCACGGCCAGCGGAGTCGCCTGGCTCAGCGCGCCACTGCTGGCGCGGACCATGATCGTGCGGTTCGTACGAACGGCGCCGATGCCGATCACGGCGGTCAGCGCACCGTTGGTGCCAGTCGTCGTGCCGCTGGGTTGAATTGTCGCGCCACCCGCTACATCGTCGACGCTCACCGACACGGCGACACCAGGCAGGACGTTCCGCTTGGCGTCCAGCGCCGTGGCAGTTGCCGTAACCGTCTGGCTACCGTCGTTGGCGATACTCGTCGCACTCAACGTCAGCAGCAGTTCGGACGGCGCCGTGCCGCCGCCGCCAACCGAGTCGACTACCAGCAGTGATGCGGTCTTCGTCAGGCTGCCGCTCTTGGCGGTGACGGTGATCGTGCGATTGGTGCGGTCCGAGCCGATGCCGATCGTCGCCGTGACGGCGCCGGCGTCGTCGGTGACCGATCCGCTGGCCGTGGCAACGCCGCTGTTGACGCTGATGGTCAGCGGCACACCCGCCACGGTGTTGCGATTGGCGTCGATCGCGAGCGCCGTCGCAACGATGGTCTCGGTGCCGTTGTTCGCGACGCTGCTGGCGCTCAGCGTCAAGACCAGGTCGGCCGCGCTCGGGGTCGATGGGCCAGAAACGAAGGGCGGCGTGCCCGGATCACCACCGCCCCCGCCACAGGCTGCAAGAACGCTGAATGCAAAAATCGAGACAAGGCGCTTGAAGATGGTCATGGTCGGCGTTTCTGCGTCGGACTGCGGCGCGGTGCTCAGCGTGCCGCTGAGCGGTCGGTCACGATCTTGGGGGTGATGAAGACGAGCAGCTCGGTCTTGTTGGAGCTGCGCACGGTGTTGCGGAATAGAACGCCGATAAACGGCAGGTCGCCCAGTAGCGGCACCTTGCTGACGTTGTCGCTTTCGGTCTGCGTGAAGATTCCGCCGATGACGACGGTGCCGCCATTTTCGACGAGCACCTGCGTCTTCAGGTGCTTGGTGTCGATCGCGAAGCCGGCCACCGTGCTGCGGCCTACGCTGTCCTTGGCGACATCGACGTCGAGGATCACGTTGCCCTCGGGGGTGATCTGCGGCGTGACCTCGAGCTTCAGGTTGGCCTTGCGGAACTGGATCGCCGTGGCGCCGCTCGACGTCGCCGCCTGGTACGGCAGCTCTTCACCCTGTTCGATCAGCGCCTTGACCTGGTCGGCCGTGATGATGCGCGGGCTGGACACGATCTTGCCCTTACCTTCTGCCTCCAGCGCCGACAGCTCCAGGTTCAGAAAGCGGTTGGCGGTCGCGCTGAACAGCGACAGCGCAAAGTTCGCCGCGGAAGCGCCACCGAACGACGACGACGAAACGTTCGCCGGCAGGTTGACAAACTGCGAGTCCGGCAGGTAGCTGGTGGACGTGATCGGCGTCTGACCCGTCTGTACACCCACGTTCGAGTAATTTCCGCCGATCGTCACGTAGTTGCTGCCGCCGACGTTGTAGCCCGGAACGCCGTTGCGCAGCCCACGCAAATCGGTGCTGCCGAGCTTGACGCCGAGCGAGCGCCCGAAGGTGTCGTCAGCCTCGACGATGCGCGCTTCGATCAACACCTGGCGCACCGGGATGTCGATCTTCGCGATCAGCTGCGATATCTCTTCGAGCTTGCTCGGAATGTCGGAGACGAAGAGCTGGTTGGTGCGCGACTCGAAGAGCACGCTGCCGCGCGGCGACAGGATGCGTGTCGCCTGGCTGGCGCTGCCACCGCTGCCGCCCGAAGCGCCCTGGTTCAGCGTCTGCCCGGTCAGGCCTCTGGCCACGTCCTCGGCCTTCGTGTAGTTGAGCTGGAACGACTGGGTGCGCAGCGGCTCCAGTTCGGCCACCTTCTTCTTCGCCTCGAGGTCGACCTGCTCCTTCGCCGCCAGTTCGTCCTTCGGCGCGATCCACAGCACGTTGCCGGACTTGCGGACGCCCAGGCCCTTGCTCTGCATGATGATGTCGAGCGCCTGGTCCCACGGCACGTCTTTCAGGCGTAAGGTGACGGTGCCGGTGACGGTGTCGCTGGTGACGACGTTGAAGTTGGTGAAGTCGGCGATCACCTGCAGCAGCGCGCGAACCTCGATGTTCTGGAAGTTCAGCGACAGCTTCTCGCCTTGGTAGCCCTGGCCCTGGGTCAGCTTGTTGGGGTCGATCTTCAGCGGCCGCACTTCGAGCACGAACTGGTTGTCGGTCTGGTAGGCGCTGTGCTCCCATGAGCCGGTCGGCTCGACCACCATGCGCACGCGGTCGCCGCTCTGGAAGGTCGACACGGTCTTCACCGGCGTGCCGAAGTCGATGACGTCCAGACGCCGGCGCAACGAGTCGGGCAAGGTCGAGCGCAGGAACTCGACGACCAGGTTCTGGCCCTGCTGGCGGATGTCGACACCGACTTGCGCACTCGGCAGGCCGACGATGATGCGGCCGGCGCCGTCGGTGCCGCGGCGGAAATCGATGTCGCGCAGACCCAGAGAATCGGCGTTCTGCGACGGCGCGAAGTGGACCGGCTGGTCGGCCGACGCCACCGCCGGCGGCGCCGCTTCGAGCACCAGCAGCAGCGTATTGCCCTGCAGCTGCGCGCGCCAGCCCGACGGCTGCTTGAGGTTCAGCACCAGACGGGTCCGCTCGCCCGCCTGGGCGACGCTGACCGAGCGCAGGTTGCCCTGGTTGATCTCGACGCTGTTGCGGCCGAGCGCATTGCCGATGCCGGGCAGGTCGATCGCGATGCGCGGCGGCGCCTGCACCGCAAAGCCGCCCGGCACTGCCGTCAGCGGCTCGCTGAGTTCGATGCGAACGACCTCGGCGCCCGCCTGCTGGGTGCTGGTGATCGACTGGATCTTCGGCTCGGCCCAGGCGGCCGTCGGCGCCAGCAGCGCGACGCCCCAGGTCGCGAAGGCGGCAAGGGCGGCACGCCACTTGAACATGATGCAAGTCTCCTCGGTGATCCTCGTCGCCTTCATGGCGCCCCAACGGCCGCACACGCTCATCGCGCGGCCTTGTCCTGCAACTGCAGCGTGGCCGGGCGTTCGATCCACTCGCCGGCGGCGTCCTGGACGATCTCGCGCAACGCGATCTCGGTCTCCGCGATCTGCGTGATGCGGCCGTAGTTCTGGCCGAGGTAGTCGCCCACCTTGACCTGGTACAGCAGGTTGTCGACCCGCAGCAACGCGAACGGCTGGCCTTGCTTGTTGACGCTGCCGACCATCGACATGCTGTCCAGCGGGTACGCCTCCAGCGGTTCCTTGCGCCGGTTGAGCTGGGCCGACAGCAGCGAGTTGGGCTGCCGCGCTTCCTGCTTCAACGCGACGGTCAGCTTCTGGTTGCTGAACGGCTCGACCCGCTGCGCCTGCGCATACGGCTCGGGGTCGAACTTCTTCGGCGGCTGCAGTGGCGGCACGTTCGGCTTGACCTCGCGCCGCTGCTGGTCCATCCACTGCTGCAACTCTTCTTGTTCGGCGCTGCACGCCGCCAGCACGCAGGCCGCGGCGATCAACGCACCGAGTCTCCGCGCGTTCATTTCTTCGCTCCCGCCGCTGCCGCCTTCGCCGCCGCCACCCGCTTCTGCTCGGCGACTTCGGCGGCGTCGAGGTAGCGGTAGGTGCGCGCGGTGGCTTCCATCGACAGGTTGCCGCTGGCTTCTTTGGCGACCTGCGCGATCGACAGGTTCTGCAAGGTCACGATGCGCGACAGGTTGGCCACGTCGGCGGCGAACGAACCGATGTCGTGGTAGCGGCCGGAAACGCGGATCGCGATCGGCAGCTCGGCGTAGTAGTCCTTGACCTCGATCTGCCCGGGCCTGAACAGCTCGAACTGCAGCCCGCGGCCGAGGCCGGCCTGGTTGATGTCCGACAGCAGCGCATCCATCTCGGCCTTGCCGGGGAGTTGCTTCTCGAGCTGCGTGACGTACTCCTGGACCTGCAGCTTCTGCTTGCGCAGCTCGCTCAGGTTGACCGCCTGGCCGAGCTTGCCGCGGTAGTCGGCCTTCAACGTCGGCTCGCGGTCGCGTTCGCGTTGCAGCTCTTCGTCGGCACTGGACAGCAAGCCGAACCAGCCGGCGACGACGACGGCGGCCGCAGCGGCGGCCCACGCCGCAGCCTTCGGCAGGATCGGCCATTGTCCCGGCTCGTTCGCGTTGAGCCCGCGAAACTGCGAGACCGCCTGCTCGAAGTAGCTGCTGACGTCGAAATTGAGGGTCGATGCCTTGGCCATGGGAGACTCAGGAAGACTTGGCCGCGGCGGGCCGAACGCCCGGCGCGGAAGCCGCCGCCGCCGGCGCCTGCGGGCGCTTCAGCGAGACGCGCATCGCGAACTCGAACAGTCGGCGCTGGTCGCGCGCGGCAGTGGCGACGGTGCTGGCCTTGATCTCGATCAGCTCGGGTTTTTCGAGCCACGGCGAGTTGTACAGCGTGTTGCGCAGGAACTCGGAGACCCGTTCGTTGGTCTGCGCGACGCCGGTCACGGCGACGACCTGCCCAGTCTGCTTGATAGTCGACAGGTAGACGCCTTCGGGCGTCTGCTTGACGAGTTCATTGAGCAGGTAGACCGGCGTGTTGCGGTCGGTCTGCAGGTCTTCGACGGCCTTCTGGCGCGCCTTCAGGGCTTCGATCTCGGTGCGCAGCATCGCGATGTCCTTGATCTGCGTCTCCAGCCGCTTGATCTCGGCCTGCAGGAAGTCGTTGCGCGAGACCTGCGCCGAGGTCATCTGCTGCAGCACCGAATACCAGGCGCCGACGATCAGCAGCCCCGCCACCGCGCTGGCGCCCAGGCCGGCGAAAAACGCCCGCTTGCGCTGGAGCCGCCGCTCCTCGCGGTGCGGCAGCAGGTTGATCAGGATGACTATGTGAACCTCCGCATCGCCAGCCCGCAGGCGGTGAGGTACGACGGCGCTTCGCGGCGAACCCGGCTCTCGCGCACCGCCGAGCCGAGCTGCATGTTGTCGAACGGGTTGACGACCTGCGATGCGAAGCCGGTCAGGTCGGTGACCCGGTCTTTCAGGCCCGGCAGGGTGGCGGTGCCGCCGGCCAGCATCACGTAGTGCACCTTGTGGTGCGGCGTGCTGGTGAAGAAGTACTGCAGCGCACGCCCGATTTCCTGCGACAGGCTGTCGACGAAGGGGGCCAGGATCGCGGTCTCGTAGTCTTCGGGCAGGTCGCCGGAGAGCTTCTTCTGCTCGGCCTCTTCGAACGAAAAACCGTACTGGCGCGAGATGAGCTGGGTCAGCTGCGAGCCGCCGAAGGCCTGGTCGCGGTCGTACAGCATCTCGTCGTCGCGCAGCACTTTCAGGCTGG
>Ga0307513_10013437_pt1 | contig 10047 bp, 10 predicted proteins | sample 15_EM_MG_FD_202174 | JGI IMG/M metagenome (GOLD analysis project Ga0307513, IMG submission 202174) | Populus trichocarpa ectomycorrhiza microbial communities from riparian zone in the Pacific Northwest, United States - 15_EM | ecosystem: Host-associated > Plants > Roots > Unclassified | place...
TGCGGATAAATCGTTCAATATGTCTCCCCTGATGAGGAATAAATTCCCGAATCAAAGAAAAGGCGGAAATCGTTACCTCGTGCGTTTAATTTCTCCCTTCTTAACCTTGGGTCTCTTTTCGCCTATCAGTATGCCGGTAGAACTCAAATTCTTGTTCGCCATGTATTGAAGGCTGAAGAGTGATCAGCGATGAAGGATTTTCAAATAAAATGATATTTAATAACAGGGAGAATCACGAACCATAGGGGCTTGTGCGATGGCCAATCAGCCTTCTGGCTATTTAAGATGAGTCTGACGACAAAAGAAATATGCCTTTGTACCTCACCATTCTTTGGAGCAATAGGGAGCGGCACGACACCTTAAACAACGGCGAAGAGATGTGTCTGGACTGTCAGTTTTCCCACACGTTACACAACGAGTCTTGTCAGGAAGTGGTGGCAAACTCGACGGATCCATCGAAATGCTTCTGAAAGATTCAACCTTGTTGAACCTTGAAGCTTGAAGGTCAGGAGAAGGAACAAAGAACGAGAAGGAACGCAGGCAGAGCCGAAGCTGAGATATATTCCCACGGTCAGCAAGTTTGATTCTAATCCGGATTAAATCCGGATTTACTGCAAATTCGAACACAACCAACATTTAAACACTGCACTTTGCACCTGGAATTGGGTGTTTCAATTATTTTACAGCTATCTGCAAAATGGTAGAGGATTTTCAAATTTTTGTATGTGCGCCCTCGTTTGTTACAAATACACTGTTCAGGAAATTCCGCAGCTGGTACGATATCCAGTTGGCACCGAGGTGGGGCGGTGGGACCCGCTGTTTACGTTCATGGCAAGGGTCATTGGTCAAGCGACTGAGAACGGTTCAATGGTCGTGATCAACAAAGGCTTGCGTCATTGACTCCCGCGCCTTACCAAAAACAGTTTGTTTTGTAACAAATGCGGGCGCACAAATGAAAATCTGAAAACACTCTACCATTTTGCAGATAGCCGTAAGTTCCAGTATTTCTATGCAGCTCGGATCTCAACCGACTGAATGTTCCGCTTCTAAGAACATCTATATAGGATTCGACTTAACCTGCGGCCTCAATCTCTACATCCCGCTTGAACGGTCCAGATTTTGGGCAGTCGCTGTATTTTGTCGAGGAATGGATTAATCCATGCCACCCGGAAACATGAGGGTTGTGAAGAGCAAGGAATGGTGGTCCAGAGGTAATTGGGGTTGACTTGGGATTTCTATCATTCAATGAGGTGTGTAGTACAATCGCAGTCTGTATTCCATGCGTCTTGATTGAGAAGGTTTTCTTTTGCAGGCTTCTGCCTGCAAGTCTGTCCGTTCACTTTTGTGCGGTCTAAAACCCCAGGAACTTCGCGGCCCCTCCTTGATGAGTATGCCATTGTAATATTTCATTGACGTCGCTCCCTTGTTGATATCTACCTCCTCAGGGCCTCGAACCTTCGAAAGTCAAAGTAACAAATCACGGATTGATGGAAGAGCCAAATGTGTCGCGATAGTGAGGCTTCGGAATCACTTGGATGACGTTGGATGGGAGGAGTAGGGTAAGCCTTTTCTATCTTGGTATCATGATATCTTACTATGATTATGACGAAAGCAGATGAAGATCACCAAATACCCCCTCGGTCGTCCATGCCTGCTATGAACATCTTTTTTATGGCACCTTCTGTTTTACCACTGACAGGTTCGCCAATCTCTCGCCCAATGCGTTTCCGTCTCAAGGATCTTATCCCGAAATTCCATCATAGCACCCCGCGGTACTCGTCCCTGTCGGCAGAACTACATTCGTCGATCTCTAGTTCTCTTAAGGAGTGCTCCCTAGAAGGAATTCCGCCTCATCGAAGTAAAATCTATGTGGATGTCAATATATGATGCACTACCTCCTATTATACCTGCCCCCAACGTAGACGACTCGATGACATCGTGAGGTTGGGTGCCGGTGAGGAGGATTACAGTTGCGCAGATCTAGCGGCAGAGGCGAATATGCAACCTAAGACTGGTTTGACGATTTTGTCTGTCGACATTCGATAAGCCATGGCCGCTTCATTATTCATTGACCCGCCTGGTTCGAGACCTTTTTCGACCTTAAGATGTGCACGAACTATTCCGTACTCGAAGTAGTTTCAACTTGATCTCAGTAGTGGATAGAGATAAAAGACAGTAAGTAGAGCTTCTCCGGGGTAATGGAGTGAAACAAGCCGCATAATCCATACGAATTCAGAACCAGAATCTCCCACTGGCCCTTCGAACACAGGACAACGGATCTGGACGCTGCATGCAGCAGCTGTAATATCAAGTCAAAAAATGGAGATTTTCATCAGAAAATTTTTAATCGGTCGTAAGGTTGCCTTGCGACCAATAAACCTTGAAAGGTTGTCTACATCTCCAATCCATCGTCCAATTCCAGCATCCTAAAAATACGAAACCGGGGATCATCCCTGACATGAATCCGACCACAGTGCCACGCCATCCACTTTCTCGTCCATAGCGTTCATATAAAAATGTGACTGACACCCCATCACACAAACAGGGCAAACTCATTCCACCAGTCAGGTAGAAATATCCATCAGACGGCCGCATACATCCTGCAATGCCTTGAAAAAGTACAGAACCGAAACCCGAAAAGTGGCGCCGTCCATAAATTCCTCTAAGCCACGTGTGCGCGCTATATGATTACACCGCCGTGTTGAGTCATACATGGGCTCGTTCGCAGTAAAGAGCAAGCGTCTGGCTCCAGGACCACTCGCCCAGATCAAAGGCTCGAGTGTGTGTGCACGGGACCTCATGAACCAAATGAACGCAAGAAAGTTGACGTACCTCGGAGGCGAGAAGAGTTCTTAATGGCCTATGTTCAACACTCGATGTTCGAAAGTCGGCGTAACAGCGTGAATGGCCGGGAAGAGCGCAAAAATTCGTCGATTTGAAAAATCTCGCCGTTCGTGGAAGCCAGGACACCGACAAAAGTCGACAAGGCCTGGAAAGGAAGGGTGATAAGATGTGGTGGTCACGGTCATACATATAGAGATTGAACACGAACGTACTATGATGTCCGCTACCTTTCATAAAGGTGGTTCTCCGTATCCTTGCCCAGACGTCACCTAACCAAAACTGGAATCGACGACCAGCAATCTTGGATTTCACGTTCCGCCTACGGCCTCAGTCGATAAGGGTTTGAAAGAAGGACGAAGCAACGGAGGCAGCGAAACAGAGAGAAGGGGCATGAGGTAGCAAATCTGTGGATGCAAGTTGGGCAGAATGACGGTATCAATAATGAAGCCTGGTACCCCATAGTCCTTGAGAAGGGGCTTAAACGATCCGAGGAATAAACACGAGGGATATTGAGATGGGCGTCAGCGACCAACGAGGTGGGTGGAGAGATGTGTTGGACAAGAGCTGGGGTCATAGATTGCCGAGAAAAACATGATTGATTGTTCGGAATGACCCGAGGGAGCGAGGTGAAAGGTGAGGCCTCCTCGATTTGGTGACATTGGAGTGGGCGGACAGAGGCGATGGATAGGGACTCGGAGGGGTTCCAGCGAGAAGGAAAATACTAATCCATACAACTCCTGATGGACGACGGCGAGAATAAGTCACAGATTGGGATCTGGACACGATAATGATAGAAGGGATGGGTGGCGGTGGCCATACGTAGAGACGTATCGGTCCTAGGGAAAAGATGGAACCACATTTAAACGGGGAAGAGAGATAAATAGGGCGGCCGTTGAGTTGAGTTGTCTCTGGTCACAAAGTTGACGACCATGAATAAATTCGGTGGGACATCTGGAGAATGATTATGTCTTGCTCATATACGCATTCGCAGCCCTTGAGGCCTTTATTGCTCGAAATCCAAACTCCCATCACCTTTCGAATCCAAATCCAATGCGATACTCACTCCTTCCTCCTCTCCATCCGCTTCGCCTCCCGAAAGAACCCACCCGAAGTTCCCGAAGGCTGACTCCAAAATTCAGAGAAAGCGCGGTGGAAGTGCCGCCACGCTTGCTTTCTCGCCGTTCACGCTTGTGCCGGCTACTGGGAAAACAGGATTGCCACCACCCACGCGTAAACCACCATGATGTTGCCGCAAAGAATGAGATGATCGAGGAGACGCCAACCGATAATCGAGGACGCGAAGGAAGAGACGGCGAACTTGTTCCTCCACTCAGTTGTCTATTTCTGTCCTTCTCCTCCAGCGCCACCACTAGCATCTCTCACCCCAGAAGGTTGACCGTCACGTGTACGGGGCCTCCTCGAACCCGCGCTTGCAGGGCCCGTCCTCGGCGAACCACCACCAACCCCACGAGAGAGTTTAGATCATCCCCTTCGGCCTGCATGAACGCATAGTTATGGGTGCTGAGGCGATCTGCTTCTTCTCGAAAACCCATCGCTACCACTAACTCCTTCTCATCTTCGCTTTCGACCGTCTCAAGAAGACAACCCACGGCCGCACGAAGAAGTCACAGTCCCACCACGCCGGCGGCGGTCTCCATTGTCTCGGTGGATGCAGTCCCTGAGGTGGCGAGTTCCACGCAGCAAGATCAGGGCTGTGAGTCAGAGGTGGTGACTTGGTGTTAGGTCCTGCAAGAGAGGGCGGTCTTTGTGTTAGTAATTATGTAGAAGGACGAGATAGCTGGATTACACTGTAGGAAATAAAGTCAACGTAAAAGTGAAGACCGAAACTAAACCGAAACCGAAAATGGTGGAGTTGATAATGACAACGGTGCAAGACTGATCCTCATACCGCAACAGTTTCAGTCATGATGCACTGTCAGCGATACTAATAACCCATCATGGAGACGAGATGGTTGGAAGCAGATAGTCGGACGTTTCGTTATGAAATGCGGTATGACAAGAGAGAATGAACGGAGAGAGCGAAGAAAAAGAGAAATAAGGGACAAAATGGATGGAAAGTCAAGAAATGCAGGAAACGAGACGAACAGAACCAAAGAGAAGGAGACCGAAAAGGGACAACGACAAAACAACACTAGACTCTCATCCTCATCGCGCTCAACCGGTACCAATGGACTCATTGAAGAGGTTTGAAGAGTCGTACCATATAGCCGAAAGTTTCGTCGCTCAAAGCGGTGGAACAAACTGTAGAAGGACGAAATGCGGACTCGGAGGGTAATGAAAGGGAAGGTTTGCTCAAAACCAACAACGGTGACATGGCTGGCCCATGAGGACCAAGAAACGAATCATATACTCGAATATTTCGTTATAAAAAAAGTCGTATAACAAAGAATGGAGATGAAATGGTGAAATGGCAAGAAAGGATGGCATGCAACCAACCTGAACGGAAAAAAGAAAGGTCAAGGGGAAATAATACGACATTCCATCGTCTTCAATGACTCGACCTCTAACTTCAACGGGACGAATAGGGATGAACTGGGAATGAGAACAAACGGTACGCTTTAGTCTGACATTTCGGCTGAACCAAAATGAAGAAAAAGAAAGAACAGAAAAGGGTGACAAACAGAACGACGAACAAGAAGCTCGACTCACATTCTGATCCTTGAATAAACTGAAACCCTAATATCTCTCCCCACTTCGGCTCGGCCTTCGGTTTCGGTTTCGGCCTCTGCATTGTCATGCCTTTACTTTCTATGTGCACTTGCCCATCTCCGCGATGCGACAGCGACGACCCACCCGCAGCGCTCGTCCCCAAGGCGTAGGCATAGGGCTCGGGATGTGTGTCACGGCGGTTAACCTGTCAGGACAACAATACGCTGCCAGAAGTTGCATTGTTCATGAAGGAAGTTGGTGGGGGAGGTATGAACTGCAGGAACGGTAGGTGTGGCCAGATTCAAACTGGTGGCGGGTGGAGGTAATGATAAGGAGGTGAGCGAGGAAGTGGCAGAGGGTTCTGTGTCTGCTGCGAGGGTTCGAAAGTCCGAGGTAGTAGCTGCAACCCACTCGGTGGACTGGAAGCAGAGTTCAAGAGGGGAGCGATCGAGGAGAACAATTCGACGCGGTCGACAGCGGTTTTGGGAACCTCGGCAGAAATACATGGGGTTGCAGCCAGCAGCGACGTTCTTCACACCCTCAGTGTAGGTAGTACGAGCAAAAACGGTGGCTGTTGTCGCGTCACCACAGCTTTGTTTGTCCTTTGGGCAACATCATGAACACAGCTTTAAAAAACGTCCACAAAAAGATGACAACACATACCGACCACTCTCGTTGTTTATTCTCGAACCCGCCATTATCGTAGTTCACGTGAGTGAATACTTGTTGAGTCAATCCTCGTTTGGATCATAACCATTCACACCAGTGGTCTGAACTCTGGCAGATGCATTTGGAAATGGAGTGACGTTGGCGGTAAGGATCACGATTGGGAGTGCAGGTGGTACTTCGTGTCGTGTTGAAGCCTCAGTGGAAAGGTATATGTGTCAAGTGGAAGGGATGGAAACAGTCGTGACAACAGGGCGTTGGCATGTCAAGAGTGGCTGCCTCACTTGGCATGGATGAGACGAATTCCATATTGGCAACAATATCCGGACCTTGTCCGGAACCATTCCGGACCTCTCTCCCCGATTTCGCTCCCTCCAAAATATATATATCTGCGCATGAGATTCTTCAGAGGTCGTTGCTGTGGTAGTTGAAGTAAAATCAAGAAGTTGACGTTTCAATGCACACGTTCGATACACCAGGAATCTGGGATCGCCCAGAGCGCCTACGTAGCCCAGGGGTTCAGCTCAGTCACTTTCACGACTGGGACCGACGGCGCAATGGGGACGGTTGAGAAAAGGAGGTGATGATTACAAAATGACATGGCAATTTGGGTCACATGACCACCTCACAAGTCGATTAGGAATTTAAAATATTCAATTTATCGTTTATTTTAGATATCTTTACAAGAACTTAGTATTTTTAGGTGCGTTCAAAAGCTCTTGAGGAGGGCTTTCAAATGGAGCACATACTGTATGATTATGTAAGAATTAGGCGCCCACAAAACGCAGCGCGCGCAAAGCCGAACACGTGAATTAAGGTTTGGAAGAATTACACATAACTACGCAAGAAGAGTGCCATAAATGTCTGTATGTAGGAAGAAATGGATTCAAATGAATCCGACAGATCCTAAAAGAAATGTGTATCTGACGACACAGAAAGGAAATAAATGTAGAACACGGAAAAACACTATACCGTGCATGACTACGAAGAGAGAGGCGAAAGGGAGAATAGAGAACATAGTATCCTAGAGACGAAATAATGCCCGTGAATTTACATACTATATACTTACGGCGGCTAACGCGATTCCGCGAATGAGCTGTGTAGCTTGTAGGTGTCAGCGCTACGTATCGTGTTTGCCGGTGATATCCAATTTAAAATCGCTGTTGCGATACGTGGTTCAAGGTCCTGAGTGATGATCAAGGTGAGATCTTGGTTGTGTGAGGCAAATGACGTGGGCAAGCGGTCGTGCTTGCGCGGTGTAATTCTTCGGGACGTGCATACTATCGGGCATGTTCTCGAGCCGCTTGGACAATCCAGTCCAGCTGCGAGGAAGGAAGGTATATCCTCGGTACTCTGTTCCTGAAATTTGTCGTCTTCACGAGAGCGGCTGCTACGGTGGCCACCAAAACTGAGAGTCTTATTTCCACCACTCCTTGGGAGACGGACAGGGACCTCGACACGAGATGAGGTTACTGCGCATCTTTGACAGACACGTATGTCTGCCAGTAGCAATAGACGCATCCTTCACAGCGAGGTCATACATCCACCAATAATGGATGCGAGCGAGGAGCAGACTTTACTCTGGCAATGCTTCTAGCCGCGTCGGCATATGCGCTACTATTTGCACTTGCCTGGTCCATAATCCCACCATCTACTCCGTTTACAAAGTGACATTCCATGGTATGTACGTCAGAGCGAAACTTAGTCTGCATGAACGTCGATAATCTGAGCCCCTGGTCCTATTTTCCTATATGGTGTGCAATATAATTGACAATGGAGATATTCATGTTCTGCACTGATCCAGGTTCGTTGAGAGGAGCTGAACCAAAGACATACGTCATGACCCTGTTCCGCCGAACTCGGGTACTATTTTGTGGGTCTTCGTACGAATAGAATCCGGAGTAGGCAATCCCTTGCTTGAGTCGGTCGACAGTGGCCCAGGAAGGAATGTAGTTCCCGAGAAGAGAACGGCGTCTTGATATGTATTATGCATTAAGGACCATCGGATATACTTCAAGTTCAACTGCTTCATGCTTCGCAAATGAGCAACTTCCCCTTCCATGTATCGTTCCACTGGTTTGGTTTGTATATCCATTTGGAATCGTCCCTGGGTACGAAGTCAAAGAGCTCATCAAGGGGAGCATTGGCGTTGTTCAGAGCCTCCGCCCTGTCTGAGATCCGTACCCTATGTAAGATCTGACTCGAAAGTAAAATTATTTGTTACGAGTCGGCCTTGAACAACGACACCGCGAACGACGGTATTATTTCCAATGGCGCTGTTACTGATATGATATCTAGTGGCGTTGTCAACTTAGGATAGTTTCCGAGTACCGCACCCTAGTCTATTTATGGCCACTGCACTGATGAGACACCAGGAATTACACAACTAGCTTCACTCTAGATCTAGATTAGCTCCAGAGCGAAGTTGGTTGTATAATTCCTGGTGTCTCATCAGTGTAGTGGCCATAAATAGACTAGGGTGCAAACCGTGGTACTCGGAAACTATCCTGACAACGACTCGGACACTAGATACCATATCTTGCACATTTTTGAGCTGAGAATTCAGATAAAATTCATTAAAATTCAAGGGTTGTCCACTAATTTCAGTCCAAGGTTCGGTTCAGGTTTGAACCTCTCTATGACTGGCTGAACCTTGAACTGGACCTTAGGTCCGGTTCAACAAAAACTCTGAACCTTGAACCGAACGGTCCAAGAGGTTCAGAACCAAACTTCGGCATCACTAACGATTCGGGCGGTTGGATGCCAGCGCTTGTTTTGGTTTCCTTCTCTACACATACACGGGTCCGATTATAAGCATGACGTTAACTCGTTCGCTCTAGGCGCACGCCCGCATGGAGCTTGTGTCCCTGTTTTTCTCCGTACATACATAAAGCCCCGAATCTTCCGCGACGTAGGATATTTTGGTTTTAAACAACCATGAGCCTACTGCTGGAGATCGCCTGGCAGCCACAGAGTATCGCCGCCATCGTGCTGTGTCTGTCGCTTCTTTCTGTTATCCATAGATATCTGACGCGTTCGCCGTTCAAACTACCACTTCCACCGGGTCCACCCGGAAATATCATCTTCGGCAACTCTCTGCCCCCCGCATTGTGTGTATCCCGCGTTCTTCATAATTGTGAACTCCGTTCAACTCATTCATAAAGTACTTACCGGAAGTTCGAAGAATGGACACAACAATACGGTCCGGTATTCTCACTTCGTCAAGGGTTAACCACTATCATCGTCGTCGGACGTGTCCAGGCCACATTTGACATCATGGAGAAGGAAGGCGCAGCAACTTCTGATAGACCACATAGTATATCTGCAGGGGATACGCTGTCGGGTGGAATGCGCGTTATGGTGACGCCTGCAGGAGAACGGTTCAAGAAGATGCGCCGGTACGTTTTTCATTCTCCCTCTCCGAACCACCATTTCTAATCATATCTCATCCGAAGCGCTCTCCACTCCCATCTACAGCCTAAAATCATTGCAAACTATTCCCCGACCATAATGCGCAACGCCAAACAACATGTCTTCGATATCATCGAACACCCCGAAAAACACCAAGACCACGCAAAGAGGTTCTTTAACCCCCCTCTCCTTCCCTCTGGTACCCCACCTGATTATCATCTCCATTCTATTCTATAGATACTCAGCCTCTGTTGTAATGTCCATCGGATACGGGAAAGAATCAAAGTCGTATCAAGACCCCGATATCCAAGCCGTGAATCGTTGTCTCACTCGATTGGGCAATACACTCCGGCCTGGAGTCTGGAAAGTCGACGCGTACCCTTTCCTTCGGTGAGAACTCGGAGCATCGTTCACACGGCCTGCCTGCCTGCGCGTGTTTGTCATGAATCTAAATTT
>Ga0307513_10013438_pt1 | contig 10047 bp, 16 predicted proteins | sample 15_EM_MG_FD_202174 | JGI IMG/M metagenome (GOLD analysis project Ga0307513, IMG submission 202174) | Populus trichocarpa ectomycorrhiza microbial communities from riparian zone in the Pacific Northwest, United States - 15_EM | ecosystem: Host-associated > Plants > Roots > Unclassified | place...
GCGCCTGGCGTTCTCTGGCGTGGACCTTAGTTGACGCGCAGGGTCACGTTATCGCGGTGCGGCAAGTCCCGCCGCACAACGATCGCCGCAGTCCACGCCGCAGTTTCCAATTCCCAAACTTACTGCTTTCATGGAGAGCAATCTGTCCATCAAGTTTCGAAGCAAGTCATCGAGCGGTTCTCACGGAAAAAAATGCCAAACATTGACTTAATTTGGGTATTTGGGTGACGGGCCAGGTATGATGTGATGGAAGTCACGCGACTACCTCAGGGATTATTCGGCCATTCGATTGCTAGGGGTGAGAAATGCCGTGAAACAAGCTGTGAAGAGGCTTTCTGGTGCCTTACTTGTAATTTCTGATTAGTTTCCAACCGAACTTCAATACAAGTGCAAACTTTTGAAGATTTTCGGTCCATTTCAGCCCGTTTTTGACCCCAAATGTTGCAGTTTTTAGGTCCAAAAATTTGGCTGCCCCAATTTCTCGTGGGAAAAACTTCGGAAGTGTGTTTTTCGACGTATTTAGCAAATTGGAACAAGAATCTGAAAAAATCCTGGCTCTAGATACCTCCCTTGCCGAGATATCAAATTAGTGGGCTTTGCTTGTCCGCGACTGTACGCGATCCCTCTGCTTCAACGCTTTATCCTATACCTTTTCCCGACAAGTCGACCTGGTGTAGTTGACATCGAGATAATCCAGAAATTCTGCAACATTTTGCCGGACATTCCAAATTCCAAACTTACTGAAGGACGGCGTCTTTTCCAAATCCCAGATTCTTTGAGAAAGCGAGGGATTGCAGTTGTTTACCGTTGGCAATCAGGATGGACGGGTAGATGCCCACAATGTAGAGGGCTCGTCGCTGACACGACGATGGCGAGGACCCTACCAAATGCCACATCTCCAAGTCCATGTACCGAACCAATACCAGCACCCGAGATAGGGGAAAAAATACACTCGTCGATCAAGGAATCCCCATTTGCTGCAATTCGTTCGCACGGCATTTACGGTGAGCAAACGGTGAGTCACGAACACCCTCGATTCAAAGAAGGATTCTTACCGCCAATGGTAAGCGAATTTGGTTCCTGGTTCTCGTCTCGGTACGTCCTCATTGTCGTCGTTCTAAGCGTCTGACTCGCCAACAATGAAGAGGGTGGGCAAAACCATTTACTACTCTTTATTTTCCGTCGCCGCGCCACTCCTCGTCGATGTGTGCTGGGATGGACTAGAGGATTGGGAGCGCTGTCGATGGTCATATCCGAAGTCGAGGGAAAGCATGGAAGAGGAAAGCGTTAGACGAGAGGCAAGCACCATGGCCACGAGCGGGATGAGGATGGCTACGAAAGATACGGTGAGTCCGTAAGCCATCACCAAAGCATACATGATGGCGGGAACTCACTTATTCTTTTCGTCGTAGGACACCGCGACGAGTGAATTAACTAACGATGATGCCAGGGCCCACTATTGATATCCAAACCACTGTCTCTTCTTTTCCACCACTCCGTCTACCGCTCAACATGAACCCGAAGACTAGTCAATGATTTCTTTTTCATAGACTCTTCCTGGCAGATTTGGACTATGATCGTGGCAGGCATTAAGCGTTGGGGTTGGGAATGTTCAGCAAAGGAAGAGCAGCACGGGGTCGATATCTGCCAAGATACCAAAGTTACGTTTCCTCAATCTCTGATATTTTTTCCCGTTGTCCCTCCTTTCCCCCCTTTTCCTTTTGTTGGTCCTCTGCCTCAAATATGATTGTTTTGTTTTGTATTTTCGTTTATCAAACATGCTCCGGACTCTACTCGCGCTCGGCACGGACTATGCACTGTCACCCCGTCCTCGTACTTCTTTCCATTTTTGGCGGTAATCTATCAATGTTGTGATCACCCCCCCAGTTTTCTCTCCTTCCTTCTCTCGAATCTCTGCACCTCAAACGGTCATTGTGCTAACTTGATCCTTTAGCGTGCCTATAGGGTTCGATTTGAATTTAAAATCTAGGTGTTTACATTGTGCGAGCTACTGCTGCTATCACAAGTTACAACGCCAATCGCTCCTGAAAAATCTTACCTCCGTCTACTCCAACACCTACGTCCTCGCGCCATACCACCTTGAACTCATCATCGCACGTTAAAGTTGAGGATAATTTCTTCATCTCCTGGCAGCGATGATCAGCTGGTTCTTGGTTCTGGGGGCCGCATCTGTCATCGATCTCATCGAAGATCCGGTGTAGAGGGACGAAGACGCGCGGAACGCGGGAGGGAGGATCCCAAGTTGCCATAATGCCATTCGCCACTCCCACCAGCTCGACCGGTTCGACCTCATTAGAATTGCACCAAACTCGTGTACTGCTCCCTAGCCCTCTCCAAAAAAATAAAATACTTGGCCCTTCCGAAACTTGCTTACCCCATGGAACGATACCTTCGCACCATGTCGGAGAACGTCCAGCCCGCCCACAGGCGGAGACCTATGCGGATTATGGGGTTTGTTAATGCCAGTGGGGTTAGTGGACCCGCGATACGGCAGGGAACGAGGGAATGAGGGTAACAAAATGCAGTTCGTCTTTTATCAGAAGAATGCGAGGTGTCGACGAAATTTTTGTGGAGCACGAGCTGGAGCCTGGGGAAGGTCTAGGGAAGGAATTATATGCTCAATATGGGGTTTGGGGGGTATACGTTCCTCCCTCCGTCTGACGCAGATGTTGCGAGTCTCATTTTTCCATTATCGTTTCATAGGCACTACGAATCGAAGTGGGCACGGAGAGGTATGTGGATTGACATCTCATTGGACGATGGAGCACCACGTTGAGAGTGAGTTGTTTGTGCGACGTGCGTCGACATGACGTTCTCTAATGAACCTATCCCCAAGGCTGTACACTACCGTATCTCCGACGTCCATAAAGCGGATACAACCATCGCCATACACGCTCACATGGCTTCGTGGTACCCACTCTACTTGAATGCCCTATCCGCTATGACTATAGCATATATAATGACGGGTAACTAAATGTCCTCCGCTTGGAATTGGCAAGGGGCCCTTTCATCTTCCACCGGTGGGTAGATTCAGATTCTGCAGAGTGCGTGTTGTCTGGCATGGTGTAGGATCCATCTGGCGCCTCTCAGGTGTTTGAACGCCAGTACGCTCCTTAGGCCGTTCAGTTGTATTTTTTTGCCGCCTTATATAATCGTCCCCTACTACACGCCCTCAATTCAGGGATATCAGTGGAGACAGAGGGCTTGTTGCATGGCGTTGGGCACTCTGCGGTCTATAGAGAACTTGCGATAAGAATTGTCCGTTGATTACCCCATCCTCGCGAATGAATGCTAAATAGAAGCAGGACAAGTATGGTGTATACTATGATCTCTTCTCCCCGAGGTGCCATTTAAGGCTATGGTTCTCTGTGGATCTCTCCCCCCGTTATTAACGGGCGAAGCCCGAAGTGAAAGACCCAAGGGTTGCCCGGGTTGGGGAATGAAGCTTGAAGTTAGGACAACAGTAAGACGCCGTGCCGTATCTCTGCCTCATCACTCGTCCCAGTTTTGTGGATTAATTGCGCGGCCTCGTCGAGGACCTGTTCGATCAGCCGTGCTCAACGCGCCCACGTTACTATTCAAAATGAATGGTTCCTAAGTACGATCTCTCTGGCCGATGAAACCGACGACGACGGAATGCTAGTAAGTGTGGGAGTAGCGTTGCGAGTGATGAACAAGAGTGGAGGAGGCTAGTGTTTATATCTGCCAAAGGTAAATGTCCTCAATGTTCTTCAATTTCCCTCGACTCCATTTTCGTTAGTCCTCTGGCTGCTGCACCATTTCACTTTTATGCTTTCATTTATCCCGTTTCAAACTATTCCACTATTCTGGAGTTCGGCGTGAGCTACCCAAGAGCTACCCCCGATATATTGAACACCTCAAATGCTGTAATTGATTTCTGACGCAAATTTTAGGGTACTTGTGTGTTTTTGTTTTCGTATAGACAGAGGCACATGTCCAAGGTCTGCAATACTAATCCCAGCATCCATCAACTTCTACCGTCTCATCTGGACAGGTGACCAGCTCTACTATTGGGCAGTGCGCTCTTGGCGAACATCAAGAGAAAGCCATAGACCGAGAGATAAGAACCATCATTTATATAAGCTTCTGTCATGCAATTCAGTATGTTGTCCGATGCGGGGGCGATTCGGGAAAAGTGTGAGCTCAGAGCCTTCCCGAATTGTTCTGAGTGAAGTTTCGAATGACACACGTCATGCACTGATCCCAGTCTCGACCCAGATGATGAAAATATAAGACCAAAAAGGAAATTAATGCGTCGCACTCGCCAATATCGATACGTTTGACGCCCTCTGGACATGTATTCGAATTCCCTATCTACAGTTGAGTGAATCAGTAAGAAACATTGTAACTGCACTATTAGAGCAAAAAAATTCGAAATTGGCAAATGGATGCCAATCATCCGAGACCTTAGAAGAGAGAATGGGATCCTTGGTTTGTAGGAAGGCATTGATGAAACTGAACAAGGTGGGGTATCCACGGGTACGTAAATCCTGCATGGAACATCTGAGCTTCAGTTCGGCTGCCTCGCGCCGTAGTTGCTCCTCCTGCCTGCGCTGTTCCATTTCTTCCTCCTGCTTCCTTAACCCCTCTGCTACCTCTCGCGCCCGTCATTCACTTCCTAAACGTGTGAGCTCGTCCTGGGTAACTTCTCTGGCGACCTTGCGTCGCTTGGGCACAGGTGTATGGCCATCAACAAAACCCGCGAAATTGATGGCATTGTTGACAGGCGTGGGTAGCTGCTGTAATGGCGTTCGAAAGATGTCTCGGGGTGCGTGTGGAGTGCGCGCTGGTGTGTGGTAATTTTCGTCGATGCAAGATCGCTTTCGAGGGGTTGCGGATGAGGACATGATGATAACAGCAGTGTTTGTTGAATGCGACGCGTCGCGGTATGCATGTGTGGCCTTGAATTTCCTTTTTGATTCAGACCTTGAAATCGTAGTGTACTCACTCTGAGTCAATCATGAGTCCCTATAGGCACAATACCGGACTATTGCCTCCGAATCCTTATCCGTTTTCAGAAAAATCACCATCCGAAGAAGTATTGACCTATAGGGACTGGTTTCAAGTCTACACTGATCCAGAGATATCGGCTTATTTAGCTTTCCGGTCTTGATCATAACGATAAGCCCCTATAACGTTTCTGTGGTTATGGTGTGCTTAGCACTGTCTGAATCCGAAGGCTACCGATAACTGCCGGACTCCACATTTCTTCCCCAATCTTCCAGCTGCTCCAGCGCACCAGCGCTTAAAATTCCATCGGCGCTTAAAAATTCTGTCAGCATAGAAAATTTGGCGAGGCCTATCGCTATGATAAGAGCCGTTATTTCAGCGGTCATCATTTGTTTGGGGCGTTTCACGCTAGCCCAAATTTGGACCAACTTGACCACCAGCTTCACCTCCAAGATTACCTCACGTTGACCTGTAAGTTGGGCATATCTTCTTCTTTGAGGTAACTTATTTTTGCTTAGTGGCCTTGTGATCGTCTATCTTCTGTAAAATTGGGGCTCTTCAGTTTCACGGGTACTACGGGCGAGAACTTGGCGTGTCAGGCAAGGACTTTCCACGAACGCTCTCGAACTATCTCCTATCATCCGGATCATGTTGAGGCCTGGAAGAAATTTTCCGGTCGATAATAAATGAACAAGGCCTTATCTTTGACCACAACACAGTTCTGACACCCACAAGTCGACCATGTCAACTTCTGCTTCACTCTCGTCTTCCGCTTCTCTGGGGAAAAATGGGCCCCAAGGTGCTACCGCAGATTGGCAGAAGCTCTTCCGGGTTCCCGTTGAGGAGGATGACTTGATTTGGAAAGAATACCTCACAGAGGCGGCTAAGTTTGACGACAGGATGATTGACCAATGGAACCAGGTTATCGATGGGGTTTTGGTCTATGTCAGTGTTGACCATTTCACTCGATGGCATTGGCAACTTATCCTTTCCCCTATAATATAGGTTGCGTTGTTCCTTTCCGTCTTAGCAGCCTTCGTCGTCGTGACGGCACAGCAATTCGAACGTGACCCTGCCAAAATTTCAAATGAACTTCTGTTCGCAATTTACGACAACCAGAAGAATAGTTCATCGGAAACCATTAGCAGAGCAACTTTTTTTGACCAGCATCCTAAGGAACACCATAAAGCCGTCGTTTATAACGCATTACTCTATGCCGATTTGGCATTATCCATCGTAGTATCCATGATCGCCCTGTTTGCCAAAATTTGGGTAATCAATTACAGGAATCAGGTTAACTCATCTGGATCGCCGTATAAACGAGCAATGGAACGTCAAGAGGCATATAACGGTGTTCTGGCATGGAGGATGACACAAATCATCGACTCTTTGCCGTTCTTGCTGCTCATCGCCGTTTTTATGCTCGGAGTTTATGTTTAGTACGTTTATCATTCCACTCTATAATTTCCTGCGACGTTGTGTGAAAGTTCAAAGGTCTTTCATGCCTGTGCAGGCCGGTTATTCCTCCATAGGGACCATGCCTAATATTCATCTATCCCATCCTATCTTATATATCTATCTTGGCCTTAACCTGAATGCTGACACAATTTTCAGCCAGTCCATCCGCTCAGAGCAAGGTACCATCGGTTACGTTATTGGCGCGATGTTGCTCCTTGGCTTTGTATTCCTTATCCTGGCATCAGTCGCAGCCGCATTTATCCCTGCCTGTCCTTTCAAGTCATCACTGACGACTCTCATAAGACTCTTTTTCAATTTCTTCCTCGGCTACTATCTACCGCGGTGGATCCTCGATGTCAGAAAATATTATAAAAAGGCGCCCTGGCGCAGACTGCATAACTACAGGGCTCAAGACGATGGAGAGGCGATGGGATTGCGGACGACATCGGAAAGCAGCTATCTACAGGATCACGTGCACCCATCTGGACCGACCCAGCGCCCGCTGTTGCGGTTATTCAGTATCGGTGTGGCGTCCTGCGTAGTGATCGGCGTGTTAGTTTTGTGCGTTTTGAAGTATAATTCTGGCGCGTACTATGCTTTGATTTGCTTTCCCTTTGCGGCCGGTCTTTCAATATTTGGGGATCTACCGAGGTCATATGAAAGACCACCTAGATATGGAATCGAGTATTGGATCTTCCTTGCAAGCGTCGTAATCGCTCCATTCATGATTGCCGCGAGTTATTACTCCGATACCCGGCGCGATAAATTTATAGGCCTTTTCTCTACCGGATGTGCCCTCCTTGTTCTTTTTACAGTATCCGGGACCCAATTGTTCAAATTTACCCCCGAGACACGAGAAACGGATGCTGTTGCATGGCTTCTCGCATCGACGGCCCCGCAGAAACCGGAGTATTTCGAAAAAGCGGGCAAAATTTCCAAGCAACCCAAGGACAACTCATACAAACGTCCCAAAGACTCCAATTACGACCATCGTAAAGCTTCCCTGTTAAATTCCCTCCTACCTCTCCTTTCTTCCCTTATAACGTCGAAAATCCAACCTCGCGATTCACATCAAGAAGGAACTAAGGACCAAGAAAAAGAAACCAAGGTCCTCGAGATATATGTGGCTTGTTTAGCGCAACTATCCGACTTCAAAAACTTCGACGGGTCAATTTGGAAGAATCAATTGGCAGTGATACATCCCATCCTGAGCCCTTCAAATAAGAAGTTGCTTTCGGATGCACTTGAAAAAATATCCAATTTGAAAGGGGAATCTAACTTACTTCTTCGTAGTGCTGCTCGGGACGCCTTGAAACACTACAAGGTGGGCGAGAAGACAGAAGGGCAGGAATTGGTGTATTTCCCAAGTTATGATATATGACTTACATTGTGACGATCTGGTATGTTTAACAGTCACTGTCTTTTCCTTCATCTCATCATTTGCACATTGTCAGTATCCGTACGGCGGACCGTACACTCAGTTCGTTCATCGTTGGATCACCTATCGCAGTTCACCTCCATATCTTCGCGTTCGCCACTCCGAACCCTCTTTCGGCTTGCATCTTTCTTTCCTCGTGATTTCTATGCTTTTCCAGTTTCTACATTCTTTTACGTCGTTTCCAAGTCATTTATTCAGACCATTGATCACCTGATTATCTATGTAGTTAGGTATAAAGGAGGTCTCCAGTAGTACTGTACCATTTCGACCGACTGTTCACGATTTTTTTTAAAAATTGCCCGAGATGTAGTCCTTTTTTTTTTACCGCGCCCCCGAACCGTGTCACTTGCTCCGCCAGTCATTAATGTACCGTGTCTTTGTTGTTCTCTTGCCTCCACCAGTTGCTGTGCCTCCACCAGTTTCTTCGCCTCCACCTGCTGCTTTATCCCCACTTGTCTAAGAGTTCATTGTAATGTGCACAGGATATTGCCATCGTCAAAAACTCGGGAGATTCGAAAGGAAGCAAAAAGGAAGAGAGAGGAGCCGTCAATCCACGAAATAAGATATATCTGCTTTTCCCTTTGCTTAAAGGAGAGATGAAAGGATGAGAAGGGAATGGCAATGATGAACAAGCTATTCGGGTGGGTACAAATAGCGTGGTGTGCGGAGGGCTCTGGCGGTGGGCCAAAAATTGGCCAAAAAGGATCCAAAAGTTGGGATCACGTGACTTTCCAAAGGGACTCCAAAATGACGCAACTCGAAGGGAAATGCGTTGGAGAATGGGAAAGTCAAGCCGCCAGAGGACCTGAGCGCTTGGGTAGCCAGATGGGCGGACCAAACCGGATGCCAAGTGGCTGTACTAAACACTGGGAGTAGGTGGGTGGGAGTGAAAAAATGCTATATGAAAGGTGTGAATGGGGAGAAATCCTCACTGCGATGGAAAATCGAGAGCGGCGAGGGAAGGAAGAGACGCCGCTTGAAGATTCGAAGGGTTCTATTTGCGAGTGTATATATACAAGTCGTACGAGCAAGGATTTTAGCTATCTTATCTTATCCTATGATGAGTTCGCCCTGCAGGCTCCCTCATCACAGAGCAACCTGATTCAGAAAATTGTTATGTAATCTTCGGAGTTTCAATGACCGTCGCGTCGACTTTGGACGCTACACAGTAGGTTTTTCTACATTGGAGATAAAGTGTATCAATTTAGTTCAAGGAGGACTAATTTCAAAAAATTACATTGTGAATAGGAAATCTGGTTGTCCTTTTCATAGCAGCGGGTTTAACAAGAGAACGACATCACATGATCATTAGCCTTCCTGTCAACTAGTTCCGCAACTCTCCCATATCACCATTCTATCTCTTCAAAATTTAACACAATGCTCCCTAAGACATTTTAAAGAACTTTCTCTCCAAAAGTCTCTAAAGACTGTTCATCTCGCTAAGTGAGCGCGACTAAAATTTCAAAGTCCGAAGATTACATAACAACTTTCTGACAGGGCGTGGTAATAAACAGACTTTATATACTTATCGTGAGCCTCAACCCACTTCCAGGGTGCACATTTGTCAGGGCATCCATAGGTGCCAGTGGAAATCACCTGATGATCCCACCTGTCAGGTGACCAGGTTGTATTAGGAAGGAACCAGACATCTGGGTTCCTCGCTAGTTAGGCATAAAATGATCATCTCTTGCTAATTGCAATAGCTATGAATACCTCTCTGCCACTTCTCCCTCCAAGTCCACAGTAAAATAGTCCCTCCTCTTTGGGTGTTGCCACGGTCAGCAATTGTTGCCTTTGTCCACATTAGGATGCACCCTTTCCCACAAATCGTACTGTTGGAATATATATTACAATCAATGACGTCCTCGTATGTCCTTGTATGTTTTTCCTTTTATTTGTTTGTTTCCGAGGCCTTATTGCCTTGTGTTCTCCGTCGAGAACTCGCCGCCGTTTTCATTCGCCACCTCAGTCTTTCACCACAATGGGTGATTACTGAGGTGAGCTCATATTCTTTACATGTTACTATAATACTGTGTACTTACATTACCTTGTAGCTTAGCTATTTGTTATAGGTAATACAGCAGTCTTTCACCACAACGGGTGATTACTGAGCTTAGCTATTTGTTATAGCATCACCCCATCTCACAGGTTATGGGCCC
>Ga0307513_10013439_pt1 | contig 10046 bp, 7 predicted proteins | sample 15_EM_MG_FD_202174 | JGI IMG/M metagenome (GOLD analysis project Ga0307513, IMG submission 202174) | Populus trichocarpa ectomycorrhiza microbial communities from riparian zone in the Pacific Northwest, United States - 15_EM | ecosystem: Host-associated > Plants > Roots > Unclassified | place...
AGGTCACGTCGATGGCGATGGTGCATCGCGTGCTCGGCCCGTCGGACGGGCTGATCCTCGGGCTGGTGTACTCGTCGTCGTCGGACTTGTTCCCGGTGCTGCCGGTCGCCGGCTACGTCCACCAGCGCGAAGGCTCGCCGTTTCGCTTCGAGGCGCTCCTGCCGCGCCACGTGCGCGTCGAATACGAGCTGCAGCCGCGGGTGCGCGGCGCGCTCGGCATCGAGGTCAACGCGAACAAGTGGGTCGTCCAGGCCGAGCGCTCCGAGGTCGACGCGAGCCGGGTCGGGGGCACGGTGTTCGGCGAGATCCGGCTCGCCGCCACGCAGCGGCTGCGCGTGGCCGCGCGGATCGGCATGTCGCTGGACAGCTACACGCTACCGACAGGGATGGACGGCATGACCGTCGATCATCCGCTGCGCGCGGCGAAGTTCGGGCAGCTCGCCCTCGTCCTGGCGCCGTGAATCGCGCACCGACGCGGTGAGCTCGCCGCTCACCGCGTCGAGCTCCTCTAAAAACTAGAGTCGCAATACCGATCCACGGCCGGCGTACTCCAGATCTGGTATCGCGGCCGGACCCGCGGCACGCGCGCGACCGGCACCGCGGATGTGCTCAACGCACATTCCGGCGTCGCCGCGGCCCCGGCGTCGGCGGTTCTTGCCGCGTGAGATCGTGACGATGGAGTCGTCGGGCTCGAGCCGTCGCAGGATGTCGCCGATCCGTATTGCCGCGTTGTGTGGCATGCCCGATTCCGCGGCACTTCCGATGACGATTGCATCATCGTTATTCGACTCTCCCTCAACAGCCGTACTGCCACCCGGAAGTGGGGTTCGTTAACCCCAGAGATGTGCGATGAGGGCTGACAGCTATCGTCAGCGGGCTCGCCATCTTTTTTGCCCGTGTGTCAGGCAACCTCCCAATTACACCCTCGTTTGGTATCGAGTAATACGAACAATTTTAGAGTTACTGACACAAAAGAAAACTACTCCTACCAGAAAGATTCGGTACGAATGGAATCGCTGCGAAATCTCCCAGAGAGACACCGACCAGAGCTGCGATGGAAGCAAGTCGAAGGGTCCCGCGGCGCCGCGCGCGTCGCCTGCCTGCCGGCCCCGTTCGAACCCACGCTCCCGTGCGGCCGCGCACCCACTCCCGATCAGCACCGCTTTCCCCATTCGTCCGGAGATGTCCAGTGACCGCTTCGAGAGTCCAGTTTGCCGATTGTACCCTGCGTGATGGCGAGCAGGCCCCGGGTGTCTTCTTCACGCTCGAGGAGAAGCTCGCGATCGCGGCGCTGCTCGACGCGTCGGGCGTCGACATCATCGACGCCGGGATGCCCAGCGTGTCGAAGGAGGAGCGCGCGACGCTGACCACGCTGGTCGCCCAGAACTACCGGGCGAGCATCGCCGCGACGGTCCGCGCGCTGCGCGCCGACATCGATCTCGCGCTCGAGTGCGGTGTCAAAGAGGTCTTTCTGTTCATGCCGGTGAGCCCGCAGCACCTGCAGCACAAGTTCGGCATCGACCTGGCGCGCGCGCAGCGCCGGATCGAGAGCGCGGTCAGCTACGCGGTCGCCAACGGCCTGCGCGTCCACTTCGTCGCCGAGGACTCGGTCCGTGCCGATCCGCAGCAGCTCGCCGCCGTGTTCGACCGGGTCAGCGAGCTCGGCGCGGTGAGCGCGATCATCTGCGACACCGTCGGCGTGATGACGCCGCACACGATGGATCGCTACGTGCGGACGCTGCGCGCGAGCATGACGAAGTCGCTCGTCCTCGGCATCCACTGTCACAACGACTACGGGCTCGCCACCGCGAACACCCTGGCCGCGGTCAACGCCGGCTGCACGCTGGTCACCTCCACGGTCAACGGCCTCGGCGAGCGCGCCGGCAATGCCGCGTTCGAAGAGCTGGTGTGTGCGCTCGATGATCTGTACGAGGCCGAGCACGGCGTCGACAAGGCGATGCTGTCGCACCTGTCCGACGCGGTCGCCCAGGCCTCGGGCATGTTCATCGTGCCGACCAAGCCGGTCGTCGGCTACAACGTGTTCCGTCACGAGTCGGGCGTCCACGTCGACGGCATGCTCAAGGATCCCTCGACCTACGAGTCGATCTGTCCGAGCCCGCTCGGCCGCGCCCACGAGTACCTGCTCGGCAAGCACGCCGGCGGTGGCCTCGTCGATGTCATGCTGGCCGAGAAGGGCATCACGTCGTCGCCCGAGCTGACCCAGCGGATCCTCGAGCGGGTCAAGGCGAGCAAGGTCTCGACCAACAAGGCCCCGCTGCGCGTGATGGCCGCGCGCCTGACCGAGCTGTGGTCGCGCTACCTGTCGTTCTCGGAAGAGGACTTCTGGGCCATCGTCTACGAGGAGATGTCCCGGCCCACCGCGCGGCCCCGCACCCGGGCCGCGGCGATGGCGACCGGCACGCGGCCGCCGGCCGTGCGCAACACCCGATCACGGAATCGAGCGTCGCTGTGACGCCGCGGACGCTGACCGAGAAGCTGCTGCGCCGCAACGTCGCCGCGCCGATCGTCGCGGGGAGCGACATGTTTCGCATCCCGGTCGATCTCGTGCTCGGCCACGACGCGACCATCGCGCTCCTGATCGAGCGGTTCAAGCGCGCGGGCCGCCGGATCTGGGATCCCGCGCGCTGCTTCTTCGCCGCCGATCACTTCACGCCGCCGTCGACGCCGGAGCGCGCCGACATCCTGCGTCGCTACCTGACGTTCATGAAGGAGCAGGCGGTCCCCGCGGACCTCGCGTTCCGCGGCATCAGCCACCAGCTCCTCGTCGAGGATCGCCGCTGCCAGCCCGGCATGGTGATCTGCGGCGCGGACTCGCACACCGTGATGGCGGGCGCGCTCGGCAGCTTCGCCTGCGGGATGGGCTCGACCGACATCCTCGCGCTGCTGCTCACCGGCGAGGTCGTGCTCTCGGTGCCGGAGTCGATCCGCATCGACTTCGTCGGCACCCTGCCCGACTGGCTGTTTGGCAAGGATCTCGCGCTCGAGATCATCCGCCAGCTCGGCGAAGGCGGCGCGGTGGATCGCGCGCTCGAGTACCACGACCTGACGACCGGCGGCATCCCGATGGAGAGCCGGCTCGCGATCGCGAACATGTCGGTCGAGGCCGGCGCCACCAACGGCGTGTTCGTCCCCGACGCCACGCTGCGGCGCTACCTCGAGCAGCGCGACGGCGGCGCCGGACCACTGCCCGGCTTCGAGGGCTCGTGGGTCATCCCCGACGACGGCGCGCCGTACGTCCGGCGCCTGCGCATCGACGTCGGCGCGCTGCGCCCGCTGGTCGCGCTGCCCGGCGATCTGAGCCGGATCGTCGCGGCCGAGGACGCCGAGCCGCGCGCGGTGGATCAGGTGTTCATCGGCTCGTGCGCCGGCGGCCGCCTCGAAGATCTGGAGGCCGCCGCGCGCGTGCTGCGCGGCCGTCGCGTCGCGCCCGGCGTCCGGCTGGTCGTGACCCCGGCGAGCCAGGCGGTGTTTCAGGCCTGCCTGCGCAACGGCATCTTCGACGTGCTGAGCGAGGCCGGCGCGATGATCACGAACTCGTCGTGCGGCGCGTGCGGCGGCATCGACAAGGGCCTGATCGGCGCGGGCGAGGTCTGCGTGTCGACCTCGAACCGCAACTTCCGCGGCCGCATGGGCTCGCCGGACGGCCTGATCTACCTGGCGTCATCGCTGACCGCGGCCGCCGCGGCGCTGACCGGGACGATCTGCGATCCGCGGCGCGTGCTCGACGAAGCGCAGCTCGCGGGCTTCTTCCCAACGCCGACGGCGGCGCCGGCGCCGCGCGCAGAAAAGGTCGCATGAAGATCCAGGGCAAGGCGCTGATCATGGGGGACAACGTCAACACCGACGTCCTGCACCCGTCGCGGTTCTTCTCGCTCGACGATCGCACGGTGCGGTCCGGCTTCCTGCAGGCGGCGGCCGGCTACGAGCAGGTCGGCGGCAGCGATCTGTCGGGCCGCGTGGTCGTCGCCGGCGACAACTTCGGCTGCGGCTCGAGCCGCGAGACCGGGGCGCGCGCGTTCCTCCTTGCAGGCGTGCGCGCGGTCGTCGCTCGATCGCTGGCGCGGATCTTCAGCCGCAACGTGCGCAACCTCGGCCTCGCCGCGGTCGAGTGCCCCGCGCTGCCGACGCTGCCGCAGGACGTCGAGGTCGTGCTCGATCTGACGCGCGGCCGGCTGATCGTCCCGACGCTGTCGCTCGACCTGGCGCTGACCCCGCTCGATCCGTTCTGGGTGGCGGTCCACCAGGCGGGCGGCCTGCTGCCGCTGCTCGGCCTCGACGAGCCCGCGCCGCGCGGCGCGTCGCTGCCGATCTACCAGGGCACACCGTGAGCCCCGCGGCGCGGAGCCATCGCCGCCAGCAGCTCTCGGAGCAGGTCGCCGCCTTCCTGCAGCGCGACACGCACGAGGACGCCGAGCTCGAGCGCCTGGCGCTCGAGGTGTTCGCGTTCCAGTTCGAGACCATCGCGCCCTACCACAAGCTGTGCCGCGGCCTGGGCCGGACCCCGGAGACGGTGACGTCGTGGCGCGGCATCCCGGCGGTGCCGGCGCTGGCGTTCAAGCAGTACACGCTGTTCGCCGATGCGCCCGACGCGATCATCCGGACGTTTCGCAGCAGCGGCACCAGCGAGCCCGGGCGCAGCAGCGCGGCGCACTTCTCGCGCGCGGGGCTCGAGCTGATGGACAGCGCGGTCGTCGCGGCGGCGCGCGCGCGGCTGTTCGCCGACGGGCGGCGGACGCGGATCCTCGTCTTGACGCCGCCGCCCGAGCAGGTCCCGCACATGATCATGGTGCACGGCATGGCCCGCCTGATCCGCGCGTTCGGGCTCGACGGCAGCCGCTTCGTCGCCGGCCCCGGCGGCCTCGACTTCGCGGCGCTGTGGACCGAGCTCGAGCACTGCCAGCATGCCGGCGTGCCGGTGTCGCTGCTCGGCTCGTCGTTTGGCTTCGTGCACTTCTTCGACTGGATGACCGGCCTGGGTCGCCGCCTCGCGCTCCCGGCCGGCAGCCGCGTCATGGACGCCGGCGGCTACAAGGGACGGAGCCGCGAGATCGGCCGCGACGCGTTCGTGCGCTGGGCCGCCGAGCGCTGCGGCGTGCCCTCGACGCGGGTGATCAACCTGCTGGGGATGACCGAGCTCGCGAGCCAGATCTACGACGAGGTCGACGGAGAGGTCGATCCCGCCGGGGTCGCGCGCATGAAGCGACCGCCGCCCTGGATGCGGACCTGGGTGGTCGATCCGCGGCGGCACGGGCGCGACGGCGCCGAGCCGGTCGGCGACGGCGAGCTCGGCCTGCTGCGCCACCTCGATCTCGCCAACGTCGAGCGCCCGATGGTGATCCAGAGCGAGGATGTCGGCCGCGCCGTGACCCGGAGCACCGGCGGCGCGCCGCGCCACGGCTTCGAGATCATCGGCCGCGCCAAGGGCGCCGAGCCCCGAGGCTGCTCGCTCAGCGCCGAGGATCTGGCCGCACGTCCACCCCGCCACGCCGACCGCGATCGCCCCAGCGCTCCGGGCGCATCGGCAGGAGGAGCGACATGACGCCCCCCGCGCCCCACTCCACGCCTGCGTCCGCCGAGCCGGCCGCGCCGCGCCCTCCGTCGGCGGCGTGCTGGCTCCCGCCCGCGCTGCGCGCGTCGATCGACGCGATGCCCGGCGGCTCGACGCTGTACCGCAAGCGCTACGATCACGACGACGCGCACCTCGAGGTCACGTTCGAGCAGCTCTCGCTCGAGGCGCTCGGCCGCGTCATCGAGTTTCTGCGCCAGCGCCGGGCCGAGGTCCTCGCGCGGCGCTCGGTCCGCGACATCGTCGCCGTCCTCGATCAGGCCGCCGCGCGGTGGCTCGATCCGGCGTACCCGCCGCGCCGCGAGACGATCGCCGAGATCTCGTTCATCACCGGGTTCTCGCCGGAGATGGTCGAGCACGCGATCGTCGAGGAGCAGGCCAGCTCGCAGGGCCCGCACCTGCTCGAGGCGCTGCGCAACGAGATCGGCAATCCCGCGTTCCTCGATGGCTTTCAGCCCAACCCGCGGACCGGCGGCTCGAGCCGCGCCTACGGCCCCGGGCTGGTCGGCGCGATCTTCAGCTCCAATATACCGGCGCTGCCTCACCTCGAGATCATGCGCAGCTTCCTCGTGAAGTCCGCGTGCCTGGGGCGGGTCTCGGCCGGCGAGCCGCTGTTCCTCCGGCGCTACGCCGAGACGCTCCACGAGCTCGATCCGGAGCTCGCGTCGTGCCTGGCGATCATCTACTGGGAGCGCGGCGACACCGAGCGCGAGCGCCTGTTCCTGCGCTCGATCGACTACCTCGTGGCCTATGGCGGCGACGCCCAGATCGACCGCCTGCTCGCCGCGCGGCCGCCCACGCTCGAGGGCACCTGGCATGGCCACCGCCTCGGCTTCACCTATGTCACGCGCGAGGCGCTGGCGGCCGGCCAGGATCTGCGCAAGCTGGCGCGCAGCATCACCTACGACTTCGCGATCTTCGACGGCTTCGCGTGCCTGTGCCCGCAGGTCGTCTTCGTGGAGGACGACGGCGCGACCTCGCCGCGCGCGCTGGCGGAGCTGTGCGCGGAGGAGATGGCGCGCTGGACCCGCGAGCTGCCGCCGCGCCGGCTCGACCTCGCCGACGCGTCGCGCAAGCACAGCTTTGCGCAGCTCTGCATGATGAACGACGCGATCGACGTGGTGTCAGCGCCGCCGGACGCGTCGTATCTCGTGACGATCGAGGCGATGCAGCGCTTCGAGCCGTCGGGCGGCGACCGCTACCTGCGGATCGCGCCGGTCAGCGGCCGCGACCTCGAGCGGCTGATCGGGCCGCTGCCGCGCCAGCACCTGCAGTGCGCCGCGATCGCCGCCGGCGGCGCCGCGGGCCGGCACCACGAGCTGCGCGAGCTGCTCGCGTCGTGGGGCGTGACCCGCATCGTGCCGCCGGGCATCATGGGCCGGCCGTCGATGATGTGGCACCACGATGGCCTCGCGTGCCTGGGCCGCATGGTGACGTGGTGCGATCACGAGCTGGTCGTGCCCGAGCTGCTGCTCGAGCGCGACGCCGCGGCGCTGATCGCCGAGGTCGAGCAGGATCCGTCGGCGACGATCGGCGCCGCGCTGACCTGATCGGCTAGCGAGCGCGCTGGCACAGCGACTCGAAGGTCGCCTCCCACGCCGGCTCGTGGGTCGCCTTGACGTCCTCGGCGACGTGCAAGACAGCGTCGAGATCGTCGGGGTCGCTGGGCATCCCGGCGCGCGAGAACGACTCGTGGCGCTCCCGCGCGTCGCGGTGGACCGGCAAGGCGGCGAGGAGCTTGCACCATCGGTCCTGGACCTGGGCCGACAGCGCGAACGCGATGTACGCGCGCGCGCACGCCTGCACGTCGGGCGCGAGGCCGCGCGGGACCCACATCGCGTCCGTCGTGTCGGCGATGCCTTCGCGCGGCACGGCCCAGTCGACGTCCAGCGCATCGGCCTGGAACGCGAGCACGTTGGGCAGCGCGCGGTAGCAAAGATCGATCTCGCCGCGCCGGATCACCTCGTGCAGGCTGATGCTGTAGCTGCGCGGTCCGAGCTGCGGGCCGACGCGCGCCACCGTCGCCCAGCACGCCGCCATGTCATCGGGGAGGTCGGCGACGCGGCCGCCGCCCATCACCTGCGCGACCGGATAGAAGCCATTGCCGCCGGGGTAGAGCACGACGCGGCCCGCATGCGCCGGCCGCTCCAGCACGCGCCACGAATCCGGTGGTGTCTCGTAGAGGGCGCGACGATACGCAAGGACGTAGTGGACAACATACATCTGCGCGATCGGCCAGCCCGGGAGTCGCGGGATCCGCGCGCGCTCCGCGAGCTCGCCGAGGACCGCGGCGCCCTCCAGCGGCTCGCACCAGCCGCGCCGCGCGGCCCGGAGCGCGGGCGACGTGTTGCACCACACGACGTCCACCGGCGGCTCGGTCCCGGTCGCGAGCGCGTGATCCAGCGCCTCGGGCAACCGCAAGCCGACATGCGGCACCGCCTCGACCTCGACGCCGGTCGCGCCTTTGAAGGGCCGCGACACGCCGTCCCGCAGCGCCGAACCCCAGGCGCCCGCCCAGGACAGCACCCGGAGCGGTCGAGCCAGTCGCATCAAGAATACGCGCGGTTTGTCGCGAACGTGAACTCGTAGACGCAGGCCGGGTCGCCCTTGGAACGGCAGCGCTTCTCGACCAGCGCGCTGTCGCGAAACAGCCCGGTCATCGTGCCCGCACCGACGAAGACACCCATCTGGAGCTGACACGGCATGACCGTCGTATCGGTCACCGTCATCACCGAGTCGGTGACCATGGGCGTCAGGGCGCCGGCCTCGGGGCCCACCACACATTGTGAGTAATAGCCGCAGATCGCGCGCACCAGATCGGAGGCGTCCTTGATCCCCATCTCGGCCTTCACGTTGCCGCGCGGGATTCCCAGGACCGAGATCAGCGCCGGAAACACCTCATTGCCGACCCGGCGCAGCGTCCCGGTCAGCAGGGTCATCGCGAGCGGATCGAGGATGGCGCAGAACGTGTCCAGCACCGGCAGGAACAGGTCGACGCGGTTGAGATCGTAGCGCGACTCGACGGCCGCCGCGACCGCGAGCGCTTGCTGCACTTCCGAGGACTTCTTGAAGATCGATGAGCGAAGCGCTCGTATCTCCGCTAACACAAAAGGCGCTTGTACCTTCACGTTCAAGTTCTTGCGATCTGCAATATAGAACATTGGCGCGCCCTCTCGCTTTGAATGACTACTACACGAGATTCTCGCGCTGCGGAAGGCTCGGAATGCACGGGGAAAATTGCACTTCGGGTGTACGCCGTCCGTCGGCGATCCCGACGAGCGTCGTCATGGACTGCAGGCTTTTGCTGCGTGCGATGCGACGCGCGCGACGCACCTGCGCGGCACGCGCGCGCCGGGCGCGAGTCAGCGGGCGCGACTCAGCGGGCGCGAGTCAGACGCCGTGCGAAGCTGCCGTCACGTAGGCGGGGCCGGCGCCGAACACGCGGCGAAGCTGCCCGGCGCCGATGCGGAGCGCCCCGCCGAGGAACTCGCGTCGCCACGAGTGCCCCGACAGCTCGGTGACGAGCTTGCGGGCGGCGGCGCGCTCGATGAACGAGTTGCCGCTGCGCCGTGGATCGACGAAGTTCTCGAACACGGCGTTTGCGATCCGCTGCTTGGGCGAGTCTGACGTCCCGTCGCTACCGTATTGTGAGATCAAGAGTAGCTTGCCGGCAGGGGTCAGCGGCTCGAGGCACATGTTGTTGAACGCGACCGTGGCAGCGCCGTGGTCTGCCCAGAACGACTCGAACGTGGCGGTCATCCACGCCGCGTCGAACGTGCGATCCGGATCCTCGGCGACCGCGGCGACGATGTGGCGCGCGAGCTTGTTGCCGAGGTTGGCGCCCTGGCCGGCGATCGGATCGAGCGAGACCGCGGCGTCGCCGAGCGGCATCGCGACGCGCCCCGACGGCAAGCGTCCGACCGGGTCGCGGACCGTCGGCGTGATCGCGCCGAGCAGCCAGCCATCGCGGTCGGCGAGCTCGAGGTTGGCGGCCCACGGCGCGTCCCACGGGATGAGATCGCGAATCACGGTCTTGGCCCTGGCGACCACCTGCTCGCCGTCGCGGCAGTCGTCGAAGCGGTCCATCGCCCCGCCGGCCTTGGCCTCGAACAGCAAGCACCACGTCGGGCCGTGGTCCCGGTGGTAGTACGGCATCCAGAACGTCTCGCCGTGCTGCGCGAAGAAGTTGAACTTGACTGGCAGGAACGGAATGCTCTCGAACATCGGCCCGCCGGTGACGACGACCATCGCCAGCTTGCGCTGCGGCTTGTCGTGCACGCTGCGCTCGGCGTTGCGCGGGAACACCTCGGCCAGCGGACCGCGCCCGGTCGCGACCAGCACCAGATCGTTCTGCGCGGTGATGGCGTCGAGCCCCACGGGGTCGACCTTGCCGACGATGATCCGCGCGCCCGCCGCCTCGAGGTCGTTCATCCAGCGATGGCTTTGCAGGCGCAGATCG
>Ga0307513_10013440_pt1 | contig 10045 bp, 14 predicted proteins | sample 15_EM_MG_FD_202174 | JGI IMG/M metagenome (GOLD analysis project Ga0307513, IMG submission 202174) | Populus trichocarpa ectomycorrhiza microbial communities from riparian zone in the Pacific Northwest, United States - 15_EM | ecosystem: Host-associated > Plants > Roots > Unclassified | place...
ATTGGTCATGATATTTCTAATATTCTCATCACACCCTCATAGTTTCACGCACATTGTTTAGGATTACTTGGCAGGATCTCAGGGTCAAACATGTTCGCACTTATGTTTCTTACATAGTTTTCCCTATCTTTCTTTCATACATATGGGCGCAGACTTTTGTATAAATATGCTTACTACCGCCCACCTGTTTTGGAATAATTAAGAACCGGGACTCCTACCAAATCTGCTTTCTACTCCTCACCAAGCGTCCCTCGCAACCCCCCTCGCACTTGCTCAGTATTATTCACATAGAATAGATTGTGCCCCTGGCGTTCAGATTTTGAACACTCACTAGCTCTGTGAACAAAGCTCTCCTGCCCCGACCAATGTGGCTAATGTCTAGCTAGCTGAGGGCGCAGGTCCATTTCAAGCAATTTACAAGTACTAGGCCACGATAGACCCTTCGACCTTTCAGGTTGGTTTTTTCGATTTTGTTTCTAGACTTCATGTTATTCTCCTTGTTTCCTGACTATTTCTGTTTGAGATTAGCCCACTACGTCTGGGCTGCTTGCCCTGATCAGTATACTTAATTTAGACCAGCGACTGTCCGCAGATCCTGTTGGTGTTTCCTTTGGATGTTTTTCATTTGGAGTTTAACTTTTAGAGTTTTCCGGGTTATCCTTGAATTTTTTCCCGCAGATTTCTTGTTTGGATTGGCCCGGCGGTTGCCGTTCCGGGTTGCCCAAACCGAATGGAGTCTACGGACACTTTGTTGCTCTACGGGCTCCCTCTTAGAGTTTTGCAGACCATTCTTGTGTGCCACTAGGTGTTCTGCGTTTACCACGTCGGCTTGTGGGACCTGCTCTCGGAATGTTCGCAGATCATTCTTGCTCTTTCTCAGCTCTTTTTCGTTTGGTATATGTTCTCTCTGCTGGCTTTAGTGGTTAGGTCTTTGGACTTGTGTGGATTATTCTTGTTCTTCTCTAGCTGTTTTTCGTTCGGGGTCGCCCATTTCATTACTATTTCTCTCCTAGCTTTTCATCTTATATCACATCCATTGAGCCTGTGCAGCAGGTTTCACTTTCTGAGATTAGCGTCCGGGCCTCAGCCCTAGCATTACCCGCATTTGTTTCTGTCCGCTTGGCAGACCTACTCAAACTAGATTTGTCCGTACATTCAGATAAACCTTCTGTCATCTGGTTCAGGAACCCCAAGTATTTAACACTCGTATTGCCCGAGTGAAATCCCAGCGCAGCTAAGTCTTGGGGTGCAAATTCCTATATCAGGTATCAAGCTGCAATTTGGACGCGCGGTGTGTGCTGACGCCAGCAGACATGAAAGCGAGTGATGAACTGTAAATGTCCTGAGTTCTTAAGGAAGCTGGGCCGACCATTTCGATCTTCCAAGTTCACACCCCATATCGTGCCCCTAGCTACCTACCAATAGAGGCTTCCTGACACTACCTACACCTCAAGTCATACACTGCAATTATCTTCTATCACTATTCACCTGCATAGTATGTCACAACAACAGTGGCGGCATATGGCAGACCAAGCGCCTTCATCGAGGCAGGAAAGGCAAAGGCGAAGGGTGGTCCTTCGCGGACGTTTCCGGGGATCTTGGTCCAGGGACGGATTAACTATAATAACATCACCCAGTGTTGAGTCTGTTATGGCTGGGTCCGCTGTAGGTAGGAGGAGGGATGCCGAGTGGGAGCTAGCTTCTTCACAACTCCAGGTACCAGTAGAGTTCGTTACGGGGCGGACGGGGCCCCGGAAAACGCGGGCCCCCGGCCCTTTTCCCCGCCCTGCCCCGCTCAACGGCCTGGGGCGGGGTGTCTTTTTCGGCATTCCCTGCCCCTGTCCCCGCTCAGGCCCCCGCCCTACCCATACCCCGGACGGGTCCCCGTTAAAAATGGGTGGTAACAAACGGGGCCCCGTCCAGGGAATGAGTGCGGGTTGGCCCCGGGCGGGGGCGGGGCGGGGATTACCCGAAAAATACCCCCCCCGGCCCCGTGCAAGGGCGGGGCCTTGTGAGTGAAAACCCGCCCCGCCCCGCCCCGTAACGAACACTAGGTACCAGAGCCTGTCCTCTACAACCGGCAGCAGGTCTTAGAGTCAGCGGATGAGAGTCTACACTATAATGATGGGGAATATACGGGTAATGATGGCCAGGGTGACGAGAGTGAGGAGAGTAAGGAGAACAAGTTAGGCTAGCATGGGGACAATACGGAGCATCCATCGGCCTGGGGAGCGCAAAGACCAATTGGGCGTGAGTTCTTTATCTCGCAGCGCTCGATACTGACAATCACCCCTGGGAATACCCAGAATTCCAGCAGGAGGATTAGTTACTCCGGAGGGAGAACGTCTGCTCAAGTACGAGTTAGCCAAAACAGTTTTACATCTGCCATTCTCTCCCGTTCGCCCACAGACTTGAATCCACTTGTGATGCCGGTGATAACCCCAAGTCATCCGGATCCAACGTTGCGGGAATTGGATAGCGGAGGACACCCAGCCAGCAGTAGACAAAATATGGCATCCGGGCTTGTGCGTACCATTCTCGCCAGATCCCGTAACGTGGTGTGGGACTGGAGGATTATCGTCAATCCGTTTCCGGACATAATTACCCTGACCGAAGAGGTCCGCACATGTTGGAGCGAGGCCCGGACCACATTAGTCTTTCCCAACTTTGCTGATGCTACTCTGCCCTCAAAAGATCAGGTAAGTTACTCTTAATCAATAACCAAGATCCAATCCTAGACTAAATGCAGTGGCAGCTGGTCACTGATTTGCAGATCCGGGCAAAGCACACCGGATGCAGATCTCAGTATCTGCATACAGCAAAGAAGGCTATAACAGAACTCTATAAGCTCAGTATTGAGGATCCTAGAGCCTGCACACAAAGAGTGAAATACCTACTGGAGGAGGATAGGTTCATGTGCCCGCCGGGCAGCTATGTGATATCTTTTTGACATTTGTCGGGATTGTTTCTAATCGAAGTAAGAGTAAGTTGATCTAATCGGGGGGAGAGCTATTTTGTCTTAGATTCCTAGCACCCTAGATTGCGGGTGTGATATTTGCTTAATATTACTCTGGCCTGATAAGGAAACGCATGACGGATGAGGGTTTCCTGGATAAGATTGATGTCCTGTTTATCTGTCTGACAGCCACCATATTATGTCATTCACTGTGATGTTGGTGGACTGGCATCTGTATCGATAATGTGGCTTTCACAAGGGCCACTTCCGGGGATAAGAAAAACAATGTGTACTGGCCGGTTTCGAAAGTGTCCGGATCCCCCGACGGCCCGGGTATACAGACACTTTTGAAAACAGCAAGTACTCGAGTTAGGTGAAAGGTTAGCTAACGGATAGATAGCCCTGCTAGAACGTCAGACACGATCCCTGGACAAAACGGGAAGAGTTTGGCAAGGGCTAATAATCCTGCGGATAAGGACGACCTTGGAGGCCAGAATCGCGAAGGAGCGGGGAAAGCGGGTCGAGAGGACAGCGGCATATGACAATGATGAGAACCCATTGAGGCAGGAGTTTGGTAGTGATACCGAGCTGGAGGAATTGGAGGCCGCTGGCGGCCTCATGGATACAGGAGGAGGATATGGTCGGCACGAGCCGCGGCGAGAACATGGGCCCAATCTGGGAGCAAGGGTTGGTGCAGCACAGTTCCAAGACCGTGGGAAGGCGGAATTGCATTTTGAAGAAACCGATTGAGAAGAGAGAGAGAATGGTTTTATCACCACTTGCTGATCGTGTATATATATGTAATAAAATTAAATTAAATTACGCCTGCTAAAAGAGTCAGGAATGGTCAAACAATAGTAGTGTGCGAGTCAGTGGGCAGGAAAGGCATGAGATTGAATTGCGCGGATGGTTATAAGCCGCGCAAGTATGAGTGAGGCATCTAGCGGGCAATTGTAGGTTCGGAAGGCATGGGAATGTGTTGGGCAGACGGTTATAAACTGCGCCGGCTTGGGTAAGTCGTCTAGCGGGGAGCTGTAGGTTGACAGGCGTGGGAATGCGTCTGAGGGGCTGTGAGAAGCCGGGGAAGACGGTGGGAGCCCCCCAGCGGACTGTAAGAGGCTGGAGAAGATGGTGGGAGCCTACGAGCGGACTGTAAGAGGCAGGGGAAGATGGTGGGAGCCCACGAGCGGACTGTAAGAGGCCGGGGAGGTGGCGAGAGACATGGAATAGACAAGATAGGATGTGGAGAGATGATGAGAGAGCTGCATGAAAGGGCAAGAGAGGGGGAAGGTCCGCCGGACATGGGAGAAGAGGGGCTGGGATCAGAGGGTGGAGGAGGAAGGGCTGAACGTATTGGCAGAGATGAGGGCGGAGGAAGTAATGACAGGAAAACATCAGCCGAATACACGAGAGGACTGAGGCAATCAGGGAGTGTGGGAGAAGCGGAGGTGAGGTTGGTGGGGTTCCGGATGAGAAATGGATTCAGGGAGATGTTAGTGACAGGGTTAAAGGCGTGAGGGTATCATGGAAAGGAAGCTGGTGGGTGGGCGTATCCGGGGGGGAGGCTGGAAGGAGAGATGTCGCGCCCGCAAGAGGTCCGCAAAAGGGCAGCATGGGAACGCGTGCATTGGGAGCGAAGGGATGAAGAGGCTGGGCGCTGGAGGTAGAGTATCACGGGGGTGGCTGCGCCAGGGGGGGTCAAATAGGTCAGGACGCAAAAGGGCCGCGTCCAATGCGTCTGGATGCTGACTTGCCCGTCCAGACGGATTGGACCCGGCCCTTTCACTTCCGGACGGAATGTGCCCGGCGGACGTACTCAGAACAGGAGTTTACGTTATAAGTGCCTGGAACGTCCGGTGCACAGGGTGAGCGGGGAGAGCCCGAATGCAAGGTATTTCTTTTGCTGATGCATGAACCTTCCCAGACCCATAAACGGGTGGGGAGTCAAGGATAGTGGGAAAGTCTAGTAGGGGGGGGGGTAGTATTAGGCGTCTTCATTCTTCTAGGAATAGGAGTTACGTTCTCTCTTTGAGGCCTTTATAAGGATTTGACATGGTGTCATGGGGTGTAACCGGTACAGGTACTATGGTTACTGCTGGATTTCGTTTAAGGATTAGTTTGATTTCAGGATACGAGCCTTGTGCCTGTAGCCTTGTTATGCAGGAGGTAGCGTTTGATACCTAAGTTGTTTTAGGTTTGGTTTCGGGATGAGCGGTTGTGCCTCTTCCTGATTGTGTTTCGGAAGTATCAGTTGATACTCCAGTTGTTTGAAGTTTTGTTTCAAGGGATCGTTTGATACCTTGAATGTTTTATGTATTGTTTGATAGTATTGATTTGATACCATAGTTGTTTTATGATACGAGCTGTGCTCGTAGAAATAAGGCTTTAGGAAAAGCAGGCCATGTATTTAAAGGCTGCATCTTTCGGACTTAGAAAGGGCAGACTTCGACACACAGAGTTTTCAATATACTTGGTTGGATAGTTACCTCTTCAGTTCGCCACGATAGTGAGAAGCAGCCAAACACTTCAAGACCTTAGCGATATAGTAAAAGGTTTTATCTAACAATCTTTCGGAGCCTCGGCTTGATCAATCCGCCTAGGCCACTCTTTGGCTCGGATTTCAAGTGCACAACCCGGGACGGTTTCTTAAAGGTTCTCAGTGTAGCGAGAACCGATAAGGAAATGTTACATGGGAAGGGAGTGCAGCCTGCACTGGGACGAGGGTGGTATTGGTGAGAGGGGCGAAGGAGAGGGACCCAAGGATGGGGCGTGCCAGGTTGGCGAGCTCAGCCACCGAGAGATGGGACCTGACTTTTGAGGGTGGGCAATTGGTTTTCCACGAGAGTGGCATCACGTTTGGAGGAAGGCGGGTGCAGAGGGCTCTGTGGGAGTCCAGGATCCTGTATTTAGGAAGGGAGGGGAACGTCAGACAGAGGCGGCCCACCGCAGGGTTAATAGTGGGTGCAGCACCAACCATCCTCACGGCGGCCATGCATCGCGTATGCGGGATGATGGCCTGAAGGGGGGGAATGCAGGCCTCTGCGGCTAGGATGGGTATCGGGTTAACCTGAAGCAGTTCGACACACAGCGCTGGACTTGGTGCCAGTAGACGTCCATCTTGGTGAGCATGCCGCTGCTGGGGACCATGATGTCGGACCCAGCCAGGAGGGTGGGGAGGAGCAGCGATATCGCCAGGTGGTTAGAGAAGTGGGGTGAGAGGCCTGAGCCGGGAGGGGAGCGCCTTTTGACTGTAGGGAAGGCCCCTTGGGCCAGGCTTAGAGGTTTGGAGAAGTGTGCCGACCAGGAAATGTTGGGCGTGAACCAGTATCCAAGCCATGTGACACAGGAGAGGGAGGAAAAAGTCTGGCTATCAAGGTATATTGGTGGTGCGGAGGGAGCACCAGGGGGGTTCCTCTGCAGGGGAGTCCTCCAGTGAATGAGTTCGGTCTTGGAGACGCTGAAGCCTACCTCACGAGCTCTGGCTCAGGTCCCAGTTTGCCCAAATGCCCTTTAAAGGGTTCTGACTTCCGTCCTGTATGATAGGAATGCCACTGACAGCGCAAAATCATGAAAGTAGGATAGGGAAAGTCCTTTTGGCAGGTCAATGTAAAGCGATGCCACACATATGACAAACACCAGTGGAGATCTCGGAGAGCCCTGCGGCGTGCTCACTTGTACTGGGGGGAAGATCCTGGGTGACCCTTGAAACAATAGACGGCATGTTCTCTCGGAGAGGAACGACTGTTTCCATGCGACCCTGTAGTGGGGTACTCCGGTGCTTTTGAGGGAGGAGCATTGTCAGGAGGCATTTACATTATTGAAGCCCCCTTTGATGTCTTGGAAGAGGGTGGAGACCTTGAGACCAGGGCGCTGAAGGGTCCTGACTGTGTCCACTAGTAAAAGAGCAGCATCGAATGACGAAAGGACGGGAAGAGAGCCACACTGATTGTGGTGACCAAGCTTTAGTGGCCTGGCAATTAGGGAGAGGCGGGATGCAATGACTCTTTCCAGGATCTTAATGACTGTCGGGAGGATAACCCTGAATGATGTAGGCGAGTCATAGGAAGGCTTGCCCAGCTTGTCAAGCACGATGCCATTGGCCTTTTTCATGGAGACTGGGTGATAGCCGAACTTCAAGAGGGGGCCTAGGAGGTCGGTCAGGAGCCTGGGTGCTACAAGGTGTACCCTTTTCCATACTGAGTAGGGGATCGTCTCTGGTCCAGGGGCCGAGGATGAGGAGCACTGTCGGAGGGCGGTCAATATTTCATCTGGGAGGAAAGGGTCATACCCTCTGTGAGGTCTGAGGATGGAGGGAATAATGGAGAGTGGCCTGGGTGGAAAGAAGTAAGCGAGTAGGGCCCTGTTTACCTCCTCTGGAGAGGTGGTATCTGTAACAATCCTATCATTAGGTCGTTATGCAACAGGCAACGATAGTCGTATACTAAAGTAAGTAGTCTTATTTTTATAATAGGGCTTAGGGAAATACTATCTTTTCAAATAGTACGGAACTGGCTTGCTCGTCTTGAGTGATCCGTCGGAGGATACTACCTCGTCAGATAGTAAGATGGGTGGATTGTCGTGCTTGATAGAACTATCACAATAGTCCTATGTTCAAGCAGCGCATTTGAGACTATCACAATAGTCTCCGGGTTCTTAGAGCGTAAGCTCCCGTGGTGCAGGAGTGTTTCGTAAAGAGAGTAAAGAGTAATAGTATTGCAATATCTTGACTATAGAAAAGTACTTAGATAGTTGCGTGAAGATCCTACCTCTTGGTTGGTTTTTTGTTTTTTGTTTTTTCTTTTTTCTTTTTATATCATGTATTCATTCTTAAGGTACAAGAACTGGCATGCATCGTGAGATATGGTGTAAAGAAAACCTTAATTCCAACAACCGCCCGCTTCACCTCTTCATGGGAAAAATCAAACACCCCGAATCCATAGGAAAAATCCCCCTCGCCTAGCACCTAAGACAATAATACCTCTGACACGTAAGGTAACAATTCATAGAGACGTACAGGAGAGAGACCCAAACCCTTCAGCAGGCTCCGCTAAAAATAAAAGAAAAGATTCGCTCGCGAAGGCCCGATAGGGCCCAGGGGGGAGGATGTGTGATCGCCGTTTACGAGAGAAAACCACTGGACTTGTGGGCCGACATTGTAACCATAAATGTACGGTCGCGCTGGTAATTACATCGATCCAAGGCATTGGACACCAGGCAGGCAGATAGTGCAATACCACGACTGGGCGTAACCGAGGAGTGGACGAACGATCAGGGAGGATGAGGAGGCAGTAAGGTGCCGGCTGCTGTAGCAGTAACGGTGCAAGCGGACAGAACCGGGAGGTGGGAGAAGGAAGGATCGTGAACAGGCTAGCCACAACCGACAAACAGGCCATAGCAAGGGCATTTGGGACAACAACGAAACCCAGACGAGACCGAGTTGTTACTAACCGAGGCTTTCCCCATCAGAGGTACAAGCCCAGCAAGCCAGGGCCTACTTTGACCGAGAGTCCGACACCGTAACGCCGACCGTGAGCGTAGCGAGAAGCTTTCCAACAGCGCAAAATGCTAAGCGAGGTGCAAAGCAAGTGCGGGGTAAGGGGGAGAACTGAACATCATGAGCGAGTCAAAGACCAACGAGAACGAGAACCCCAAGGAGGCGAGGCCGACAGGGCTCAGAACAGGAGGGAGGTTGGCTTAAGGTCAGCTCTGAGGCAGTAGCCATCGTGGGAGAAGAGAGGTGGGTGGGGGAAAGTGACGATGATTTCCCGTGGGGTTGAGATTTCAATCGCCGGAGGTGGAGAGGAGATGGTTCGTGCCTACCTCTTGGTCCTTTTTTTTTTTTTTTTTCTTTCTAATTATGCGTTATTTGTTTTAGGTACAAAAAGCCTTATGCAGCGCTAGCTATGAAGAGAAAAAAACCTATAAGCCCAATAACAACCGCCAGCTTCACCTCATCATAGGAAAAATCAAACCCCCCCAGACCATAGAAGAAACTTCCCCAGCCTAGCACCTAAGACTCGCACCTCAGACACGTAGGGAAACAACTCATAGAAACGTACAGGAGAGAGACCCAAACCCTTCAGCAGGCCCCCTGGTAACACTAGGAAAAGAATCAAAGAAATGACGAGATGTAACTACTATTGCCAATATGCCTAACCAAAGGCCCCGCGGCTAGTCGCCGTAAGAGGCAGGCCGGTTCATGGTCGGGACTGACCGGAGGATGGCGATGCGTCGGCATTTAGGAGAGACCAAGGAGGCAGTGCAATACCATGATAAACCGTAACCTAAGCGAGCTTTTCGACCGTAGAGTAAATCGCAGGAGGGAGAGATGTAGGTGGGCGAGCGCAGCCACCGAGCAGAGGGGATGCCAGCCAATGATGATGAGCAGTAGGGTGCCAGCCGGTGAGTAGCAGTAGGGTGCCAGCCGGTGAGGAGCAGTAGGGTGACACCCGGTGGGGAGGATTAGCAGTAAGGTGCCAGCTTATGGGGCAGTACGGTGCCAGCGGACGGAACCGGGAGGGGGGTAGAGGAAGGATCGCGAGCGGGCTTTCCACAACCGACAAACAGGCCATAGCAAGGGCTTTTGGGACGACAAGGAGACCAGAACGAGACCATGATGTTACTAACCGAGGCTTTCCCCATCAGAGGTACAAGCCCAGCAAGCCAGGGCCTACTTTGACCGAGAGTCCGACACCGTAACGCCGACCGTGAGCGTAGCGAGAAGCTCTCTGACCGTGCAAATCCTAAGCGAGGTGCGAAGGAAGTGCGGAGTAAGGGGGAGAACCAAACATCAAGAGCGGGTGTCAACGATGAACGGAAACGAGAACCCCAAGGAGGGGAGGCAGGCGTGCCTCAGGAGAGGAGGGTAGATGGCTTAACGTCAACCCCTAGGCAGTAGCCATGATGGGGGAAGAGAGGTGCGTGGGGGAAAGTGACGATGATTTCCCGTGGTGTTGAGATTTCAATCGCCGGAGGTGGAGGAGAGATGGTTTGTGTGCCTACCTCTTGGTCGGTTTTTTTTTTTTTTTTTTTTTTTGTAATCATGCGTTATTTGTTTCTAGGTACAAAAAGCCTTATGCAGCGCTAGCT
>Ga0307513_10013441_pt1 | contig 10045 bp, 8 predicted proteins | sample 15_EM_MG_FD_202174 | JGI IMG/M metagenome (GOLD analysis project Ga0307513, IMG submission 202174) | Populus trichocarpa ectomycorrhiza microbial communities from riparian zone in the Pacific Northwest, United States - 15_EM | ecosystem: Host-associated > Plants > Roots > Unclassified | place...
GATTTGTTGTTAACATAAGTTATCACCATGAATACCTGACAACATTTACAAGTATTGGCATTACTCAAATAAGATAATTAATATAATCATGTTAATAAATTATAATCCGATTGGAACCTCCTTTGTGCGTGATTTCTAGTTGAATAATAAAAAGAGTTTATGTTCTACTTATTTGAAATATCATTAGTGGATCCTCCAACCTTGATAATTATTTTATATTTTTTTAAATCTTTACATCAATATCACATCTCAAAGCTCTCTTAAACTCCTTTTCTGTTATTATCTATTTGTTTATTTATAGTTTATACAGTTAACCTCCCTGTGATTCGACCCCGGTCTTGCAGGGTTATTTATTACTTCAACACTCCTACACTTGGGAGAAGATATAAACTCTTTGATCGTGTCAACAACAAACATTAATTGTTGGTATAATAAACCATATGATCGTGCTTTTTGATTAAAAGTGGTGAAGACTTTGAAATTTTTATGATGATCATGGATGAGAGTCTTTAATGAATTAGTTTAGAAATCATGATGATTTGAGTAAATAAAATAGTACACAAAACTCTGTTTTTTGGTGTAAAATTACTTATTGTCCAGTTTTATAATATTAAGCATATATTTCAATCTGATTGTTGGATTGAAATGAATTTTATGAGGAGTCTTTGGACCTATTGTTCTATTAGGTCAATTAGAGTTCGATAAAGTCTTAAGAGGGTACTAGTGGTCGGAAATAATATCAAAAATGACACATGAACTAAGTAGTGGTATTTTTGTAAATAAATTCAAACAACCCCCCTTCTCTTTATGTATTGATAGAATGTTCAGTAGCTAAGGCTAGAGAGAAAAGAAACGAGGGTCGGTGCTCTAGAAGCTATATCTTTGTTGTTCACTGTCGGATCAGCCTGAATTTTAGATATGTTATGCATCTCATCATCCTCTATAATAGGATTAGAGGGATTATGATTATCAACTTTCATTTAAGAGATATGACAGTTGGTATCAAAGCATATAGTTGTGATTCAGTAAACTAGAAGAACATAAAGGGTATGCCTAATGGATATTATATATCTTATGATAGTATTACCTAGAAATGAAACATAGATACTTAGTTGTCATAAAGATGGTAGCTAAGGAAAGCATTACTTGGTTTTAATGAAGTCGGTAACTAAGAAAATAAAATGTTAATTAGATGACTGTAGAATCAATAACATATAATAAATTTTAGGAAATGGATTGATGAGATGTCAGGTTGTAGTAGAGATTCATGAAATGAATTAATTTTTAATATTAATAAAATGGTGATGCAATAGAGGTATTGGATGCCATTGATGAAATAAGATTAAGTGAGATGAAAATATATATTGATACTTGAGTTAATATTTGACTGTTTAGGCATAAGTAAATGTTATTTTAAGTAACATATCGATTCAATAGTATGTTATAAAGTATGAATTGAAAGTGGAACTGTTTTTTGTTTAATGCCTTGGTCAATATCCATGCCAAATTAGTAGTTTGGGCTCTACATATAAGATTTTTGATCAAATGGTAGTATAAAAGGTGTTATATCTTAGAATACAATGATTTATGCTATGTTATGTAACAAAATGGATAATAAAAGGTTTAATACTTGTATTATAGATATGGGGGTAAAGGTTTGGAATTGATTCTGTAATAACTATTAATCTACTTTTTGAAGCATCTAACCTTATAATCAAGAAATCAAAGATCAAGCCCATGATTATCTCCTTAGACATGGAATTCACTTTGAATAAATAAATGGTTAACTTATAAAAATGTATGTAAAGTATAGTGGATAATATATGTTATAAGATGGCATAGGCTAGAGGTGGAACATAGATTCGCATATTTTTAAATAGTAAATGTTAAGAGATTATCGACAAAGTACCATCTTGGAAGAGAGATTTATAGAATAAGTAATTCATTGTCATTGAACAAATGAAAATATTATAAAGTAAGTGGTATAATACATGTAATAGGTTTGGAGGAGATAAAGATGATTTCAATGTATATTCTTGTGTAAAATCCTTTTTAGGATTGAATTATGATGTATGGAATCATTATGAGTGTGTATTGCAAGGTTAAATATATATGAATAGTGCTGAAAGTTATATAATTTATATAATGTGACGATGAAGTTAATGTGTAATTTTCATTGTAAATTGCTTGGTGATGTGAAAGATCGTTGTTATATTTTGAGAGAATAAATTTCTATACATACATTCCTTAAGTAAGGATGGTTTAAAATCAAATGCATACTAAATGTTAGATAAAATGAATGGGATACAATAGTTGAATTATGATGGTTGAACCATTGTTCATATGTCTAAAAAAAGTTAGGAAGACAAAGTCTTCAAGTAAAGAATGGTTAAACATAAATTATATACATGATGTTGATAAAACACTTGAAGGGATAAATTGGTTAGAAGTTGAAGTATTGATAAAATAACTTGACCAATGATTATATAGAGCAGATGGATTGGTAACCAAAATGACTTAATGAAAGCTAGTGTGAAAATCTGATGAACCCTTGTCATGACATCTGCCACGCCAGCCCACTACTAACACGTTAGCGTTCATATGCCATGTTAGTCTCACTTGCCACATCAACCTAACTTGCCATGTTAGTTGCAGAAATTCCAGTGTCTTCCCATTGTAATTTGGTTAGTAAGCCACAATAAAATTCTTTAAACCAAAGACTATCATTATTCTTGGTATATTTTTGTTCTTGTTGACCAAGAATTAACGTTGATATTATTTTTTCATGCCTGCACATAAATATATAATCGTCTTGCACTTTGAGTTACCTCAAATTTTGGCTTATTTAATTTATTCATTTATATTGAATATCTAATCCGCTTAATTAATTGCGGAGCTTGATTAAATTTATTTTAAAAATTAAAACATTGTGTTTGGATTACTCTTGTACATTTAGAGGACCCACATTGCTTGCTTGTTATTTTCCTTGATTTAATTTATTATTACTTAGTCTCCAAGATAAACAAATAATCAATTATTAGCTTTAACTTTATATTGTATTTTACTTGCAAGTGTTGTTTGTGATATCAATTATAGTTCTAAGATTAATATTGCATGTATTTACGAAGTAGTCATCTAGTACACAATCCAAAACTCACGATTACCAAGTATCTGAACACTAGTAATGCTCTTAGAGATATTCAAGAGCAATCACAGCTTATGCAAGCTGATGTGAACAACATGTCCACTCAGATGAACAACCTTTCTAAGAGAGTAGAATTTATAAAAACTTTACAAACAAAACAAGCTAGTGAGAGAGAGCATTCTAATGACAATGACAAGCATACGAATCCTTGAATACTTTTTCTCCGTAGAAACTGCCAATATGACCACCGCTAGGGTCATGCCAGTTCACCCTAGTAACCATCAATATAACCACAATCAAGGTCACCACGATTGTGATGACCCTGATGATCAAGTCATGAAGCATAACAAGGTAGAAGCCTTGACTTTTAAGGGCCAACTTGACTTATGGATCTTTGATAGGTGGTGTCACATGTATGCTGCATCGTGGCGAACATCCTCTTAGATAAGGAAATAGAAATGACAAGAAATTCTTGCTCTTTATTAGTGGAAAGAGGGAATGATAGTCGCCACCTAGTATTTTGGTCACTAAGAACCTTAAATGATCTCAGAGATCACGTGAAGGGACTGGTTGCGTAAATGGAAGGTATTAACACCCCTAATACGCCTTATCTAAGATAAGCTGCATTATTTTATTGTCTGATATAAACTAAGCTATTGTTGTGTTTTCTAATTGTTGGTTTGTCTAAGATTTAAGAAAAGTCCTCCTTAGTAAGGAGATCCTTATCTTATTAGGTAAAAAACCTAATCATTTTAATGTCAACATAAAAGAACTATCTTTTTATTTAATATCGAGAATACGTCTTACATATAAGTTCGCCATCCTAAATACTAAAGAAAATAAATTATTTTTTTTGTATTTTTGAAATATGAGTCAAATTCTCATTACTTTAATAAACTGGTTATTAAAGCCCAAAATACATGCTAATACATATCTTTTTTTGAATGCTCTTAATTTTGAATGAAAGTACAATATGATTTTTTATATATCCTTTTTTTTTAGACTTGGTCTTATGCATGAAAATAAAATATTTTTTTATTGTTTTTTTTATATTTTTTTTGCAACATCGGAGAGAACCGGGTATTTTAATACCAGATTTATATCTTTATAGTATAAAAATATAAATCAATATTAAGCAAGAATGGTAGAAAAAATCACGAGAAAATCACAAAAAAAAAATTTTAAGGAATTTTGAATTTTTTTGGATTTGTGTTTTTATTTAATATAATATAATATTATATATTTTTATTATATTATATAATAATATATTAGGTTGGGCCCGACCTAATTATATGGACTGAGACCACCCTGGTTGGGTTGAGGTTGGCCCAAAAGAGTTGTGCCTACCGAAGGCCTAACAAACCTTTTTCCTCTTTTTTTATAGGGCTGGACCCAGCCCAGCTATGTTCAGTCCAGCCCAAGAAACCATTAATTGGTTATTGTGCTCCGCAGAATAATCAGTTAATTATAATTCATTTGCTGCATAACATGAATTACTCACGTTCTGCATGCAAATGAAACAAAGAAGGAAAACAGGTAAGAAGATGGAACAGAGAGGGGAAGAAGGTTACCTGGAGTGGGGGAGCGTTGTTGCTGACGTTGATGGTGGCTCATGGTGGCGTTGTTATGGTGGTGACGAGGAGGAATGGTGGTTATAACTAGCAAGAGAGAGGAAGAGAGGAGGTTCCTTTTCTTCTCCGGGAACAGGCACAAGCTTTTCTTTTCCCTTGTCTTTTCCTTTCATTCGTTTTCTGTTATGCTCTTTCTCCTTTCATTCTCTTCTTTTTTTCATTCTCTTCTTTCCTCTCCTTCATCCTTTTCTTCTTCTTCTTTTTTTGTCGTCCCAGTCACCTACTGGTGATGGGGGGGGTGTATATATAGGGGCGCGAGGAGCTTGTGCCACTTTACCCCTGTCCAATAACGCCGAAAGGGTAGGGTGGCTGGGCGGCCAGTGTGCAGTCGCCCGCAAGGCTTCTCCCCTCTGCCCTTTTCATCACAATGGTAGGCCATGGGAGGGGCATGGGTTGTGTAGGGGTTTTAGGCACGAGAGAGAGAGAGAGAGAGAGAGGCGCTGCAAAGAAGGGAGAGAAAACCTTTTTACCCTGCTACAACGCACGTTAAGGGGGAAAAGATGGCAAACAATGCCATCAAAATGGCATTGTTTTGTAGTATTGTCTTTTTTTTTATAATAGTGAACTAAACAGCGTCCTTTAGTACAAAACGCATCGTTTTATTTAAATTAAAATGGTGCCCAAGAAGTATTTATTTCCAAATCAATCCTTGATTATTTATTTATTTAATCAAGTCCTCAATTGAGATTTTGATTTTAAGAATCAATTCAATTGCATTCTTGCCAAACTCATATGTCAGCCCTAAAGTTGGCTGCTTTTTTTTTTATTTTGGTCATTGGTTTTAAATTTTTGTATTTTGACCCTCAATTGATCAACAAACTTCTAATTTCTTCAATTTTGCCCCTGATTCAGTCAATTTTAGCCCCTATATTCACGTGTCTTTTCCAGTTTGGTCTTTGGTTTTGGATTTTTTCGATCAAATCCCTAATTGCCTATTAAACTTCAATATTTATGCAATTAGGCCCCTGATTTGACCAAATTAACTCTTACAAATTGTAATTTGACCTCTAAATTTTAATGTCTTCCAATTAAAGCCTAAATTGACTTTAAAATAAATTTTCTTGCAATTAAACCCTTTATAAATTCAATTATATCATCATTTTCTTGCAATTAAACCCTTTCTTGCAAAATGATTTATCTTCCTTGACCAATCTTTGACTATTTTCTGGGTGCCCCGGTGTTCTTTTCTCACTGATATATTTTTATGTTTTCTTCCGAAATTTTTTTGATTTTTTGTATTTTTTTTTATGTGGGGATCCCCAAAAATGGATAACAACAGATAAATCTGTGACACGAATCAATTCTTTGACTGCTATAATTTTTCTAAGAATAAAAGGGTATGATTTGCCAAAATGAACTTATTATAAGCAAAAGAATGTCTTGTCAAGACCACAACGACATCTTTTCACACCCATAACTATCACAATCTAAGAGTAAATTAAAACTAGAAATGCATCAAAGTTTGATCTAATGAATTCATAGCCATTAAATGCTTTATGCTTTCTAACCCATCAAAGTTTATCAAATTTGTATATACAAAAATACTTTGACTACCAAAAAGGGGTATTTTCATCTTATCCTTTTTATTTACATAGTCAAAATAAGTAACCTTCTTTCCTTTGAGGTTTAATTTTTTTATGTCTTGGATCCGATGACAATTTTATTTTTTTACTATTGGGTTTTTTGTTGTTATTGGGTGAAATGAGATTAAGCCCGATGTTGTATATGTGTGTGTGTGTGTGTATGCGCGCGCGTGTTCTTTCTACACCCTTCGTTTTATCCTTTATTCTTTTTATTTGGTTGGGTTATCTTTTTATTTTTTGTGGTTTGTTAGATATATTTTCTTGAAATAATTTTTTTCTTGAATTAAATAGAACTGATTGATTGAATATAGACATATACTCACTTCGTTGCTCCAACGAACCATGTGGCTTCTTTTGATGTCGTCTTGCATCCTTTTGCAGTATATTTTGAACAATTTCAACAAACTCTTTTGGTTGTGGGCAATGTTCATGGTGGAGTGACGGTGAATTTCTAACGATCTTTTCTTTTTTCTCTTTACAAATATGATATCGAAGACTCATTTTTTTAGTTAATTATTGCCAGGTTTTTTATGGTCCATTTGCTATTGTTGCATGTGATTTAAAACAGATGATGAAACTAACTGATCTTATTAAATATAATCAACTTAATAAGGTGAATGTCAGTTTTTTTTTTTAATAAAACTATTGTCACTTAACCAACTCTTTTTTATGTTAAAAAAATTAAATAATTAATTGATTTCCAATTTAGTAATTAAAGTATTTTGGGTGTCCGCTGCTAGTGAGAACTATATGGTATTCAACAAGAGAAGCCGGGGCAGTCGATAAAGGTGTACGCAGGGGGGGGGACAGGAAAAAGAAAGGGACACAAAAAAATGTAATTACCAGGTACAGAGTGGCAAGGGACGAAAACGAGGAAACCATGCAATCACTTTAGCTTTATTGTAATTTCCATGCAACAACATCAGCAACCTTGTTAAACACAAGGTTTTCTTTTCTCAAATTAAAAGTAATTAAAACAGAAGGTGTTGAAAATTCAGGTCAAATATTATATATATTCTCACGTGATTAATAAACACACAAGCCGAAGCCCCCCTCAGCTGCCTATAAATACACCTCATCTATGCAGATGTTGTTCACTGCTCTATTTCCCTAACCGATAAACAACTTGCCATCTATTGAACATCCTTGCCGAAGCCTACAAAATCAGTTTTGATCTCCCTTTTTCTCATTTACATATTTTTTTTCATCATTAAAAGCCTACAAAATCTCTAAAATACTCTCCAATAATAACCATTAAATTTGAATATTCAATGAAATTATTAAATAATAAAATAAAGTCATAATATAACAAGAAAAGTGGTGTCTTCATCTGGAATTCATGCACCAAGTCTCGAAACTTTCAAAAATAAATCAAATCATATTAGATTTGCATACCCAAGTATGTTTCAGCACTTTGGTAGCACAACTGCAGCGTCTTAATTTATGCCAAATGTCTACCTCGATGTAGTAAGTATCTCACGAAACTCAAAACATAAAAGCTGTAGATTTTTTCTTTAGGGCTCCATAGCATTTTGGATCACATCAATCGGAGCTCGGGTGAGAGTGTTATGCTCTAATTACAAATCTGTGTTGAAATTGTCTAGAATTGCCTAATTAACATCGTTTCACCATTAACACCTCGATTTACATCCTAAATCAAAATATAAAAATAATGACTATTTTCAGGCATCAAATAATTATAAAGTAATAAACATTAAGGGAGAAAAATATAATATTTTTGTATTCTCATCAAATTCCCTCACATTTAACTGTTGCTCATCCTTGGACAAAACTCAAATTAACTTTCCATGAAAAACAAAATAAAGGTTGCAATGCCATCAACAAAAAAACAATCAAGCTCTTCAAAAATCATAACATATCATGAATAAACATTTTTAAACAACTTTTAATTATTAATAAGTATCTCCTCTTGTGACTTTTGAAAATCAACAAGAGTAAGGTTTGAGTCTGAGAAGATGTTTGTGGCTAAGATTACTACTAATCACATTGTTATGGTTATCACTGACTTAAAAGGGTGGTCAATTCAACATATAAATGTGATAAATGCATTTCAGCATGGAAACATTAAAGAAAAAAATATATATATATGACTCCTTCACTTAGCATGTTCACTCACTCCTCTTTTGAGGTTTATCGTTTAAACTGATCTATATATGAATTAAATCAAGCACCATGTATTTGATTTGAGAAGTTTCATTATGCTCTTCTTGATTTTAATTTTATTTAGATTATGTTTCATTGTTGTATTTCTTGTATATAAGGATTATATTGTTATTAAAGGGCCTGATTCTTAGTTGATTGAGCATCTATAAATGCATTTTAACACGTCATTTCATAAAAGATCTCGATACCCTACAATATTTTCTTGGTATTGAGGTATATTGTTTCTTGACTAGAACGCTTTTGTATCAACACAAGTATACTTAAGAGTTTCTCAACCTAATTGGTTTTTAATCTAGTTACTTGGTCTTTACACCAATGGAGATCAACAAAATTTTTTGATTGTGGATGATGTCTATGGTGGTGTGGCAGTGGATCTCTATTGATTTTTTATTTTCTTCTTATAATATCGATGACTTATTTTTTTAATTAAGTATTATAAGGTGTTTTTTTAAAGTTTGTTTGTGTTAGAGAATAATATAAATCATATCATGTGACTTCACTTAATAGCTTAAGCTTTTGAGTTGAATTGGTTCTTTGACATGGTATCAGAGCCTTAATGACCAAGCGGTCACAAGTTCGAATCTCATCATCCCTATTTATTTGATAAAAAATAAACACAAGATAATATGAGTTTATATAAATTTTAAATCTAAAAATTTTTCACTTAGCCAGGCGTGTTATTGCTGCCTTCAATATAAATAAAATTATTAGTCAAATTAATGACTCAGTAGGTGTCGTGCTTTTAAATTTAATAAGGCTGTCGGAGGAGGGAGAGAGGAAAAGAAATGGACACAAAAAAACGTGCTTTTAAATTTAATAAGGCTGTCGGAGGAGGGAGAGATGAAAAGAAATGGACACAAAAAACGTGGTTACCGAGTGGCCAAGGATGGAAAACGAGAGGAGACAGTGCAATCGCGGTAGCTTTTATTTATTTATAAATAATAGCTTTATGGCTCTCCATACAACAACCATGTTTAACACAAGGTTTCGCTTCTCAAACTTAAAGTAATTAAAACAGAAGGTGTTGAAATTCAGGTCAAATACTATGGACCATCTCTTTCTCTTTTTAATTGAACTTAAAGTGAGAGATTTGTACCAATTGGCATTATATATATATATAGATTATAGATATATTCTCACGTGAGTAATAAACACCGAAACCCCCCTCAGCTGCCTATAAATACACCTGATCTCTGCAGATGTTGTTCACTGCTCTATTTCCCTAATCGATAAAAAAAACTTGTCATCTATTGAACATCCTTGCCGAAGCAACATGTCTACCCAAGTCTCCCAAGAAGTTGTACCCAAGGCTCATCATAATGAGATTATTCGCCGGACAGCCAATTATCATCCAAGCATTTGGGGTGATCAATTCATTTCCCATCTCCCCAAAGACAAGGTCATTAATGCATGCAAAAAGGACAATACTATGTCTATATATATATGATTCTTTGTTATTTTCTTCTCCCTTTGAGAAATTTTAATGATGCGTTTAATAGTAT
>Ga0307513_10013442_pt1 | contig 10045 bp, 7 predicted proteins | sample 15_EM_MG_FD_202174 | JGI IMG/M metagenome (GOLD analysis project Ga0307513, IMG submission 202174) | Populus trichocarpa ectomycorrhiza microbial communities from riparian zone in the Pacific Northwest, United States - 15_EM | ecosystem: Host-associated > Plants > Roots > Unclassified | place...
AATATTCCCACAAGCTAGAGGGCACATAAGGGAGTAGCTGCGCTGCGGGGCGGGACGGACCAGAGAGGCATTCTGACCACCGTGGCATCCTGAGCAGCGCCCCATTTAAATGCAGGGTCCAAACCTGAACCTGAGCAGGATGACCCCCTCTGAGGGGGGTTGATTGAATGGCTTAACACGGCCTGAGAGGCCCCGGATCCGAGTGCCCGAGGTGTCCATATGACGAGTGGCGAGTGGCGATATGACGCAACCCGTTCCGGCCCAACCAGGATCGATCGGCGCATAAATGCGAAATGCGATGCGAACCCAGCTGGCCTGGCATGGATCAGTTCCAACTGACCAACTGACCAACTGGGGCTTGGCTGTGAGCCGAGAGCTCCCCCTCCATCTAGCTCTAGCGCACATCTCCAGCCGCACACACACACAGACACGCGTAAGGTGGGGTTGATGGGTTGATAGGTGGATGGACACAAAGTTGCGCCGGGGCGTCTCACGGTAAGATTCGGAGACGGCAAATCGAACCGAACCAAACGAAATAATCGAATCGAGAGGGCTTATCAGGCTTTTCCTTTTCAGAGCGTGAGACGAGGTGCTGCTCCACTTTTGAGGTTCTTGATTCTTGATTGTACGCACGGGTAGACGGGAAGGGAGGGGTTGACGTAGACATGGGACGTGGGACGTGGGACGTGGCGTGCGACCGATCGTGGGCTGAACGGGCTGCACGTCAGATATATGGGATCGGGGGGTGCGACATTCCATCCAGCGGCGTTCAATATTCTAGTACTTGGGCTCTACAGTTAATGTGAATGCGCATGTTCTGTATTGCTCATGATAGTCCAATTCTACCACCTATTTTCGTTTTTTGATTCAAAGTGAGAGAGTTTGTCCCCTTCTAACGCATGGGCATGAGGGTGAGTCCAGAGTGTTCGAAAACGCGACTGAGTGATTCCTGTAAGAATAGAGACATAGGCTGCTAGCTAGCGAGAGATTCAAAAAAAAAAAAGAAAACCACCAAAAACGAAGCGAAGAAGACCAGAGAGCGAACAAATGCTTCATTGATTCCATAATACTGGGACAGGTGACGTATAGGGGTATGAGTGGATAGTTGTGGGTGTTTGTTCGTCGATCGGGTCAATCGGGATTGTGGAGGGTGGGTGGTGGGCTGAACGCCTCGTGCGCGAAGTGCTAGACAGTCTACAAGATTCAACGGGACAGGACAGGACAAGGGCGAAGGAGAGAGAGAGAGAAATGGGGCAACATAAGTAGCATATTTTTCAGCGAGTCAAAACGAGACGGTGCACGGGGTTGCTGTGGAATTATGGAAAAGGGGCTTGGGTTGAGTGGGGGGGACAGTCAAAGGGGAGAGAAAACTGGATAAACGGCGAGAATCGAGATTGCCCGTTCATGGGAGACGTCTATATTGTACTGTCTAACGGGGGTCGTCGTCTTCAGTCGAAATAGCAGTCGTAGAGTCGTGCTGGCCTCCGGGGCAATAAAGCCTGGGTTGTCGAGGAGACAATATCAAGACGACTAGCAGGACTAGAGACTTGACTGAGAGTTGGACCATGGTGGTGAGGGTGTTGGATTACCGCCCGTGGTCATCGGCAAGCTTTCGTCCGAGTAATTGCCGCTGCCGCCTGTGGTCTCTTCTTCGCCCCCAGAGGAGTCTTCCTCCGAGCCGTGCGGTGTCCCCGGACAACTGCGGGAGCGATATGGAAGGGGAAGTGGTGAGGGACGCTATGCAGGGTGGTGGGTGCGGGCCATGACGACGGGTCTGGCGCCGGCAACGGTGGGGAAGGTGGGTGGGTAGGCACCTGTAAGCCGTCCTGGTGGTGAAGATGCGTGGGGTCTCGCCGAAATATAGATGCACAAGGGTACAACACTAGGCTAGTATGTAAGGGTCTATATCTGTATCTCGACTTCTTCCACGCCCCTCACGTCACATTTTACGAAAAGGATAGAATATTCACCCCATGTGAATTAATTGTCTCAACCCGACATGGTGACATTGATGAGCACCAAAGATACCGCGAAGCGCTCTATGTCAGGCTCTAAGCAGTGAGCGAAGCAACAGAATCAGTCGCTCGATGGATCGAGGTGGCACACACAGCTAACACTTTACGCTGGTAGGGTTCGATTGTAGTGCTACCTTATCATCTAAATTACAAACAGAACAGTGTCGCGACCACGTAGAGAGTGAGTGGTTGGGGTTATCCTTTCGTTCATGTACGCCGTGTAAGGGCTTAATCCTTTTACCGTCTTAATATAATTCTGCTAGACGTGTGGTGTTTCATTCGTCCTCCTGTGTCCTGCCTTGATATAAGCGATTGTGTGCTTGTGTTTGGTTAATCAGTCTTACCTTATCCACCACCTACACTTCGCACATTGTTCTCTGGTCATTATCGTCCCAAATATACTGGGATTCGATTGTACCCAGAGGCAACGCGATTAAGGGTTACAGACGAGTAAGATTTATTACACACCGGACCGCGATATTCGATTGCATGGGGGTCCGCAGACTATATTCACCTACAATTGGGAAGATACTACAGGTGGGTCCATTCTCAGGTTGCTATCGGGAGACAGTCCGATGGAAGGAGTGGATTGTGATTCTCCAGTACTGCTACTGGCAGAAGACGGCAACCCAAATGGTCCTCAAGCCGTATTCCATGACCTTCGAGACGCAGGGCGTACGGCGCTAGCCATTGGAACGCCTTCATGTTGGGGAGGTCACGGTCAATAGGGATGATACGGATGACACTAAGCTTTGGAAAAGCCTCGCGTCTGGAAAATACATCGAGCAAGGACCGATAATCTGGCTCAGAAGCATACAGCGTCATGGGAATGCCCAATGTCTGGAGGAGAGAATGGCTGTAACCGCCAGAGTCGGCTCCCTGAATGCCCCCGAGGAATGGAATGACTAGTTCTGTCAGTTGAGTGCATACGCCAAGTATCGTGCGGAGATCGACTCCAGTCCCATCGAGAATATCGTGGTGTGCCATGAAGGTGAGATGACGGAGCTGTGGGCCAATATGATTGATCAGTGTCAAGGAGGGCATAAACCGGTCTGGTCCGCCACCAGATTGGTGCAACATGAGATGGGTCAAGTTAGGAATTGCGAGGGAATTGCGAGTAGAGAAAAAGTGTTGTACTTGTAAAAAGTCAGCCGCAAAAGAAATGATAGTTAGCTGACGGAGATTAGAAGGGAGAAGGACCGGGTTGGGTAATGGGCTGGCTAGGACTATTGTGAGACAACGGAGGCTTCCAAATGCCTCAGAACAAGCCGTCATACGAGCAAAAATTGGAGCACCACTTGATTCCACAAGATGAAGTGGTTGTTCGGATAGTAGAGTCGGTGTCTTTTCCCATGCCCAACTCTCAGCCTGCTGGAACATATGTTGCACGCGGAGGTTTGGAAGCCCGATACGCGCCAAGGTCTCAAATTTGCGGACTATTGTTGCCCATTTACCAACCCAGATATCAACACGCTTCACCCAGCTCTTCAGCGGGCGATCGTGAGGGGTTTCCAAGGCAACAACTACCCGCTCTAGTCCTCCGACGCCAAAGTAGTCGATGATTAAACTCTCATACATAAATTCGACAGCCAAGTCTGCCCAGGCCTTGGAAACAAGCATCAAGGCGCGTTTTGTTGGATAGAGGTGGCTCTGCTCGAAGGAATAAGCAGCCTCCGGCCGTAGATATGGATATGGTGCATGCGGTATGCCCAGAGGCCAGGGATCTAACATTGTGGGGGGATCGTGGAGAGGCAATCGGCCAGATGGAGGGAGAGTTGCCCAGCGCATGCACTCGCGCCATAGTTCAGGCGGGAACGTCGCAGTCTGGAACACAGAGATGAGCATTACGGATATACACGCCCCACAGGTATCGTTTGGCTCACGAAATCAGGCATGATCGTGGTTGGAGGACAAGGGCTGTTGACGAAAATCGGGCTCAAGGGGCGGTAACTCTTGTCCTATTATCATATACAAGGACACTACTTAAGTACTAAACGATGTGTCACATACATGTGAAATGAGAATGGATGCCAGCGCCGACACAGGAAAAGCTGCATATGACTGGTGCTCGGTTTGCAAAGGGGCATTTGACCGGTGCTCGGTCGCTAACATGTAATGACAAGAACACCAATATTCCGACAGCTGTCGGAGATGTCCGAATTCAAACTCATGCAATGCTACAGAAATTATCCACATATATACAGCTACTGATGCTATAGGAAGCCAAGCCTCATGTTTTGAACTGCGAAATGGAATTAAGATCGTGCGCAACATTTTATTTTATATTTTATATTATTTGGGGGGGGGAAGGGGCATGCACCGTAACGCTTCGGCGTCGTGTGTGGGACTCCAGTGCGGCTAGCCGGTGGGCCTTAGCTGCCCGTTGGACTATTTACCGCCTGACCTACCCACTAAAACCCCTCCCGCCGGTCTTGCCGGCCGCATCACTTTTTTATGAGAAGTTGATGACTGGGCCTTGAGTTTGCCGTCCGCCCATAGGGTTTGGATGATTCGTTGCTGGGTTAGTTTCCTTTTGCCTTCCAGGAAGCGTGTGGCGTTCCAGCTCTTTCTTATTTGTGCTTGTATAAGTTCTTTTAGGGTCTCCGATGTTTCATTTGGTGATCCGTCCTGGTCCGATATAGCGGACTTATTCCTTGATTTCCAAATTGCCCATATCGCCATTGATATTAGGATTCTTATTCTATCTGAATCCTTGTTTAGGTCTATCTCGAACTTCAGGGCCGCTGTGCCTCTTATGAGGCACATTTTAGTAGTTATGCCTTTCGTCATGTGCTCAAATTTAGTCTTCGAAAGGAATGGCCATTCTTAGCACTTATGACTTCAACAATATTAGGTGATTTGTTATCCAATTTCGATAGGCGTGTTTATACCGTAGAAAGCGTCAAGCCAGACCGCGCTCAAAGCACTCCTGAGGCTCGCCAATCGCAGCGGCCCCATTCCGCGTGCAACATCCGTTTAATCGACACCTAGCCCACGATGTGAGCTTTGTTCACCCGTCCACCTGTCACGAGGGAGGGAGGGATACTTTAAGCTCCGAGGCGAGCCCCCGTCGTATATTAGAAGATTCCAGTCGTGGCCGGGTCTTGTAGAGAAAAGACCCTGTCACCTCTTCGCTGATGGTAACTAAATACTGGCTGGGAGGCTCCGTATCTCCGCCCACTGCCCAACCACCGCACCGATTCACAGCGGAGACTGGAGAACTCCGGTCGCCGTGCCGATACGGGTGGAAACCTGCCACTCAAAAATGAGATGAGTCATGGTTGCGGCGACAATGAACGTGGCAGAGACATAAAGCCATCATTATCAACCCTGGTGGTCAAGATGCGTGGGGCCTCGCTGAAATACAGATGCACATGGGTACAACACTAGGCTGGTATGTAAGGGTCCATATTTTATCTCGACGTCTTCCACGCCCTCACGCAACATTTTACGGAAAGGATGGAATATTCATCCCATTTGAATTAATTGTCTCAACCCGACATGGTGACATTGAGGAGCATCAAAGATACCGCGAATCGCTCTATGTCAGGCTCTAAACAGTAAGCGAAGGAACAGAATCAGTCGCTTGATGGATCGAAGTGGCACCCAGCCAACACTTTACGCTGGTAGGGCCTGATTGTAGTGTTACCCTATCATCAAAACCACAAACAGAACAGTGTCTCGACCACGCAGAGAGTGGGTGGTTGGGGTTATCCTTTCGTTCGTGTACGCCGGGACCGCGATATTCGATTGCATGGGGGTCCGCAGACTATATTCACTTGGGAAGGTACTACAGGTGGGTCCATTCTCCGGTCGTTATCGGGAGATAGTCCGATGGAAGGAGTGGATTCTGATTGTCCAGTACTGCTACTGGCAGAAGATGGCGACCCGAACAGTCTTCAAGCCGAATTCCATGACCTTCGAGACGCAAGGTGTATGGCGCTAGCCATTGGTACGCCTGCATTTCGGGGGGCACATGGTCAATAGGGATGATACGGATGGTACTAAGCTTTGGAAATGCCTCGCGTCTGGAAAATACGTCGAGCAAAGACCGATAATCTGGCTCAGAGGCATGCAGCATCATGGGAATGCCCAATGTCTGGAGGAGAGAATGGCTGTAACCGCCAGAGTCGGCTCCCTGAATGCTCCCGAGGGATGGAGTGACTAGTTCTATCAGTTGAGTGCATACGCCAAGTATCGTGCGGAGATCGACTCCTGTCCAATCGAGAATATTGTGGTGTGCCATTAAGGTGAGATGACGGAGCTGTGGGCCAATATGATTGATCAGTGTCAAGGAGGGCATGAACCGGTCTGGTGCGGTATCAAATTGGTGCAATATGAGATGGGTCAAGTTAGGAATTGCGAGGGAATCGCAAGTGGAGAAAAAGTGTTGTGTATGTAAAAGGTCGGCCGTAACAGAAATGATAGTTAGCCGACGGAGATTAGAAGGGAGAAGGACCGGGTTGGGTAATGGGACGAGTAGGAGGTATAATGTGAGACAACGGAGACTTCCAAACGCCTCAGCGCCAGACATCATACGAGCAAGAATTGGAGAATCACTTGGTTCCACAAGATGAAGTGGTTGTTCTGGAAGTAGAATCGGTGACGGTCGCCATATCCAGCGGTCACGTAGGAACACATATTGCACGCGGAGGTTTGGAAGCCCGATACGCGCCAAGGTCTCTAATTTATGGTGCATTCCGTCCCAAGTACCAAACCAGATATCAACACGCTTCACCCAGCTCTTCCGCAGGCGATCATGGGAGGCTTCCAAGCCAACGACTACCCGCCCCAATCGTCCGACGCCATAGTAGTCAATTACTAGACTCTCATACATAAACTCGACAGCCAAGTCTGCCCAGGCCTTGGAAACAAGCATCAAGGCGCGTTTTGTTGGATGGACGCCGCACTGCTCGAAGGAATAAGCAGCCTCCGGCCATAGACATGGAGATGGTTCATGCGATATGCCCACAGGCCGGGGATCTAACATCGTGGGGGGATCGTGGAGAGGCAGTCGGCCAGATGGAGGGAGAGTTGCCCAGCGCAGGCACTCGCGCCATAGTTCAGGTGGGAGCGTCGCATTCTGAAGTACAAAAATGAGTATAGTAACGACCCACAGGTATCGTTTCGCTTACAGAAACAGACATATGATCGTGGTTGTGGGTCAAGTGACATCGGCAAAGACCGACTCAGGGATACCCACGATGGAAAGCTGAAGATCGTGTTTCACGATCGGCATAGGGAGTTAAAATTGTTCTTTGAAAGGAACGATCATACCTGGCAACGATGACTTAAAATTTGTTATCCAATTTCGATAGGCATGCCACAAGGAGGTTACATAGTAGCTGGTACCCTTAGTAAGCTTGTACGTCATCATGTATATACCCCACTGTATGTGTACTATCGTTCCTCAGCGAATTCGAGATGGATAAGGGAAGAAGCTGGGTGGCAACTCCTTCAGCCCATAAAACACGACGTCATACCTCATAGAAAGCAGTCCAAGGCAGGCCAGATCGCACTAGAAGGACTTTTCGCAGCTCGCCGATCACAGCGGATGCTCATCCATTTATTTCACACCCGATTGGCTCGTTCGGCGTACGGATCGTCATCCAACGAAAGGATTGACAAGCTCATCCGTCCAACCCGTCACGAGGGCGGAGAAAGGGGGGAGGTATTAACTACTGAGACGAGCCCGCGTCGCTCCGCTTTTTCGTTTTTTCGGGCGGTTTCGGGCGGCGCAAAGAGCGGAGATGGATAAACAGGCACTGTCACCTCGTCGCTAGTGGCTAGTGGCCGCCAGGGGTGGCTGGGGGGGGGGTCTGGGCCCCGTATCTTCTCTTCTCCGCCCAACTCACTGGCCGCCTAAAGTGGTTGGAGAGCCCCGGTCGCCCCACGCTGTGCTGATACGGATTGGGGGAGACTAAAAGGCTATCAACCGCACCTTGGCTCGTCTCGGCGTGCCGAAATTGCGTTCTGTAGAGTACGTTTGACGGGGGCGTGTGGTAAGGCAACGTACATAAGTACGTAGGTGAGTGCCCGGTCACTCACCCTCCCTCGCCCTCCTCAATGCGTCTACGTCTCACCTCACCTCGCACCCGCCGCCCGCCCCAGCATCCAGCATCAAGCAGGTATATCCAACCCCGGTCTTCAATCGACAATGTACCCTTGGAGCGTCGCCAACCACGCATATGATCGATTACCATTATTATCATATTATTTCCCTACCTACCCATGCTCCTTCTGCGGCGTATCTGTATCTGCGATATCTACGATAACAGTTCCACGTCCCAATATGGGTGATAAAACACACCCACCCCGAAGGAAATCTACAATCTGGACCTGTCCATATGGCGAGTGGCGAGTGGCGAGTAGCGAGTAGCGATATGACGCAACCTGTTCCCGGCCCAACTCAACCACCAACCAGGATCGATCGGCGCATAAATGCGAAAATGCGAAATGCGATGCGAACCCAACTGGCCTGGCATAGTTCAGTTCCAATTGACCAAACTGACCAACTGACCAACTGGAGCCTAGCTGTGAGCCGTTGAGAGCTCCACCTGTATCTAGCTCCAGCACGCATCTCCAGCCACACACACAGACACGCGCAGGGTGGGGTGGGGTTGATGCGTTGATGGATGGATGGATGCGTAGTTGGACCGGGGGGCGTATCATGGAAAGCTTCGACGACGGTACATCGAATCGAATCGAACCGCACCAAACCAAATAATCGAATCGAATCGAATCGAATCCAGTGGGCTTATCAGGCTTTTCCTTTTTCCCAGTTTCAGAGCGTGAGACGAGGTGCTGCTCCACTTTTGAGGTTCTTGATTCTTGATTGTACGCACGGGTAGACGGAAAGGGAGGGGTTGACGTGGACGTGGGACGTGGGACTTGGACGCGGGACGTGGGACGTGGTGTGCGATCGTTCGTGGGCTGAACGGGCTGAACGTCAGAAATATTGGATCGGAGGGTGCGCACCCCATCCAGCGGCGTTCAATATTCCACCACTTAGGCTCTACTGTGAGTGTGAATGCGTATGTTCTGTCTTGATAGTTCAATTCTACCACCCGTTTTCGTTTTTTTTGATTCAAAGTGTCCCCCTTCTAACGCATGGGCATGAGGCCGAAAGCGAGTGTTCCAAAAAGCGACTGAGTGATTCCTGTCAGAAATAGAGACATAGTCTGCTAGCTAGCGAGAGATTCAAAAAAAGAAAAGAAAACCACCAAAAACGAAGAGAAGAACAGAGAGCAAAGGACTGCTTCATTGATCCCACAATACTGGGACGGGTGACGTGTGGGGGGGTATCAGTGGATAGTTGTGGGTGTTTCCTCTTTTCGTCGATCGGGTCGATCGGGAATGTGGATGGCGGGGAGAGGGTGGGTGGTGGGCTGAACGCGGGAACCGGAGCTCGTGCGCGACAGTGCTAGAGGGTCTACAAGATTCAACGGGACGAGACGAGGGCGAATGGAAGAGAGAGAGAGCAAGGGGGCAGCATAAGTAGCATATTTTTCAGCGAGTCAAAACGAGACGATGCACGAGATTGCTGTGGAATTATGGAAAAGGCGCTTGGGTTGAGTGGGGGGAAAAGTCAAAGGGGAGAGAAAATTGGATAAACAGCGAGAATCGAGATTGCCCGTTCATGGAAAAAACGTCTATATTGTACAGTCTAACGGGGGTCGTCGTTGTCGTTGTCGTCAGTCGAAATCGCGTCAGTTAAAATAGCAGTCGTAGTGGTGGCCTCCGGGGCAATAAAGCCAGGATTGTTGAGGAGACAATATTAAGACGACTAACAGGACTGGAGACTTGACTGAGAGTTGGACCGTGGCGGTGAGGGCGTTGGATTACCGCCCGTGGTCATCGGCAAGCTTTCTTCCGAATAACTGCCGCTACCGCCTGTGGTCTCCTCCTCGCTCCCAGAGGAGTCTTCCTCCGAGTCGTGCGGTGTCCCCGGACAACTGGGAGAGCGATGTGGAAGGGGGAGTGGTGGGGGGCGTTGTGCGGGGTGGTGGGTGCGGGCCATGATGACGGGT
>Ga0307513_10013444_pt1 | contig 10044 bp, 7 predicted proteins | sample 15_EM_MG_FD_202174 | JGI IMG/M metagenome (GOLD analysis project Ga0307513, IMG submission 202174) | Populus trichocarpa ectomycorrhiza microbial communities from riparian zone in the Pacific Northwest, United States - 15_EM | ecosystem: Host-associated > Plants > Roots > Unclassified | place...
CAAATCCAAAAGGTATATTACTGAATCTTGACTGAACCGAATACAAATCTAAAGAAACAATCACCAACAAACTTCTAATGTTCTTGCTTTCCATTCTTGTAGTGGCTTGTCTCGTATCCACCAGCATTCTTCCCCGCGCCAGGTTGGTGTTGCCCAATAACAAGATCTTTGGTTGCTTGAGCAATCTCCACTATAGTTTCGCCAACGGCGCCCTGTATGCTGCTTCCTTCTTGTCGCTGTTGCTGCTGCCAATGCTGTTGTTCTTGTTTATCGCCTTCAAGGTAGACTTGCTCGCTGAATTTCTTAGTGATGCTCGTTTCTTCTGGCCCTTGACCTCCTGTTGCATGAACTTGTGGTTCTTCTTTGTATTCCCTTCCTTAGAAACTCCTCTAATCATCGTCAATCAGGAAACATATATTCAGTTTCTATTTCAAGTACTACAAATGTAATAAACTAGTCCACATTTTTCAATTTCAATTAGCGAGAGAGTTTAATCCATCAATTTTATTGGCCTATAGAGGCATTGCTTGCATTGAAGCCAATGATGTAGAAATAGAACATCCATTCAAGATATTCAAGAAAATTTTGCATTACACTAAATTGCAGTTAAAAGAGCATCGTAAACTTCACAATGTGAATTCAACCCATGCAAAAACAACTCTTAGACACACTATTTCTTGAACTGTACCTCTCCTTCAGCTGCTTTACGGGCCTCAAGCTCTCTCTCAGCCTCCTCTTTTTTCCAAGCTGTATACTCCTTCATACTCTCGCCACTTTCCGTAGCAGTCTGTTTAGCAGCACCCAACGGCTTGCCTGCAAGCTCTGCAGTCTTTTGACCAGCATACTCTACTGCCCTTGCGGCTGCCTTACTCCCCTCCACTGCTTTCTCAGTTGTGTAATGAGCAGCAGTCCATCCAGCCGCAGCGGCCTTGTCTTTCACATCCACAGCCACTTTCTCTACATAATGAACAGCTTCTTTGCCACTTTCCACTGTCACATCTTTAGCTCTTACTTCCTTCTCTGCAACATACTCTGAAGTTTTCTTAGCCCCTTCAAAAATGGTGTCTTTTGCTTGTGCTCCCTTCTCTGTTACATACTGGGTAAATTTCTTAGCCCCTTCAACTAGAGTGTCCTTTACCTGTGCTCCTTTCTCTGCAAGATAATGGGTAGTTTTTTGAGTTTCTTCAACAACAGTGTCCTTTGCTTGTACTCCCTTCTCTGCTATGAACTGAGTAGTTTTTCTACCCCCTTCAACTGCAGTGTCCTTTACCTGTGCTCCCTTCTCTGCAGCATACTGGGTGGATTTTTGAGACCCTTCAGCTACAGTGTCTTTTGCCTGTGCTCCCTTCTCTGCAACTTTCTGAGCACCTTCAAGGACAGTGCTCTTCGCTTGAGACGCCTTCTCTTCAATCTGTTGACATGATTTTTGAGCCCCTTCCCAAATAGTATCTTTGGCTTGTGAAGTCTTCTCTGCTGCAGTATCTTTGGCTCGAGAGCCCTTTTCTGCTAGATTACGGGAAGTTTTTTGAGCCCCTCCAAGAACAGTATCTTTTGCTTGTTCAGCCTTATCCGCAGCAGCGTCTTTGGCTCGTGCAGTTCTCTCTGCGACAATGTCTTTGGCTTGTGCAGCTTTCTCTGAGATAATGTCTTTTGCTTGTCCAGCCTTATCTCCAGAAGTTTCTTTCGCTCGCGCAGCCTTCTCCGCAGCAGTGTCTTTGGCTTGCATAGCCTTCTCTACAACAGTGTGTTTTGCTTGAGGAGCCTTCTCTTTGCAACCCACAACTTGGCTAGCCTTCTCCTTTTCTTTCTCATATCTTTCTTCAGCTGCCTTTAAAGCCTCCAATGAATTCTGTTGTGCCGTTCCTCTTAACTTCGTAATTTCATCTAGAGAAAGTTCTTGCTCATTATTTTGTTCACCATTCTTTTCTTTTCTACCACCTCTCTCACCTTCACCTTTCACTTCAAATTTCCCAACAGAATATCCCTCTCTTGCTTTCCTTTCTTGTTCTTCTTCCCATCTTTCCCTTTCTTTATCACTAGAAACATCTGTCCCAGCTCTCACTTTATCAGCAAGAGACTCAAACTGCGCTCCCATTTCATTGCCACCTTCAGTACTCAAGTTTTCCATGACACCAACAAGGACAACTGACTCTTTTGGTTTCTCAATCAAAGACACAAAATGGTTAGCTATTTTTGGGACTCTCTCTCTCTCCACAGAAAATTCTCTCTCACTAGTAGTATCCTCTCTTCTTGCTTGCTCAGATGCCATAGTTGCTAGTGTTCCAAGAAAGTAACTAAGAAACTAGATCTCTCCGTGGTTTCTTTTGTGGGTTATTTTTATGTAAGATTCTTGATTTGTTGTTGGGATAGGAATGAAGAGGAAAGAGGAGGAGATTGGGCGTTAAAAAGGAAGAAGGAATGGCCATTGGCGGCTTGAGGAAATGGAAGAGGTGTGTGTGCATGGAGTGGACATGTGTTGGTGCCTGGAGCGACGTGTTGGAACAGTACAATGAAGAAGGTGACTCAGCTAGACAAATGATTAGTGCATAGGCACACGTAAGAGGATATAGCTTAGGTTAGCCATTTCAGGACAATGGATTCGTGTCTCTTTGCCATGTGTGCCTCTTTTCTTCTTCTTGCCAGAGACTTTCAAGACTCACTCACTTTGCTTTTCCAAGCTTTAGATCAGTTTCGTCTCTGATCATGTCTGTCTCTCTTCTTCTTCTTCTTAGATTAGTTTAGTGTATTAAGTACTTTTTCTATGCATTTACTAAAATTTGTTTTCATGAATTATTTTTTATTTAATCGGAAATATTTTCAAAGTATAAATCCAAGACTTCAAGTAGTAAGTGTTAAAATAATTAAGATCAAACATAAAAAGAAGGTTAGAATTCTCAGTTTATTATAAATGTTTAATATTAACCTAAATACAAAGAAGGTATATATAGGTTAAACTGAAAATATTATTCTACCTTTAATAAATAAGACTACATAAATATTATTTAACATCTCTCATCAAACTCACGATGCAGCAGCTATAAGCATCGAGAGTTTGACAACTAGAAAACAAAAACGAGAGACGGAATGCACCTTGGTAAACAAATCTGCAATCTGCAAGGAAAAAGGAACAAAAGGCAAAGTAATGGTGTCATGCTTGAGATGATGACGAGTAAGATGACAATCGATCTCAATGTGCTTAGTTCGCTCATGAAAAACTGAGTTGTGAGCAATTTGAATAGAACTCTGGCTGTCACAATACATAGGAGTAGGATGAAAAAAGGAAACTCTCATATCAACAAGTAACCAACGTAACCATATAATCTTTTTAGTAGTAAATGTCATGGCACGATATTCTGCTTCGGTAGATGATTGAGAAACAATAGATTGTTTCTTGCTCTTGCAAAAAATAAGAGAATCACCTAAAAAGATACAGAACCCGGTAACAGACTTGCGATATGTGGAATCACTACCATGATCAGCATCAAAGTATGCACACAGCTCCAAGAAAGAGGTGGATGAAAGTAAAAGACTCTAAAAAACTGTACCTCAAAGATATTGCAAAATACGAAGGGCAACTGCCAAGTGAACAGTAGTAGGAAAAGCAACAAACTGACTAACAACATAAACAACATATGCAATATTTGGATGAGTAATGGTGAGATATATCAAGCTCCCAACAATAGTATGATATAAAGTAGGATCTATCAGAGGTAAACCATCAAAAAAAGAGTACCTTGCGTTAACATCAATAGGAGTATCTACAGTCTTGTTATCAGTAAATCTAGCCCGCTCAATAATATCTGCAACATATTTCGACTGAGAAATAAGGTAACGTTTAGGTGAGTATGCTACCTCAATACCCAGAAAATATCGAAGATAACCCAAATTCTTCATTTCAAAACGTCTAGCCAACTCTTTCTTCAAAACTGAAATACCATCAATGTCATCACCAGTAATAATCATGTCATCAACATATAAAGACAGAATGATACGACCTGCATCAGTGCACTTAATAAAAAAAACAGAATCATGACTACTAGAAACAAAGCCAAGAGACGAGATTACAATAGAGAATTTCTCAAAACAAGCACGGGGTGCTTGTTTGAGACCATATAATGCTTTCTTAAGCTTACAAACATATCCAGAGTCACGTGAAATACCAGGAGGGGGTGTCATATAAACTTCTTCTTGAAGATCTCCATTCAAGAAGGCATTTTTAACATTAAGCTGAGAAATATGCCACTGACGAATCGAAGCTACGACAATAAGAGTACGAATAGTAGTCATTTTTGCAACATGGACAAATGTCTCCTCATAGTCTATACCATACTGTTGAGAGTATCCTTTTGCAACCAGCCTAACTTTGTATTGCTTAATAGACCCATCAGAATTAGTCTTGATCTTATACACCCAACGACAACCAACAACACTCTTACCAAGAGGTAAATGAACCATATCCCAAGTTTCTGTCTTATTCAAAGCAGAAAGTTCCTCATTCATAGCTTGCTGTCAAAGCGGATCAAGAATTGTCTCTTTATAGGAAGAGGGCTCAAAGAGACAATGAATAGAAGCTAAAATAGAAGTAGATGATAAAGAATAACAAGAATAAGCAAAATCTGGTAGTTTTGTGGACTTACGAATGCGGATGGACTGACGTAGAGGTGGATCCACAATCTCAAATGAAGTTTAAGGGGCTGTAGAAGAGAATGGAGCTTCAGGTATGCTAGAGAGTAAAGTATCAGTACCTGCAGAGTTATGAGTACAAATTGGTCTAACATGGGGAGAGGTATCATTATCAGAATCCTCAGAAAATGGATCTATACGAATAAGATCAGGTTTAGTCAGGCTATGAGTAGTGGATGGAATAGAAAAGAAAGGTATATGTTCAAGAAATACAACATGACGAGACACATAAAGCTTCTGAGTTATTGGATCAAAACAACAATAACCCTTTTTACCTTCACCATAACCCAGAAAGACACAAATAGAGGATCGAGAGGATAGCTTACTGCGTTCTACATGAGGACGAAGAACGAAACAAGTACAACCAAAAACTCTAAATGAGGAATAATCATGGACATACCCATATAACTTTTCAAAAGGAGATAAACCTGAACTATGAGAAGATGAAATTGTATTAATCAAACTTACAGCAGTAAAAACAGCTTCTTCCCAAAACTCACTAGGAACAAAAACAGACAACAAGAGAGAACGAGCAGTTTCGATAATGTGCCTATGTTTTCTTTCAGCAACACCATTTTGCTCAGGAGTATCTGTACATGAAATTTGGTGGATAGTTCCATCTAAGGCAAGCAATTGACAAAATTTATTAGAGGTGTATTCCCCACCCAAATCACAACTAAAGCATTTGATCACAGCAGAATGTTGAGTTTTGATAAGAGCTCGAAAAGCTGCATATATCTCAAAGAATTCAAAATGATGTTTCATTAAATAAACTCAACAATAACGAGTATGATCATCAATAAAAAAGACATAATATCGAGACCCTCCTTTTATGGCAATAGAATAAGGTCCCCATATATTAGAACGAATCAAGTCAAATGGTGAAGAAGAAATAAAAATACTTCGATTAAAAGGTAAAGCGGAAAATTTTGCCAGTTTACATCCACTACAATCATAAATGTCACAAGTTCTCAAATTTCTTAAATCTCATGTGGATGTCAAAAATCTCAAATGAGAAGAGGAAACATGTCCTAGACGAGAATGCCATAAATAAAAACTAGAAGATGAAGGACTCAAACGAAAAGAAGACAAATCAACAGTAGTAGCAGCAACAGCAGGAACTGACACTTTTTAACTCATCTAAAATATATAGTCCATTCTCCCTACGGCCTGTCCCAATCAGCTTCTAAGACTGCAGATCATGTACACAACAAAAAGAAGAGGAAAAAATGACTAAATAATCACCAGAATCACATAATTGACCAGCAGAAGCAAGATTCAATTTGAGGTTCGGAATAAGATAGACATTAGGAAGAGACAAGTGAGGTGTGACAACAGAACCAACACTTGCTAAGGGCATGAGAGTGTCATCAGCAGTCATAACATGAATGGAGGGCAAAGGGGAAACAGAGGTAAAAGATGAAGAATATGGAGACATATGATGTGAAGCACCAGAATCCAAAACCCATTCAGAATGTGACATACCTGAGGAACTATAAGGCAACTGGCCTATGGAACAAACGGATATTGTTTGTGGCTGCAAGGAGAGAAACTTCTGAAATTAATTAGCGAAAGTACTAGGATCGGTTATAGAGCCTGAGGAAGCTACTGCTGCGGTATTGTGGTGTGGTGGTTTATATCCATGAGGTGGTCTATAAGCATTAGATTGTGACTGGTTGTCAGGCTTCCAAGCATGATTCTGCTGTCTCAACTTAGGACACTGAGCCTTCCAATGACCTTTCTGATTACAGAAACTGCACTCATCGAAGCCAACCCTTGTGTAAGGCTTATGCTAGTGATTGGAGAATTGCTTAGAGGGTACTGCTAATATAGAAGGATTTGAAGCTGATAGAATACCCTTTTCAGAATATAACTGAAGACGTATTTCTCCAGCCAATAACTCACTGACAACCGAGTCAACAGAAGGCAATGGAGAGCGATGCAATATTGAACCTTTAAGTCCTTCGAAATCACTGTGAAGTACTGTTAAAAACTGTACCAATCGTTACTGCTATCTACGCTCAATATAAGCACCGCATGCCTTTAATTCTACCGCTTCTGTAAGAGCCAACCGATCCCAATGATTTGTCATGGCAGAATAGAACTCCTGAATACTCATATTCTTCTGGTGAAGAGCTCGTATGTCATTATCTAACTGATACTGCTTTACAAAATTTGATAGCGTGAATAACCTTTGTAGATGATCGCAAACCTCATTTGTTATCTCATACTTTACCAACTGCGTACCTATGGAATGCTCAATAGAGTTGTTGATCCAAGTAATGATCTTTGCATTGTTTACTTCCCACGCATCTATCAAAGCTGCATCCCTTTCCTCAATATTTTTAGGTACCACATAGGTTCCACTAATATATCCCCACATCTTTTTACCCTTAAGAAAATTTCTCATTACATAGCTCCAATACGAATAGTTCTTCCCATCCAACCTCACACTCACAGATTGAAGCGAATCATCTCTTTCAGTAGCCATAATCAACAATCACAGAGAACCAGAATGCAAAAGCAGCGGAAAACAAAATACCAAATTGCAGAAATTGAATAGAGATTGCAGAAACTAAACAAATATCTTCTTGAAAATATACGATTACGCCAAAGCACAAAACAAATTTGACAAAACTGAACGCAAATACCAAATTGCAGAAACTGAACAGAGATTGCAGAAACTAAACAAATATCTTCTTAAAAATATACGATTATGCCAAAGCACAAAACAAATTTGCAAAAACTGAACGCAAATACCAAATTGTAGAAACTGAAGGGAAGACGAAATACTAAAGTAATTGCAGAAACTGAACACAAATATCAAATTGCAAAAGCGGAAGGGAAGACAAAATACCAAATTTTGCAGAAGCGGAAGACAAAATATCACTTCAAAAAATCAAATTGCAGAAGTTGGATCCGCGAAAGCTGTGTTCGGGATTAAGCCTCGTTCCATAAAACCAGCTCTGATATCATGTTAAAATAATTAAAATCAAATACAAAAAGAAGGCTAGAATTTTCAATAATATGTTTATTATAAGTGTTTAATATTAACCTAAATACAAAGAAAGTATATATAGGTTAAACTGAAAATATTATTCTACCCTTAATAAATAAGACTACATAAATATTATTTAATAGTAAGAAAGTGTCAATTAGAAACAATTAACTAGCTCATTTAATATAAATATTTTTTTTTCTTTTTATAAGAGATTTCAAATTTAAACCTCTCTTGTATAGAAAAAATATAAATATAAATGATTAACTTATTAAATTTGGTTATATTATTCTCGATTAATTTGTGTTATTGAGACTATTTGGCTAAGGGTATTTTTTAAAAATATTTTTTAATTAAAAATATATTAAAATAATATTTTTTAAAAAAATTATTTTTAATATATACATATTATTAAAACCATCTAAAATTATTTAAAAAATATTAATTAATATAATGTTTTTTTAAGTAAAAACAATTTTAAAAACAAAACAGATTGTAATATAAAAACAAACCCTCACTGATAGCAATCATAGGATAAGTTATCGAATAGATTTCATTTATGTTAAGCAAACCTACTACGTTTCACAAAAAATCACGAAAATGCACTCCCAATCGGTTTTTTTTTCCCCGCCCCTGTATATTATAATGTTTGGACTTATGCTTTGTCTGACTGTCTAATTGTAATTACTCTTTAGCACTGGGCTGCTATTTAACTAATTCAGGTCCATAGAGCTACCATAATGAATTCTGAAGACATAAAAAATTAATTTAAAATAAAAAAAATATTTTTAAGTTTTTTTAAAATATTTTTGAAATGTAAAAACAATAATCTTTAATAAGTTTTATTAAAAATGCATGTGCATGTCTCTACCAGTGTTATAAGAATCGGCTAACCCAACAAGTTAACCAGTAACTGATCCAAGCTAAGTGGCCGTTTGTTTACGCGGTAACTTTTGTTGTTAAAGCAAACCGCACATGTTGAATGTTTGGTAATGCTCAACCACATATTATTGTTCACGTGGGACCCATCTATTTTTTTAAAAAAATTACAGGTTTGCGGAAAGCAGCTCTGACAGTGGAGAGTTTCACTCTCCACTGTTCCGACTACTATTCTGGCTAGACCGGGTCCGGTCCAAAGCTTAATGCATTGAACCGGGTTCGACCCAGTTAAAAAGAAATTCAATTTTTAATTGTGTTTTATTCGAAAAATTAGAATGAGATCGCTTGATGACGTAGCATTTGCAGAATTTGATCGCAATCCCAATTTTGTTCCTGATGATATTTTACCTGATGTTGTTGCGTGTTTAAGAAACCAATGAAACTATAGTCCTTGGCAGATGAATTTCGTACGTGATGAAATTGTAGATAGTTTAATGAAACAATAAAAAATATTTGATATAAGTAATATTTATTTCATGATGTAATAACAGTAGTTAAATCCACAATATTTAAATTAAAAACCATCAATATATATATATATATATATATATATATATATATATATATATAAAAACAATTTGAAAAGTAATTTTTTAACCAAATACATTAAACTACTTTTTGTTCAACCTCAATTTCAACTACAGTTTTAACCAAACATATATAAATACCAAACCAACCTCAACTAAAAGTATTTTGTGTAAAACAAATTTTTTAAAATCACAACCATAAAAGCTACCATAATACCAAACACACTTAAATCATTAAAAAAACCAATCTTTTTATTTTAAAATGATATTGTTTTGATTTTTTTAAAATAAAAAAAATTAAAGTTTAGAAGTTCCAAACCTTAAACCAGGTAAAACTTCCAAGTCAATCTTGTGTAGAGAGTTTAGAAGTGTAAGTTGTTTATATTAAGATATTATTAATTTGTTTATATTAAGATATTATTAATTTCTACATTTTGGTTTTAATTTTTTATATTGGCTAGAGAGCATAAAATTGAGTTTGGCAATATTAAAAAAAATATGAAATATTATAGCCCATGGACAAGCTATCAAATAGATTTGATTTGTAAAGGAAACTAATAGTCTAATATTAATTACGTAAATTATACAGACCAATCACAAAATTGAGCTCTACCAATTTCACTGCTTTCGCCCCTCACTGGATCATTTGGGACTTCGGATAGTGGGCTTTTCTGTCAGTCTGGATGTGCACCAATACTTTGTCACTGGGCTTTCCCGTTGCAAGCTATTGACCAAGCCCAAGCCTTAGGATGAGTCGACCGTCGAGTCCAGATTTCGGGCCCATACATGGCTAGCTCAACTAATTACCTTATTCCCGTTTTCATTCAGAATTACTTAATTTTATCAACACCCCATATTTATTAAGAACTAGTTTTTTAAAGCGTGAATCTCACGTGT
>Ga0307513_10013445_pt1 | contig 10043 bp, 8 predicted proteins | sample 15_EM_MG_FD_202174 | JGI IMG/M metagenome (GOLD analysis project Ga0307513, IMG submission 202174) | Populus trichocarpa ectomycorrhiza microbial communities from riparian zone in the Pacific Northwest, United States - 15_EM | ecosystem: Host-associated > Plants > Roots > Unclassified | place...
CGCGATTCGCCGGCGAGGTCAGCGCGCGTCGTCGGCGGCCCGGCCGTCAGCGCCCCCGGACGCGGCGACGCCGGCGTCGCGCGCGTCGTCGGCCAGCCCGGGCTCGACCGGCTCGGGATCATCGGACGGCGGCTCGACGACGTCGGCTGGCTCGGCGGGCGCGCAGCGCGGACGCTCGCGCGGCACGAGCAGACCTGTCGCGCCTTCGATCACCACGGGCGGCGCGTCGTCGAGGCTGTAGACCGTCACGCCGCGATCGCCGGCGACCGCGAGCTTGCGCTCGGCGGTCCACTGCAGCGCGATGCCGGCCGCGGCGCGCTCGAGCTCGCGGGCCGCCCCCGACGACGCATCGACGACGAACGCCGCGGTGTTGACCGCGCCGGCGGTGCAGTGATCGTCGAGCTGCGCGACGAACGCGAAGTGGATGCGATCGGACGACCACGCCGCGGTGTTGCCGTCGATCAACCCCGGGCTCGGCACCGAGACCACGCGGTTCGACGTCCCGATCCGGATCGCGCTCGCCAGCGACTGGTCGTCCCAGTCCGCGGTCACGCCGGACGGCAGCGCGTGGAGGTGCACGCTGCCCTTCGCGGTCACGTCGAGCCACGCGCCGCTCGGCCGCGCGCTGCGCGCCGGCAGCGGGTGCAGCAGGTACTCGTCGTCGAGCTGGCGCCACGCCGGGCGCGGCGCCCCCGCGCCGATCCAGAACCCGAGCGGCGGCCGCGCGCTGTACGCGACGGTGATCGGCCCCGGCGTCGCCAGCGGCACCGGCCGCGAGCCCTTGCCGCGCGCGAGATCGATGAGGCCGACGCCGAACGCGCGCTTCGCGCGAGGCCCGGTCCGCGTCACGTAGGCGATCTTGTGCACCGCCGGCACGGCGAGCGCGCCGATCACCGCGCCCGACGCGCGGGTCAGCCGGTACCAGCGCGCCGCCTCGACCTCGACCGCGTAGAGCTCGCCGCCCGCCGTGACGATCGCCGATCGCCCGAGCGCCGCGATGTAGCGCGCCCGATCGTCCTCGACGCGGCGCCGCCACGCCTCGCCGACCGGCGTGGCGAGGAACGCCTGCAGGCTGGGCAGCTCGAGCGAGGCCGGCCCCCACTTGGCGAAGTCACCGGCTTCGGCGCGCGCGAGCGGCGCGAGGATCTGGTCGGGCTTGCCCAGCTTGGCGAACGCCACCGCGAGCAGCCACGACGCCTCGAGGTGGCCCGGGTCGGCGGTGAGGGCCTGCTGGCAGGTCGTCGCGACGGCGGCCCAGTCGCCGGCCGCTTCGGACGCGCGCGCCAGGCGAAACGCGGGTTGGCCCCCACGCTTGCGCCAGTCGTACGCCGCGAGCTCGGGCAGGCCGAGCGGTCGGGCCTCGATCTCGGTGGTGTCGGCCACTTCGGTGGGTCCCGCCTCGCTGTGGGCAGGTGGCGGCGGGGCGGCGCGACTCCCGCACCCCAGCGCGGCGGCGAGGGCAAGGACGAGCACGACCCGGTCCTCCGCCATGCGTAGCGGGCGTATCACGACGCCGCCCTGTTCGGCGCAGCCGAATTGCCGGGGGGTGGGGACCCCGGCGGCTTTGCCGACGGGGCGGGGGTCCTCCCCCGTGGGATCGATCGCGAATCCACGTGAATCTGATGGAGATAAAACGTTCGTCACCGGTCGATGCCCGTCGACATCCCGGTGACAAGCGCGCGACGCGCCCGGGTGCGACGTCCTCGTAGCTACCGGCCCCGACGTCGGGTCAGGGGCAAGCGGGATCCTTCAGAGACTTACCCAAAGGGTCTCGCGGGTTGCCGACCCTCCTGCATCCTGTTATGAACCCGCGCCTGTGTCGCTCCGCCGTGTCCTTGCCTTGGCGCTCATCGCCGGCTGCCAGGGGAAGTCCGAACCGGACCCACCCAGGCCGCCGCCGCCAGCGATCGAAGCGCGCAGCAATGGCGTGACGACGGCCCACATCGTCGACGGTCATCCCTGCCGCGCCGACGTCGGTGGCGACGAGCTGATGATCGGCACGATGCCGCTGGTCGCGCAGGTCGGCAACAGCCGGTGGTCCGGCGACGACATCGACGACGGCACCACGCTACGCAAGGACGGCACCGCGATCGTCCGGCTGCGCGACCTCGCCGACGCGTCGGTCGAGGTGTTCGATCCGCAGGGCGTCGCGATCCTGCGGGTGTCGCCCGACGGTGAGGTCGCCGACGCGCACGGCGACATCGTGCGCCGCGTCGAGGCCACGCCAGCCGCGCTCAAGATCGCCGATTCGGTCGTGACCGGCACGAACGATCTCGCGCTGGCGGTGCTCGTCACCGCGCCCGAGTTGATTCCCGAAGTCCGTGCCCTCGCCGCGTGTCGTCGCCTGTTCGCTCGAGAACAGGCGGCCAGGAAGTAGCTCATGTCCGCTCCAAGCATCCGCAACGTCGCCATCATCGCCCACGTCGACCACGGCAAGACCACGCTCGTCGATGGTCTGCTCAAGCAAGCCGGAACGTTCCGCACCGGTGAGGTCGTCGCCGAGCGCGCGATGGACTCCAACGATCTCGAGCGCGAGCGTGGCATCACGATCCTCTCGAAGTGCACCGCGGTGACGTGGAAGGGCACGCGGATCAACATCGTCGACACGCCGGGCCACGCCGACTTCGGCGGCGAGGTCGAGCGCGTGCTCGGCATGGTCGACTGCGTGCTCCTGCTGGTCGACGCCTACGAGGGCGCGATGCCGCAGACCCGCTTCGTGACGCAGAAGGCGTTCGAGATGGGGCTGTCGCCGATCGTCGTGGTCAACAAGATCGACCGCCCCGGCGTCGATCCGCACGACGTGATGGACCAGGTGTTCGAGCTGTTCATGTCGCTCGGCGCGACCGACAAGCAGCTCGACTTCCCGGTGATCTACGCGTCGGGCCGCCAGGGCTACGCGATCCGCGAGCTCGGCCAGGAGCCCAAGGACCTCGGCCCGATGCTCGACCTCATCGTCGAGAAGGTCCCGCCCGCCGAGGGCGACATCAACGCGCCGCTGCTCATGCAGGTCGCGACGCTCGATTACGACGACTACCTCGGATACATGGCGATCGGCCGGATGCGCAACGGCCGCGCCAAGGTCGGCGACCGCGTGCTGCTGGCGCACCGCGACGGCAAGAAGGAAGAGTTCCGGGTCCAGAAGGTGCTCGGCTTCCAGGGCCTCAAGCGCTTCGAGCTCGCCGAGGCGCTCGCTGGCGACATCGTCGCGTTCACCGGCATGCAGAACCTCAACGTCGGCGAGACGATCACGTCGATCGCCGAGCCGACGATCCTGCCGCTGCTCAAGATCGACGCGCCGACGATCACGATGAACTTCCAGGTCAACGACGGCCCGTTCGCCGGCAAGGAAGGCAAGTACGTGACGTCGCGCAACCTGCGCGAGCGGCTCGATCGCGAGCTCAAGAGCAACGTCGCGCTGCGCGTCGAGGAGACCGCCGAGGCTGGCGTGTTCAAGGTCTCGGGGCGCGGCGAGCTCCACCTCTCGGTGCTGATCGAGACGATGCGGCGCGAGGGCTACGAGGTCTGCGTGTCGCAGCCGCAGGTCATCCTGATGTACGACGACAAGGGCAAGATCCAGGAGCCCTACGAGGACGCGGTGATCGACGTCGACGAGGCCTACGTCGGCCCCGTGGTCTCCGAGCTCAACCGGCGGCTCGGCGTGATGCGCGAGATGCGGCCCTCGGCCGCGGGTCGCGTCCGCCTCGAGTACCGGATCCCGGCGCGCGGCCTGATCGGCTACCGCTCGCAGTTCATGACCGACACCCGCGGCACCGGCGTGCTGTACACGCAGTTCGCCGAGTACGCCGCCCAGGGCGCCGACATCCGCACGCGCCAGAACGGCGTGCTGATCGCCAGCGAGGAGGGCATGTCGAACGCGTACGGCCTGTTCTACCTCCAGGAGCGCGGCCAGATGTTCATCGGGCCGAACGTGCACGTCTACGCCGGCATGGTCGTGGGCATCCACCAGCGCGACAACGACCTGATCGTGAACCCGACCAAGTCGAAGAAGCTGACGAATATTCGCACCACGGCGGCCGACGAGAAGCTCGTGCCCGCCCCGCCAGCTGACGCTCGAGTACGCGCTCGAGTTCATCAACGACGACGAGCTCGTCGAGGTGACGCCGGAGTCGATCCGCCTCCGCAAGTCGATCCTCGATCCCAACGAGCGCAAGCGGTTCTCGAAGAAGCCCGTCGAAGTCGAGGGCTGAGCCGCTACGGTGGCGGCGGCGCGATGGTCAGCGTCGGGTTCAGCAGCAGGGTGATGGCGTCGTGCACGCTGACGCCGGAGTTGCCGCTGGTGTCGCAGACGCGGTTGACGCCGCAGTTCTTGTCATAGCCGGGGCCGCCGCCGGGAGCGATGACGGTGTCGAGCTTGACCTCGCCGTCGTGGCCGTACTGCTTGAGCTTCGCCCGGGCCTCGTCCGGGGTGAGGCCGCGCAGGCTCTCGAGCTGGCTGCGCACGATGATGCCGTGCAGCGCGTGGCTCGGCGGCGCCTCGCGATCGTCGCTGCGGCTCGAAGGCGTGCTCGGCTCGGACGGCGACGGCGAGGCCGAGGACGACGGCGAGGACGAGGAGGACGATGACGACGTCGTCAGCGTGCTCGAGTGGTTGAGCGGGCAGCCGGTCAGCCCGAGGGTGGCGACCGCGAGGACGGCCGCGCCGAGGTGGTGTGAGCGCGCCACGGCTACTTCACCGGCGCGCCGAGCACGAGGGTCGGCAGCTCGGCCGATTTGTTGGGCCAGATCGCGATCACGTCGGCGCCTTCGCGCTTGCTGTTGATCGACGAGAACATCACGCCCTTCTTGAGCAGCGGGGCGAACTCCTTGTTGATCTTGAAGGCGCCCCACGTGCCGTCGTGCGTGACCGTGCCGGTCTTGTCGCAGATCAGCTCGTACTCGACCTTGCCGTCGGCGGCGATCCGCGAGATCCGCTTGGTGCGGTGGCTCTCGATGCACTCGACGCGCTTGATCAGCAGCTTCTCGAGATCGACGGTGATGACGTCGCCGGTGACCTGCATCTTGGCGATCACGCCGCCAGCGCTGCCAATGCTGCCGTGGCTGCGCCCGTACGGACGGCTGCCGAAGTTGGGGTACTCGATCCGCGCGTTGATGTCGTCGAGCACGATCTTCTCGTTCATCACCCTGGAGAGGCCGGTGGTGCGCGGCCCGCGGTAGCCCGGCGTGTCCTGCAGATACGCGGCGAGCATCTCCGACGTGCCGGCCTTCTCGTTGCACAGGATGTAGGGCCCCGCCGCCAGCGCGACGGACGGGATCTTGACCAGCACCGGGCCGGCGCCGGCCGCGAAGCCCGCGTAGGGATCGTCGCGGATGTCCTTCATGCCGGCGAACGACTTGGCGGGGATCTTGGAAATCTCGGCGTGCAGCGCGGCGGTCGTGGCCTCCTCGCAGCCTTCGAACGCCTTGCGCGACTGCGCGAACCACGCGCCGTCCATCTTCTGCGCCAGCTCGACGAGCTTGCTGTCGGCGCCGGGGCCGGCGGCCCACTCGGTGCGCGCCTTGGCGACGATCTCGAAGATCTTCTTGTACGCCTCGTCCTTGGCGAACATCTTCTGGACCTCGGCCGCGTGCTCCTTCAGCCGCGCTGGTAGCTCGAGCAGGCGGAGCCGCAGCGCCATCTTGTGCTCGCCGCCGTGCGCGGTGTCGGTGCGCAGCTGGTCGCTGAACTTCACCGCATCGAAGCGATCGATGTCGACCTGACACAGCGCCCACGTCACGCTGGGGATCGACGTCACCAAGCCCTCGCCGAGGTGCAGGCAGCGATCGATGAAGCCGAGCCGGCCGACCTCGGTGAGGCGGTTCTCGAGCGCGTCGGCGACGTAGAATGGTTCCGTGTACGACCCAGCGCCGTTGGGCCGACTGAAGCCGTCGACGATTGCCTTGTACTGATCGAGCGGCGTGAACGCCGCGAGATCCTTGGTCGAGTACGCGAGGTCACCGACCCGCGCCTTGACCTTGGTGTAGGCGACCGCGTCGGCCCAGTCGGCCTCGGTCATGCCGAGCTTCTTGGACCAGGCCTGGCGCGCCGTCTCGATCTGGCCGCGGCTGGCGTTGGCCTCCGCCGAGGGCGCGCACGCCGCCTTGGCGAACGTCATGATGACCTTCTCCGGATCCTTGGCCGACAGATCCCGCAGATCATAGTCATCCGCTTCAAACGCGGCGTCCTTGCACCACGCGGGCGCGGCCGACGCCGCTCGAACCGAGCCGGCGAACATCAAGACACCGAGCGCAACGACAGCAAACTGTTTCACGAGTTACCTCCAAGCGAAGCGACCCTCGTCGGGGCCGCACGTTGGACACTCGTGGCTACCGGTTTTGCCGCACCCGGCGGCGATCAGCGCCCGGCGTACTGGCGCTGGTGGTTGGACACGCCGACGAAGCGGAAGTCACCGGCGTCCGACGCGTTGCTCGGCCACGGCACGAGCGGCGCGGTCGGCGGCAGCACCATGATGCGCTCGTACTCGGGGATCGTGATGCGCTCGCGGGCCGCGAGGATCTCGGCGATGTTGGCCGCCGCGATCTGCGCCGCGGCATCGGGCGCGACCACGCCCGAGAAGAACTCGCTCGTGCAGCCGCTGCCATACGAGAACAGCCCGATGCGCTGACCGACCAGGCTGCCCGCCTGCGCGTCGAGCAAGCCGGCGAGGCCGAGGTAGAGCGAGCCGGTGTAGATGTTGCCGATCCGCGCGCACAGGCCCAGCGACGGCTCGACCTGGACGCCGTGCGCCACGAGCGCGGCGGCGTCCTCGACCTCGGCCTCCCACGGCGCCCCGGCGTCCTCGAGATCGCAGCGCCGGACCTGGACGTGCGCCTTGCGCGCCATCCGGCAGAACGGCACGTGGTAGCACAGCCGCGCGAGCCGCTCGCTCGCGAGCCCGCCGGTGGCTGCGATCAAGCCGCGATCGATCGCGCGCCGGCGCCAGCCGCGATAGGCGGTCGAGACCGCGTCGAGGTAGCACTGCACGCTGTAGTGCCCGTCGACCTGGGCCTCGCGCCGGCCGAGCGGCCGCCAGAAGTCGTGGACGTGGCTGCTCGCCGCGCCCGACACGCCGACGTCGATCGCGAGCAGCGCCGGGTCGTTCGCGATCACCAGCGCGACGGCGCCGGCGCCCTGGGTCGGCTCACCGGGCGTGCGCAGGCCGTAGCGCGCGATGTCGGCGCAGATCACGAGCGCGACGCGGCCATCGGCGGCGCCCGACGCGATCCACTCGACCGCGGCCATGACACCGGCGGTGCCGCCGTAACATGCGTGCTGGGTGTCGTAGACCCGCATCGCCTGCGGCAGGCCGAGCAGGCCGTGGACGAACGACGCGACCGGCTTGCTGTGATCGACGCCGGTCTCGGTGCCGACGATCAGCAGGCCCAGCCGCTCGCGATCGATGCCGCTCGCGGCGAGCGCGCGCCGGGCGGCCAGCGCCGCCAGCGCGACGGTGTCCTCGCCAGGCTCCGCGACCGCCATCTCGCGGGCTCCGAGACCCTGCGTGTACTTCGCCGGCTCGACGCCGCGCGCCCGAGCGAGCGCCTCCATGTCGACGTAGCGCCTGGGGATCGCGAGGCCGAGGGCGTGGATACCGATCTGCGCTTGCATGGTGCCTACCAACCGGTAGGTAAGCGCGCAGATGGCGGGGTGTCAAGGACATCCGCGGCGACCGCGCCGTCGATGACGACGACGCATCTCGACGCGAACGACGTCGTCGATCCGACAACGAGGGCTCGACGTGACGTGCGCCGACGCCGCGACGGGTGTCACCGCGCCGGTCGGTCCGGGCCACGACGCGGGCTTCGCGCTGTGCTCGCGGATCGTGGTCCCGACGTTCCGAGCGCCTGATCCTCGACGCCAAAGCGCTCGGTGCGCTGATCGAACACGTCGAACATGCCGATCAGATCGACGAGCGCGCGGCACGTCGCCGCGACGCGGGCCTCGAGATCGTCGCGAAAGTACGTGCGGGCTGCATCGAACGCCTCGGCATGAAATCGCTCGTGGGCCTCGTAGCCCTTCCAGCCCCGCGGCGTCAGCTCGAGCACGACCTCGCGGCCGCTCGCCGGCGCCGTGCGCTTGCGGACCAGCTTCTTGCGAACCAGCTTGGCGAGCGTCTGCGAGATCGCGCCCTTGGTAACGCCGAGCCGCTCCGCCAGCCGCGTCACGTTGGTGCTCGGATCGCGGCCGATCGCCTGCAGCAGGTGGGTCTCGGCGCGGTAGAGCAAGACGCCGGTGTCGAACTCCTTGGGGCCGCTCTCGAACGCCGCCAGTCGTTGCGCGAGCACGTCGAACAGCCCGAGCAGTTGCTCGACCCCCGCGCGCGACTCGGCGGGTCCCACGGGTTTGGTCATCCCCGGCGACTGTACGTCAGCGCCGCCCCTCCGTGGGATCGCGGACCAGCGCAGCGGGAGCCAGCGGCTTGCGCAGCACCACCGCGTACGGCCCGAGCGGCCACATCGCCGGCCACGCATCGATCGTCTTGACGTGCTCGAGCCCGGCGCCACGCGCCTCGCGGATCACGGTCTCGCGCGCCACGCCGTGGCCCTCGCGGTCCGCGGGGACGCCGTCGATGTCGGGCAAGAACCACGCCGGCTCGAAGTCGATGACGAGGAACCGGCCTCCCGGCTTCAACGCGCCGAGGATGTCGGCGAGGATCACGACCGGCCGGGTCAGGTGGTGGTAGACGGCGCGCATCACGATCGCGTCGCAACACCCGCGCGCGAGCCCGGTCGCCGTGTCGCTCGCGACGACCACCGCGACGTTGCGCGCGCGGCCCTCGAGCTTGGCGCGCTTGTCCGCTTCGATCTCGCTCGCGAACACGCGACCGGTCGCGCCGACGATCTCCGCCAGCGCCGCGGTCACCTCGCCGTCGCCGGCGCCAAGGTCCGCGACGGTCGCGCCGGGCCGGAGCTGGAGCTCGGCCGACATCCGGGGCAACTCGGCCGATCGCAGGCCGGAGCATCCGGTGTGCAGCCACACGACGAGCAGCAACAGGGTTTGCTTCATGGTGAGCTCGCTAGCGCAGGAGCGGGACGTACGCCTTGATGTCGTCGCGCTGGGCGGCGGTCAACGTCCGGCCGAGGAACAGCTGGAAGTACCGATCGTAGTGGTCGAGCATCTCGTCGAGGTTGTTCGCCGAGTTGTCATGGAAGTACGGCGCGGTGTCGATCGAGCCCCACAGCGACGGCGTCTTGAACCGGTTCACGTCCTCGCGCTTGCCGGTGATCAGCGCGCGCCCCGGATCGGGGCTCGAGAACTCCGCGAGCGTGGCATCGGGCATGGTCATCACGAAGTCGCGGACCGGGTTGCCGATCGCGTTGATCACGCTGACGCCGACATCGAAGAACCGCAGCCCGGCGGGCGTGTTCGGGACGACGTCCTGGGGGAAGAACGCGTTGGTCTCGTCGAGCATCGCGCCGCTGTGGCACAGCGCGCACACGCCCTCGAGGTTGGGCCCGAGCGGCTGATCGACGAAGAAGTCGCGGCCGCGCTGCTCGGCGGCGGTGGTGCCGGCCGGGAGCGCCGGCGGTATGCCGAACGCGAAGAAGTCGGCGAGCCGGCGCGAGCTGTAGAACGTCTCGCTCTGCTCGAACGCGGTGATCATGCCGAGCTGCGTGGCGCTCGGCGTCACGCTCGCCTGGGCGTGGCCGGCGATCGCGCTCGCCGCCTGGGCGGCGAGGGACGGCTCGCGGCCGTCGGCCATGAGCACGGGATCGAGCCCCGGCGTGTTGCGGGTCGACGGGATGCCGCGCCGCACGACCACCGAGTCCGCGCCCGGATCGTCGGCGAGCCGGATATTCGCGGGCAGCGGGATGCGGACGAGGATCGTCGCGTGCGCGCGGATCCGCGTGGTCCCCGAGGTGAAGTCATCCAGGCCGTCCCAGCCGAACAGCGGATCACCCGGCGCGCGCGCGGCGACGTCGGCCGGCGACAGCGTCCCGGTCGCCGCACCGTGGCAGGTCGCGCAGGTCCGGCCGTTGCCACCGAACGTCGCGGTCGTGAACAGCGCGCGGCCGGTGTCCGGCGGCGCCGCGCAGGGCTCGCT
>Ga0307513_10013446_pt1 | contig 10041 bp, 14 predicted proteins | sample 15_EM_MG_FD_202174 | JGI IMG/M metagenome (GOLD analysis project Ga0307513, IMG submission 202174) | Populus trichocarpa ectomycorrhiza microbial communities from riparian zone in the Pacific Northwest, United States - 15_EM | ecosystem: Host-associated > Plants > Roots > Unclassified | place...
CTTCAAAATAAAAAATGAAGTCGGGGTTACTCAACCGATCAAAGTTGAACCGCTTCAAAAAATCAAAACCAAAACCGAAGCAACGGCTTCGAAGTCGCTGCTTCGTTTACTTTGAATTCCCCTAATGGCGCTATCGACGACAGGTAAATTGAACAGCTATATCAAAGGTATACCAACAAACAACCTCATACCAATGACAGGTACCAACTGACTTACCGAAATGAATTCGCAAACACAGCTCTTGTTCTGTGTTTTGGAGAGTGCCAGTAAGAGCCAACGAAAGGGCAATTGACATGGGCTACATGAAATATAGTGAGTGAAGAACACTTACGATCAAGAAGAGGATTCTTACCGTTAACCATTTCCTGCTTATCCTGGTGGCAAATCAATAACGAGTAGGGGTTTTCTAATTCGGCGAATCAATACAGGAGAAGAGTCTGGAACACAAAGAGTCTGGTACTCACTCTCTTCGCCACAGGACACGGCGGTCATTCGAACATCTAGAACAACGACGATAAGTACACATGAAGGCGAGAACGAGCACGAAAAAAACAGCTTACCGGCACTATCGTCAGGCAACGTGAGGGTGAGGAGAAATTGACTTCGGCGAGTCAACACGGCGCTGAGAAACATAGTCGAATCCAAACCCTTGAAAAAACATGTGGATCAGTGACTGGATAGTTGAAGGAGTAATTTACGAGGAGGATTTACTTACAAAATTATGGGCCTTGCCATTGTCGCAGCTAAATGGCCATCAGAAAACTCATGACAAAGAACAGCAATGAAGATCCGTACGTGGTCAATGTTACATGCCCTTCCAGCACCGGCAATGCGCCTTTATACTCCAGTGTTGGGCATTCGCGTCTTGTTTGAGATGGGAGCGTGAGCAGACGCGCGGAAGGGCGGTGTCAATGATATTCACGGCGATAGAGGAGGCGGATATAGGGCGACGTCAACCACTTTGACGGCGTAGGTTGAGGCAGTGGGGTGTGTCAGGCTGCGAGGTGGTGGGAGGAAGAACAAACGAAATGTTCGAGCGATGAGAATTTCTATGTTTGGAATTCAACATGACCACGTGATGTCGGAGTTCCAACGAACTTGGTCGTAAATCATCGCGACTTCCAACCGTCTTACCTATCCCCTCAACGCCTCGAGAAATGTATTGTAAGTACATTTCAGTATTCTATTTTACTGATATTATATGTGTCTACAGGTCTTGGACTTCACGACGCGAACGAACAGCACCATGTCGTGCGCCCCCCTTCCAACTTGAAGGCTGTGGGCCGACGTTTGGATTCTCATGGTCTGTGGGTTCCCTCTTGATCACTGTTCAACCTGCAACTCACCTACCGAGGCCAGGTCCACCTGCGACGACCTCGTCCGAGTCGACAGTGCTCCATCACGCCCCCGCTTCTCGGTGCCTACCCCAACATCCAACGACCCCGAATTCGACAATGAGATGGCGCCACCTCAACTGGTCGCCGCGAGCCCACCACCCCCACTCAGCACAGTGCGTCGTCTCCGGTGCCAGCGAGACAAGGACGGTCATTGAGTTCTGCCGTCTTGTGAGTGACTTAACGCCTTCGAGCGAGGTCAGTGATATCTTTTTCTGGGGTCAATCTAATGCTGATTGTCTGCAGATGGCCAGTCTCGAATGGTCTTAGGGGGCGGAAGTACCTCAGCCTGAATGTCGACACGAGGAAGAATATTCAAACTCGTGAGTGGCCGTCTGACTGCTGTTCTAAGATTCATATTCGTTCGTGTTCCCATCAGTCAGTGCCGACCTCCACTCGTTGTTCGACACGATGAAAAATAATAAGCCTGCCGGCTGGTTCTGGATTCCTACCGACGATAATCTTGCTCTCCTCAATATCATGCACCTCGCCTACGTTGGTAATCAGATTATCACCGTTACGGCGGGGGAGACTTTAAATAAGCGATGCGACCCCGAAACTGAAAGTCAATCTCCACTCGTCTTTGAAAAATCCTGACCACTTTTAGTTCTATAAACAATCCACCAAGTTCACCTATCGTTTTATCCCCCTTCCCCGATATGCACGAATCGTGCTCAGTCAGGCGTTACAAAGGTGAACGTCATGATCCACCACCGTTGACACTTCCCATGCCCCTCACCCGAGGCAGTCGACACCTCCCGTCATTGACCGTTGACACGATTCGCCCTCCCATCACCTGAAGCACCATTTATGCGGCCCTGCCCCACTCCTCCTTCATTACTCATCAGCATTGTCTCGTCGATGAGATTGATGCCAACGCGTGCTATCGCATTTGACATTCCCTGCACATCTCACCCGACGCGGTTGACACCCCATAGCTGTCTCTCGTTGATATCGTTGGCGCCACAACACCGTGACTGACAAGGAGATGCCTGCATTGGGAAACACGTTCACCGCAGACGCGGGCACACGATATCGCCTATGTACAATGAAATAACGGATGGAAAGTGGGTGGTGAGGGCCAATCCTTATCTGCCGTCGCTATGTGTGCACTCCTTTTGTACTCGAATATCATATATATATATATATGGGTCAATTCCCATGTATTTCCATATGCAGTCGTATTTGCGAGGGATCAGTGAATAATGAACAAGAATAAGCATTCGATAAGTGACCAGTCTGCTGACTGTTGGCTGATTTATCACTGACTTGAGCTGATTTTGGTAGGTCAGTCAAAATTAGCTCGCTTCCTACTTACTGATGCTGATCCATACTTATCTCCACAAATCAGCAATTGAGGTTTTTCCTGATGTGGTCAGGTCGGCGAAGCACAACACTGGAAGGAAGTTGGAAAACGGACTGCCACTAATCTCATCACAAATAATGTGGTGATCAAAGAGGCCGAGTAATTCCCTGGGCCCACCATGACAGCGAATTATTCTCAAGGGTCAATGTGCGTAGAGGTGGTCGAACTCGAACGGAAGGGAAAGTGTGAAACAAGGGGAATGTTCAGACGACAAGATGTTCCATGGCGGGCTTTATCAGAATCAAGAGTGCGGATCGACTAACCTGATTCAAACCATCATTTGGGCGATATCACCTCCATATCTGATATCCGTTATAGGTCCCGATCGTATAGTACCTAGAACGATCTAATGAGTAATTTGTCCACGGCAATCACCCCTTGGAGAGATCCTACGCAAAACGTAGAGTGAGATGACCTAGTGCCGTTGATCTTGTTGCCTAATGAATGAGTTCTCGTGCAGGGAATTGTGAACGTCCGAACACGATCCAGTGCATGATGGGATGGTTGGGTTATAGACGAAGGATGTCGATAGGTTGTGATCAAGTGATTGGCGAAAGTTAGGGAATCGACCAACATCCAACTAAATTGCACCAGGGGTAAAGAACGCGATCGCGCGAGGGCTTACTAAGAGAATAAAACCCAGTCCCTTCCAAGTCCAAATTTCAGACCCACTTCATTTCTCAGTGGGCGATAGTGCAGAATAAATGTTAGAACTAGGGCAGCAATTTTGGATGAAACGGTGATAGAGCAGCTGCACCGGGGATTGGTGACTCGTAGGATTGGTATTGGTTCAGTTATGTAAATCACCTGAGTCAAGTCCACTGTGCATACTAGGGTGATTAGACGGAGGCCGGTACGTGCGTGCGCATTATGTAAGGGGAAGAACGGATGAAAAGGTGTCAGATGCGGCCCGTGTCGATTCGACAGTCGGCTTTCCCCCAGTCCTTTACGGCCTGCCTCATGATTAAACATCGCGCTTCTACTCCTTGGAAGGACATCCAGATCATCCGAACTCGAAGATTTTGACAGTTCTTCGTTGTCGAAAAAAATAGGACTATGCCAAATGGGGCCCATGAAGTGTGGAGTGATGTTACTGGTGTGAGGATATAAATGCCATCGCCGTCGAAGACGCATGTTGTCCATGGGAACATGAAAAAAATGATGCAAAACAAATGCAAAACCTTTCGATAGGTTACGTGAACATACAAGTACATGCCGCGAAAGTGATGCTTGGGGACGATGTGAGATAACATCTAGGTATTCAATATTTGCTGAGTGGACCAGCGATCTCATGTTAAGATTGTGGCTCATCGAGCCGACATCGAGCCGACATCGAGCAGGCAAGGTCCAATTTTTTTAGTCACCATTTCTACTCTACTACGCACAGTGCAAGATTGTATGTCCACGAAATCCATTTCATTGTGGACAGACGTACAGATGCCGCAGCCAAAACATCAGTATTGAGCGTATTGAGCGCTAAATCAGAGAGACAGGTCACATGGACACCTTATCTTGTTTTACAACTCTTGTTACGACCCAGGGTGTCTATACCAACATTAACACATGCACCAAATCGGGACACTGGTCCACGACGCAGCACATAGGATCTATCGAGGATACTGTCGTGTGTTCCCCTCCTTCGGTGTGTCCATGACAACACAACATGTGCGTCGCACAAGGGTGGCGGGTCCCCATCTATGACACACAGTTGGGGGATGTGTCGCAGATTTGCCTATGTCCTGTCTAGAAAGGATGCACGTAACGCCATCTTGCATCACAGAACCCTTGAGCTTCGGATACAACTGAACGAGTCGGTCCCTTTAATGTGCCCTGGGAAAGCGGGACCATTAAATTTTTGAGAAACTGAGCCCAAAAGGCAAGGTACGGCCCGACGTCGTTTATCCGTCCAATACTATACCTCGTTTACTGTGTCCCAGCCACATGCTTGCAAAATAAGTGGCCCCTCCAAAATATATGTTTGGGTGTGATTTTTACACCTCAATATTGAGTTAGATAGCCCGGCTTTTGCAGCGCATATTGGGGGCGATATAATCAAGTTGCGCCAGAAACTCGAGAGTTCCAAAAAATCTCAAATTTGCCAAGTTTCGTCAGTTCGGCGGTTCGGGGTTTGGCAGTGCAGCGTCGATTTCTTGTGGCAGAAATTTCTGCGTGAATCGAGCGATAAAGAGCTTCGGTGCCTGCTGAGAGGAACCTCAGGGACCTTGGTGGGAGCAGTGCACTATTAGCCAGTGGTCGCGTTGAGTGTCATACGCTGAAAGTGTAATTTCATTCTGTGAAGCTTTTACCTTGACTTGTGCCATGTCAGTATGGCCATATGATGCTAGATACTACTTGGGAAATTTCGATCATTCGCCCCATCAACGAAGGGGCGAAATTTCCAGGTCCTAGATGTGCTTGAGAGTTCTGTGATGCACGATGGCGTTCTGGGCTTCCCTTCTGATCTTGGCCCTCATCATGAAACTGCGGCAATGCATCATTTTCTGTAGAAAGTTGTTCGTGTATCACGGTCAGTGGTATCACGATCCCAGGGTTTTATTTAGCGCCTTACATAATATCACATAACGGATTGAACTCGAAGCCAAGTCAAATGTTATGCGAAACTCTCCAGAACTGCACACACATATTAGAATGAAATATTTCATGGTCTGTATCACACGCGGGTATCGTAATGTACTTTTAACTTCTCTGATAATTCTGTGAAATTGGGCACGGTACATTGGTTAATGAATTACAGCGGGATCAACTCGGATTCATTTTGCCCATTTTAGATTGTACTGGTGGGTTCCGAAATTATGGAACTTTTGGGGTCATGAGAGGATATTTAATAAAGACACCTTGATGGGTTTCACTGTGATCTTAAAATGATTTCTGACCGTTATCTGAGCCCAAACTTTGTGAAGGTCAACTCTACTATCATAGTCTCAACAGTGAAATAAGGAAGTTGTTACGAGCCATGCCATCAACTCAACGTTCGTTGACGTGATTGTATAGCTCGCAATAGAACCGATCACCCGCAGAAGTGGACTTGCTTTGTCTGATGGAAACGAGGAAGAGCTAAGCGAGATACGAAGCTTTACAGTCTGATGATGGGACGGGAGAGCTGGAAGTATAAAATGCATCGAGTTGGAGGAGATAGTCTTCCACAAATTACAACCACAACAACTCCTCTGAAATTTACCACCTAACCGAACTTGCAAAAATGAAGTTGTCTGCTTTTTTCATCACATTGGCAGTGACGACCTCCTTTGTATTGGCCCGGGTGTAAGTCCCTTTATAACTCGAATATAAGACTACCAGATTAACCGCTTTCCTTTTGAAATCGTAGCGTGGCACCAGACATCCATGGCCCTTTCGCCCGCGAGGATTCAGTCCGTGAGGTCGATATAAAAGCCAGAAACACTGAGGAGGTGCGAACACTACTGCTGCGTTCGGTATTAGTTTGCTGACTCGATTCAAGATACAAGGCGGCGCACCTGATACCAGGGGGTATGTCCCATTTTCTATCCCTAGCGCGTTTCGTCTGACTTTTATTTCTTGACTAGCATTTCGGGGAGGGGCTGCAATGCAAGGTCCTGTCTCTAAAGATGAAAATCTAGGGAGAATTTGGAGTTTGAATTCTCGTTTTTTAGTGTCCTTAAGCGATTCTGTTGGTCGGTCTACTACATCAGTAAAATTACACCCTCTTTTAGAATCCATCTAGGATGCAGATGATTCATGTATGCACAGAATTTTATACATATCGAAGGGGGTGTGACGCAGTGAAGAAGATGGAAAGAAAAGTCCACACCTCTCACAGAAACACTCTTTCTCTTTACACTAGTCCGCGACTCGAAATGTTTTTGGGAGGACCTACTGAGGTTCATAGTTTGTGTACTTTGAGACCAAGTACTCGCATTTAATTTTTCTCACCTTTCTCCCATCGGACTATCACAGCACTTTCCGGTTCTTTGTTTTCATGGGTATTGTTCTCAACCCTCTTGTCCCCATGACGAGCCGTGATGCGTGGTCAGTATTAGAGTCTAGGTGTGTACACTCAGTCTTCGGGAGGTGTATTTCGTTCAATGAAGCAAATAAAATATGTAAAGGCCAACTCGTTATCCTTCAATTGATGAGGATACTAACATGAGCCAGTGGTAGCTGGGATGGCAGGATGCGTGATAGACAACGTTGTCGATGGGTATAATCGATATATAATCAAGTGATTGACAAATATTACTCTGGATAGAGGGATCGACATTCAAGATTACATGGAGGTGAAGAACGCGACGACTCACTGAGGGGATGAAAGACAGTACCCCCCACATCCAAATTGTAGGCACGCTGCATTTTTCAGTGCGCAATAGTGCAGATTACGTGTTCGATCCAGGGCGGGTTGTTGGAATGTTGCTGAAGAAAACGATGATAGATCAGCTTAACCAACTTGAGAGATCCTCGGTGAGTAGGGAGACTGGCGTTGGTCCAACGATTTTCCTCACCTGATTCAAGGCCGCTCATTAGAGGCTGTAGAAAAACGTCGGTGCAGGAGCGCATTGTGCGAGGGGGGAAGAGAGGGTGAACGGTTATTTCTGGCAGATGGGGCCCTTCTCGATTCGACGGCTGGCTTTCTCCGAGTTCTTCGGGTTCAACATCGCGCTTCTCCTTCATGGAAAAGACATCTGGGAATGTTGTGCCATGGTCCGACTCCTTCTCATTTCAACCACATCTATGATCTAACACCATGATCAATATTTATACAAGAATTCGGGTCGTGGCTTGTGCGATCTCCACTCTTTGGCATGCCCTCCATCGTAGTAGAGCAAGGTATGTTGTTAAATCATCTCTTCCTTTCGATTTATTTCTTTATTTTCGTTGATTTCTCTCTTCGTATCCGAGAATTTTTGTAATACCTTTGATGTGATGATGTCAAATAATGATTCTCTTCGTTTGCAGAGGAAGGTGGGTGTAGAGAAGGTTGAGAGAAGGGGAGGATGGGTGCGACAACATTATATTGATTTAGCGACTGTATTTTTTCGGTCATCAATTCATGAGGTACCCTCTTAGATATGTGTTGACAAATAGCTCAAATAATAGTCGTTTCCGTAAGTAATCGCAAGTCCTCCTCATTTATGAAATCAGTCATGTGACTCTCCTCGTCCGTCGCTCACGCACCAAGCCCAACGAATTTGCGAGTTATGGTGAGCTTGGGAGCCGAAACCACGGGCTTGACGCTCTTAAGCGTGTGGACAGTCGCGAGCTGCAGAGGTTGTGGATGGATTTGAGTTACATTCTCCCCGAGGCTCGAGAGAGGCGGGGGAAGGAGATAGTGACATGAGACTCCTGGGATGCGTCGCATCATGGATAGAGGTAAAAATATCACCGAATAAGTACAGTCAGCCTTGGACCGAGTACCTCGTCGTCGGAGAACTTCTCTCGGAGGGAATCTGCTCTGAACAATTGTGCGCGCTAGGGTGGAGATGTACCAATGGGGAGACGACCTACAATACTTATTCCATATCAAGAAAACTTGAAGGTTTCAGGAAAAAGAAACATGAAACGCACAACGACCTCCTTGCCAAATCCCAGGCCAAGCATGGTCATCGGCGGGGGTTACTTTCTTGTGAATAATATCTTGAATGTCGTCGACCAAGTGTTCCCTGGTTTAGTGTATTACGATACTATCCAGTGAAGACAAATATGATTAGAAGAATGTTAGACCGTAGGGGGGAGAAAGAACTCGGGTCAACGGCATAATTAGAGATTCGGACATCACCGGCTTTTTGCAATGTTTGGTTTGGAGGCTGATTCACGTTTCTTCACCACAAACCCTGTGCTCGGAGTCTTGTCATGCGAATACTGTTCATCTAACGAGAATGTTGGTCTTCTGGAGTCGCGAGAGTGAACGTGCGGATGGCTTGAGAGTCCCATATAATGGTAAGCGGGTGGGCTTCTCATTTCGTGCTGTTAAGTACTGTTGTATCAAATTATGTGGCAGGCGCAGAAAGCTCTGTTGTTCGCTTGTCCCATCTCTCTCTAGCTTTCCCCCACGACCTCGGTTATCACTCATCGTCTCCATTCCGCACAGGTCTTGCCTCCATCTTCGTCTCTTACGTATCACACAAGGCCTCTACATCGAATCTACCTCACGCACAATTTTCCCAATCCCACCACCCTCTCATCCGTTTTCGTTCAGTAATCGGCCTACTATTGGAATTCACGGGCTAGCAGCTAAATAATATTGTTCTGACAGACGGCAGCGATAGGTTTACGATCATGCCCGTAACAGCGAAGACGGTTCATTCTAGCCCTGGTGGATGATTCGTTGTTCGCTCGGGGCCAACAGCATCGCACTCTACCCGTCCTATCCCTCTCCTTCTATCCGCATATATGACAACCAAGGCCCTGTTATTTGCGACCCCCATCTTCTTTCTTCCCGAACGGGAATCATTGGGGAAAGTGATGGGATATAGCAAGAGGGATAGTTAGCCAAAAAAGAATCAGTTCCAGAGCGAGGGGTGCACAACTGGTCAGTCCTTTCCCTCGTCACCTTAGTTGATTCTCACACTGCCAGCAGCGGCGACATATCCTCGTATCTCTGAAGGCACATTTCATTAGTGGCACGAAATTTCTCCTTGTCGCGTCCACCATCATCGCACTTTACATGCCCTCTTCCCCCCATCCGTACATGATGACACGAGGCCGTTATTTGCTACTGCCGTCTCTCTTGGGTCTTCTCGACGATTCTTCGGGAGGAACGATAGTTGGGCTTCGACAGCGAAGGGGTATTTACCTGGTCATTCCTTGCATTTGTCACCATAATTGATCCTCATTCGTCGACAGCGACAATGTGTTCCCGTAGCCGAGAAAAAAAGGCTTCTTTACTGGAAGGGGGGAAATGGGACGCGTGCACGCCGAGCTTCAAGACACTGAGAACGCCGAATTGGGAGCAGCGAATGGGGAAGGAGGAACAAATGGGATCGGCCTCGCCTGGTCGGTGGTTTACCTCGTAGATTCGCTCTCTTCACTGACTACATATTCTAGACAAAGACATCCTCGTTAGCGAGGGTGAACACGGCCATCATAACCCATCCCCTCTGCACAATTAGAGCGCCCTAGGCTAGTTATTCTGAATCGTACGTTTGACGATTCCGCCCCTACGTACGTTTTAGGTGGAAGGAAGAATGGTCGGTTCGATTCGCGTGGAACCACGACGATGGCGAACTCAGCCAGAAGTATACAACTTCGCCCGTCTGAGCCTTACCTGAGCCAATACCCTCATACCCA
>Ga0307513_10013447_pt1 | contig 10040 bp, 10 predicted proteins | sample 15_EM_MG_FD_202174 | JGI IMG/M metagenome (GOLD analysis project Ga0307513, IMG submission 202174) | Populus trichocarpa ectomycorrhiza microbial communities from riparian zone in the Pacific Northwest, United States - 15_EM | ecosystem: Host-associated > Plants > Roots > Unclassified | place...
CTGTCCTCTTTAGGGAATTAATCGATATCTTAGGGATATTAATGCAGGTGCATCTGTTAAGAGGACCGGGAGCCCCCATAAGCGGATTTTGAGTGGTGGTTACTAATCACGTTCTCACGCATAAACACAAAGGAAGCTTATCTGGGTATTAAGGTTTTCTCGGAAACAATACCGTACATTTGAAGGGACGCCAATCATCCAAAAGCGAAAGACGTTGAAATACTAGACGGAAAGAAGTATGGGTTACAGTAGCAACATACTTTCCATCGTCAATTTAATGCCAAGAGAGAAAGTACACCTCTTAAAAGGGGATAAAAATCCGCCACATTTTGAATGTCGTAGAATGGATATGCATTAACATGGGCTGGATAGTACATATGCGACCAGCGCCTCTAATCCTTTTCAAGTGACACACGCGCGATGGAATCGCCAGGGGATTGCATTTCATGCCACGAACCGGGATTCTGCTCCAGGTCGCTCTGCTTCCAGTCGGCAGATACATCGTGTTCAGCTGGTAGAGTCGTTTGCGACTGATCATCAGTAACATGGGAAGCTTGCTGTATGAATATGACGTCTGTTGTGGGTTGATTAGGTCGAGAAGGTGAGTAGGAGGGTGGCTCCGTTGAATTAGGACGACCGGCAGCTTCTCTCAGGGACAGTATTAAATGGTTGCAGGCTACCACGGACACGGATATTACGGCACTGTTGGTGTGGTCAGGACATGGAGTGACCGGAAGGTATTGCTGCGTACTTGGTATCCACTATGGGATAATAAAGCTATATCCTATGAGTAAGGGGCTATTAGACACGATGAAGTGGGGCCTGCCTACCACGTCACTGGAGTTTGCGACAATCTCCAAAGCGAAGGCGAGGATGAAGATCAAATAGTAGGTGGCACCATCCACAACTAAGGCCCGGAAAAGCGGCATAGGACCAACATGCACTGAACTCCGGTATACTCTGATAACGATCATAATCAAAAGGATCGTCTGGTAGAAGTTACTAATATTGATCCTCAAGATTGATGGCTGGACGCACCTCCATAGCCATGGCAGATGTACAAGTAAAGAACCCTTTTGGTTTCTCAGGCCCACATCCAGTCAAACTCGCAGGAGCTTCAAAGTTGTTAGAACTTGATCTACCAAATACCGAAATCTTACCAAGCTCCACTGTCGGGAGACCCTTCTGTATAACACCCATCAGGCTCCGTCCAGTATGACGCATAAATAATGGTGCACTGACTGGGGTCGGGAGAGTCCTTGCTAGGACAGTACCGATGATCTCACAAATAACAAGGGCAAGCAGAAATAGTCCAACACGCCGCGATCGATTATACAGAGACCATACTCTTAGTGTCTGTAGTACTGGTGTTTACTGTTAAAAACCGTATGGGCAAGGGACTGAAGAACTCACTTCCAGTGGTGATATATAATGGCTGAGAGCACATTATATCCGACTTCCTGGCGTAGAAAGGAAATACTTACAGCCACAATAAGAGCCATCAGCCTCCTGATGATGCACCTTGACAATCGTGAGTGTTATATATGGCTGAGCCAATTGATTTGACCAACAACTAGGCACAAAAAGTCAGTAAATAATATTTAACCTGCTCCGTACGTACAGGATTATCAAGTGATCGGTTCACGCGCCAGTAGGTTAGGATCGAAAACGCGAGGATCGGGAGGCGGCGGTTCTGGACAAAGCAATTGAGCGTAGTTCAACCAGTGAGTGCAGGAACTGACCACCATAAACAGTATACGTGCAACTGACCAACGCACTTGTCCTTTAGCCTGCCAGAATAACGCCATTTCCCCATCACTTTGCGGAGCGTCAACAAGATTCGAACTAGAAGGCGCGAGAGCGCATACAAAGTAGTAATACAGTCCCACGTAATCAGCACCATTATGCCGATTTGAACCTATGTCGATCTGAGTGAACAGTCCCGCAGATCATGGGTGGGACTTACAAGGACGGCAATATATTCCTTCGAGGAATAGTCGATAAGTTGTGAATAAGAGACCCCAAGCCGTTGTAATACATCCGATTGTGTCCCTTCGGTGGCCATGGTCGGTTTTCGAGGTGGCGGGGATGCAGACCAGCTCAAGCGCAAACATTCCACGGGGGCTCTCTTGAACTGGTTATCTCCGCCTTCACTGATATTGGAGGCAATGAATATCTGGACCACACAGAAGTGGCTATACAGAAAGGCAAATAACATTTGCCTGTGGACGGTCAGGACTGCTCATTTGAATAATAGATCTCGTTCATGTATCAAGTGGGGCTCATCAATACCGGATACAATAAGTATGCAGTGCCTCTCCTGTGAACAGACAAGTGATAGATATAAAAATTCAGTTCCATGTTCTGGATGCGAGCAATATCGTGTTTCCCTTGAACTTGCTGCAAAGACGTGGCTCATTCCATGATCCAGCGAGGTGAGATTTGGGGCTTCGATTTCACGGCCTGCGTACTGTTCCGCGCACGTACCCGCGGCAAGTTGACGCCCGACAGTATATGACGGCAAACCTTAATACGCTTTACCAAGGCCTTTCACACAAGAATGTAAGACCGATAGGAAATCGGCGGTTTCGCTTAGCCCAGTCGGAGTTAACACATTGTATGGAGCGATGTAGAGTTACTGGAACTGCAATTTGTAACATTCAGGGGAGCGACTTAACCGGAGACTGTGCGGCGTAGTTTGAGTTTACTTATCGATTCGACTCGATTTTGACTTGAGCCCAATTGGCATTCCTACGGACCGCAATGCGGACAACTCAAGATTACTCATCTGTAAGCATGGGAGAGTATATGACAACAAATTCGATGCAAGTAACTACAGTGATTACCAAGACTCTAACGGAGGCTTGGTAACGGAGGTTTAGTGTACGTTGCGACGCCGCCTGACGACCGCAGGAGGCGTCACGTCAGGGCGCAGGCGCGAAGCTCGCCCTGACCGAAGGCTCTAAACTTTCCCAGATAGGGCACCTCGATCGGAATACGAACAACAGGGCAAGTGCAATATTGTCCCTGTATCTGGACCAGAGCCTGCATCCTTTCCACGAACTTTACTACTGTCAACCGCAAGACCAGATGGCAACATTCCATCTGGACGTCCTGCCTGGCGCCTTCAAGTTCCTTTTGTTAGATGCCAAAGAGTGTCCTCACCTTGGCACTGATGGTGATCAGCCTAATGAATAGGTCCCATTGATTCGGCGTACTCGCTCGGGAAGGTTTCATAATCGGCAGGAGTGCCGGGTAACTCATACAGTTAAAGAAAGCTTACATCCCGAATGAAAAGGAAGTAGCCGGTATTCGGAACTCGATTGTAGGTGAACTGCATTGAGCCTCACTTGGAACCAGCTGCGGTATACTCTCAGGGCACGTGTTCATAGAGGAGTGGCGTAATAATGAAGGCACCGTGCCGTACCACAATTTTCGGATGGTCATAGCCTACCCTTTCGCAGACGATGAATGTGAGAATGCGAAGGTACCACAGACTCAGAAGAATATTTCTAAGGGCAGTTTCCGAAGCATGGGCGTGGCAGGTGCGCAGTTCGACCATTCGGTGGAGCTCCTCTCCGTGCTTGGGGACAAAGTGTATTGTCATGAGTGTAGGGATCACACCTTCCAATTTTTGAAAACGTGATTCCAGAAGAGTTGCTTGTCCGAATTGGAAAACCGCCGACCGTGCAAAACGCACACTGTAAACAGCAGGGCTGTGGGTGTCAAGTGTCATTAGCGAGGCACATTCGCAGATCACTGTAGAACGTTTCAATGGGATGGCTGCGGTATTTGAAGGAGAGATTGGCTCCCAATCTCACAGTAGAATAGCCTCTGGTTTTCAAATCTGAATAGGGACCCATTGAGAAGCTGTCTACAGCGTCGCCCTGTCCCACCCCACACGATGTCCATTCCTCGTAATTCTCCCATCACAAGCGTCGTCGTGAACGGTCGTTTCCGTTTGAGCGCTCCATACCGTTCCCCCTCGAACCAGTGCTTATGTCCATAAAAGCAGTTCCTCGTTGGCTTCGATTGACTTGACTGTCCTGTACTCAATACATTGAAGGCCCTTCCTCTTGGTGTATGTGATGTTCGGCGAGGGCATTTTGATAACGAGATTATGAGATCGTAATAACCACCAAAAAAAAAATTGCTGTGCCTATGGCACGGTATACAATTAAGAATAGCCTCAGAAGTGAGCCTGCCGAGTCCGAGTGATAGAGCCACGAGTCCATCTCCCTATGTGAAGGTGTAATGGTCTAGGAGCATGAATCGGCCATGCTCCTCATACTCCTTCTTTTCAAATAGAAGTGATGGAGAGATCTCTATCAAAGTTCTTGCTTCGATTCTGCGCGTGGATGAGAATAGAAAAGGTCATCCGCGATTCGCTTCGGTTCTACCATCTCTCTTCATGAGGGTAAGCCTTACCAAATACTCCTCTTCCTTTTTCAGGGTCGCTTGAATAGGCAAGCCATGGACGTTCAATTGAGGGTGTGACTGCAGGGAACATCGTGCGTGTCAAGTATGGGTATCAAACTTGTATGAGCAAGACAGTTTCCTATTGATTACATGAACATCAGACTACGGTAATGGTACAACTGGATGGAGAGTACCACGCAAATCGAAACAAAGACAATATTTGCGAGAGTAGCTACAGGTACGGCTATAAATATCACTAGATCTACTGGTTATTCGAGAACATCTCGATGAAGCGAATCAAAAGCGGATGAGTCAATCGAAGTTGTCCAATCGAATCCTATAAGCCCACCTCGGGACTTCTTCCCTTTCCAGTCCCGTTTGTCATTTGCATTCCTGATGCTCCGCCGTTCAACCCCGCAAGGATATCAGTGTGTCCACCTGTGGAACCATGGTCAGGAGAGTACAACCCGCCCAGTTCGTAAGGCTGGTCATAGTGGCATGAGGTCAACAGCGCTAATAAGTCAGGATCCCCTGAATGATGTACTCCATTCATTCCGTTGCTCCCACCTGCCCCACCTTGTGGCGACGTTCCGAACCCTCCCAGCATGCCAGGCGAGGTGCTCATCCAGATCCCGCTGCTGAAGAACGTTGCTTGCTGCTGTTTCGTACTGCTGTTAGAGCTAGGGGCATGCTGTTGTGAACCTTGTTGCATCTGCGGATGCGGCGCGTGAGACAAGTCCGTCATCATTGTATTTGGCGACTGCATTATCCCTCCGCTTCCAGAACCGCTTCCGTGGGTGGAAGGTGAAACCGAAGCGGCAGCGGCGTCAAGGTCGAAGATATCGTGGACATCCGGAACGCTTGATTCCTGGGCTGGCGAAGGCTCGGAACCCTCTGGCGTCGCGCCAGACCCATTTGGGGTAGACTGTTGCCTCTTGCGTACTGGACGGAGCCATGCGCGCCGAGGAGTCTGTTGGCCGTTTGTTGAGGCTGGCGGTGCACCCACAAGTGGAATTCCAGCAACTGCAAAACAGTCAGTGGGTAGAGAGGCCGAGGGCAGGGCAATATCCACGTACCTCTACAGAACTCCTCGATAAGATCGGCCGACCGTAGACCACACAAGTATCGAACGCTGAAGCGGCGCAGAAGGACCAAGCACGAACGTAACGCCTCCATCGCGGGCTCCGTCAACATACTTTGAGTAAGTTGTGACTTGCTGTTGAGAAGTACAGCGACGAGAGTACGACCTGCTTGGTTGACCTGATGAATGACAGCCACCCCAAAGAAGCCCATCAAGCCATGCGTTGCCATCTGCAGCTGTGAGTGGATGATATTGATAGCAGCCTGTTGGCATGCAATCATTTCCTGGGTCTCTACCTGTTCAAAGTGTGAGTAGCGGTGAATACAACGTGAATTGCGACTTACATCGTCGTTAGTAGGATTGAACTCCGAAGTAGCAATCGCAGTGGCCAAGCGGTGTCGGTGTATCAGCATCCTAATCCACTGCTCCAGACAACGCAAGCGGTGACTCTGCGTCGTCTGGATGACACGTTCCCCACCACCAGGTCCTACATCCACCTCACTGGTACATTGCCAATAAGGATCGATGGCACCGACGACCTCATCCAACAAAGCTTCTTCCTCATTGAGCAGAGAGTGTCGGTTGAAGCCGGTGAGCGTATTTGCAGCGTGGGCGAAGAAGCCCAATCTATGCGGTCTCGATGGCGGTGGAGTGTCCAACACCGACTCCATCACCACGAAGAGCCTCAACGCCGCGATGAATGCTGTCATTGTAGGGGGTGAGCTACCAGGTGGCGGCTGAGCGATACCGCTCTTGGTGATAAACTCGTCATCAACAGGACTTGGTTCAGGAACATCGCAGTCCCGCAGTCGGACCAACGGCGGCCGTCCAAACGCTGCCCCGACCTGCTTGTCCCAGATATAAATCGACCAGAACGTCCGCCGACGGACTTCGTTCTCGATTGGGTCAAAACAGTCGTATGCCTCAACTGAACGATGGAGGCCGGCATCAAAGGAGAGCGTTATTGCCTCTGCCAGAAGTGCGAATCCCTTCGAGAGATGCCCGAGACCTATAGCATAGATGGCGGAGATGAAGATGCCTTGGACTGTGTAAAGAGTTGGCCTGTCGGCGGTTGGGAGGCTGCGCAGACGCGCAAGGAGTTCAAACCAGTGCGTGCCACACGAGAAAGAGTCGGCGGGTTCGGAGCGAACGCGGGGGTCGTCCGAGTGCCTGGAGGCAAGGCAGCAGACGGCGATTATGAAGCCGGCGAATCCAGGTTCGCCCCACTTTGTTGGGTTCCCGTAGTCATGGAGAAACGTGGGGACGTGTAAGAACGGGAGTAGGTAGTATGTGGTCGAAAGGTAGCACTGGACGAGGTTGTCCATCAGGTCAGGTGGGATTGCAGCTGTAACTTGACTCCACAGCCTCTCGGGACTGACTTCAACGCGTTTCGACGTCTGTCTATCAGGGAACCATTTCGGCTCAGAGGGCAGTGATTGGACAGTGGTAGAATTGGGGACGGAACTTGGGCGATCCTGCCGACCTCGGAGCTGGGGAACATGCCGCTCAACAAGATGATCGAGCATGGGCAGTCCAGAGACCTCTCCCTGCCAACGGGTGGATCCTTCATCGTCGAGATAGAGGTAGGTGGGCGCGAGAGAGTGTCCCCAGAGCGTGTCGGTCATACATTCAGCGGTCGGTGGCTGGAAGAGTGTGGGCATATGGGTGGGGAAGAAATGGGTCGCAGGATTGACGAGCTTGTTGAGTGAGAGACTGGGTGGAGGGATGCCCATTGGCTCGTATTGCAGGTTAGGGACAGGTGCGGCGGTCGCGGAGACCGGCAGGTGCTGCTCGACAGCCTGAGGTGAGTCGTCGTCCACAGCACTGGCAGCTTGCAGTGGCAGAAAGATGTCTGCTGGGATCGACTGGATGAGTTGCTCGAGCTGGGCCATTCGATCTTCCAAGGTAGTAGCACGTCTTCGCAAAAATGGCATTAGCAAAAGGCAGAGTGTGCTCTACGGCGAGCATACTTTGATTTATGAGGGTGAGACTTCTTCCCTGCTTCTTCAAACGTACAGGCTGAGCTCGCGTGACGGCAGGGTTGGCACGGGTGGCCCTCGTCGCACTTGATGCGCCGACGCCTGAAACAGACGAGTATGAGAGCAAAGAACGAAGAGGTCGATACGCTTGCTTACCTGCATCGATCGCACGCCCTGGCACGTCGGCCCAAGGGGGTTAGCACTGGTCATCGCAAGTGGCGTTGGAGAGCGGGTGACTGACCTGCTGAGCTTGAACCTTCTGTCTTTCAGCAGCTGCGTCTGCGTCGGTTCCAGTCTTTCATGCCGCTCCTCGCTCGGCACTGGGGGCATCCGCAATGATGATGGCTGGGTGTTCAAGGTGTTCAAGGCAAAGTTGACGAACAAAGACGTTCCGTCTCGTTCCGCGAGCTTTGAGAGCACTGCATTCAGCATTCAAAAGGCCCGATGTACGGCCTCAGCATTATTTCGCTTGGTGTTTCCAAATCGGGTACATCGGAATGGCCAGGACGGGAGTGAAGTCGGTGAAGGCAAAGCGCCTTCTATAAGAGCGCGGGTGGTTCTAAGGAATGTGGTTGAGCTATGAGCTCGCCGAATATGTCTTTCTTATGCTACTGAACACTCGCAACCGCGGAGGTCGACACTCAGCTCGCTTGGCTCGCTCAGCTAGCTCATCGTACGCCTTTGAGCGGCCGAAACCCTACGGCCGATTAGTGCGAAGGTTCTGATGCTGCTGCTGCTCACTGACGCAACGGTTTCCTGCGCTGCCGCTTCGCATGACACCCAAAGGATTGTTCCATTGGTATGCCCATATGCCCAGCCATTGGCGGATTACTGAAACCGATAACACTGTCAACATAATCCGAACAACACCCAACACGAAAACGATCCGTGAAGCCCGAGACGCTGCATTTGCTGGGCAGTGGTCTCGGGAATTCCAACCTGGTCGCGCCTCGGGCTCATGTCCTTCCCTGACGCGCCTAAGAGGTCTCCGGCACTGCGGTAAAGCCGTTGAAGTGAAAAAAGAAGCACCCGCTTTTTTTTCTATACTTCCGAACGGCGTTTTAATGGAGAAAAGGTATACCCTCCATTAGGATCTGTCCAACGACCGAGGTTTTTGACGGCGGAACTGGGCTACAAATCTAATTGCCACTTTTGTCCCTCGCGACAACTCCGCCCTTTTCTCCGTTATCTCCCTGTGATACAAGGTGGAGGTATTTAAGCTTCATACTAGGATACTAGGCTGCAGGTGGAGGACAAGGTGGTTCCACCGGTTTTCTGCTCATCTGGAAAGCGGCGGAGAGCCCTCAGGCGCTCGGATAACAGCGACATGAATGGGAGTTGTCTACTGCGGGGACACCTTGTCTGGACGACCATTAAATGCCTTTCTGTTCACTGCCAGGTCGCTGCGACAAATATTCACACCCTGACACTGGCCAGCCCATAGCGGCCTCAACGATCGATGAGAAAACAGCAAGACCTCAGACTCCTGTCCGGTCATGAGCTCGACGCTTCCTGATCAAGGCAATCCGCTCCGTTCCATGGCGAGTTGGGGTGTTGACGGACCTGCTTTGAACGGACCTGCCGCTTCCCGACCACGTTATTTTCTTGAAAAACCCAGCGTACGACGTGGGTGGCCGAGCAGTCCAGAGATCTCGATTTCACTTTGCTAGCACCCCGAGATCCACGATCTTTTTCCATTTGCTTTGCCTCCCTTCTCGGCTTTCGACGGGCAAACCCTCGCGAAGGTGACGAAGAGTTTACGTCACAAAGCCTAATTTGATGCGCTCTGCGTGTCATACACCTAGATCACCCTCAGTCCCACCACTCTGTCGATGACGACGGCAACGGGTGGGAATGTTCCTTCGCTGTCATGATTGCCCCTCTTATAACAACTCTAAAGACGAACTGCATGGGTCACATTGGGTCATCTGTGGGGCCAGTAAGTTGCTCTTATGGTGACGTCGTTAAACGAAGGCAAGGTATAAAATAGGGTTCAGAGCGAGTGGCGATTCCCTCAGATCAAAAACGAAACCACCTTTACTTTCAAGATTACAAATAAAACTACTATGGCGAGCACAAACCACCTCGAGAACGTGGACAGCGCCTAACACACCATTCCCAGGGTTCCATCTTTTCTTCCATTGGCCGCGGTATTAGTGCTGTCATCAGCTCCATCGCAAATGTACGTGCTCGTTCCCCCCTGCCCATCTGCAACTCTTATTCACGTACGACCTTCGTATAGGTATTCACTACCATTGTGAACGCTATCACACGAGTAATCGTCACCATCTGCAACTTCATTATGGACATAATCTGCTGCCGCTGCGGGTCTCGAAGACGGGCTCGTGGTGGTGGTGGCGCCCACCATACGGGAACGCGGCATACGGGAGCACGGTATTGAGCGGTATACACAAGCGGTAACCCACTCCTCTACACCACGAACCAATCTCCATTCGCCTAGTTCATTTATTGGCGCATAATGTACCTTGGACATACACCTTGTTTATTTGATGTCTCGTGTAAGGCTGTAATCCGGATAAACTAGCACTCTGGTGTTCTGT
>Ga0307513_10013448_pt1 | contig 10040 bp, 12 predicted proteins | sample 15_EM_MG_FD_202174 | JGI IMG/M metagenome (GOLD analysis project Ga0307513, IMG submission 202174) | Populus trichocarpa ectomycorrhiza microbial communities from riparian zone in the Pacific Northwest, United States - 15_EM | ecosystem: Host-associated > Plants > Roots > Unclassified | place...
CTCCCCCGCAGGGCATCGTCGGCCTGCTCACGCGCGGTCCACCGGCCGCGTCCAGACCCCGCTCTTGCCGCCCTCCTTGCGCTCGACGCGCAGCCCGTCGAGCACGGCGGCCGGGTCGACGGCCTTCACCATGTCGTGCAGCGTGAGGCCGGCGACCGCGACCGCGGTGAGCGCCTCCATCTCGACCCCGGTCGGGCCGGTGGTGCGCACGGTCGCGCTGATCCGCACCTCCGCCTCCCCGGGTTCGAGATCGACCGTCACGCCGTTGATCGCGATCGGGTGGCACAGCGGCACCAGATCGGGGGTGCGTTTGGCGCCCATGATCCCGGCGATGCGGGCGGTGGCGAGCGCGTCGCCCTTGGGCAGGCCGTCGCGGCGCAGCAGCTCGAGCACCTCGGTCGTGGTGCGCAGCGTGGCGGTCGCCGTCGCCGTGCGGACGGTCGCGTCCTTGCCGGACACGTCGACCATCCGGGCGGCGCCGGCGGCATCGACGTGGGTCAGTTCCACGCCGCCGACACTAGTCCGGCTACCGAACGCGTCCCAGGCAGAGCGCGAAGCCGCCGGCGGCGGACGCGTCGAACACGCTCGTGATCGGCAGGGCGGAGCAGGCCTGCGCCGCGTCGGTCGGCTTCTCGATCCGCCGCAGTACCTTGGTCGTCGCCTCCTTCGCCGCGCAGGGGACGACCGCGTAGTCGGCCTTCTCGTTGAGGCAGTCACCGGTCTTCGCGGAGTCCACGCTCGTGCCGGGGGCCTGGTCCTTCGGGCCGAGGCAGAGCATCCGGGCGCGCCCCGGGGTCGCGGAGGAGCCGTCCGGGGCCGGCAGGAGCGTCCACGGGTAGACGGTCCGGGTGCCTGCCGTGGCGTTGCACTCCGTGCTCGGTGTGGTCGACGCGCTGTCGACGGTGGCCAGCACCCGTTCGGCAGCCGCCGGGTCCGTGCAGGCGACCCGGCGCATCGGCTGTGTCGCGATCGCGGTGACGCAGTCCCCGGCCTTCGCCATGTTCGCCGTGGGGACGACCTCGGTGAGGTTGTGGCTCAGGCAGAGGCGCCGCCCCCTGTCGATCTTCTCGGAGTCGACGCCGTCGACAGTGAAGCAGTCGTCGGTGACCGCGAGGACCTTGGCCGTCGCGAGCTTGTCGGTGCAGTCCACCGCAGTGACCGGCGCGCCCTGCGCGACGGTGACGCACCCACCTGCGTCGGGCAGGCGCTCGGCCGGCGGCGCGGCGGCCGGTGCGCTTGCGCAGGCCGTCGCGCCGCCGACCAGTACGACGGCAGCTGCCGCGAGCAGTACCCGCACGATGCGCGTCGGTCTCGTCCGGTTTCTCATGATTCGTCCCCCCATTGATCCGATGACCTCAAGAGGGCGCGGAGGACCGCAGCGTTGCCGCGACCGGCCGAACGTGACTCAGATCACGCGGTCCCCAGGCAGAGGATGTAGCCGCCGAAGAGGTTGTCGGTCTTGCGCGACAGGGCCATGGTCGTGCCCTGGTAGTTGTCGCAGACCATGTTCGCGGCGATCACGGTCGACGAACTCCGGTGCAGCACCCGGAACTCGGCGTTGCCTGCCGAGCAGGCGACCTTGGTGTACGACTCGCCGGCGCGGGCGAGGCAGTCACCGACCTTCGCGCTGTCGGGGCTGCTGGCCGGGTCCTTGCCCTTGGGCGCGAGGCACAGCACGATCGTGCTGGAGATCTTCGAGAACCGCGGATCGGTCGACTGCAGCTTCCACGTGTAGGTCGACTCGGTGCCGGCGACGTCCGCGCACTCGTTGTCGAGCCCCGCCAGCGACGTGCCCTTCTCCGATGCGAGCACGCGATGGACCGCAGTGGGGTCGGTGCAGGGCACGCGGAGCGCGTCCGTCGAGGAGTCGGTGAGGCAGTCGCCCGGCTTGGCGACGTTCGGGGTGGCCTTCGGCGGGCCCGTGCCCGAGGACACGCACAGCGCGCCGGAGACTCCGCTGCCGGACTCCTGGCTCTCGACGCCGTCGACGTCGTAGCAGTCGTAGTCGGCCGCGATCGCGACGACGCGGCCCGTCGCCTTCGGGTCGGTGCAGGACGCGCCTTCGAGCTGGCCCTTGCTGTCGGGGCGCACGCACCCGTTCGCCGTCGGCGTGCCGCCGCTGCCGTCCCCGGCGCCGCACGCGCTCAGTGTCGCCGCCACCGCCGTCGCCGCGGCGACCACCAGCATGATCCGTCCGAGCCTTGATCCAACCCGCATCTCGTGACCCCTCTTCCGCCGTCACTCGTGCGGACCGTCCGGTGGGCCTTCCGGTTGGGGCGTGGTCCATCTCACGTTCAATTGGTGATCTACGACACATTCGGACAACCGATCATGATCCAGGCCGTCGCTACGCATAGCGCCGTACCCTGGGGATGAGTCGCCCGATTGGGCTGGTCGGGTTAAACCGTGATGCACCCGTCATCGACAACGGGTGAGTTTCCACGCGCCCGCGATCGACGTAGCGTCCTCGACGGCCATCCGGTCCTCCCCGATCCGGTGACGCCCCGACGACCGCCGCGCTCCCCTGTCCAGCGGTCGACGGACCCCCGTTGCCTCACGAACCCCGCGTGGGACAGGAACGACCGAGGCGGCTCCCCAGGCCGCCGGTGACCGGCACGTGCCGGGCGAAGGTCGCATCGCAGCGCCCGGAGAGTCCCTGATGGCTCGTTACCGCGGACGTCACCGCGCGCCCAGCACCACCGGGCGCACCATCGCTCGTACGGCCCTGGCCGGTGCCGTCGCCGGAGCCCCGCTCGTGGGCCTGGCGACTCCGGCATTCGCTGCCTCGGACTCCACCTGGGACCGGCTGGCCCAGTGCGAGAGCGGTGGGCGGTGGAACATCAACACCGGTAACGGATTCTCCGGCGGGCTGCAGTTCACCCCCAGCACGTGGAAGGCCTTCGGCGGCACCGGTGTGGCTCACAACGCCAGCCGTGAGGAGCAGATCGCCGTGGCCGAGCGGGTGCTGGCCGGCCAGGGCTGGGGCGCGTGGCCGTCCTGCTCGAAGAAGGTCGGCGCGACCGGTCAGGCCGAGCCGAACAAGACAGTGCTGGCCAAGGGCAAGGCCGCCCCGAAGGCCACCCCGCAGACACCGCAGACCCCGAAGGCCGCACCCGCCGCACCGACGACCGGCGACTACGTCGTCCAGCGCGGTGACACGCTCGGCCGGATCGCGGCGGCGAAGGGGATCGCGGGCGGGTGGAAGGAGATCGTGGCGAAGAACCCCGGTCTCGCCGCGGCCCCCGACCGGATCGTCCCGGGCCAGCGGATCACCGTCTAGCCACCGCTCCCCAGCGACAGCAAAGCCACTTTCACGACGGATCCCGTCCCGAAGGTGGCGTTGCTGACATCCCCTGTGCTCGCGCGAGCTGCTCCGGGGTGTCGACGTCGTCGGCCGTCGCGACGTCGCCGCACTCCACCAGCTCCAGCTGCGGGTGGCCGGCCAGGTAGCCGCGTGCGCCGGAGTCGGCGTGCGCCTCGGCGGCCACCCCGGCCCAGTGCTCCCGGCCGAGCAGCACCGGATGCCCCGGACGTCCGGCGTAGGCGGCCCGGCGCAGGCTCGTCGGTCCCGCATCGGCGGCCAACCGCGCCACAGCGGCCGCGGTGATCCCCGGCAGGTCCACCAGGTGCACCACCACCGCGTCGGGAACGGGCCGCAGCTCGGCGAGCGCGGCCAGCCCCGCGCGCACCGACGCGCCCATGCCCGCGGCCCAGTCGGCGGCCTCGACGGCCTGCACGGCCGGTGGCAGCAGCGCCCGGACCTCGTCCGCGGCCGCACCGACCACCACGAGCAGCGGCCCGGTGCCGCCGTCGGAGAGCACCCGCACCGCGCGCCGGACCAGTGGCTCGCCGGCGAACTCGACGAGCGCCTTCGGACGCCCCATCCGCCGCCCGGCGCCGGCGGCGAGGAGCAGCCCCGCGACGGCTACTTGTTGAGTTCCGTGACGGGGTGCTCGTACGGCACCGTGTCGAGCGGGAACACGACGTCGCCGAACGGCGACAGCGAGCCCTGCGTCGGGGCCGCGAGCTCCGAGACGGGGTGCTCCCCGTCGGGCAGCACCGGCCACGTCGGGTCGATCCGCGCCGGCTTCACGGGCTTTGCGGGCTTTGCCACGTCGTCCTCCTCCTGCTGGTCGGGGGTCTGAAGGAAAGTATCCAGTACCGCACCGACTACCGTGGAGGCGATGCCCACCTCCCTGGTCGACTGGCTGCGCGCCCAGGACGACGCCACGCTGGCCGCGGTGCTCCGGCTGCGCCCGGACCTGAGCGTGCCGCCCCCGGCGGACCTCACCGTGCTCGCCACCAGAGCGGCCGTGCGGGCCTCGGTGCATCGTGCGTGCGACGACCTCGACCGGGTGTCGCTGGCCGTGCTGGAGGCGCTGGTGCTCGCCGACGCCGACAGTGCGCCGGTCGCCCGCGCCGAGGTGGCCCGCCTCCTGGGCCCCGACGTGCCCGCAGCGGGCCTGAGGGCCGCCCTGGCGGTCCTGCGCGAGCGGGTGCTGGTGTGGGGCCCGGACGCCGAGCTGCAGCTCGTCCCGGCCGCCCGGGACGTGGTGCCGCGCCATGCGGGTGGGCTCGGGCGGTTGGCGCAGGGGCCGGCCGGCTCGTCGGCGCTGCCGCAGCTGCTCGCTGCTGTCGATGACGAGGAGCGCCGGGTGCTCGACGCGCTCGCCGCCGGGCCCCCGATCGGCCGCTCGCGGGCCGACCGGGACGGGCCCGTCGCCCGGCTCGTGGCGAAGGGCCTGCTGCTGCGCGTCGACCCGGAGACGGTGGAGCTGCCCCGCCAGGTCGGTATCGCGCTGCGTGGCGATCGGCCGATGGGCACGCTCGACGTCGCCCCGCCCGGGCTGCACCCGCGTGATCGCGGTGTCCGCGTGGTCGATCAGACGGCGGGTGGTGCGGTGCTCGAGGTGCTGCGCCGCATCGAGCTGCTGCTGGAGTTCTGGGGGCGCACCCCGCCGCCGATGCTGCGCTCGGGCGGTCTGGGCGTGCGCGAGCTGCGCCGCACCGCCAAGGAGATGGACGCCGACGAGACCGTTGCCGCGCTGCTGATCGAGGTGGCCACCGGTGCCGACCTGATCGCGCCGACCGACGCCGTCGCCCCGGAGTGGCTCCCCACCACCGTCGTCGACGACTGGGCGCTCGGCGGCCCGGAGATGCGCTGGGCCACCCTCGCGCGGGCCTGGCTGGAGCTGCCCCGCCAACCCGGTCTGGTCGGCACGAAGGACGACCAGGGCCGTCCCGTGGGGGTGCTCTCCGACGGGGTCCGCCGGCCGACGGCCCCGCGGGATCGCCGCCGCGTGCTGGCCGGGCTCGCCGAGCTGCCGCCGGGCACCGCGCCCGGCTCACCGGAGGCACTGGCCCAACTGCTGGCCTGGCGGGCGCCGCGGCGCGGCGGGCGGCTGCGCGACGACGCGGTGGCCTGGGCCGTCGCCGAGGCCACTGTGCTCGGGATCGTCGCACTCGACGCGCTGTCGTCGCCCGGCCGGGCGTTGCTCGACGACGACGGGGTCCTCCCGGCGGTCCGCGCCTCGCTGCCGGATCCGGTCAACCACGTGCTGCTGCAGGCCGACCTCACCGCGGTCGCCCCCGGCCCGCTCGCCACCGACCTCGCCCACGAGCTGGAGCTCGTCGCGCAGGTCGAGTCGTCCGGCGGTGCCACGGTGTTCCGGTTCACCGAGCACACGATCCGCCGGGCCCTCGACGCCGGCCGCACCCGCGAGGACCTGCACGAGCTGCTCGCCACCCGCTCGGCCACGCCCGTCCCCCAGGGCCTCACGTACCTCGTCGACGACGTGGCGCGCAAGCACGGCCGGCTGCGGACCGGCAATGCGGCGTCGTTCCTCCGGTCCGACGACGAGATCCTCATCGCCGAGGTGATGGCGAACCCGGTTGCGACGGAGCTGGAGCTGCGCCGGATCGCGCCGACCGTGGCGGTCAGCCCGTTGCCGCTGGTGGAACTGCTGGCGGGCCTGCGAGCGGCCGGGCTCACCCCCGCCGCCGAGGACACCGGTGGCGTCGTGCTCGACATGACCGACCGCGGCCGGCGCACCGCGCCGCGCCGCCGCGCTTCGGACCGCGGAGCCCCCCGGGAGCCGGGCTCCGAGCAGATCGCCGCGCTCATCTCCCGGATGCGGGCCGGGGAGGCGCTGGTCGGGATGCGCCGCGGCGCGGAGTCCTACGCCAACGGCACCACCCTCGATCTGCTCCGGCTCGCCGCCGCCCAGCACCGCAGCGTCTGGATCGGCTTCGTCGACGGCCACGGCGTGGCCGGGGAGCGGGTGCTGGAGCCGACCAGCGTCGGCGGTGGCGTGGTGGAGGGTCGCGACAGCGTGCACGGCGGGGTGCACCGGGTGCCGCTGCACCGGATCACCAGCATCTCGCTGGTGGAGGGATAGCCGGCCTACGCGCGCTGGGGTAGCAGCGCCTCGGCCAGCCGGCGCCAGTGCGGCATCGCCGATCTGCCGGGTTCGACGCCCAGCACCTGGACGGCGACGTGGTCGGCGCCCGCATCCAGGTGGCCGTGCAGCGTGCGGACGATCGTGTCGAGGTCTCCCCAGGCGACGAGGTCGTCGACGAGCCGATCGCTGCCGCGACCACCGTCGATGTCCGCCTCGGTGTAGCCGAGGCGACGGAACTTGGCGACGCTGTACGTGGACGTGAAGTACATGTGCAGGTGCTCGCGCGCGATCGCGCGTGCGGTGTCGGGGTCGCTCTCGAACAGCACCGCGTGCTCCACGCCGAGGAACCTGCCATCGCCGAGCACCTGCCGGGCCTGCGCCGTGTGCTGCACCGGCACGAGGTAGGTGTGTGCACCGTCGGCTCGGTCGCGCGCCAGCTCGAGCATCTTCGGGCCGTACGCGGCCAACAGGCGTCGCACGGGTGCCCGCCGCGGCGGAGCGGCGCTCGACATCTCGTCCATCTCGTCCAGGTACGCGCGCATGGTCGGCAGCGGCTTGGCCCCGGGGCGTTCGGTACCGAAGCCGACGCCGAGCAGGTGGCGACCCGGGTAGGCGTCGGCGAGCAGCGCTGCCCCGCCCTGCGTCGACCGCGCTGCGCGGGACCAGATCCGTGCGACACCGTTGACGACGGTGAGGTGCTCGGTACCGGACAGCAGGAACCCGGCGTGCGTCAGCGCCTCCCGGCCACCGTCCCACTCGGGGACCCAGACCGCCTTCCAGCCGAGCTCGTCGAGCTCCTGGACGGATTCGCGCGTCGTGCTCGCCTGCTGGCTCTCGAACTCGGGCGTCCAGATCCCGAACTGCCCCAGGTCCATCCCGTCGATCTTGCTCATGAGGGTCCTCGGTCGTTGATGTCAGTCACTGCCATCGACGCTACAGGACCTGATGTCAGTGGCTGTCATCGAGTAGGGTCTCGCCATGGCCAGGTGGGAGCCGAACTCGCGCGGGCGCCTGGCGGCAGCAGCGATGGAGCTCTACGGCGAGCGCGGGTACGAGCAGACCACCGTGGCGGAGATCGCCGAACGTGCCGGGCTCACGGAGCGGACCTTCTTCCGGCACTACGTCGACAAGCGCGAGGTGCTGTTCGCCGGCGCCGTCGATGTTCAGGAGGTGTTCGTGCGGGCGGTTGCCGACGCGCTGACGTGCGCGGTGCCGATCGACGCGCTGGCCGTCGGCCTCGATGCGGTCGCCGCGCAGTTCGCCGATCACCGCGACTTCGCGCGGAGCCGCCAGGCCGTGATCATGGCGAACCCTGAGCTGCGGGAGCGCGACCTGGTCAAGCTCGCCACGATGTCGGCCGCACTCGCCGACACCCTGTGCCGGCACGGTGTTGCGGAGCCGGCCGCGAGCCTGGCCGCCGACGTGGGGGTCGCCGTCTTCCAGGTCGGCTTCGGCCGCTGGATCGCGGCGGACGAGGAACGCGAGATGTCGCTGCTGCTGCGGGAAGCGCTGGACGAGCTCAAGGCACTCACCGCCGGAGCCGGGTGATCTCGGACGACTACCGCGCGGCGCGGTCCTGCGCGGCCAGCAGCTCGTCGGCGTGCTCCAGCGTCCAGCTGCCCAGGGCGCGTAGTGGGCCCTCCACCAGGCTCGCGCCCAACGCGGTGAGCGCGTAGTCCACGCGTGGCGGGGCCCCGCCGTGGCGTGCGCGGGCGACCAGCCCGTTCACCAGCAACCGGCGCAGGCTCTCGGTGAGCACCTTGTCGCTGATCCCGCCGACGGCGGCGAGCAGGTCCGCGCGCCGGCGCGGGCCGTCGGCCAGCGCAGCCAACAGCACCGGATCCCACCGGTGCAGGAACAGATCGGTCGCCGCCCGCAGCCGGCAGTCCGCGATCAGCTCGACGCACTCGTCCATCCGTCTCCTACCGATCGGTGCGCAACGGATTTCCTACCGTAGCCGCCATGCGGATCGGAGTGCTGGGAACAGGGACGTTGGGCATCGCGCTGGGCGCCGCGTGGGCGCGGGCGGGCCACGAGGTGCTGGTGGCGGGTCGGTCCGACGAGCGGGCGACTGCGGCGGCACAGCGGATCGGCGGCCAGGCCGTCCCGCCGCGTGTGGCGGTGCGCGATCGCGATGCGGTGCTGGTGGCGGTCACCTGGACGGGCCTGCGCGACATGCTGTCGCTGGCCGGGGCACCCGAGGGGACGCTGGCAGGGACCCCGCTCATCGATCCGACGAACGCCTTCGAACACGGGATCGGCGAGCTGCTCACCGGCGACGGTCGCGCGATCGCCCAGCACCTCGCGGACTGGGCGCCGGGCGCGTCGGTGGTGAAGGCGTTCCATCTGTTCCCGGCCGACCACTGGCAGCCGGGGCAGGCGCAGGGCGCCGTCGCGATGGCCGGAGACGACCCGGACGCGCTCGACGTGGTCGGAGCGCTGGTGCGCGACGCGGGCGGCGACCCGGTGGTGGTGGGCCCCCTGCGCCGGGCCCGTCAGCTCGAGGAGGTCGCCGGCTTCACCATCGGCATGGTGTTCTCCGGGCACGACCCCCACACCGCACTGCCGACGGTGCCTGCTGAGCTGTTGGCTACCGCGCGCCGGCCGCCATCCGAGCCTGCATCGCGTGCTCCACGAGCGTGATCAACGTCTGCTTGGTGGAATCGCGGTGCCGTGCATCGCAGCTCACGATCGGGATCGCCGAGTCGATCGACATCGCCTCGCGGACGTCCTCGATGCGGTGCTGGAGCACCCCGTCGAAGCAGTTCAGGCCGACGATGTAGGGCAGCCCACGGTCCTCGAAGAAGTCGATCGCGGCGAACGAGTCGGCGAGCCTGCGCGTGTCGACCAGCACGACGGCGCCGATCGCGCCGCGCACCAGGTCGTCCCACATGAACCAGAAGCGGTGCTGCCCGGGGGTGCCGAACAGGTACAGGATCAGGTCGGCGTCGAGGGAGACACGACCGAAGTCCATCGCGACCGTGGTGGTGCGCTTGTTGGGGGTGGCGGACAGGTCGTCTGTCCCCGCGCTCGCCTCGGTCATCACGGCTTCGGTGGTCAGCGGCATGATCTCGGAGACCGAGCCCACGAAGGTCGTCTTGCCGACGCCGAACCCACCGGCAACGACGATCTTCGCCGATATGGTGGCCCGCGTCGCGATCTCGCGCGGCGGACCCACGCGCATCGGATAGCTAGAGTCGACGGAGTCCACTCAACACCCTTTCCATCAGGGTCATGTCCGGCGTGCTGCCGGTACTGCCATTGGTCTGGTGCACGGTGACGACGCCGAGGCCCGCCATGTCGCCCAGCAATACGCGGGCGACCCCGAGGGGCAACTTCATGAGGGCGGCGACCTCGGCCACCGACCGTGTCTCTGCGCACAGGTCGGCCACCGCGCGGTGCTCGACCTGCAACAGGCCGATCTGGTCCCGGCCGCGCTGACTGGTCGAGACCAGCGTCTCGATCGCCAGATCCATGCCGGACTTGGTACGTCCACGCGTCCACGTGTACGGGCGCACAGCGGCCGGCTCGGCCGGCTCGTGGTCCTCCACGACCGGGATCACCAGCGGGGTGGTCGGGGGGCCGGCCGTCATCGCCGTGTCGGGTGGAGGAAGGGGGCGCGACTCGGGTGCCGCACCG
>Ga0307513_10013449_pt1 | contig 10040 bp, 10 predicted proteins | sample 15_EM_MG_FD_202174 | JGI IMG/M metagenome (GOLD analysis project Ga0307513, IMG submission 202174) | Populus trichocarpa ectomycorrhiza microbial communities from riparian zone in the Pacific Northwest, United States - 15_EM | ecosystem: Host-associated > Plants > Roots > Unclassified | place...
GCGGGGTCTCGGAGGCAGGCTGGGGTCGCACGCTCGTTGTCGCGATCGTCAGCCTCTTCTACTTCCTGCCGGTGCTGTTTATCATCTTCACCGCCATCAAACCGCAATATGCCGCCCTGTCGGTGCCGCCGACGCTGTCGCCCACATCGCTCTTCGGCCTCATCCCGGATCAGTACGTCTTCACTCCGACGCTGGAGAACTTCGGCTCGGTGTTTTCCCGCGTGATGACGACCGGCGGCCAGCCGGAAGCAACCGGCTTCGATCTGTTCTTCTTCAACTCGATCGTGATCGCTTCCGCCTCGGTCCTGCTGGCCCTTGGCCTGGGCACCCTGGCCGCCTATGGCTTCTCGCGTTATCCGCTGAAGGGCAACGACACCTATCTGTTCGTCATCTTGACGACCCGGATGCTCCCGGCGATCGTCGTCATCATCCCGGTTATCCTGATGTTCCGCGTCGTAGGCCTGTCCGGCTCCTATGTGGGCATCGTCCTGCTCTACACGGCCTTCAATCTGGCCTTCACCATCTGGATGATGAAAAGCTTTTTCGACGAGCTTTCGACTGATGTCGAGGATGCCGCCCGCATCGACGGTTCTTCCGAAGCCAAGGTCTTCTTCAAGATCTGCCTACCACAGGTGATCGCCGGCCTGGCCGCGACCTTCGTCTTCGGCCTCATCCTCACCTGGAATGAGTTTTTGTTCGCGCTTCTGCTGACCGGGCCAGATACGCGCACCGTGCCCGTGGCCATGAACCAGGCCGTATCCTCGGGCGGACGCGGCACGGACTGGACGCTGCTGGCCGCCATCGAGACCCTGTTTCTCATCCCCGTGTTCCTCGTCACCTTCTTCCTGCAGGAGCACCTGCTGCGCGGCGTCACCTTCGGAACGGTGAAGAAGTAATCATGTCCACCATCGAGATCCGCAAAGTCACCAAGAAGTTCGGCGCGTTCATCGCCGTGCGCGACGCCGACCTTTCGGTCGCGGCCGGCGAAGTGGTGTGCCTGCTCGGCCCTTCGGGCTGCGGCAAGACGACGACGCTCCGCATGATCGCCGGGCTGGAGCGCGCCACCTCGGGCGACATCGTCATTGCCGGGCGGCGCATGAACGATGTGCCGCCGGACAAGCGCGACATCGCCATGGTGTTCCAGTTCTACGCCCTCTACCCCGCGCTGACGGTCCGCCAGAACATCGCGATGCCGCTCCACAATGAGCGTCTGAACAGGCCCGAGAGGGCATCCCGCATCGATCGCGTCGCCGACATCCTGCACCTCCGCGATATTCTCGACCGGTTGCCGGGTCAAATCTCGGAAGGCGAGAAACAACGCGTCGCCGTGGCCCGCGCCATCATCCGGGACCCCAGCTGCTTCCTGTTCGACGAGCCGCTCTCGCGGCTAGATGTGGAGTTGCGCCATTCCATGCGCGGCCAGATCAAGACCGTGCTGGCAAACCTCTCCAAGGCCACGGTCATCGTCACCCACGACCAACTCGAGGCCCTGACCATGGCGGACCGCATCGCCATCATGCGCGACGGCATGATCGAACAGGTGGGAACCCCGCACGAGGTCTTCGCCCGGCCGGCGAACGTTTTCGTCGCAAGCTTCATCGGCACGCCGCAGATGAATCTGATCGAAGCGGAGCTAAAAAGCTACGGCAATGGCAGGGCGACCGTCCAATTCGACCGGCAGGATGTCGAACTGGGCGTCAATTCCGCAGTTGCGAGCTTGCGCCCGGGCCGGGTGACCGTGGGTGTGCGCCCGCGTGCGTTCGCGGTCGTCTCCGAGGACACCGCGGACACGATCGAAGCGCTGGCCGAGCTGATCGAGCCGATGGGCGCCGAGACGCTGATCCACGCCCGCACGAGGACCGGCAACGATATCAGGGTCGTTGTCCCGCGAGAGAAGAAGGTCAAGACCGACGAGAAGCTCCATCTCGTTCCGGACCCCGCTCAGACTCACATCTTCGCCGAAGACGGAAAGGCGGTGCGCGCATGAACGGCAGCGACCAAGACAACGGCGGAATGACGCCGGCGGCCGCGCGGAAGGTGGAATACACCATCATCGGGCTTGGCGTGCTGGCGCTGCTGATGATCTTCCAGCCGTTCAACATCACGCTTTTCGCGGTCGGCTGCGGCCTCGTCGTGTTGGCGGGCCTCGTCAATAATCTGTTGCCCCTGGCACAGCCCGGCGTGCCGAAGCGCTCCGTGGTGAAGGCAGCGATGATTGTCGCCATGATCTTCTGCGTTGTCCTGCTGGTCGCGATCTTCGCAGCCTATCTCTACGGGGTGTTCTTCCTCAGGCCGCCGGATCCCAATACTATGGCCGGTAAGGTCCAGCTCAACGCACAGCCCTGGTACATGCACAGCTTCACGTGGACCGTCGCGGTTATCGCCTGCGTCCTGGCCGGCCTGATCGCACTGCAGGGCTGGCGCCGGAACTGACGTCTTGAACGGGTGAGCAATGCCTCGCATCGAACGTAAGCATCTGTTGGAACGATTCGGAGCAATGATCGCCCGGAAGGAACCTATTGTCGGTGCTGGCGCGGGAACCGGGCTCTCCGCCAAGTGCGAGGAAGCAGGCGGCGCCGACCTGATCATCATCTACAATTCCGGGCGCTATCGGATGGCAGGGCGTGGCTCGCTCGCAGGCCTTCTCGCCTATGGCAACGCCAACGAGATCGTGAAGGACATGGCCCGTGAAGTTCTTCCCGTGGTCAGGCATACGCCGGTGCTGGCAGGCGTAAACGGTACCGATCCGTTTCTCCTGACCGATCCCTTCTTGGACGAACTGAAGGCCCTGGGATTCTCCGGCATACAGAACTTCCCCACAGTTGGCCTCTTCGACGGAGTCTTTCGCAGGAACCTCGAGGAGACCGGGATGGGGTATGGGCTGGAGGTGGATTTGATCGCCCGTGCGCACCAGAAGGATCTGCTCACCACGCCTTATGTCTTCAATGCGGACGAGGCTGCGCTGATGGCCAAGGCGGGCGCCGACATTATCGTCGCCCATCTCGGTCTGACCACTGGCGGCAGTATCGGTGCCGAGACGGCGCTGAAGCTTGAAGACTGCCCCAAGCTCATCGACGAATGGACTGATGCCGCGCGCAAGGTACGCGAGGACATAATCGTTCTCTGTCACGGCGGACCGATCTCGTCTCCCGAGGATGCCGCCTATATCCTCAAGACTCTTCCCGGTATTCACGGCTTCTATGGCGCCAGTTCGATGGAACGGCTGCCGGTCGAAACCGCACTCACTGAACGGGTTCGCGCCTTCAAGAGAATTTCGTTCTGACGTCGGATATATGATGACCTACGATCAACTTCTTTCAGGAGCATGAACGATGAGCGATACGTCCCAGGCCGCCGCCGTCAACCGTATGCAGCAACTGATGTCTTCCTCACCAGTTCCGTCGATCTCGACAGAACTTCTGACCACGGCCGACGGTGAGCTGAACCGGGAACTCCACAGCTTCCTGTTCAGCCCGCCTTCGAATCCGGACCTACTCAACGGCAAGCGGGTGGCAATCTGCTGCACCAATGGCGTGGAGGAGGTGGAGATCCTGGGCGCCTATCGCTGGCTCACCGAACACGGCGCTACGGTCCACATCGTCTCGCCGCGCATTGGCGAGTTCCACCCCACGCTGGGCCTGCGCTTTCCACCACAATGTGCGACCCATGTGCTCGCCATCCGGCTGATGGAGAATGCGGGCTGGCTAAAGATCGACCGCTACACGGACGAGGTGAAGGCGGCGGACTATGATTCAATTCTCCTGCCGGGCGGCTGCTGGAATCCCGATGCGCTGCGCATGGACCAGCACGCACGCGCCCTAGTGACCTCCATGTACGAAGCCGGCAAGCCGACTTGCGCCATCTGTCACGGCCAGTGGGTTATGGTCAGCGCGAAGATCCTCAAGGGCAAACGCGCGACCGCGGTCTGGAACATCCAGATTGACCTGGAGAATGCAGGCGCAACGGTCCTGGATGAACCGTGCGTGGTGGATGGCAACCTGATCACGGCGCGCTTCCCTTATGACCTGCCACGGCTGATTCAGGCCATGGTGAAGCAACTGGTGCCCGCGAAGGACTAGAGCGGGATGATTTTAGATTGGCTCGGCTATCCCGCTCTAGACTCTTGTTTTGACGCTCGATTTTTCCGAAAAGTGGTGTCCACTTTTCGGATATCGCTCTAGGCGTCGCTGGCACACGGGAAGCCGCTGCGGATCCAGGACTATACGGCCAGGCGGAATCGCCCGGTCCCGCTTGGTCTTGCGAGACAATGCTCCGCTTCCGCGAGGCTAACCGATACCGTAGGGCGCCATCGGCCAGCAACCTTTACGCTGAGGCAGGCTCACTTCTCTGACTTGATGACCCGGAAATCCGGCAAGGTGCGAAGGGCAAGTTCCGGTCCAGCCGGGGAATAGACGACGAACAGTTGCATCGGCTCCGTGCCGGTATTGCGTGTCGAATGGAAGCGGCTCTCTGGGACAAAGACGGTGCAGCCGGGGCCGACCTCCTGCGTTACGGGATTGCCGTCTGGATCCTCCACCATCTGCTCGCCGCGACCGGAAATCACAAAAATAATCTCCTCGGCTCCAGGGTGGTTGTGCCGCGAGTGCCCTTGGCCGCTCGGAAGGTCCACCACGCCGCCTGAAAAACGCTTCGCTCCATTCGTTTCGGGCGAGACCGTCAAACTCAACCTGCCCCAGTCGAATCCGAAAGCATCCACGTCCTTTGGGTAAACAAAGTTGTTTTCCCGGCTCATCGCTTGGCTCCTCCCATCAGCCGCGCTGCGGCAATGCCTTCTATCGTGCGATTTCGTGGAATGCCGCAACGGCGGCGGCGGCGAATTCCGGATCGTTGATATGAACAGGCAGCCGCTCCAGTTTTCTGTTCTGCCCCCAGGTGACCGTGTCTTCGATCGTATCGAACAGCACCTTATCCGCATCGGGGTCGAAAAAGACGCCGCCCTCGATGTCGAGCGCCGAAACACCGCGTTCCGGAATTAAAAAGCGCACCGGTCCTTCGCACGCATTCAGCTTTTCGCCGAGCCATTGACCGATGCCGCGGCACTCCTCCGCCGTCGTCCGCATCAGCGTCACATTTGGGTTGTGCTTGTATAAAAGCCGGCCTGCGTAGTGCGGCGGTACGGTCTCGGGCGCCCAGAAGTTAATCATGTCCAACGCCCCCACCGATCCGAGATAAGGAAGTTTCGTCCGCGCGATGGAGTCGAGACGATCGGGGCCTGCCGGCAGCACGCCGCCGAACAGGAGGTCGCAAATCTCGGTGGTCGTTATATCGAGCACGCCGGCGAGTAGTCCACTGTCTACCAGCGCCTCCATGGCTCGCCCGCCCGTGCCGGTCGCGTGGAACACCAAAGTCTCGTAATCGTTTGCCAATCCTTCGGTAATCCGCGTGATCGCAGCGGTAGTGACGCCGAACATGGTCAGGCCCAGCGCTGGCTTGCCGCCGCTGACTGTCGGCGGGTTGGCGCTCATCGCCGCCATGGCCTGGGCGGCATTCTGGAAGATGACCCGGCTTATGCGGTTGAGTCCGGCCATGTCGGTGATCGAGGGCATCATGACGACGTCAGACACGCCCACATAGGGCGCGACATCGCCGGATGCGAGCGTCGAGATCATGATCTTCGGCAAGCCGATCGGGAGTTTTCGCATTCCGGCCGAGACGATCGCCGTTCCGCCGCTTCCGCCGATCCCCAGGATGCCGGCAATGTCGCGGCGCGTTTGGATAAACCGCTCGAACGCTTGCGTCATGCCAGCCACCGCCACGCCGCGTTCATCGGCGCCGAGAATCGCCTCGGCGCCCGCGCTGCCATGTTCCGCGACTTCCCGCGCGCAGATATCGACCGGGATCGTGGCCGCCCGCATGCCCACATCGATAATTAGGGGCTTTGCCCCCAAAGCCCAGAGACGTTGAGCGAGATAATCAAGTTCGCTGCCCTTGGTGTCAGCTGTGCCGACGAGATAGATCTGCTTTCTCAGCGCCTCTCTCCCAGTTTGCTGACAACCGATCAGTATCGTCCCAAAGAGCCGCATGGTGCAGTGGCGGAGAGTTCCGTAGGCAGATCGCCCGCAGCATTGCGAAGCATTTGAGATACGCGTATCGTTTTAATATGAACGTATCACAAGAGGAAATGGGGACAAGTGCGGAAGATGTGCGCGGTCCGGCGGCACGCACCAGGAAGCTGATGCTGGAGACGGCGATCAGACTGATGCAAAGCGCCCTGACTCCTTCGGTCAGCGATATTACGGAGGCTGTAGGCGTATCTCGCGCCACCGCCTTTCGTTACTGCCCAAGCCAGGCCGCGATAGTTCATGCCGCGGTTGATCACGGGCTTGGTCCTATCCTTCAATGGTCGTCCGATTCGGACGATGTTGACGAACGCATTGGCGATCTTCTCAAAACGTCCATGCCGCACATCAGCGCCTTCGAGGCGACATTCAAGGCGGCAGAAGAGGTTTACGCCATCAACCATTGGGCCGCCTGCGCTCTGATCCGAGCGGCGATTGAAGAAGCGGCAAAATGAGAGTGCAAGCCCGAACCGCAGCGTCGAGACAAGCCTTGTCTCTGCGCGCCGTTAGCATGCCGGTGCATGCTGGTGTGCCCCGCCAAGGTCAAGGCGACGTCCACGACAACCCCCGTTTATGGCTGGAATCCAAGCAACGTGATCCTGCTTGATCAGAAAACCGACTGAACGTCGGCTCAAATCCGCATAAGAAAACAACAAAGCATAAAAAAATGGGAGAGACGCATGGCAGAGGTGCAGACAAACAATTTTCCCAAACTTCACAACGCCGCCTGGCCCGGAGTGGTTGGCAAGGGAGCGCCTAACTCCGAGCCCATCATCCCACTTGATACATTGCTCAAACTCACGGCCGGCGCCGAGGCCAACGGCGTTAAATTCGACGGCATCGATCTGTTCATTACCGCCCCGCATCTCGACATCGACAGCGACCAGGGCGCCATCCGGAAAATGACGGATAATATTGCCAGCTACGGGCTAAAGGTCGGCTCTTTCGTTGCTCCCATCTGGGGCGGCGCAGGAGGCGGCTCGGCCATGGGCGATGCTGACGAGCGCAAACGCTTCCTGACGCAGGTGCGCAAGGCGTGCGCCATCGGCCAGCAGATGCGGGAAATGGGCATCCGCCCGAATGGGGGGGTTCGCATCGACTCGTCCGTGGGCGTCGAGGCCTGGGACAAGGACCCGGCCGGCAATACCAAGCTGATCGCGGAAACATTTCGCGAAGCGGGCAGAATCGCGCAGGACCACAACGAATTCCTCGTCGCCGAGGGCGAAATCTGTTGGGGCGGGATGCATTCCTGGCGCGAGAATGTGAAACTGCTGGAAATGGTCGGTATGCCGGGGATCGTCGGCTATCAGGCGGATATGGCGCATTCAATGCTGTTCGTGCTGGGCGCCAATGCCGAAAAGGACCGCATCCTTCCGGAAAATTTCGATTGGGCCGATAGGGAGGCGCTCGATGCGGCCTACAGGAAAGTTGCGGATGCGCTCTGGCCGTGGACGCTCGATTTTCATGTCGCACAGAACGACGGCACGACATTCGGCTCCGGAACGCACGAAAAGACCGGCCGGCATTGCCAGATCGACGACCCGAACGGCCGTCTTGATGTCGTGAAGCACGCGGGCTACTGGCTGCGCGACGACAATGGCGAGCTCACCAAGACGATGCGCCACATCTGCTGGGACGGCTGCATGTTCCCCAATTCGGTGATGGAGCAGCAATCGACGTGGAACAAGGTTTTGGCGGCCATGATCAAGGTGCGCGAAACCCACGGCTGGCGCGAATAGGAGAGCGATCATGACCAGAGCTCTCAATGTCGGCATGGTCGGCTACGGCTTCATGGCCCGCGCCCATTCCAATGCCTGGGCGAATGTCAGCCATTTCTTCGATACAGGCTATCACCCGGTTCTCAAGGCGGTGGCTGCCCGAAACACCAGCAAGGTTCGACGCTTCGCGCAAATGTGGGGCTATGAGAGCGTGGAGAATGACTGGCGCGCGCTGATTGCGCGCAAAGACATCGATGCCATCGATATCTGTGTCCCGAATGACCTTCATGCGGTAATCGCCATCGCCGCAGCCGAGGCCGGCAAGATGGTGCTGTGCGAAAAGCCCCTGGCCCGCACCGAGGCTGAGGGCCAGCCCATGGTCGACGCTGTCGAAAAGGCCGGCGTTCCTAATATGGTCTGGTACAATTACCGCCGGGTTCCTGCCGTGACCCTCATCAAGCAAATGGTCGAGGGCGGCCGGCTCGGAAAGATCTTTCACTATCGCGCCAAGTTCCTGCAGGACTGGACCATTTCGCCGGATGTTCCGCAGGGCGGGCAAGGTACGTGGCGGCTCGACGTCGATGCCGCTGGCTCCGGCGTCACCGGCGACCTCCTTGCTCACTGCCTCGACACCGCGGTCTGGATCAACGGCTCCATTTCGAGCCTGACGGCGATGACGGAAACCTTCGTCAAACAGCGCAAACATGCCGAAACCGGGAATATTCAAGCGGTGGGCATCGACGATGCAGCCGCAGTGCTCGCCCGTTTTGCCAACGGCTCGCTTGGTACCTTCGAATCCACCCGTTACGCCCGGGGCCACAAGGCCGCATACACGCTGGAGATCAACGGCGAGACGGGCTCATTCGCCTGGGATCTGCACGATATGAACCGTGTCGCTTATTTCGACCACGGTGTCGAAGGACAGTTGCGCGGCTGGATGTCGATTCTCGTCACCGACGGCGATCATCCCTATCTCGGTAAGTGGTGGGTGCCTGGGTTGATCATCGGCTATGAGCACTCCTTCATTCATCAGGTCGCCGACTTTCTCGGCGGGCTCAAATCCGGTGATCGGGCCGCTCCGACCTTCCGCGACGCGCTTGCAATCAACCGGCTCTGCGACGCCATCATCACCTCTGGCAACTCAGGCAACTGGGTGAACCTTTGAAACTCGGCTTCAACCTTCTGCTCTGGACAACGCACGTCACGGACGCGCACTGGCCTATCATCGAAAAGCTGAACGCGACCGGCTATGACGGGGTGGAAATCCCGATGTTCGAAGGCGAACCTGAGCACTATGCCAAGCTTGGTGGACGATTGCGCGACGCAGGTCTGGCTTCAAACGGAATCGGGATCATGCCGGGTGGCGGAAAGAGCGCCGTTTCTGCCGAACCCGCCGAGCGGGCCGCCGCACTCGACCACATCAAATGGTTGATAGACTGCACCGTCGCGCTTGGCGGCGACCTTGTGGCCGGCCCATTCCACCAGCCGTTAGGTGAGTTTACCGGCCGGGGCGCGACGGCCGACGAGAAGGACCGCGTCGTCAAGGTCCACAAGGCGGCCGCGCAATATGCAGCAAAAAACAGCATCAAGCTTTCCGTCGAACCGCTCAACCGCTTCGAATGCTATTTCCTGAACACTGCAGCTGATGCCGCGGCCCTCGTGACCCGCGTCGACGAACCCAATTACGGCTATCTCTACGATACTTTTCATTTCAACATCGAGGAGAACTCCCTCACCGAGGTAATACCGGCCACCATAAAGCAGATCAACCACGTCCACATCTCGGAGAATAATCGCGGCGTCCCTGGGGCGGGCCACATCGCCTTCCAGCCGATATTCGCTGCGCTGAAAAAGGCAGGCTACGACGGATGGCTCACCATAGAAGCGTTCGGGTCGGCGCTGCCGGATCTGGCTGCCGCGACAAAAATCTGGCGTCCGATATTCGAGCGCCCGGAAGATGTTTATGAGCGCGGCTACAGGCTGATGCGAGAGAGTTGGGACGCGGCCTGACCGCGTTGAGATTTCGCCCCGTTGGGACCGCAAGGCTGTGGCGAATGCGACGATGCCGGCGGGCAAGGCTCCCTATGCAGGGCCGTTCAGCCCTGCGATCTGAAGCAGACATCAGCGCTCTGCGGTATGACGCACAATATTTTGCCGAAACGGATTGCCTGGGCGCTTGAAGCTCGCTCGAACCGCCTGTCATTACTATCCGCGCACATCACTATTCCAATCACGGTAGATA
>Ga0307513_10013451_pt1 | contig 10039 bp, 8 predicted proteins | sample 15_EM_MG_FD_202174 | JGI IMG/M metagenome (GOLD analysis project Ga0307513, IMG submission 202174) | Populus trichocarpa ectomycorrhiza microbial communities from riparian zone in the Pacific Northwest, United States - 15_EM | ecosystem: Host-associated > Plants > Roots > Unclassified | place...
TCAAATATATACCAAAAAAATAAAAAAAAAAAAAAAACATATTGAAAATGTTGATGTTAAAAACATCTGGTGAATTAGAACTTTTCAAAATTCAATGGATAGTGGTACAAATGCCACCCCTAAATTGTTGCTGCTGCTGTTCTTGTTGTTGTGATTTCAACTCCTTTAACTGTAGGTGTTATGATTTAAACTACTTATGTTAGATTTCTTTCATTTTAATGGTTTCATATTGCATGAAAATCTTACCTTTTTTATAAATAAAAAATTCTACTACGGAGTAAAAAAAAAGAAAGATTAGGGGTTGATATAAATTATATGTGTAATGTGTATAAGCAGGCAGTAACTACCCCCGCAACCTTTTTAACTTTTCTGTTAAAAAATAGAAAACTTACCTACAGGGTGAGGTCTGACGGTGGTGTTAACAGAGTAGCCTTGCTCCAGGAGCTTCATGATCAACCACGAGGCCAAGTACCCAGTGCCCCCTGTAACACACACTGTTCCTCTTTCTCCTTCCATTTCTCTCTCCCTCTCTAAGATGAGTTCGAATGAAATTGTGGTGGTGAGTCTTCCTCCCTCTCTGGTTCATACTCATGGCAAGAGACGTGTCAACTCCTCTTTCTTATTTTCAAAAGTGGCTACCTTTTGACATTCACAGTGAAGCTACCAAACAAAAAGATTTTTCAAGCAATCACTTTGATTTTTCTTTTCTTTTCTTTTCTTTTTCCTTCTCTCAGCTGCTGATATTGCATATGCGGTTCAATTTAGGGGTTCTGTTTAAATAGCTCAGACTAAAGATTCCGATGGAGAAGGGCTTTCTTTCATTTTTTTTTAATTTTTTTTAATGAAATGTGTGTTTAAATAAATTGTCAACACATTAGTAAATAAAAAACTACAACGCATGAGTTTTTCATTGTAAGAGGTAATATTCTGCATCCTTTTATATTTTATTGTGGAATTACTGTTTATAAATTCTTTTTTAATTTAATTTTTATATTTTATTTTATGCAATTGCATCATTTCTAGACCAAATTCAAAGTTTGTTGATTTTGAATAAAATTAAAAAATAAAAAACTAGTGTAGAAATAACGCCACAAATATATAATGATTTTAAAATTCAAAATAAAAATTTAATTTAATCTTTATATTTTAAAAATTATATATATTCAGTAAATCAATATTTTTTTAATATCAAATAAATCTGATGAGTATAATTTAGAAAGAAGTAGAAGAAGCACGAAAGAAAAGGGCTATAACTTGGGATAATTTCTGAGATATCCTTTATTGAATGCCCTCAGGCTTTATATACAGGAATGAATAACAATAATGCTGGAAAGTAGGAAAGTAATTAGCGATTCCTGAAAGGAATCCTTATTATCTGCTAACAACCTAATTAAAACAAACTTAACTTGACTTATTCTATAACAACTTGGCGACAAAGCATTATCCACGTCCATGTGACTACTGTGCACATATCATTGCCGCCCCCTTAACAATCCTTGTCCTCAAGGATAAAAGTAGGGTATGTCTTGGTAAATCGCCTTACGTCCTCCCAAGTGGCATCTTCCACTGGTGCACCTGCCCATTTAACTAAAATTTCAGTCTTAGGACAGTATTGCCCTTTGTGAACTTTCCGGCGGTCAATGACAGCTTCAGGTTGTGGAAGGATATATAGTTGCAGTCTCTGAAACAGGAGGAAGCTGAGCAATTGTGGGGGGAATGGACCCAAAATATTTGCGTAGCAAGCTGACATGGAATACGTTATGAATTTGCGAATCTGAAGGTAACGCTAATCTGTAGGACACTGATCCTACTTTTGCAATGACCTGATAAGGTCCAAAGAATCGCGGAGCCAGTTTCATAGAGCTTCGAAAAGCTACTGAAGTCTGGCGATAAGGCTGTAGTTTTAAGTACACATAATCACCAATATCAAAGGAAACATCCCGACGATGTTGATCAGCCTGACATTTCATGCGATTTTGAGCGAGCAAAAGATTCCTTCGTAGCTCACAAAGAATATAATCTCGATCACGCAGGTGCTCATCCACTGCTTGAACTTTAGAGGTGCTAGGAACATAAGTTAATAAGCTAGGAGGTGGAACACCGTACACCACCTCAAATGGCGTTACTTTAGTTGAAGAGTGGACAGAGGTGTTGTAGCTGAATTCTGCCCAAGGAACCCAGTCAAACCAGGTTTGTGGTTGGTCCCTTGTAAAGCATTGTAAATATTGTTCTAGGATCCGGTTAACCACTTCGATCTGGCCATCCGATTGAGGATGGTAGCTAGAGCTCATACATAACTGAGTGCCTTGGAACTGAAATAGTGTTCGCCAAAAGGTGCTGAGAAATACCTTGTCGCGATCACTAACAATAAAGGTAGGAATGCCATGCAATCGAACTATATTGGAGATGAAAGCTTTGACAACAGTGATGGCTGTATAGGGATGCTTCAATGGAATGAGGTGGGCATACTTAGATAAGCGATCCACAACCACCATAATGCAGCTGTATCCATGAGAGGAGGGTAATCCTTCAATGAAGTCCATGGAGATTTCCGTCCAGACTTGGTTTGACACTAGTAGAGGTTGGAGTAACCCTGCTGGTTTCATGCAATTAGTTTTGAAACGTTGACACCTCTCACATTGCTGCAAGAATTCTTTTACTGTGCGGTGCATATCTGGCCAAGAGAAATCTTGCTTGATACGGGCGAGCGTTTTATGGAACCCAAAATGCCCACCAACAGGGGTTGCATGACAGTCGATCAAGATCTGTGGAAGGAGAGTGGAAGTGGGATCTAAAAAGACCTTTCCTTTCCTGAACCACACCCTGTCGCGTTGGATCATAAATGGGTTGGTTGACTTGAAGTTAGCATAAAATGGTTCTTGCTGCACTTCCTGTTGTAGGGTCAGTCACCAGTCTGCCCGTGGAGCAGAGATAGATAAAAACTGGAATTCCACCACCCTGGACAATGAATCTGCTCCTTGGTTTTCAGTTCCCTTCTTGTACTCAATCACATAATCATATCCCAGTATCTTAGATAGCCAACGTACTTGTGCGGGTGTAGTGATTCGTTGCTCCAAGAGATATTTGAGACTCCTCTGATCGGTGCGAATCGTGAATGGTTTTCCAAGCAGATATGGCCGCCATTTCTGAATAGCCTTAACGATGGCCAGCATCTCTTTTTCATAGGTGGATAAGGTTAAAGAGGACCCTTTCAGTGCTTCACTAAAATATGCCACTGGTTGGTCTTGTTGGGAGAGAATTGCTCCAATTCCAATGCCACTAGCGTCACATTCAGTCACAAAGCTTTGAGAAAAATCTGGCAGGCGCAGGATCAGTGGATTAGTTAAGGCTGCCTTCAGCTTTCTAAAAGCCATATTAGCCTCTTCATTCCATTGGAAGCCCTTTTTGGTCAACAATCGGGTAAGCGGTGCTGCTAAACTTCCAAAGTGACGAATGAATTTTCGATAATACCCAGCCAACCCCAAAAATCCGCGGACTCCCTTGGTTGTTGTTGGTGTAGGCCACTCAACGATCGTTTGTATCTTGGTGGGATCAACGGAAACACCTTTTTCTGAAATGATATGGCCTAGGTAGTCGATTTGTGTAACTCCGAATCGACACTTGGACTCTTTAGCAAACAATTCATTGTTTGCCAAAATTTGTAAAACAATTTGCAAATGAGTGAGATGGTCTTCCCATGATTTAGAGTATACCAAAATATCATCGAAGAAAACCAAAATAAATTTCCGGAGATATGGACGAAAAAGGTCATTCATGAGACTTTGGAAAGTTGCGGGGGCGTTAGTGAGACCAAATGGCATGACGACAAACTTATAATGCCCTTCATGTGTTCGAAAAACTGTCTTAGGGATGTCGCCTTCGCGTACCCGGATTTGATAATAGCCGGACCGTAGATCCAATTTGGAATAGTACCGGGATCCATGTAGTTCATCCAAAAGTTCATCGATCACTGGAATTGGATATTTATCTTTAATGGTAATTTCATTCAAGGCGCGATAGTCCACACAAAATCGCCAAGCTCCATCTGCTTTTTTAACTAGTAAAATAGGTGACGAGAATGGACTATTACTTGGCCTTATCAAATCTGACTTTAAAAGTTCTTGTACCATTCTCTCTATCTCGGTTTTTTGGTAATAGGGATATCGGTAGGGTCTAACATTTACTGGACCTGAATTTGGCTGCAATGGTATGTGATGGTCATTGGATCTTTTGGGAGGTAAACTGGCAGGCTGTTCAAACACGTGAGAGAATTTGGAAAGAAGGCTATTCATCTCAGGAGGGTGGTGTATAGTGTTATTACTGGGATAAGAGAGAATGATTTGAAGGAAGAAGCCAATTCCCTGTGGCCCTTGGAACTCTTTTCCTGTGAATGCTGCGTTGTCTGTGTGCCTTAGTCCATGAAGGGTTTGTGTTTCTCCCTGCTTTTTGTAGCTTATAGTGAGCTTTTTGAAATCCATTTCAATGGGGCCACGGGTTTTAAGCCATTGTACACCCAACATTAATTGACAAGCGGTGACTAGAAGGATATAGTAATTGGCAGTGATGGTTTGCCCTTGAATGTTCAGTGTGAGACCTTGGCATTGTCCATTGCAGGTAATCTTCTCCCGGTTAGCAACCATGACCTGAAATTGTTTGTTGCGGTTTACTAGCAATCCAAACTTGGAGACCACCGCTTGATCAATGAAGTTATGAGTGCTGCCTCCATCGATGAGTACTGTTACACTCTTGTTCCTCAAACTTCCCAACACACGTAAGGTTTGGGGGTGTTCGGCACTAGCAATGGCATGGAACGAGATTTCTGGTATGTCTTCAGAATTCATCATTTCTTGAGAATCATCAGTGTTTTCCTCAAGGCTCGTTCGATCATAAACAGTTGTGGCAGTTCACAGCGATGGCCTGGAATGAATTTCTCATCACAATAGTAACACAACCCTTTTTCCCTCCGTTCCTTAGCTTCTTGATTGGTTATCCTCCGAAATGATTTTGGAGAAGGGGTTGCTCGCTGTGATGGTGGTGGTCTCAGGACTCCCGCTGCTGAATTGGTGGGCACCATGGATGTCAGCATATTGTGTGATGATCGGGTTGGAAGGCTGGCTTTCTTATGTAATAGATTGCGCTCCTCAAGCAGTCGTGCAACCCCGATTGCATCTGCCAATGTGTGAGGCTGTTTGATCTTTACATCGATACGAATATCATCTTGAAGACCTGCAACAAAACATCCTATGAGGAAACCTTCAGGCAGGCCGTCAACTTGATGGGAGAGTCTTTCGAAGGCTTCCTGGTAGGCTGCCACAGTGTTGGTTTGTCTAAGACGCATGAGTGACTCTGATGGGTCCTCGTATTCTGTAGGTCCAAAGCGTAGCAAAATTGCTTGGACAAACTCGCTCCACATGAGGGGTCCTCGAAACTTGTTCAGTCATCTATGCCATTGAAGGGCAATTCCATCTAAGTGGAAGGAGGCTAACTGGACTTGTTAAGCAGGTGCAATGTCCTGAAAATCAAAATATTGCTCTGCTTTATACACCCAACCTGTAGGATCATTACCATCAAAACGTGGAAATGAGAGTTTGAGTTGTGGACATGGCTGACCATTGGTGTTAAGAGAACAGGAAGTGTGGAATTGTGATGATCCTTTTGGTGCGAATGGGTTGATTTCAGGAGAGTTAGGATTTGGATTTCGGATGGTGCGAAGGGCTTGGAGTTCAGTTAACACTGCCTGTAAAACAGAGTTTACCTGATCAAAACTTGATTCATGCCTAGCTAAGGCTTCATTGACCTCGTTGCGGAATTCGACATTACTTTTTCCACGAGTGTCCACAGTGGCGAAGCCAGAAATTTTTAATTAAAGGGGCAAATTACTAATAAATACTTGATATTAATTAAGTATTATATAGACATGTGTTATATAGAAAAATCAATTTAAAACATATATACTAACTTATATTAAATAAAATTAATTTAAGAATACTTTTAAAATAAAAAAATTTACATTATAATTGTTCTTTTCGAGTTTTTATATTTTAAAATCGCTTCATAATGATTTTATTATCAATCTCATCGAAGATATTTTTTTTAAAATAGCCCAAATCATATAAAAAAACGTTGTTGAAAAAAAGATTTTGTAGTAATTTTAATGGAATGCATATAAGAAAATCCAAAGATGAATGATTTTCCAAGAAACATGCATTTGCTTTATTTGGACGTGAAGACAGTATTTTTTTTCTCTTTTTTTATTTCCCATATTTTTCTGTAACTCCCCTTCTATTCATGGGACTTTTCAACTTCTAATTTCTGTTTATGCACATAAGCATGCTTATAAAAAGTTAAGGCAGTTGCCCCCTTATGCCCCATTGTGGCTCCGCCCCTGAGTGTCCATGATAACCAGGCTCTGATACCACATATGAGTATAATTTAGAAAGAAGTAGAAGAAGCAGGAAAGAAGAGGACTATAACTTTGGATAATTTCCGAGATATCCTTTATTGAATGCCCTCAGGCTTTATATACAGGAATGAATTGTTAAATGCTGGAAAGTAGGAAAGTAATTAGAGATTCCCGAAAGAAATCCTTATTATCTGCTAACAACCTAATTAAAATAAACTTGACTTATTCTATATCAACTTGACGACAAAGCATGATCCACGTCCATGTGACTCAACGTGCCCCTGCTTGTGCCACTACTCACCTCTGCTGCTATATTCACGTCCATATCACTACTGTGCACATATCAAAATCAACACATGATGAAATATTGATTACAATGGCAGACAGTTGCAAGGAAGGAATCTTTAATTATATTTTACATGCGTTGCGAAATAATGAAAATATATAATATATTATAAGATAAGATGTAATACGTGGGTGCGAGAATGAATCTAAAGAAATCCCTTCTCCTTGCATGATTGAATTTATTTTTTATTTTTTAATGAAATGTGTGTTCAAATAAATTGCCAACACATTATTATGTAAAAAACTAATAAGCTTGGGATTTTGTTTTTTACTGTTAGAGCTCACATTGTTTATATTCTTATATTTTACTATGGATATATTGTTTATAATTTTTTTTTTAATTTGATCCTCACACATTATTTTATTTTATGCGATTGTATTCTTTCTAGGTCAAATTCAAAAGCAATTGAGTTAAATTTGTTAACTAAAAATAAAATTAAAAGATAAAGGATTGAAATAAAAATTACGCCATAAATATATGATGGTTTTAAATTTTATACAAAAAATTTAATTTAATCCTTATACTTTAAGAATTATACATATTCGGTGTCTAATGATATGGATGCAACAAAAACAAATAAGCCCTAATAAAATGGCCAAGCGAGCTAGCCTGACTTGCCAGGCTTAAAGCGCATGACCTTTTCTTTTTATATTATTTTTTTTGTAATTATTTTTTTTAATGTTTTTTTTATGTTTTTTTAATTTTTTTATATTTAGTTTAATATCATTTTCTCTTTTATTCTGTTTGGATATTCATTTTTAAATTACAGTTATTTTTTTGTTATACAATTTCGAAGATTCATCTATTATTATTTTTTAATAATTTGTATTGATGTACTTTATTTTTTTAAAATAAAATATTTTTATTTTCAAATAATATTTATAATATATGTAGCCTTGCATGATATTTTTTTTATTGTATTCAATTAATTTAATGTGTATATTTTTTTTTATCGTTTGATTAAATAAAAAAATATTTTAATAAATAAATTTAGCAAACACGACAAGGTAAATGTCACATCTTACGAGATTAAAAATCTTGATCTACATATATCTCTTGATTTTTCCAGTTTTATTTTTAGTTATAGTTTATGGTTTCTTTTTTAGTTTATTAATACATAGTTCTTGATTTATTATGTATATATAAATTTATTATTTTCACTTAATTTTTTTTTAATATAAAAATATGTTGGAAAAGACTGTATATATAAATTTTGTTTTATTAAAAAACAAAGATCGCTGCAGGTAAAGTGTCTAGTACAATAAAAACATTGAACTTTTTATAGCTAAGATTATATATTTCGACTGAGAAGGGCTTTCTTTTAAAAACAAATTTCATGAAATGAGTGCTCAGATTATTTGTTTGCACATCCAATAGCAAACATTAAATCTCTTATAATTAATAAACACTAATGAGTGTGGAAAAACATTTCTAGACCCGCACCAATAAATATTATGATATTATGAATTATAATAGTAATTTATAATGTTTTGTATTTTTTTTAATCTTTTTACTCTTTGGTTATTAATTTTATTTTAATTTAGTTCTCACATTATTTTTTTTATTGAGATTTTGAGTTAGTATTTTATTTTAATTTACCTTTTAAATATTTATTATGGTATCAAAAATATATCATAATATTGAGTTGATACTTAATTTGATAATTGTGGTAACATTTGTGACATTAATTATTAAAAAACATATAATACCTTAGTGTTTCACCGTGATTTGTGAGTGAGAATACCATTGATTCACATAGTGTTTTTATTTTTTTATCCTTTTTTTTTATTTAGGTTATCAAACTTTTTTTTTCAACTTCATCCTTTCACATTTCATTAATTGATCATTGAACTTAATGATTTGTTTTGTTTTTTTTTTTTTGTATTTTCATGATCTCAAAAAATTATCGGTATTGAGTTGGCTCTAAATTTTGCAAAGTAGAATTCAGTTTGATTGTTTGTGAAGAGTTAAAAATTAAGGGATCAAAATTGCAAGTGAAGTGAAATGACAACTCTTTATTAAAAAAATTCATTTTTGATCCTTTATTTTCTTAGTCTAACCATTAAGCTTTTTTATAATTTTATCCATCAACATTATATTGATTGGTGTTTTAGCTTTTTACAAATAAAAATTTAGTTTTATTGTTTTTTAAAAATTAAAAATGAGGAGATCAAAACTAAAAGTTTGGTGTAGTGGCAAGCCTTTTAAAAACAACTAGTGTCACCGTTTTGTAGCCTTGAGATTTTTTCCAAATCCTATTTGGCCCTTTTAATTTGAGAATTATACGATTTAGTTCAATATTTTATTTATTCATATTTCAGTCCTCAAGTTTGAGAGAGGAGAGAGAGAAAGTTGTTGAATTACGATGAAGGAGAGATAAAGTTGCTAATTGATCATATTTCAACAAAAAAAAAAGATTGATCTTGGTGCCAACATTACATTCAACAATAAGAGTCTCATTGAGGTCGTTTTAAACTTTTAACTTGCTTGAAAAGGTAGATCGTGTTAAGAGAAGAATTTTTTTTCCAGTTTGGTTTTGTGTTTTTGATATTTTTTAGGGATTTTAGGATGCTAAATTGTTTTTTGAGATTCTAAGAGTATTTATTAAGTGTTTTTAAATGAAACTTGATTGGAAAATAGATTCTAGGTCAAAAGGACACCCCCAACTTTTTGATCACCTTTATGGTGGTGAATTATGGACAAGAGACAACCCTTTTTCTGTTTTTTTTTTTAAACGGGACAGGCAATGCAATTTAAAAAAAAATATAAAAAAATCCAGGCGTGCGAGCCTGGACTAGCAGGCCAACACACTTGTGTTTAATTTTTTTATGGCTAAAGTGTGTTAAGAGTTTGTTTGGGAACGCGGTGCAAACCGTGTTCCCTTAAAATTTAAAATTTTGGTTTTTGCTAATTTTTTTTATATTTTTGAATTGTTTTGATGTGCTGGTATCAAAAATAATTTTTTTACAATAAAAAAATATTATTTTAATATATTTTTAAGTGAAAAACACTTTAAATCGCAACTGCTACTACAATCCTAAACATATTTTAAGTTATCCAACCTTGTGGGTCTAACATCTTTTTTATTATATTTCCAACAATTGAGGTGTAATTTATTCAAAATTAAATAATTTATAATATATTAGGTATATATATTTTTTATTTTTAGATTAATTAAAAATATATTTTAAATATTATTTTATTAGATTCTTATTTGACAAAGAAAGATGGGATACGTTATAAACAATTAATTAGCCAGTTGAATATCTGGGAATCAAAAACTCGTTAAT
>Ga0307513_10013452_pt1 | contig 10039 bp, 7 predicted proteins | sample 15_EM_MG_FD_202174 | JGI IMG/M metagenome (GOLD analysis project Ga0307513, IMG submission 202174) | Populus trichocarpa ectomycorrhiza microbial communities from riparian zone in the Pacific Northwest, United States - 15_EM | ecosystem: Host-associated > Plants > Roots > Unclassified | place...
TGTGATCGCCGGCACCGTCGTGCCTGGCCCCAGTGCCCAGGCGGCCAACTACTACTGGTCGCTGGCCTGCAGCAACGACGTCTGGACCAACCCCAATTGCTGGACGGCAAGCTACGGCGGGCAGCCAGCGAACGTGGTGCCCGGCGTCGCTGACCTCCCCATATTCTTCAACGACACGAGCAACGACATCGTCGCGAGGCTGCCCGAGCCGGCCGGCGACGTTCCGTTCTACATCTACCAGCTCGATGCGCGCGGCAGCGGCGGAATGACAGTGCGACAGACCGGCGGCACGGTCAACGTCAACTACATTTCCGGCAGCGCCAGCTTCGAGCAGAGCGGCGGCACGAATCATTTTTCGCACAACCTCGCTCTCTTTGATCAGAGCCACTACACGCTCAGCGGCACGGCCGAACTGATCGGGCAGCTCTCGATGTACGGCGGCACCTTCGATCAGCTCGGTGGCACCTTCAGCGGCTCCCATCCGGCAATCGGCGGTTACTACTCGAACGCCCCGAGCACTTTCAACCTGGCCGGCGGCAGCTTCACCTCCACGAGCACGGTGATCGCGGCCAGCGGCGCGCCGGGCGGCGCGAGCGGCAGCTTCGTCCAGTCAGGCGGCACGCACACGGTCGCTGGAGACCTGGTACTGACCGACGGGCTCGCCAGCCAGGCCAGCTACACGCTGGCGGGCGGCGTGCTGAACGTCGGCGGCAGCATCGTCGACGGTGGCGGCGACACGACCTTCACCTTCAACGGTGGCACGCTCAATCTCACCGGCAGCTTCAGCAGCATCAAGAACCTCAATGTCGGCAGCCACGGCAGCTTCGAGCGCAGCATCCTGGTACGTGCGGCGATGGTCAACGACGGCCTCACCACCGTGCATGGCCGCCTGACGGTGAACGGCAGCCTGAACAATGGCGGCACCCTGGTGCTCGATGGCGGCACGGTCGACGGCACGGCGCCGATGCTGAACAACGGCATCGTCAGCGGCTGGGGCACGCTCGGCGGCAGCGGCGGCTTCAAGAACAACGGCACCGTCAGGCAATCCGGCACCGGCAGCGTGCTGGAGCTCGCCAACAGCGGCGCCAACGTCAACGCAGGCAACTGGTTGCTCGACGACGCACGCTCGCTGCGGCTGGTGGGCGGCCTGGCCAACAGCGGCACGATGCTGCTGGCCGGGGGCCAGATCACCGGGCCGGGCACGCTGGTCAACCAGGCCGGCGGCAGCGTCAGCGGCTTCGGGCGCATCTCGGGCGCCTTCAAGAACGAAGGCGTGCTGGCGCCGGGCGGTGGCACGTTGACGGTCGATGCCGCATTCACCAACCACGGCCGCATCCAGCTGGAGTCGGCCGCGGCGCGGCTGAATGGCGGCAACATCGACAACCAGGGTGCGATCGAAGGCCATGGCAGCGTCGGCAATGCGGTCGCCAACTACGGCAGCGTGCAGGCCATGAACGGTACGCTCACCTTCTGGGGCGGCCTGGCCAACAAGGGCCGCATCGGCGCCACCAGCGGCGCGCTGGTGGTCGCCAACGCCGGCCTGGCCAGCAACGTCGGCAGCATCGAGCTGGCCGGCGGCGGCTTCGACAACAACGGCCATGCGCTCGACAACGGCGGCGTGATCTCGGGCTTCGGCAGCCTGCGCGCGGCCAGCGTGCTCAACCGCGGGCAGCTGCAATGGGGCAGCGGCAACTCCGAAGTGCGTGCCAAGTTCGTCAACGACACCGGTGCGCAGATCGTGGTGTCGGGCGCCGGCAGCGCCGCCTTCTACGGCAGCATGGAGCTGCGCGCCGGCAGCGAGCTGCGCGTGTCCGACGGCGCGATCGCCACCTTCTTCGGCCTCGTGTCCCAGCGCAACGGCGCGCTGCTGTCGGGCAGCGGCAGCAAGTACTTCGAGGGTGGGTTCGAAGTCGGCAATTCGCCGGGCAACGGGTTCGACGCCGGCACGGTGCACTTCGGCAGCAACAACCGCTATGTCGCCGAGATCGGCAGCGCTGCGTTCGACCACTATGCGGTGGCCGGGCTGCTGGACTTCGGCGGCGTGCTGGTGCTGAGCTCGTGGGAAGGCGCCACGCTGCAGGCCGGCCAGCACTTCGACCTCTTCGACTGGGGCAGCACGCAAGGGCACTTCGGGTCGATCGACAGCAGCGGCCTGCTGCTCGCGCCGGGCACGCGGCTCGATGTCTCGCGCCTGTACATCGACGGTTCGCTGTCGGTGCTGAGCGCGGTGCCCGAGCCCGCCAGCATGCTGCTGATGCTGGGCGGCATTGGCTGCTTGAGCGTTCGGCGCCGTTGCCGCGTTGGCCCGGCGAAACTCGAGAGCATGGCGCCGAACACCTGAGGGCTGGCGCCTTGCCGACCTCGCCGACAGCGCCTGTGAAAGAATTCCCGCGCGGGGAGCCGCAGGGAGTTCGGCGATGGAGTCCGGAAACGACGCCAGCACAGATGGCGCATTGACCACGTTGCTGCAGGCTTGGCACAGCGGCGACGCCGCCGCACTGGCCCTGCTGATGCCGCAGGTGCATGCGGAGATCACGCGCATGGCGCGTTCGCGCCTGCGCGGCGAGGCCAGCGTCACGCTGTCGCAAGGCGACCTCGTCAACGAAGCGCTGCTGCGCCTGATGGCCGCGCCGCCGCCGTGGCAGAACCGGGCGCACTTCTTCGGCACCTTCGCGCTGACCCTGCGCTCGGTGCTGGTCGACCACGCGCGTGCCCGCGCCGCGCAACGCCGCGGCGGCGCCTGGCGGGCGGTCACGATGACCTTGTCGGACCTGGGCGAAGAATCGATGGTCGCCGAGTTGCTGACGCTGGATGCGCTGCTGAAGCAACTCGAGGCGCTCGACCCGCGCGCCGGGCAGGTGATCCAGCTGTCATGCTTTGTCGGCCTGTCGCGCGGCGAGATCGCCACCGTGCTTGACGTCTCGGTGCCCACGGTCGACCGCGAGCTTCGATTCGCGCGCGCATGGCTCGGTGAACAGCTGGGCAGCCCGCTCGCGGGTTGAGAGGCAATGGCCGCCACCGACGAAGAACAGGACTACGCGCGGCTGAAGTGGCTCTTCGGCGAGGTCTGCGACCTTGCAGACACCGACGCCCAACGCCAGCGGCTCGCCGAACTGGCGGTCGAACCCGAGTTCGCAGCGCGTGTATTGGCGCTGCTGCACAGCGCGGGGCCGTCGACCGCGCACTTCGCGGCGCCGGCCGCCAGGGCGCTGGCGGCTGCGGTGGATGCCGCGCCGGAAGGCGCCCCAGGCGACGTGCTCGGCCACTGGACGCTGCTGCGCGAGCTGGGTGCCGGCGGCATGGGCCGCGTCTTTCTGGCCGAGCGCAACGACGGCCACTTCAGCCAACGCGCGGCCGTCAAGCTGCTGCGCGGCTGGGCCAGCACCGAGGCCCTGGCGCGGCTGGCACAGGAGCGGCAGATCCTGGCCTCGCTGGCGCACCCGAACATCGCGCGCCTGCTCGATGGCGGCGCCACGCCGCGTGGCGCGCCCTACCTGGTGATCGAGTACATCGAGGGCGTTCCCATCGACGAGGCCGCGCGCCGCCGCGGCCTCGGCACCGATGCGGTGATGCACATGCTGCTGGCGGTGTGCGACGCGCTCGCCTACGCCCACCGGCAGTTCGTCGTCCACTGCGACATCAAGCCGTCGAATGTGCTCGTCGATGCCGAAGGGCGGGTACACCTGCTCGACTTCGGCATCGCGCACCTGTTGGGGCACGACGGCGACGGAACGCAGGCGGTGGCGATGACGCCGCATTACGCCAGCCCCGAGCAGGCGGCCGGCGCCCCGCCCGGCCCGGCCAGCGACATCTACAGCCTGGGCCGCGTGCTCGAAGAACTGCTGACCCTGCCGCAGGTGGCCGCCCGACGGCCCGGCGAGTGGCGCGCCCTCGTCGCCCGCGCCACCGCAGCCGACCCGGCGGCACGCTACGTGGACGTGCCGTCGTTCGCGCGCGACCTCGAAAACTACCTCGGTCAGCGCCCGCTGGCGGCACTGCCGCGCCGCTGGCGTTACGTGGCCGCCAAGTTCGTGCGCCGGCGCTGGGGCTGGGTGCTGGCCGCGACCGGCGTGCTGGCGCTCAGCGTCGGCTTCACGCTGCAGCTGCTGAACGAGCGCGACGCCGCCATCGCCGCGCGCCTGCAGGCCGAACGCGAGGCCTCGACCACGCGCCGCATCAGTGACTTCGCGATCTCGCTCTTCGACGGCGCCGATCCACGCATCACCGGCCGGCCCGACCTGCCCGCCACGGCGCTGGTCGATCAGGGGCGCCGTCGCGTCGATATCGAACTGGCCGAGCGGCCGGCGCTGCAGGCCGAGATGAAGGCCGTGCTGGCGCGCGTGTACGACAGCATCGGCCAACTCAAGTCGTCGATCGCGCTGTATCACGAAGTGGTGGCGCTCGAAGCCCGGCCCGACGTGCAGCGGCCGCTGCGCGAAGCCGAGGCGCTGAGCCGGCTCGCCGCCGCGCTGGGCAACGACCACCAGGAGGTCGCGGCCGAAGCGCCGGCACGCCGCGCGCTCGAACTTCGGCGACGCCATGGTGCCGCGCCGCTGGTGGTGGCCGACTCGCACAACAGCCTGGGCCTGGTGCTGGCATTCCTGCGCCGACCGGACCAAGCGCGAGAGCATCTGAACCTGGCGCTGAGCACGCGCCGCGCGCTGCTCGAACCCGGCCATCTGGAGATCGGCGTCACCCTGCACAACCTGGGCGTGATGGCCGAACGCACCGAGGCCAACGCCGCCGCGGAGCAGTACTTTCGGCAGGCCTTGCAGACCAAGCGCGTCAGCCTGGCGCCGACCCATCCCAGCGTGCTCAACAGCGAAGAAATGCTGGCGGTGGTGCTGGGGCGCCAGCACCGTTTCGACGATGCGCAGGCGCAGTTCAGGCGCCTCATCGAACTGCGCAAACAGGTGTTCGGCGAAAGCAGCGGGCCGGTGCTGCGCACGCAGGCCGAACTGGCGTCGACGTTGCAGGACGCGGGCCGCCTGGACGAGGCCATCGTGATGTACCGGCTGGCGCTGGCCGGACAGAGCCAGCTGTTTGGCGCCAGGAGCATGCGGGTGGCGGTGACCTCGAACAACCTGGCTTCGGCGCTGGCGCTGATGGGCGACGTGGCGGCGGCCGAAACGGCGTGGCGCGAGTCGCTGGCCATTCGCCGGGAGGCCCCATCGCCGGACGCCTTGTCCATCGGGCGCGTGCAGCATCATCTGGGGTCGCTGCTGCTGGCCGGTGGCCGCTGGGCCGACGCGCGGCCCTTGCTGCAGGCCGCACTGGCAGCGCGCGAAACCCGGCTGCCCCCGGGCCACGGCGAGCGCCTGGACACCTTGACCGCGCTGGCCGAACTGGCCCTGGCCGAACGCGACCCGCTGGCCGCAGCGCAGGTCGCGGCGCTGCCCGAACCGCGGCCCGACGACGAACGGGCCGGCATGCGCGGGGCGGCGCTGCGCCGCGTGCAAGCCCTGGCGGCCGCGCGCGCCGGGCACGCCGACGACGCGCTGGCGCTGCACACGCAAGCCTGGCAACGCGCCACCGCCGCGGTGGGCGAAGCGCACCCGCTGGCAGCGCGTTATGCGCTCGACCTGGCCGAGGCGCTGGCGGCGCGCGGCGACCTGCAGCAGGCGGCGGCCTTGCTGGCACCGCGGCTGCCGCTGCTGATGGCGCAGGCGCCCGAATCGCCGTTGCGCCGGCGCGCCAGCCAGTTGCAGGCGCGGCTGCGTCGCGGCTGACCGGCCTTCCGGTCGGCATTCATCTGCCGGCGCTCCGACCATCGATCGCGCCTCCCTCATGCGGGTGACGAGTCAATGGCTGTCGGTCGAAAATCAGTTCGAACAGCGATCGATCAGAGCGCAGGCTTTCGAAGACGACGATGAATACCGCTTCGGCACGCTTCGAGTTGGCAGGAGTTTGTCCATGAATGTCAAGTTTGCCACCGGCGCGGCGCTAGATTGTGACCTGCAGACACACTGGCGCTATCGATGACGATCTTCGCAATGTTGCTGGTCCCGGAAATGACCCAGCCCGATTTCACTGGGCCGTACGAGGTCTTCGCGCGCTGCCCGCAGGCCGAGGTCCAGTTGGTGTGGAAGACCAAGGGGTTCGTCAGGACCGAACTTGGGCGCAGGTCAGGCAGGCCGGTCAACGGCTTGGAACGGTGAGGGCGCCGTGGTCAGCGTTGAACTCGTCGACGGCGGCTCCTGTTGCTTGCCCGACCCGGACGCGCTCGCGCAAAGCAACTGCGGCGTCACCGGCGTCTGGCGCTTCGGCGGAACATCTCCCGGGCGGAACGTTCTCGTGTGTGCGCTCATCCATGGCAACGAGATCGCAGGCGCCATCGCGTGCGCCGAACTGCTGCAGAGCCCACCTCGCATCGAACGCGGCAGCTTGACCATTGCGTTCTGCAATCTGCGCGCCTATGGTTTGCTGACCAACGAGAACAAGGAGTCCTGTCGTTGGTCGGATGAAGACATGAACCGGGTATGGGGCCGGACGGGGAATGCGGTTGAGGCAGGCGACAGCTACGAACTCGAACGCACGCGGGAACTGCTGCCCTTCATCGAGGGTACCGACGTCTTGCTGGACCTTCACTCCATGCATACGCCCGGGCCGGCGCTGGGGTTGGTCGGCACGGCGCCGGCAAACATCCGGTTCGCGCAACGCGTTGGGGTACCGCGCTACCTCATCAGTGATCGGGGACACGCGGCGGGCTTGCGCCTCATTGACCACCCGCGGTTTGTCGGTCGCGACGACTCGGCCGCCGCCATGCTCGTGGAATGCGGGTTCCACTTCTCGAGCGCGTCAATCGCCACTGCGCGCGCGGCAGTTGCACGGACGGTCGAGGCGTACCTGACGGGCACTGAAGCCAGCATCAAGCGCCTCGAACGGCCACAAGCAGTGATCGAAGTGACCTCGGCAATCACCATCCAGTCGGAAGCATTCCGCTTCGTCCATGAGTTTGAAAACATGAGTCAAGTGCCGGCTGCCTCGACCCTGATCGCATACGACGGCGACTCGCCGCTGTACTCGCCGTACGCGAACGCTTGGCTCGTGATGCCGGCGCCTCCTCGTTATCAACGCAAAGGGATGACCGCGCTTCGGTTCGGCCGCTCCAGGTAGCCTTCGTGCCCTATCGAGGTTCCGCGCCAGCTTTCACCGATCTCATGGCGGGGCAGATCGACGCCCTCTTCGCGGTCCCCTTGAGTCTCGGCTGTCGCGACCTGTCGCTTGAAATCTGGTACGGATTGTTTGCCCCAAAGGGGGACCCCGCACTTGCAACTCAAAACAAACCCTAGTGTCCACCTCGCGGCTCGTCGTCTAGACTTTTGCCTATTGATTCATACATGCATGTTTATGCAATCGAACTCACCAGAGGACGCCGCGTCGGTGCTGACGCCCGACATCGAAGGCGCGGCTGGCTGGCGCCGCAGGCGACGCGAACTCGCACTCGCCGATGGCGCGACGCAGGTCGCACGGCTCGCCACCGCCAGCCGCGAGATGCGCCGCCAGATCCTGTACACGATCGAGAACGCGGGGCTGGGACATGTGGGCGGCGACCTGTCGGTGACCGACATCCTGACCACGCTGTTCGAGGCGGTACTGCAATTGGACCCGGAACAGCCGCGATGGCCCGAACGCGACCGCTTCATCCTCAGCAAGGGCCACTGCGCCGCCGCCTTGTACGCCGCCCTGTCGGCCTGCGGCTTCTTCGCGCCGGCGCGGCTGCGCCATTTCGCTGCCGCACTGTCGCCGCTGAACGGCCACCCGAACCGCGAGAAGATCCCCGGCGTCGAGACCAACACCGGCCCGCTCGGCCACGGCCTGCCGGTGGCGGTGGGCTGCGCGACCGCGGCCCAGATCGCGGGCGCGTCCTGGCGCACCTTCGTCGTGCTGGGCGACGGCGAACTGCAGGAAGGCAGCAACTGGGAGGCTGCGATGTACGCCGCCCACCGCGGCCTGCATTCGCTCACCGCCGTGGTCGACCGCAACCGCCTGCAGCAAGGCGCCAGCACCGCCGACACGAACGAGCTGGAACCGCTGGCCGACAAGTGGCGCGCCTTCGGCTGGGACGCGCTCACGCTCGACGGGCACGACCACGCGGCGCTGTTGCGCGCCTTCACTGCAGCGCCGACGCGGCGGCCCCGCGCCGTGATCGCGAACACGGTCAAGGGCAAGGGCATCTCGTTCATGGAGAACGGCGTCGAATGGCACCACAAGGTGCCGAACGCGGCGCAGTACGAAGCGGCGCTGAAGGAACTGACGCCATGAGCCGCGAAGAGGCCGGCACGTCCGCCACGCTCGATACCTTCGACTGCCGCGTCGCCTTCGCCGACGAACTGGCGCGCATGGCGGCCGACGACCCACGCATCGTCGCCGTCTGCAACGACTCGGTCGGGTCCAGCAACCTGGTCGCCTTTCGCAAGGCCTTCCCCGAGCGTTTGATCAACGTCGGCATCGCCGAGCAGAACATGGTCGGCGTCGCCGCCGGCCTGGCCAACGGCGGCTTCCTGCCCTTCGTCTGCGCCGCCTCGCCCTTCCTCACCGGGCGCGCACTCGAGCAGATCAAGGCCGACATCGTCTATTCCAACTTCCCGGTCGTGCTGTGCGGCATGAGCCCCGGCCTGGCGTACGGCGAGCTCGGGCCGACCCACCATTCGATCGAAGACCTGGCCTGGATGCGCGCCACCGGCAGCCTGCCGGTGATCGTTCCCGCCGACCCTGAACAAACCCGCGCTGCGATGCGCTGGGCGGCGGCTTCGGGCCGGCCCGCATTCATGCGCGTCGGCCGCTTCAAGGTGCCCGCGGTCACGCCGGCGGGGCAAACCTTCGAGCTCGGCCGCGCCGACACCCTGCGCGAAGGCAACGACATAACGTTGATAGCGATCGGCAGCCTGGTCTCGCGTGCGCTCGCCGCGGCGGCGCTGCTCGCGGCGCGCGGCATCGAGGCGCGCGTGCTGAACGCCGCGTCGGTGAAGCCGCTCGACGACGAAACGATCCTGCGTGCCGCGCGCGAGACCGGCGCCATCGTCACGGCGGAAGAAGCGGTGGTGCGCGGCGGCCTCGGCGGTGCGGTGGCAGAACTGGTGTCGCAGCAGCATCCGGTGCCGCTGGCCATCATGGGCGTCCCGGACTTCGCGCCCACCGGCAACACGGCCTTCCTGCTCGCCCACTTCGGCCTCACGGCCGAGGGCATTGCCGGCCGCGCCGAAGCACTGCTCGCCCGTTTTCGCAAGGCAGCCTGAGATGACCCACGTGCTCGCCATCGACCAGGGCACCAGCGCCACCAAGTGCGTGCTCGTGGACGCCGGCGGGCGCGTGGTCGCGAAGGCGGCAGCCGCGCTCGGCGAGCGCTACCCGCAGCCCGGCTGGGTCGAGCAGGACGCCGACGATGTCTGGCGCAGCGTGCAGCACGCCGTGCGCGACTGCCTCGCGCAGCAGCCCGGCGCAGCGGTGGCCGCGGTCGGGCTTTCCACCCAGCGCGAGTCGGCGCTGGTCTGGGAACGTGCGGGCGCGAAGGCCGTCACGCCGCTGCTGAGCTGGCAGGACCAGCGCACGGTGGCGCTGCGCGACCGCCTTGCCGGCGACGGCGTCGAAGCCCTGGTGCGCGAACGCTCGGGGCTGCCGCTGGACTCGATGTTCTCGGCCTTGAAGCTGGCCTGGCTGCTGGACCAGATCGATCCCGGTCGTGCGCGCGCCGCTTCCGGCGACTGGTGCCTGGGCACGGTTGACGCCTACCTGCTGGCGCGCCTGGGCGCCGATGCCGTGGTCGAGGTCGGCAACGCCTCGCGCACGCAGCTGTTGAACGTGCACCGCGCCGACTGGGACGACGAACTGCTGGCGCTCTTCCGCATCCCGCGCGCCGCGCTGCCGCGGCCCGTGCCGTCGCTCGGCCGCTTCGCCGATGCCGCTGCCTTGCACCCGGCGCTTTCGGGGGTGCCGGTGCGGGCGGTGATGGCCGATTCGCACAGCGCGCTCTTCGCCCACGGCGCCTACGAGGCCGGCGCGGTGAAGGCGACGATGGGCACCGGCTCGTCGGTGATGG
>Ga0307513_10013453_pt1 | contig 10038 bp, 3 predicted proteins | sample 15_EM_MG_FD_202174 | JGI IMG/M metagenome (GOLD analysis project Ga0307513, IMG submission 202174) | Populus trichocarpa ectomycorrhiza microbial communities from riparian zone in the Pacific Northwest, United States - 15_EM | ecosystem: Host-associated > Plants > Roots > Unclassified | place...
CAAAGCTAATATGACCAATTTCAAAGTCAATTAAAATAAATATTCAAAAAGTCTAAAATAATTTAAATTCTAGAGGAAAAATGAATTTCTTTAGTAAAAATCATCTTTTCTTATTTATGCATTTTTTATTGTTTTGAAGAAATATTTTTTTTTAATTTTTTTTTGATAACCCGGGGTGTTCGAGCCAGCTTACACGCACCACAACTAATTCCCGAGCCCACTGAACATCCTGCAAGCCCAGTGGGCATGTAAGGCACCGCGGGGGTGACAGACATGCACAGAGAGAATCGAACCCGGTTGTAGAGAAAGAAAACAAGTCACTTCCCCGCTAGGCCATGACATCAAGTGACCCGGGTGCAACATTTTTTTTGACTAAATAAATAATTTTCATGAATTTTAATTATTTTAATTGTTGAGAATATTTATTTTAATTATCTAAAGTTTCTATTAAGAAATCATGTTGTTAATAAAAAAAATGTTTTTTGAAATAAGAAATTAGTATGGTTTGAAAAGAAAATTTCAATAAAAAATAATGACTTGATAACTTTTATGCACTTATATGGAAAAGTAAAAGAACAATTATTTTATAAAAACTACATAAAAAACTTACAATAATAAAATATTTATTTTATTATCATTGAATATTCATGTGAAATATTTTTAAGAAAGACTTTGTATATTAGATTCATATATTATTCATAAAGAAATTGCAAATATTAATATAAAAACCTATAATTGTATTTAAAGAGAATGGCATAATTGGATAACTTTTTAAATATCATTGTAATTATTTATTTAAAGAGAATTTTATTTTAAAATATAAAAACAATTAAAGATAGTGAACAAAGCATATGCGTGTATGGGCTTCAAAGGATAACCCAAGCGATTAGGCTTGCAAGGCCAAGTCTGCATGTCTGGCCGAAAAGAAAAATGCCTAGGTGTGTATGGGTCTAGAAGGGTAGGTCCACGTGTGTGTTTTTTGCAAGGGTCTAGAAGACACGTTGTTTGCTAAAGGTTTTTTTTTTATTTTAAAAAAAATAGAATGAATGACACATTGTTTGTCTAGGTAGACGACATGTCATATACTAGAATATTTTTTGGTCACCCAGGATAATCGAAAAATCAGGGTCTGAGTTTTGGAATCTATAAAATCTAAATTTCTACTTGTTTTCATCCAACACAAACATCATATGAACCTCAACAACCTTATTTCCAACCTCAAAATAACCTCTAATTAGTTTAAAAATTGAAAATTAAACTAAATAAAAAAATTTACTAACCTTTATCTAATTTTTTTAGCAAAATTAAATGACAAAACAATCTTCATGGAACTCTCCTTTCCAAGATGAACTCATTGATAACAAAATCGACCTTTTTGACTTAAATATGGCCGACCAAAATCTCTCTCTCCTCTCCTTTTTTATGATGACTTTCTCTCTCCCCTCTCAATTTCCAAAGCCCTGAACATACAAAAAATGAGGTTTTGGGACCAAAATATAAATACCTAAAATTAAAAGGACAAAAATCATGAAAAAAAACTTTAGGGATTTAATTGAACTTTTATGAGAACTTTAAGAACCAAAATGAACGTTTTGCAACATCTAGTAGTTGTAACATGAGAACAAATAAAGTTTTAGAATTGAAAGCAAACACCTAAATCTACAAGAATCTAAATAAAAAAAAAAGGAACCAAATTGAACTTCTCATAACATCGTGAGACTAAAATGTGAAAAAAATAAAGTTTTATGTTCAAAATTTAAACAACTAAAGTCAAAGGGACTAAATATATAAAAATAAAACTATAAGGATTGAAATGTTCTTTTCCAACCATGAGTTGAATGTACAATGAAACACCTATATCTTTTAGTTTATTAGTAGCTAGATAATTGGCATGCACTTCAATTCCAATCTAATCTAGTCATGGCAAGATTTTGTTGAAAATAATACACACACACACACACACACACACACACCTGCGCGCGCACGCGTGGGGGGGGGGAGATGGGGTAATAAGAAAATATTTAATTATAAGCTTAAGACTTGAGGCATACATCAAACCGATTAAGAATGATAAGGGTCAATAATAAATGTTAAAAAGAGTTGTTAATGCTAACTAAAACCTAAGTTTTTAAGCTGAGAAATAAATGCAGATTAAGATATCTGATCTTGTCTTAACTGGTAGCTTTTTAATTTTTTATATTTAATTGTATGACAATTTGTTTATAAGAAGAGTAATAATTTAAATTTCATTAAAACAAATTGATTTTCTAGTATAATTTTCCTTCTCTTATTAATATTTTTAATTTCAAGAAAAAAATCTACTTTTTTGTTCTATGTCATTCATCAAATAAAAATCAAAAGCAATCATAACACATACCCAACAAAATTTGGACAATTTAAAATGATAATAAAAAAAATCTCTTTAATTAGAACCCTTTGTCTAATTAAAGCGCTCAATTCTTTTCAAATATTTTTAAAGGTATTCTCTTATTTATTTTTTCTTAAATACTTGTTGAATTTTCATAATTTAAGGGGCATCGATATGATATTTTGGAGTAATAACTACATAGTATGTAAACTATAAGGAAAAAAACAATGCCATAATTTTTGTAAGAGTTTTCTTATGTATAACTGGGTTTGAGGTAATGAGTTATTGTCCACATAGATTTGAAAATAAATAAATAAAATAATAGTGATAAATAAAATCAATTTATTTGTGGCTTTATTTATTGATGTGTATTTGCAGGTAATAGAAATTTGGGTAGTCATCTTTCATATGGGAGTGGTGCTACTAATTTGTTTTATATAAATAGGATATAATGATATATTATTATCTTTTTTATACTTAACTTGTTTAGATGATGAAGAGAAGGTCATTAGAGAGTAATATTGATAAGAGCGCTGCTGGTTCTTTAGGTAGCGCTTTTGATGATGTTGAATCGCTAAGTGCTCACCATGACCAGACACCTACAATGACCAGGTGCCTCAGGCACATGCACCTTCTCTCAACGTAAGCTCATTAAGTGCGAGGGCGACTTATAGAAGGGGGGTCCCTTCTAAGCATAGTTATTAAACCCAACACAGGGGTTGACCTGGCCAAGGGGTCAGGGTATATGGGTTGACCCGGGTTAACCCAGAAAAATTTTAAAAAATTTATTTGAAGTTTTAATATTTTATATGAAAAAAATTAAGAAACAATCCATGTGAATATAGGCTATATATGTTGTAAATAATAAAGTTTAAAAGATTATTTCAAAAGATGCTTTATCCTACATTGAAAATATAGTATATTATCCTTTTAAGTTGAAGTATTTAAACTAAAAGGTTTTTTTTTTTATCTCACATTGAAAAAAACATAACTTTTTTCTTATGAATATAATGTATATATACTAAAGGGCTTCAAATTCTACATTGAAAAAAAATAAATCATTATTCTAGTATTTATATAGTGAACTTTGAAAATGGTTAATAACCAACTAAAAAATATAAAAAAAGAGGGGTGGGCTAGGAGAAAAAACACATTTGAAAAAAAAGATCTCTGCCAGGTTTTGCCCGGTCTCCCGGGTCATCGATCGACTAGGTTTGACTATTTTTTTGCTCTTGCTAGTCTTTTACCTTACATGGATCGATCCAGCCACCAGTTGACCTGCTGGGCCGGTTCGAGTTTAATAACTATGCTTCTAAGTACGATTTATACACTAAGAATTACATTGATTAGTGGAAGCCTGATAATATCATGTAAGTTTATTTCCCTTTCCTGCACAATAAAAAAATAATAACAGGGGATAACTTTTCAATAATTAATTTCAATGAATAAATGAAATTTCAAGTTTACAGATATAGAGGCTGCTCGCACGATAACATCGACAATGAAATCATCGATGAAAACACTTTTGTTTTAGTGGAATTAGGTTTCCAAAATCCTGAATGGAAGCTATAACTAATGCTTGGTTCAAAAAGTTAAAAGTTAGCATATTCAGAAATAATTTTTTCTATTATTAATTAATTTATTCAATTTTTTAATTTTAATAAACTAATTATTTTATGAAATTGACATGCAAGGAAAAAAATTACTAGGAAGAGGCTGGCATTACTGCTACCAAAAGAGTGTGGGAGAATCACAATGCCGTTACATAAGATTGAATTAAAAATATGATATATTTTTTTTAAATTTTTAAATTTTATTTTTCATAATCTTGATAGAATATGTTTTTTTTCTTCAAATTAGGTTGTGTGATTTCTGATACGAGGCGTAAAAAAAATCAAAGAAATATACAAAATAAGAAGGTCTTCTAGGATGAGAAGACATGACTATGTGGAGGGATTTTAGACCTTTGCACATCTCAGAGGCTATATGAGATGTTTATATCTAGCACTTGACATCTAAGCGTTTCATGCAAGGGTCATAGTTCGGTCCGAAGAATCAGATTAAAGAGATTTATGGTTCTATTACCACGCACACTAGCAGATCCATTCTATTCATTTCGCATGAAAAACAGATGATAAGATTCTATTTTATAAGATATTTTTGTTTAATTATTGTATTATATAAAAAAGTTTAGCTAACAATAGATTCTTTTTGCAGGCTACGGTGCTTGGATGCAATCCAAGATCGATTGAATTTTTTGTTGAAACTCAAATGAGAAATGAGGATCGTTGCAACAACTTGTGGATGGCCGAGCTTAGAAGTTCATAGTAAGCTGGATTTTAACAATTTTTTCTTAAGTTATTGTTTTAATATTTTTTCAGGAAACATAACACCCAATTGCAGGAGAGATATATGGACAATTCTTCAACCCATTCAAAACTTGATCCGAATTTGTGGTTGAAGGTTGGATCGTCTGGTGGACTCGATAAAAATAAAGTTTATGGTATCTCCAACACCACAAATGAGGATATGCATATGATTCATAGTGTATCGATCATTGGCTCTTCGCAAATAGGTTCAAGCGAGTAATCCCTGACTGTCCAGATGATTGTACAAGAACAAGTTAAATAAATGACCGACGAACTAAGTCCATCGAAAAGTTCTAGAGAGTTGGAAAAACATATTACAAGACTTTGCCACTGACAATGACATACAGAATTACCGATGAAATAGGTCCATCAAAAAGTTTCAAAGAGTTAAAAAAATCACAGGACTTGCCACTATTAGATGTAAATCTTTAACAGTTTAATTCCATCGGTAACATGTCTACGATCACCAATGGAATTCCCAATGGTTTATTATGTTAGTAATATGCCTTAATCACAGATAGAATTACTAATGAAATGGATGCCCTTTTTTTTTGTTTGGCACACCATTTTTGTTTGGTAATCCATCGATAATTATATTACGGATGGAATCACCAAAAGCATATAAATAAATGATGATATGTTTTTTGATGACCAGTTGTCTTCGTGATTCTGTCGGCATATTGTTTCCTGACAGAATCAATGTTTAAAGACCAAAAGAATATCTCATCAGCGTTATGCAATATTCTAGTAGTGTTTCTTAAACAATCAATCTTTTACAATAAATTTATTGTTGAGTTTACCTTTTAATTATTTATATCTATGGATTATATTTATGGTAAAATTAAAGATTTACATGGATTTAATATTTACCTTTTGCATTGTAAATCACTACAAGAATTCATAGATTTACCAACAGAATTTTCTGTTGGTATTTATACTGTCATTTCATCGGCAATGAATTTATCGATGGTCTTATAGATGGAAATGCTCCATCGGTAAATCCCTTATCAGTAATTTTTGATCTATCGGTTAGTCCATTGGTAATAAAATTACAGATAGATTTATTGAAGGGAAAAGTGCATCAAAATTGTTTTTTTACCTGCTTTATTCCGTCAGTATTTCCCTCAGAAAGTTTGCCATATAACTAATAAAAATACCATATGCAATTCCATCGGTGATTAAATAGTGACACAATAAAATTTATAGTAATTTTTTTCTAACTCTTGGAATATACCGATAGACTTAATCCATCGATAATACCGTTAGTAATTATTTAAAAATATTTTAAAAAATCTATTTAACAAAACTAGAAAAATAGTAATATCAATAATAATACTAAAAAATAAACATAAAAAACAAATAAATAAATCAACAAAAAAATATTTTCACCTAACCTAGAAAACCTATTCCAGAACCCATAATCCAACAACAAATAAATTAATTTAAATTAAATTGAACAACAAATTTTTTAAAAAAATCCAACAAAATTGATCTCATATGAAAAATAATCCTACAACAACATTCATACAATTATTAAGTATAGAAAAAATTAAAAATAAAATTAAAAAATAAATATAATGGAATAAAACACAAAAAAAAGAAAAAAGAAAAATCTTACCTTAATTTAATTGTGAGTGAAGCTGAAAAGGGAAAAGAAAAGAAAACAAATCATAAAGTATGTCAATTAAAAAAAATTGAGAAGAGAAAATAAGAAGAGAGGAGAAGACATACCAATGCGTGGAGGAGAAGAGGAGAGAAGATAAGAGAAGGAGTTGAGGAGAGAAGAGAAAAAAAGAAAGGGACGTTAGTGGTTTTTACAGAAGAAGAAGAAGAAGAAGAAGAATATGTGTGTCTGTTATGAAATGAGAGATTTTGAACTTTTTACTAGGACATTTTAATAAAAGTTTTACCGATAGATAATTAAATATTAATATTTTTAACCATTCCATTAGTGATTCTGTCGGTATTATTTAATTTAAAATTTTAATTTAATAATTTTTTTCAGAAATCCCCTAAACATCACCGATGACTTTTCAATCTGCTGGTGATTCTATTTGCAATATTTAATTTAAATTTTCAATTTAATAAATGTTTTTCAGAAACCCCCCAAATATCATCGATGACTTTTCAATCTATCGGCGATTCTATCTATAAAGAATAGTAATTAGCAGTGCAATTGAAAAATGAATAATTCTAGAGCTCTCTATAAAATACCAACAAAATTAATCTGTCGGTGATTACATGTGTAATTGCAATATGAACAGTGCAATTGAGAAGTTAACCGTTCCAGAGCTTTTTAGAATATACCAACGGAATTAATTCGTTTGTGATATCCTTTTTAATTAACACAATGAATAGTATCAGGGAGAAGGGAACAATTTATCGATGGATTTATGGACCGATTTTACCGATGATATTTAATATTGTCAGTAATGTCGTCTGTATAAATGACACGTCCTTGTACTTTTTATTTTTTTTTAAAATATTTTCATCACTATAATTTCCTCGGTATATACCAAGAGAATAGCTCCGTCGGTGTTTATAGATGAATATAATGAGAGAATATTTTATTGGTAAAATTCTTTGTAATCTACCGACGAAAACAATTCATCGATGTTTCCATTTGTATTTATTAATTTTCTGGTAGTGAATTAACTATTAATAATTACATTGTAATTGCAATATTTATATATATTTTTTATCAATGTAAATTCTCAAACCCTCCCATATTCGATAGAGAAAAAAATTTCTCTCAAATGCCTTGAACTTGATTCACATGGAGCCCGAACGAGGGAAGTATAACCCGTATCAAATCCATCCCATTGTCATTCCTAAGTGCCCGAACGAGGGAAGTAAACTTTTCATTCATTGCAACTTTATTTAACTTCGGAGAGTATAAAAAGCAAATGACAATTATATCAAATCTTACACAGGACAAAGATAAACAATCCAATTGTTTAGTAAGTAAGGTAAGTAATTTATTAAAGGTGATCGATCATTGGTTAATGGTTAGGTTTGGACTAAAAAACCACTAGGCTAATTTAAAAAAAAACATTTTGAACTAAGTGTAAATAAAAACTGAATAAATACAAATGCGCCAAAAAACAAATATTAGACTGTTTTTTACAGTATTGATTATTTGAAAAAAAAAAAGCCGATTGATTTGATTATATATAATCTTTATTTTATTTTGGATAGAACATGTAAAAGTCCTAGTACTTAAGTATTCCATTAAAAAATTGACTATACTTTTGGATAGAGACAATGAAAAGTTGAATTCACTGGACCAGAAGGATAAAGAAGTCGGTGATGGACTATTCCTCGCTTATTCCACACCATTCATCTCTTGATAAAAATCATTTATTTACATACTTTTCTTTAAAAATCATTTAAATAGAGTACTCTAGAGTACTGGTAATTGACAAAGAGGAAGCTATAGAAATGTGGAGAATGCTAGGAATATCTCAGATTCTCAGGTCTGCAGTAGCTTCTGTAAGGCATGCATAGTCCGGTCAACAACTTGCATGGTCGATGCTCAGTGCATAAGCGGATTCAGGTGCTTGGAATAGGACCAAACGAGAGACGGCGGGGTATATATAATATGCAACAAACGCAACACATATCCATTGATGGAGCATTCTTCCTCATTAGTTCTTCATCCACGTCTCTGGATAAGATAACTCAGGTGGCGGAACACAAATTGGACAGATGACTAGACCTGTTAACCATATAAATGCCACTCCGTATCAAACTTTGCTTCGAGTTCTTAGGGACATAAGCACATGCCTGAAGGAGAAAAGTGCACTTTCTGTTCAGCCACCGAGGATGACCTGACCAAATAACTCTTGAGAACTTGCAAATTTCTACTCCACAACTTATCTTGAATAGGCCCATATGTCGCAATGTAAAATTAAAAACCACGAAATTGAAGATTTTCTATGCCCCACGTGTAAAACATTGCAACTTGATGGTACACCAAAAAAAAAAAAAAAATTCTCTGCGATATGGCATGGCCCAAGGGGTTCCCCATCTTAGTGCTTGTCCAGGCTCAAGAGCAGGGCTTCCCATTCTAGCCTAGCATTTTTACCCCAGAGGCCATGTACCTGTTTTTCAAAATCTATAAATACCAAGGCAGACAACCTAAACACAAGCAAGACAATTAGAGTAATTAAGGCAAGACATGGCGAAATTTAAGCCATTCAAACTCATTACTTCACAACAGTTCATTCCCTTTCTCTTTCGTGTACACTTATTACCTTAAGCAACAGTTGATGGAAGGTACTTGTTTTTCAAAAACAGCACAGATGAAGATAAAATTCTACATCCAAGCCCGTCCCATTCCAGCCTAAAACACCACTGTGGAAATTCCAACTCAATCTAAAATTTTCATGAACTATTCATCACAACTTAATTAAGAACTTGATACAGATATGCCCTTTTCTTTTATGAAGTCCTACAATATAAATCCAGCGCCAATCAGCATCGATCTAACTGTCCCTTAGGCATCAATATTCTTGAAAATGCATGTCACGTATAGGGGTCCTGCAACTTGTGCCTTTCTAAACCTAGCTGGAGATGATATTAGAACACCAACTTTCTGGGTTTCGTAAAGTAAAATCCAGAGTGAATTCCGTACATGGGCAAGCCCTAAAAAATTGCTTGTATAAACAATAAATCGACCCCCCTTATTTGAAGAGATTAATTGGCCTAACAATAGCGATTAAAGGCTATGCCTTGCTTCCTTATCATCGAAGCTTCAAAGTCGGAAAAAAAACTTGAGGGGGTGCTATAGTTTTAGCATGGACGATTCATCTTTAAATAGAACGCAAATAGCCCTATCATAACTTGTTTTTCACTTTCCCTAATTTGTAAAAATTTCTCAAAACAAAATATATATTTTTCATACATTTTCAATAAATTTAAAAAATGATATTCTTTTCACGAGTTTTACTTCACTCTTAAACATTTTGGCATAGTTGTGTGTAATTTCGTGAAACAAGGGCAAGCACAAAAGAAAAAAAAAAAATAGAAAAAAAAAAGAGAGGGTAAAGTGCAGGTAATGAGAATACATGACAGGCCACCAATAAAAGGTTCTCCCTATAAATTATTAGCAACTTGATAATGAGAATGCTGATGTTTACCAGACAACTCATCAAAACACTTGTGTGGAATTTGATTGATGTATAATTCCATTTTCTTTTTATAAAAAGAAGAAAATTATACAGAAAAATATCGAGGACTAATTAAAATCAACGCACATCCTATACCAATCGATTTCATTATATTAATCTTTTCACATCA
>Ga0307513_10013454_pt1 | contig 10038 bp, 8 predicted proteins | sample 15_EM_MG_FD_202174 | JGI IMG/M metagenome (GOLD analysis project Ga0307513, IMG submission 202174) | Populus trichocarpa ectomycorrhiza microbial communities from riparian zone in the Pacific Northwest, United States - 15_EM | ecosystem: Host-associated > Plants > Roots > Unclassified | place...
AGGAGTACGGCGCGAGCCTGTCGCAGGTCCTGGACCGGCTCCGCGACGCGGCGACCGGCAGCGAGCACGCCGTCGCGTGGCTCGACGGGCACCGCCGCGGCAACAGGCTCGGCGCGGGCGTGGTGACCCGCACCGACGCCGCCGACGCCGGACGCGACCGCATGCGCGCGGACCGCGGCCCACGCCGACCGCGCCTGCCCCGGCTGCCGGGACGCGGGATCGCTTGGCCGCCCGCTGCCGCGTGCGCGAACCGGGCCCGGATGATCGCGTCGCGCGCCCGGCCCCGGCGGGGCATGCCGTTGCCGGCCATGCATTTCCCGCTGGACGCCGTGCCCGAGTGGGCGGCGCTGCACGGCCGGCGGGGACTCGTGCAGTACCAGTTCACGGTTCCGTTCGGAGCCGAGCAGGTGCTCGCCGACGCGCTCGGGGCGACCCGCGCGGCCGGACATCCGGCGTCGCTCGCCGTGCTCAAGATATTCGGCGCGGCCGGGCGCGCCCCACTGTCGTTTCCCCGGCCGGGCTGGAGCCTGGCCCTGGACTTCGCCGCCCATCCGGGACTCGCGGCCGTGCTGGACCGCCTCGACGAGCAGGTCGCCGGCACCGGCGGGCGGGTCTACCTGGTCAAGGACAGCCGGTTGCGCCCGGACCTGCTCGCCGCGATGTACCCCGAGCTGCCCCGCTGGCAGGCAGAGCGCGCCGTACTCGACCCCGACGGCCTGATGATCTCCGACCTCGCTCGGCGGCTGCGCCTCACCGACCACATGGGAGCCGGCCATGCTTGACGGACTCGGGCGACCGCAGAACCTGCTGGTGCTCGGCGGGACCTCGCAGATCGGCTACGCCATCGCGGACGAGCTGCTCCCCGACGGCGGCACGATCATCCTGGCCGGCCGCGACGAGGACCGGCTCGCCACGAGCGCCGCGAAGCTGGCCCGCCCGCGCCGCCAGGTCGAGACGATGCACTACGACGCGTGCGCCCCGGCCACCGCGACGGTCGACGTCCTCGCCGCCGCGGCCGCCCGGCACGGCGACCTCGACGTCATCGTGCTGTGCGCCGGCGTCCTCACCGACGAGTCGCTGCTCGACGGCGACACCGCCGCGCTGGAGACGGCCATGCGATCCACCATGCTCGGGCCGATCGTGGCCGTGCATGCCGCGACGACACGGCTGCGCGAGCAGGGCCACGGAACGCTGGTGGTGCTCTCTTCGGTCGCGGCGATCCGCACCCGCGACGGCCTGCTGAGCTACGGCGTCGCCAAGGCGGCCCTGGACGTCTACGCCCGCCGCGTCGGCGCCGGCCTGCGCGCAAGCGGCGCGCGGGTCCTGGTCGTACGCCCGGGCCATGTCCGCACCCGGATGACGGCGGGCCTGCCGGAACCACCCCTGACGACCGAGGCGCACCAGGTGGCCCGGAGGGTGCAGGCCGCGCTGCGTGGCAGCGCGCGCGTGGTCTACGCCCCGGCCCTGCTCGGCCCGGTCATGACCGTACTGCGGGTGCTGCCGCCCGCGGTCTACCGAGCCTTGACCACTTCGCGGGAGGCGCTGCGATGACCGAACCGCCGACCACCGGACCGCCGACCACCGGACCGCTGACGATCGTGCAGCAGCCGCGGGTCCTGCGGCCGGCCGCACCGGCCGCCGGCGAGCCCGCCGCTGGTGGCGCGACCGTCGCGGTCTGGGACGTGGACGGCACTCTCACCCGGCTCGACACCCTGCTGCCCTTCCTTACCCGCGTCTCGGGACCGGCCCGGGTGGCCCGATCGCTGGCGTTCAGTGCCGGTCGCGGCGATGCGAAGGCGTTCGTGCTGCACCATCTGCTCGGCGGCCGGCGCACAGCCGACGTCGAGGTGATCGGCCGCCGCTATGCGCAGCACGTCGTCGCGCGCCGGCTGCGGCCGGATTCGCTGCGCCGGTGGCGATGGCATCGGGAGCTCGGCCACCGGATGGTCATCGCCTCGGCCTCTCCCGATCTCTACGTGCGGCACCTCGGCGCCCTGCTCGGCGCCGACACCGTCATCTGCACGGAGATGGACGCCATCAACGGCCGGCTCACCGGGCTGATGGCCGGCGGGAACTGCCGCGGAGCGGAGAAGGCCCGCCGTGTCCTGGAGCATCTGGTCACGCTGCGGGCAAACCTGGTCTGGGCCTACGCCGACGGCACAGTCGATTCGCCCCTGCTCGCCCTCGCCGACGTGCCCGTGCGGGTCCGCCAGCACCGGCGTCTCTACGTGATGTCGCAGCCGGCCGGGGCGCCCAGCGCGGGCGTTCCCGTCATCGACCGGTTCGCCGTGGACCGCCCGGGACGGCCGCGATGAGCATCGTCTCGCGTGGGCCCCGGTTGCGGCGGCGCCGGTTCCTGCGACTCGTCGTGCTAGCAGCCGTGCTGCTTGCGATCGCCCCGACGGTATCGTACCTGCGCGCTCTGACCGCCCCGGGCAGCGCTACGTGGCAGATGCGCACCGTCGACTGGATCCGCGCGCAGCACGGCGACGGGCTGGTCAACGCGGTCGAAAACTGGTACTACACGCGGCACAAGCCGGCCGCCGGCCCGCCGCCGGCGGCCGCCCTGCCCCGGATCAGCGCTCTGTCCGGCAGGGCGGTCGGGCCTGTGCCTGCGCCCTTGCCGCGGCTGGCGGACGTGCCGCAACTGCCCGGCGAGTCGACCTGGTCCGCGGGCAGGATCGGTGCCGGCGGCAGCCCGCTGATCTACACCGGGTTTCTGCGCCCGGATCCCGCGCATCTGAGCATCGTCGCCGGCGTCGCCTGGATCCGCGCCAAAGGCACCAGCACTCACCTGGTCGCCGGTACGGCCCAGCCGGGCGGGACCGGCTGGCCGGGCGACGCCGCCGTGCCCACCGCGGACGTTGGCAAGCTGGTAGCCACGTTCAACTCCGGCTTCAAGATGCGCGACACGGCCGGCGGCTTCTATCTCGCCGGGCGCTCGTCGCGGCCGCTCGCCGACGGCCTGGCGTCGTTCGTGATCGACAAGCACGGTGCGGTGACGATCGGTGCCTGGGGACGCGACGTGTCGATGACCGCGGGCGTCGCCGCCGTACGCCAGAACCTCGCCCTGGTCGTCGACCGCGGCGAACCGGTGCCGGGCCTGAGCAGCAACGCGAACGGGCGCTGGGGTACGGCCAGGAACCAGTATCAGTACACCTGGCGCTCCGGCGCCGGCATCGACGCGCACGGCAATCTCGTCTATGTCGCCGGGGACAAGCTCAATCTCGCGACGTTGGCCACCGCGATGGTCGCCGCTGGGATTGTGCGTGGCATGCAGCTGGACATCCATCCCGGGATGGCCTCCTTCTCGTCGTGGCGGCCACTGGCCGGGACCTCGGTGAGCACGCCGGACAAGCTGCTGCCGGCCATGACCCGCCCCGCGGATCGCTATCTCGTGCCGGACCAGCGCGACTTCTTCTACGTGACCGGATAGGAGCCGAGATGCTGCAGACGGCCTTGGCCACTGAGAACCAGGCGCGAGTCAGGTCGCCGTTTCTCGCAACGGCGCGACCGCGCCAATGGATCAAGAACGTGCTGGTGTTCGCCGCGCCGGCCGCCGCCGGGGCGATGCTGCGCCCGGCGACGCTGGCGGCGACCGGCCTCGCGCTGGCCGCGTTCATCCTCGCCTCGGTGTCGACCTACTTCATCAACGACGCGGCCGACGTGCACGCCGACCGGGCGCATCCGGTCAAGTCGCGGCGGCCGGTCGCAGCCGGGCTGATCTCGCCCCGCCGCGCACGGCTGAGCGGGCTGGCCGTGGCCGCGGCTGCCCTGCTGCTCGCCGCGGCGGTGAATCTCCCGTTCGCCGGCTGCGTGGCCGGATACCTCGCGCTCACCGTGACCTACAGCAGCGTCCTGAAGAACATCGCGGTCCTGGATGTGCTTGCCGTGGCCGGCGGTTTCGTGCTGCGCGCCGCCGGTGGTGCTGCGGCGACCCGGGTGCCGATGTCGAACTGGTTCCTGCTCACCACGCTGCTGGGGGCGCTGTATCTGGTGACGGCGAAGCGGCTCGGTGAGCACAGCCGGGAGCTGCGGCGCCCGCCGCACTGGACCGGGCGCACGGTGCTCGCGAGCTATTCGGGGCCCTGGCTGCAGCAGATCCTCACGATGACGCTGACCGGCACTGTCCTCGCGTACGCCGGCTGGGCCTTCGGTTATCGCGGCCGGGACATCGCTATGCCGTTGCTGGCGATCTCGTTCGTGCCGTTTCTCGCCGGGCTGATGCGCTACAGCCTGCTCGTCTCCCGCGGGGACGGCGAGGTCCCCGAGAATCTGCTCACGGGCGACCGGTTCCTGCTGCTCGCCGGGGTGCTCTGGAGCGGCACCGCCGCTGCGGCTGTCTACCTGGGGTGATGGGATGCGACTTCTGCTTGTGGAGGATGAGGCGGCCCTGGCTGATCTGCTGCGGGACTCGCTGGTCGCGGAGGGGTTCGCCGTCGACATCGCGCGCCGCGGCGACGATGGCCTCTGGGCCGCCGGGGAGCATCCCTACGACGTGATCCTGCTGGACATCATGCTGCCCGGGCTCAGCGGCTACGAGGTGTGCCGGCGGCTGCGCCAGCGGGAGATCTGGACGCCGGTCATCATGCTCACCGCTAAGGACGGCGAACATGACCAGGCCGACGCGCTGGATCTGGGCGCCGACGACTACCTCACCAAGCCGTTCTCGCTGATCGTGCTGGTGGCACGGATCCGGGCGGTGACCCGGCGCGGCGCCCCCGAACGCCCCGCGGTGCTCACCGCCGGCGACCTCGCCGTCGACCCGGCCAGCCGGCGCGTCAGCCGGGGCGGGCAGGACGTCGCCCTGACCTCGCGGGAGTTCGCCCTGCTCGAATTCCTGATGCGCCGGCGCGGCGACGTGGTGTCGAAGAGCTCGATCATCGCCAACGTGTGGGACTGGAACTTCGACGGGGACCCGAACATCGTCGAGGTCTACGTCCGTTACCTGCGCAAGAAGATCGACCAGCCGTACGGGCGGGCGGCGATCCAGACCGTGCGGGGCGCGGGCTACCGGCTCGCCGCCGACGGCGGATGAACCCCGACAGGCAGAGGCAGGCGTACGTGGAAAGCCGCGCCGCCGCCGTACTCGAAACCCAGGTCTTCGCCGTCGAGCGTGATGTCCCCGCCGTGCCCGGTGATGATCTCGCGGCTGATCGCCAGCCCGAGCCCGGAGCCGCCGTCCTCGCGGGCGCGGCTGCTGTCCAGCCGCACGAACCGTTCGAAGATCCGCTGCCGGTCGTCCGGGCCGATCCCGTGGCCGTCGTCCGCGACCACCACGTGCGCGCCCGTGGTGTCCGCCCAGACCGCGAGCGTCACCCGGGACTCGGCGTGCCGGGCGGCGTTGTCGACCAGATTGCGCAGTGCACGATCGAGGTGCCCCGTGTCGCCGCGCACCCGTACCGGCTCGATCCGGGCGGCCAGGCGCAGCCCCGGATGCTGCGCGGTGAACCGGTCCCGCTCCATGTACGCGAGATCGTCGAGGTCGACGTCCTCGTCGCGCACGGCCACGATGTGCTCGTCGGCCCGGGCCAACAGCAGCAGGTCGGCCACGAGCCGGCTCAGCCGCTCCGCCTCGCCGCGCAGTCGCCGCAGCTGCGTCAGCCCGGTCTCGGCGCTCGTCTGCTTCGCGAGAAAGTCGAGACCGACCAGCAGCGTGGCCAGTGGGCTGCGCAACTCGTGACTGGCGTCGGCGACGAACCGGCGCTGCGCGGTCGCCGCCGCCTCCAGCCGGTCCAACATCCCGTTCATCGTCTCGGCCAGCGCGGACACCTCATCCCGGCCGTCCGGCACGGGCACCCGGGAGTGCAGATCCCGCGCGGTGATGGACGCGACCCGCCGCCGGATCGACTCCACCGGGCGCAGCGAACGCCCGACGAAACAGAACGTCGCCAGGCCGACGATGAGCACCAGAATCGGCATGCCGACCAGCAGGACCTCGGCCATCGCCTCGGCGCTCTCGGTCACCGGCCGTAGCGACTGCGCCACGACCACGGTACGCACCCCGCCCGGCGTGGTGACCCCCGCGGCGAAGATGCGATACGTGTCGTCGCTGGCGATCGGCCAGGCCCGCTGCTCCCAGGCCGTCTGACCGGCGGCCAGGCGGCGGGCGGTCAGTGGCGGCTGCACCGCCGGCGCGAACGACGACGCCACCACGCTCCCACGCCCGTCGAGCACCTGCACCAGCGTGGTGTCGCCGCTGCTGCGGGTGAGTGTCTCGCTCACGTCCGCCCCGTCCTCCAGGCGCAGGCCGGCCGTCACCTCCCCGGCCCGTTGCCGGGCGACTGCGTCGACGTTATGCGTGAGGATGGTCCTGGTGATCATGACGAAGACGATCGCCGCGACCGCCCCGGCCACCGCGACCACCACCGCCGCGGCGACCGCGGAGCGCAGCCGCACCCCGCCCGCCCGATGCTGGGATCGTCGCAGAACCTGCCGGGTCAGCACCGCCGTCGCCATGCTCGCACGCTAAAGCGCGCAACCTGACGGACAGCTGAAGACCGCTCGGCGCAACAGTCACACGCCGCGGTAGTCGCGGCTATCGGGATGCCGAGCCCGATCCGACCGGCTGTGCCGCCACGGCGTCTGTGACTGCGATGTCGGTGACCGGTGCGTGAGGACGTGTCGAGCTCGCCGGAATTTGCTGGAGGTGGGCTCGCCTGCGACACAGGGGTGCGGCTAGCGAGCCGCCCACTCCTCAATGTCAGGCGGGTTACCGAACGGCGTTGGGTGATCCGTTGCCGACCAGGAGGTTGTTTTTTGCGTTCCTGACGGTGGGCGTAGGCCATCAGCCCGAACAGCACCAGCAACAACACCAGCGACGATCCCAGGGTGCCGAGGGCGAGGGTCCTGCCATGCGTCGCCTTGAGCGCCGACGCGAGAGAGGTGAAGCAAGCCGACAGGCCGCGAAACCGAACACGCGGGCAACCCGGCTGGGGACGAACCCCCTGACATCGTCGGGCGGCTTCGGATGGGACTTCCCGGTCGGCTCCGATGCTGGTTTCGGCGTGTCGTCGGGCAACGCCGTATCCCCGACTGCGGCTACAGCACGTCCGGGCGGCCGGCCGCATTTGCGGTTGCGGGGCCGGCGCGCCACCTGCTCCACAACCCGACCTCGGCAGCGGCGAGGCCCGCGATCGCGACCGCGACCGCGATGTCGCCTGGATAGTGCACGCCGACCCAGATCCGTGAGACGCCGACGACGAGGGCGGCGAGCAGCAGCAACAGACCCCACCGGCGATGCAGGAACAGACCGACGCCGAAGGCCAGCGCGAACGCGGCCGTGGCGTGGTCGCTGGGTAGCGACAGCCCAGGCTCGTGGGGGATCAGCTGGTGGACCTGATGGGTTTGGAAGGGCCGGACCTGTGCGCTCAGGTGGGCCACTGCGGTCGCTGCGACGAAAGCGACGGCCAGCGTGACGCCGAGCTCCAGCACCGGGCGTACCCGCCGGCGATACAGTGCCAGCACGACGAGGGTGGCGGTGATCGCGAACGCCACATAGATGAGCCAGGTCGCCGCGGCCTCCATGACGTCGTCGAGCCAGTCGAAGCGCCCGGCTTCGCCGTTGATCAGTTCGAACACCTGGTAGTTCACCACGCCAACAATTCCCGGCCGCGGATAGGAAACCGCTGAACCGGGACGAGTATCCGCTGAACCGGTCACCCGCTCGGGTGGCGCGGCACGCCGACCGCGACGCCCGGCATCGGGGCGATGAACCCGCGGTCGTCCAGCAGGACCGCAGCCCATCGGCTCAGCAGGCCGGCCGCCTGAGCTGCACCACCGCAGGCCGCGATGTGGTCGACCTCGGGCGGCTCACGCCGAGCCTGCGATGCTGGCTGCCGTTGCGGCGACGGCGGTCGATGCCGCGAGCGCTACAACGAACGCCGGCCGCTTTTGATCGCACTCTGACCGGTGCGGCAGCCAATCGCCGACTTGACAACACCGACAACCTGTAGGAACTTAGCCAGGGATTAGTTAGGTAGGCTATGCAACCTGAGGGGTTTCCGTGGGCACCGCCTTCTTCGCCAGCTACCTCATCGGGCTGCGCGACGGCCTGGAAGCGGCGCTCGTCGTCACGATCCTGCTGACCGTGCTGGCCCGCTCGCGACGCCGCGACGCCCTGATGCCGCTCTGGACCGGGTGGGATCCGCCGTCGTAGGGGCGCCGCACTCGACGCGATCCTCACCTACGCCGCCACGACGCTGCTGTCGGGTGTACGCCTCGAAGTGTTCGAGCATGACCGCGCTGTGCCGGATGTGCCGGTAGCGGGCTATCTGTTCGTGGTCGGGGGTCTTGTCGGCGGCGCGGGCGTCGGCGATCAGCCGGTTCAACCGGCGCAGGGCGGTGACCGCTTGCTGGGCGTGGTCGGCGGTCGGGCCGGTGGCGGTGTCGGTCACGTAGATCAGCTCGCGGAGGGCGTGTGCGTTGCACAGAGCGTGGATCATGCCGGTGTAGGTGTCGTAGGGGGCCCATGCGTCATGCACGGCGGTTCCGGCGAACTTCGGCAGGATCCCGATGGCGTCCATCGCCTTCGTGCCTCGTTTCGGGTGGACCGCGAGCAGCACATCGGTGCTGGTGGACGCGGAGTGCAGCCAGGCGAGACGGCCCGCGGTACGTATCCCGGTCTCGTCGAAGTGCGCTACGGGCGCGTCGGCGATCCGCCCGGCGATCACCGGCGGCACCCAGTCGATGATTCCGAGGGCGGTGCGTTTCACCCAGCCGGCGACCGTGCCAGACGCGACCGGAACGGCGAACAGGTCCGCCAGCGCCGCCGCGGTGCGCGAGACGGACAGGAACTGTCCGTGCAGCAGATACACCCCGATTCCGGCCAGTCGCGGTCCGTACACGATCGGCGCCGTCGCTTCCCGCGGTGCGGTCGCGGTGGTGTGATGTCCGCACTCGCAGGCCAGGGTGATCAGCTGATGCTCGGTCACGTGCGGTCGCACCGGCGGGACATCGACCACCTGCCGCCAGGCCATGTCGATCTCGACCCCGTCGGCCAGGCCGTTGCCGCACCCGGAGCACACGTCCGGCACGTGCCGGACCACCACGTCTGGATCCGCGACCCGCTGCAGGGTCACACCATCCTGGCCTTTCGGCCGCCCCGGGCCCCGACCCGAACGGGCCCGCAACGACTTTGGAGCCGGTTTCGCCAGGCCGTCCGACGAGGGTGGCTTCGACGAGTTCGACGACGACTGCTTCAACCGGGCCTCAAGATCCGCGATCCGGCCCATCGCCAGCTCCAACCGGGCCGTCAGATCCGCCACCATCGCCCGCAACACCGCGTTCTCCCCGACCAGATCGTCATACGGCGGCGACGGCTCAGGGGACACGGCCGGTCAACCTACCAGCCTCCACAGCAGACACTCGAACCGCCCGACAACCTATCCAGTCAGGTCCGGCCTTCGGCGTGTGGCTGCGATCTCGAGTATCGTGCTTGTTCGTTGTCTACTCTGGATGATCGTGACACATCGGTGACACGAACGCCCGTACGGTGATCTTGGCAAGACAGCCGGAGTGCGGGCCGCGATGGTGGGCCCGGCCGGTGCCGCGCTGGTTTGCCTTCTGGCGGTCGGCTGGCTCACCGCCGTGTCCTCCCTCGGATCTCGTTGTGGCGGCTCGAATCGTATCCCGGGCAAGGTGGATCGCCTGATGCGGTGGTGCTCGCCCTGATTTCATGATCCTGCGCGGTGGCGGGTCGCAGAAGTTGTCTGCGGTAGTCCCGTCGACTTTCGCCGTTGTGGCGGCTGAACCCCGGCCCTTGGCGACGTCGGCGTGGGCGTGGGCGTGGATCAGATGGTGGGTGCTGTTGTCCTGGGGATGAAGGTCGGCGTGGAGCGGGCTCGTGGGGAATCGGGTGAGCGCGTGTAGCGCTTCTCCGGGGCGGGTCGCGTCCCAGCGCATGATCGCGTGGAAGTCCAGGCCGAGGATGGCCCCGTCCGCGTCGGCCACCAGGCACTGTCGGTTCCCGGCCCCACCACCCTCGACCTGCGCGGCGCGGTGAAAGCGCCCAAGAAGGTGACCGGCCGGCTATCGGCC